>Ga0068860_100000171_pt1 | contig 106956 bp, 89 predicted proteins | sample KBSSwiS32_FD_66597 | JGI IMG/M metagenome (GOLD analysis project Ga0068860, IMG submission 66597) | Switchgrass rhizosphere microbial communities from Kellogg Biological Station, Michigan, USA - KBS Switchgrass S3-2 | ecosystem: Host-associated > Plants > Roots > Rhizosphere > Soil ... | reverse complement strand
CCGGCGAGCATTGGCGCTGCGGTGTGGCTCCAGGCATAAGCTGCGGCTTGGATGCGATCCATTCCCTCCTCCATCTTCACCACCATGGACTCGATGGCGATGATCGCATCGTCCACCAATAGCCCTAGCGAGATGATGAGCGCTCCCAATGTGATTCGATCAAAAACCCGATCTGTCATCATCATGATCACAAATACTGCGCCCAGAGTCAGTGGAATTGCCGCCACCACGACGATTCCAACTCTCCAGCCCAGGCTCAGCAGGCTGACCAGCATCACCACGCCGACCGCCATCGCGAACTTGACCATGAATTCATTGACCGCCGAGCTGATATTGACCGCCTGATCGGTGACTTTTTTCAGGCTGACTCCCAATGGCAGGCCGGAGGAGATCTTGTCGCTTTCCGCCCGCAGGGCATCGCCTAAATCCAGCCCGTTCCAGCCCTCTTTCATAACGACACTCAACAGGAGGGAGGACTCTCCATTGTGCCGAATGGCAAAAGTTGCCGGATCCTCGTAGCCTCTCGTGACCTCCGCAATATCCGACAGCTTGAAGCTTTGCTTGCCGGCCACGATCGGCGTGTCGCGGATTCTATCTATGTCGGTGTATGCCCCGTCGAGGCGGACAAACACCTGTGCGCCATCCGTATCAACCGACCCTGCAGGAGTCACCGCGTTCTGTCGTGAGAGAGCGGAAAAGATATCCGCTGGCGAGATCCCCAGCATCGTCAGCCGGGGATAGGAAAACTCGACGAATATCCTCTCCTGTTGTTCTCCGACGATATCCACCTTCTTGACTCCCGGCACGTGGAGAAATCTCTGCCGGAGTTCTTCGGCGATGCGGGTCAGTTTTCGGAGAGGAGAACCGGGTGCCTCCACCGAGTAGAGTGCGAATGAAACGTCCGAATACTCGTCGTTGACGAAAGGCCCTATCGCGCCTTGCGGCAATTTGCCCGCTTCATCCCCCAGTTTCTTTCGCGCCTGGTAAAACTGATCGGCAACTTCTTTGGGGGGAGTTTTGTCAATGAGTTGCAACGTCATCAATGCCAGCCCTGGTCGCGTGATGGTTTCCACCCGATCATACCAGCGCAACTCCTGAAGTCTCTTCTCCAGCGGCTCAGCCACGAGATCCTGCATTTCCTGGGCGGTCGCTCCGGGCCACACCGCGGTTACCGTGAGCACTTTGATCGTAAAGGAGGGATCTTCCGCTCGTCCCAAATGAAAATAGGCATGGATGCCGGCACATGCCGAAGCAAAGATGAAGAACAGTGTGATGGCACGTTCCCGCACCGCCAGAGCAGATAGATTAAAACTTCGCATCGGACATCTTCTCCTCGTTTGCCTCGTTAACGACTTGTCCCTCGTGCAATAGATGCGCCCCGAGCGCCACCAACTTTTCTCCGGCCTGGACTCCGCTGGACACGACGACTTCCTCCTTCCCTATTGAGGCAATTTTGACGGAGCGGAACTTTACTTCCGACTTGTCATCCACGATCCAGACGCCCGGTCCGTTGCCGCGATCATAGATCGCGCCGACGGGCACCAGGACAGACTGATTATCAGAGGTTTGTTTGGTGAGTAATGTGGCAGTGACGGTCGAGCCGAGCGGCGCCGAAGCGGCTTCACCTTCGAGCACATAGCGCGCTTCGAAAGTTCGGCTTGCGGGGTCCGCTGCATCGGAAAGCTGGCGCAACCTGGCCTGATACATTTGATCCTGCCCATACAGCCGTGCTGAGGCGATCGTTCCTAAATCAGGTCGCACGCCCTCGGGCAGATTGATCAAGGCTTCTCGCGGACCATCATGCGCCAACTGGATCACGGTTTGCCCTGCTGCCACGACCTGACCCGGTTCGCTCAATGTCCGAACAATCACCCCATCGGCATCAGCTAATAAGACGGAATACTCACTGGAGTTATTACTGATTCTTGCCTGAGCCTCCGCTGCTTCCAACTGTGCTTTGGAACTGTCCAGTGCCGCCCGGGCCTGATCATACTCCTGACGCGATACCACACCTGATTTGGCCAGCGCAGCGGACCGCGTTTCATCCGCCTTGGCTTGTATGTATTTAGCCCGGGCCGCCTCGACGTTTGCTTGTTGCGCGGCGAATGAGAGTTTGAGGTCCACGGAATCAAGCCGCATGAGGATCTGACCTTTCTGGACTCGCTCTCCCACATTGACGGAGCGCTCCAGGACTTTTCCCCCGACTCGGAAGCCCAAATCGCTTTGCACCCGGGCTTCCACGATCCCGGTGAAGGTTCTGCTATTCGAGCCAGCCGCTTGCGCCTTGACAACCTCCACCCATGGAGACTGCAGTCGTGGATCTTTCACGGCTGGTTTGGAAGACCAGCCCGCCATCAAGGCTACGATCAACCCTCCTGCAAACAGACCTAAGGTCATCAATGGCCGGCGATAACTTTTCACAAAGCTGACTTCATCCGCGACCACTGCGTCTGCGAGTTCGGATGCTTTTTGTGGCGTCGGCAATTGCTGATGAGCTTTGACCGTTGAATGATCCATCACTAGTGTGTTCATAAATCAGTCCAGTTGAAATTGTTTTCGGAAACTTTTGTCGAACATCCTGGCGGGAACGAACCGGCGCATTCGGCTCAAGGCGATGCCCTTGCCTACGGGATAACGCAGCCGGGGCGTCTTCGCCGTCAATGCGTTCCAGACCGCCTCCGCTACCATGTGGGGATCGTCTCCGCGTTCGATGTTTTGCTGAGTTGCATCGGTCAAACGCTTTTTTTCGTCCGCGTAAGTGTCGAGGGTGATTCTTGAGAATTTGGTGTTTCCGCTGAGTTCTGTCCTTGTATATGCCGGTTCGACCAACAGCGCGCGCACGCCGAACCTCCTGATCTCGTGGTCGAGCGTCTCGGTATATCCTTCGACTGCATGTTTGCTCGCCGCGTAGATTCCCATGTACGGCGCGGGTAAAAAACCCAGCACCGAACTGATGTTGACGATTCGTCCATAACCCTGTTGCCGCATTCCCGGCAGGATTGCGTTCGTTACGCGCAGCACGCCAAAGAGATTGGTTTCAAACTGCTGCCTGGCCTCCTCGATGCTGGTTTCTTCCAGCGCACCCATGAAGGAGTAACCGGCGTTGTTGATCAGAAGCTCAACTGGTCCGGCTTTCTGCTCAATGCTCTGAACCGCCGCACTCACGCTGGCGTCGTCCGTAACATCCATCCGAACCAATTCAACGCCGTGAATCGGTTTCGCAGATTGCGGGTTGCGCACCGTTCCAAACACGCGAGCGCCTCGCTCCGCCAGTAACTGCGCGATTTCCCGACCGATGCCGGAAGAAACTCCGGTGACTAATGTGGTTTTATTTTTTAGTATGTTGTGCATATACACATCTTGGTTCTAACTTCTCGCCTTTGGAGGCATTCAAGTTTGTTGTTATTTGTTCAGAGCCAGCGCTGCCGTTTCAAGATCGGAAAGAACGGCGGACCAACGCTTTTCACCGAGAGTTTTGACCACGGCACTTTGGGCGGACTTCCACGCCGGCGTCAGTTTCTCAACCTGTTTGCGGCCTTTGGTGGTGATCGTGAGTTCCACACGATTGCCGCGTCCGCCGCCGGTAGCCTCCACGAAACCGTCCCGCTGCAACGGCCGGAGATTCCGCACGAGTGTGGTCCGTTCCATCCCCAGCCAATCGCTCAACTCCGCCATATTCCAACTGCCCTTGGAATTTAATGACGCCAGAATCGAGCCCTGTGTTGGGCGAATACCGTGCCGCCGCATTTCTGCGTCATAAAACTGCGTTACCGCCCGCGTCACCCAACGCAAGTTGAAGCACACGCAGTTTTCCGCCGCTGACATATCCAGTTTTTTATACATGGTGGTGTGTATATGCACTACACCGCTGGTTTTGTCAAGCAGATGTTTGATCGCCCCTGACCTCCGCAATGCCATTGCGGCACTCTACCAACTGAGGAAATGGTCTCAGGCCGACAAATCTTGACTAAATCACCATGGGAACCGGGTCAATCAACCGCCCGACCCCTGCCGCGCGTGTTTCAACATCGCGCTTGACTTTCCCCTCCACGGCACCAACGACCGTGGGCATGACTAATACACCAAATATCGCACCCGCCTGCCGGGAGGAGCCGTCAGGTCCTGAGCCTGCTGGAAGTCTGAGCCTGTCGAAGCGGTCGAAAGAGTCGCTTGCGCCCGTTTTCACCCCGCCGGTATGCCAAAAATACCAAAAACATCCCCATTTTTGGAGCTTTTTGCCTGCTGGAAAATATCCCACGCGTCGCGTAAATGCCACACAGTCAGCAACAAACCCGCCAACGCCCGCCAAGACCATGCCAAAATCCCGAAAAGCAGCTAAAAACGACCCCATAGCCGGAATTTCCAGCGCCCGTCGACGGGGCCGCTCCACGACTCTTGACGTGCCAGCCGATGAAGCAGCCAGGGTGAACTCACCGCTCCTGTTTCACACCGTTTCTGATGCGGTGCGCACGGCGGTAATCGCGCGGCGACATTTGCATTTCCGCCTGGAATCTGCGGGAGAAATAAAACTCGTCCTCGAAGCCGACTTTGTGCGCGATCGTTTTCACGGGCTGCGTGGTTTCCGCGAGCAGCCGGCAGGCCTCGCGCAGTCGGAGCTGCTGGAGGTAGCGTTGCGGAGGCATGTCCGCCACCTCCGCCCATCGCCGCCGGAAGGTCGGGGTAGACATTCCGTTGCGCCGCGCGATTTCGTCGAAATCCACGGGGCCGCTTATTTTCCGCCGAACCTCCGCGAGCACGGCCCGCATGGTTTCCCTGCCATCGTCGGTGTCGTCGAGAGGCAGCGAGGATTCCAGCACGAGCCGCTCGCACACACGGTCCACGCGATCCACCACGGCCTCGGGCACGGCTGCGCCCGCAAGCGATTCCAGTTCGTACGCAAGGGCCATGACTGCGGGGAGATTCGTGATCGGCCACATGGGACGCCGGGCGTCGACGAATCCGCACGCTTTGAATTGCGTCACCAGCTTCGCGTCGTAGATGATGTAGAGCTCGTCCCATGTCTCCGACGCGGGCGGGCCGTACTCCACAAACTCACCGGGGACCTGCGTGAGCACGCACGGCGCCTCCACGGGCCAGACTTTCCCGCGACAATGGAACTCCCCGCGCCCGCGGAGGATGAGAGAGAAGTTGCAACTCTCGAAAGCCCAGCGCACCCAATCTTTTTTCGTCACAAAATTCGACGAATTCACCGGGAAACGGAATGGAAACCGTCTCGGAAAGGGGGCCCAGTGCTTGATCAGGAAATCCATGTTTTTGAAAATCGCGTCCATTGCCATTTAAACCGGCTTCCCTAGAATGCTGCAAACACAAAGCACCATGAAAAAAATCCTCTACGTGGCCGGCGGCTGGGAAGGCCATAAGCCTGAAAAAATCGTCCAGATTTTCTCCCGCGAACTTCAGGCCCACGGCTTCGAGCCGCAGATCGAAACTTCGCTGGAGATCCTCGCCGACGTGGAGAAATTGAAGGCCTTCGACCTCATATTTCCGTGCTGGACGATGGACAAGCTCACCGACGAGCAGGGCAAGGGATTGCAGGAAGCGGTGAAATCCGGAGTCGGGCTCGGCGGCATCCATGGCGGCATGGGCGACGCCTTCCGCGGGAACCTGAATTACGAGTGGATGGCGGGCGGGAATTTTCTCGGCCACCCGCACGTGGGCGACTACACCGTGCGCATCCGCGACTTCGCGAGCCCGATCACGGAGGGGCTGCCGAGCGTGTTCCCCTACAAGTCCGAGCAGTATTACATGACGATCGATCCCGGGGTGCACATCCTCGCCGATACGGAATATGTTTACGAGGAACGCACCGTGAACATGCCCGTCGCGTGGGTGAAGACATGGGGCAAGGGGCGCGTGTTCTATTGCTCGCTGGGACATGATCCCGAGGAGTTCACGACATTCCCGGCGGCCCTCACGCTCACCGTGCGCGGCATCCTCTGGGCAGCCCGCAGTCTTTAACGTCTTTGATTTTAAAATAATATGACATCCTCCTCCCGCGCAAAGGTCGGCCTCATCGGCTGCGGCAACATTTCCCGAGCCTATTTCGACAACTGCAAACTCTTCCCGAATCTCGACCTCATGGCCTGCGCCGACATCGACCTTGCGAGGGCGCAGGAAGCCGCGAAGAAATACGGGGTAAAAGCCTTCACCGTGGATGATCTGCTGGCCTCCCCGGAGATCGAGATTGCGATCAATCTCACCATCCCGCAAGCCCACGCGGAGATCGATTGCCGTGCACTGGAATCCGGCAAGCATGTTTTCAGCGAGAAGCCGTTTGCGCTCACGCTCGCCGAGGGCCTGCAAGTCCAGGAGACCGCGCGCAAGGCCGGGCTGCGCGTCGGCTGCGCGCCCGACACCGTGCTCGGCGCCGCTGTGCAAACCTGCCGCAAGCTGCTGGACGAAGGAACAGTGGGCAAGCCCGTCGCGTTCACTGCCGTGATGCAATGCGGCGGCCACGAGACATGGCATCCCGCGCCCGAGTTCTATTACAAGCGCGGCGGCGGCCCGATGTTCGACATGGGACCGTATTACCTGCACGCGCTCATCACGCTTCTCGGCCCAGTGAAGCGAGTCGCGGGGCTCACGAAAGTTTCCTTTCCAGAGCGGACCATCACCAGCGAGCCGAAAAAGGGGGAACGCATCACCGTGGACGTGCCCACGCATATCGCCAGCCTGCTCGAATTCCGCGATGGCACCATAGGCACATTCGTCACCAGCTTCGACGTGCGCGGGCCTTTCACGAATCCGGTGATCGAAATTTACGGCACCGAAGGCACGCTGCGCGTCCCCGATCCGAACAACACCGGCGGGCAGGTGCAGGTCGGCGCGGCAGGCCAGGGCGAATGGAAGAATATCCCGCACTCGCACCCCTATGCAAAGGGCTCGCGCGGCCTCGGCGTGGCCGATCTTGCGGCGGCGTTGCGCTCAGGGCGCAAGCATCGAGCGAATGACGGGATCGCGCTGCATGCGCTGGAAATCATGGAAGCGATCCACGTAAGCGCGGACAAAGGGACGCAGATCGATCTCACCACGACTTGCGAACGCCCCGCGGCGATGCGCAGCGATCTGCCTGAATTCACGCTGGATTGATCTTCCCGTCCCGCATCGCAGCGGGCGGGCAGGCAATTCCGGCGGAAAACCCACGGCAAAAAACGCAAAGAGATTTGCAATTCCGGCCATGCGCTTCCATGGCGTTTTTTGGTTGAATCCGTTTCAAAGCGAAGAAGCCATGAAACCCATGCCTGCATTTGCAGTGTTGCACGCCTCCATTGCGCTTTCGTCCCGATGACGCAACGAAAGACATAGCACAATGTTTCACTCCGTTATCGTTGCATCCCGGGGGCGCGGTGAAGTGCTGCGCGAAACCGTCCGCTCGCTGCAGGCGCAGTCCGTGGCAGCCGATGAAATCATCGTCTCCGTTACCGGGCGGGATGATCTCCCCGCCGGCGGTTTTGCCGCATCCGTCCAGACCCTTTGCGCTCCAAGGGGTGTCACGCGCCAGATAAACACCGCCGTGGCTGGCACGGACCCGCATTGCGATATCGTCTCGATCTTTGACGACGACGTGGAGCTTTCCCCCGACTATTTCGCAAACGTGCGCCGTTTTTTCAAGGAACACCCGGATGTCGTCTTCTTCGACGGCACCCCCGCCGCCTTCGGCGTGAACAACCACCGCGATGCACGGAAAATGTTGCAGGCCCGCCCGGCAAAAAGCCCGGCGTTTCTTGAAGGGCGCCCGATCTGGGGCTGCAACATGAACCTGCGGCGGTGGATACTGGACCGCGAAAAATTCGACGAGGCACTCGCGCTTTACGGCTGGCTGCACGAGTACGACTTCGGCTCCCGCGTGGCAAGGCTCGGAAGATTCGGCCGCTACGAGGGGTGCCGCTTCGTCCACCTCGAGGTTCCGCAGGGACGCATCACGGGCGTAAAACACGGGTTTTCACAGATCATGAACGCCGTCTATTTTTATAAAAAACACTCGGTGGTAAAATCCCTGGCCGACCTCATCTTCGGCCATATTTTGAAGGTGCCCGCCATCAATCTTTACTGGTTGCTGCGCGGGGACAGGCGCATCGACCGGTGGGGCCGGTTGCGCGGAAATCTGCTTGCGATCGCCCGTGCGATCGCCGGAAGCAGCGATCCCCGCCAGGTGGAAAACATCTCCTGATCACCTTCACTTTTCGTCCGCAAGTCGCATTACCGGATGCGGGAATTCCCTCACTCCTCGTTCGATACTTTTGCAGGCGCCACTCCTGTCTGGCCCTGGAGATACTTCTGCCATGCCAGCGCGGTTGTCTCGTCGGGAAGCCACATCGCCTTGTTTTTGTCCCCCTTGAATGTCGCATAACTCGCGACCTCGTAGTTGTCGGGGTTGCCCAGCCAGCCCGCGTGCGGATCGATGCGGTGGAGCTGCACCGCTGCCGCCGGTGCCGCGCTTCCCGCAGGCTGCGAGAATGAGGGCAGTTGCGACTTGAAAATGCTCGGCGCGCCGCCCCCCATCGCCGCTCCCGACGATCCCGCGGAAACCGCAGGCGGGTTGAACCTCATGGTGATCGCCCCTTTCAGGAATGGGATCGCCACGTCCAGGCTCTTGCCGACTTCATGCCCCTCGCTGTTTTGAAAAGCCAGCGCCCACGGGGCGTGCGCCTTGATCCCGCCGGTGATGTAGCCCTGCGAGGATGACAGCCAGTCCGGCTTGTCCTTCGCCCCGAGCGCGAAAAACATCGGGATGTCGTTCCTGCCCGGAGGGTTTTCCCACGATGGCCCGAACGTCCCCTTCGAACTCGCAAATGCAATCACCCGCTTCGGAAAATGGCAGCAATACCGGGCCGACACGTTCGATCCCGCCGAGGTTCCCCAGAATGCGAGCGGCGCCTTCGACAACTCCGGGTGCCCGCTCTCTTTCGCGAGATGATCCACCGCGTCGTTGATCGATTTCGCAACCTCGGCTTTCGGGTCGTTCTGGTAGTCGAACGGCTCGCCATTCGTAAACTGGCACCCGATCACCGCAAAGCCCACATCCGTGGCAAGCGCCTGCCAGCGTTTGTCGGCGGCCATGTGGCGGCCGTCGCCCCAGCGACCGGGGATCAATACGAGCGTACCCTTGAGAGGCTGCTGGCCTGCGGGAATCCACCCTTTGTACGCGACCGTGTTGATCTTCACGCCCGGCAGCGCATCCGCGGCCCAGTCGTAAACCTGGGCATGGAGGCTTTCTGCAAAGATCAGGACAGATGCGGCAATAACGAGGGAAAGTTTCATAGTTCGAAGAGTGCTTGGAATGGCGGACGCCGGTTCCACGAATCAAACACACCCGCCTATGTCCCGGTCAATACCGATCGCATAGGGAAAATCACTTTCCTTTCCCGGTTTTCAACCCGCGTCAAAAACCCAGCGCTGGAACACGACGGCCCCAGCCTTTAAAATCGTCAAAGGCGAGGACTGCGTTGCTGATTTTTTTCACGGCGAGTTCCAGCCGCGTCTTGATCGTCCCGAGGGGAATGCCGCTCTTTGTGGAAATCTCGCGCTGGCTCAGGCCGCAGTAATAGGAAAGATGGAGCGCCTCGCGCTGGGGTGCGGGGAGCTGCGACATGAATTTCCTGAAGATGCCGCTCAATTCCCTGGCATGCACATCCTTGTAGGCGCTGTGTGAAACATTGGTCGCGGGCTCCAGCCGCATCCGCTCGCTGGCCCGGAAGTAAGCCTGCTTCCGGCGCAGCTTGTCGATGGCGCGCCGCCGGGCAAGCGTGATGATCCAGCCCAGTGCCTGTCCCTTTTCCGCCGAATAGTGCTCCGAGCGGTTCCAAAGTTCCAGGAACACGATCTGCACGATGTCGTCGATATCCCCCTCGTTGTTCAGAATCCTGGAAATGATACCCCGCAGCATCGGCACATGCCGGCGGTAGAGCTCCTCCAGGGCCTTGTCATCGCGGCTGTTCAGCCGGCACATCAGTTGTTCATTGGTCAGCTCCGGGGAAACTCCCTCCATCAAATCGGTTTTCATGACTGGAGCGTAGTCGTGAAAAAATATGTCCGCCATGGGGTGTAAGCCCCATGTGCGGATTCCGCGGAAAGCGTGCCGGAGCGGCCCGGTTCAGACGAGCCGCACCAGATCCGCCGGCAGCCGCGATTCGAAATAGAGTTCCTTGCCCGTCACCGGATGGGGAATCTTCAACGAGTAGGAGTGCAATCCGAGCCGCTTGGCGGTGCTGCTTTTCGCGCCGTACTTCACATCGCCGATGATCGGGCAGCCTGCGTCCTTGAGATGCACGCGGATCTGGTGGCGGCGGCCCGTCTCGAGCGTCAACTCCACGAGCGACCGTCCCTTGCCGGTCTTGAGCACCTTGTAATGCGTGACGGCGTGGCGCGTAGTGTCCGTGCGCGGGACGCTGAACACCTTGAACGGGCTGGTTTCATCGAGCCAGGATTGGAATGTCCCGCTGTCTTTCGGAAGCGTACCCTCCACCACGGCGAGGTATTTCTTTTCCGCCTTGTCCCAGCCACCTTGCAGCGTCTCTTTTGCAAAGGCGGTTTTGGCGAAGACCATCAGCCCGCTGGTCTCGCGGTCCAGACGGTGCACGATCCAGACGCGCTCCTCGCTATGCGGATTTTTCTGCCGCAGATAATCTGTAAGCAAAAAATAGGCGGTCTTTTCCTGCTCTGCCTCGCTGGCGATCGAGAGCAGATTCGTGGGCTTGTCGATCACGATGAGCGCGGCGTCCTCGAAGAACACCTTGATTCCCGAAGCGAGCACGGTTTCCGGCGGAGCATAGCGGTCCGAGCGGATCTGCACCACGTCGCCGGGTTTCAATGGATGGTTGAACTGGCTCGATATCTTGCCATTCACCATCACGGCCTGGTGTTTCAGCCACAGGCGCACCTGCTTCTTTTTGACATCCGGCCATGAAGCGAACAGGAAAGGGAGCAGTTCCGCGGGCTCAGCCACGGTGCGAGGTTTATACATTCGTGGGAATATATCCCGACACCGCGCGAATCAAAACAGGAAATAAACTGCTCCCTCCCCCTTGCTTACAAACCGTCCCCTATAAACGGCCGCGGAAGCCCCTGTTGGTCCACGATCGGCTGGGCGATGTGCGGCTGGAGATGGTCGGGTGGAGGAGCCGCAAGGAATACGTAGGGCGGCTGGCTGGTCGTGTCCGTGTTTCGCAGGATGATATTGGCAAGCGTGGTGTTCGCGATCATGGACGCTGTTTTCGAGTCGAACTTCTGGTTCCTCCAGAAGAAACGGTCACCGGTACGCAGCGCGTCGAACTGCCTCGCGATGATCGCCTGGAATGTCTGCCCCACGGCGGAGCCGGGCGCATGGAACTCCGCCTGGCCGCCCATGAAGAGGTCGAGCCTGTCTATGGTGCCATAAACCGATGCCAGGTTTTGTTGCAACACTGGATCGCCGGTTACCTGGGCGAAGGAAGTGTATGGTGCCAGCCCGAGCGCCTTGCGGGTCTGGTTGAGCGAGCCAAGCCCCACATCCCTCTGGCGCTGGATGTCGATCGCGATGAGATCCATTTCATCCACATCGCCGCCGACCAGCGGGGCGAACAGCAGGTTGCGCAACACGGAGACCGTGTAAACATCCGTCGCCTCGGAAAAATCCCCGGCGATGGCGCGCAACAACGGATCGATGCCATTCGCAATATCCATCTCCGCCGTGTTGAAGAACGCGTCGGCGAGCGATTGCGTGAAAACGACGTTCCCATTGTTGTCGATCCCCTCCAGTGTGTCGGATATCTGCGAATGCCCCACGCGGAAGGCGGCGGTGGAAAACTCCTGCGTCACCTGCGCGTTCACGGCCGGGTTATAACCATGGTACGCCCCGAGCACGGGGCCGATGAGCACGGGCAGGTATTCGTTGTAAACGATGTTCTGGTATTCCGCCGTGGCAATCGACTTCGCCATGTTGTAAAGCTGGTCGCCGGTCCACTTGGGATTCGCCGCCTTCAGCTTGGCCACCCAGTAATTGTGCTCGCGCATGAACAGGATCGTGACGGCGCTCAACTCCGGGTTCTCCATCACGCGCGGATCGCCGGTGACAAACTGGTCGTCCACCACGGGCAGCGCCAGGCCGTTGTCCGAGCTTTGTAAGGTGCCATCCGCATTGCGCAGGCTGGTGGCCACCGCGGTGGTCGAGCCGTAAAGCTGCGAGAGATCGAGATAGCCCGCGGTCGTGTTGATGATCGTGTTCGTGACTGGGCTTCGCACGGCGCGTGTCATGAAGATGCTCGTCCCGGGCAGAAAGACCGGATCGCCGTCAGGCACCGGGATATCGATCTCCGCGGTGGTCATCGGGGTGCTTTCGAGATCGAGGTCATGGTCGACGAACTGCCCGAACACATAAAGCCACGCCGAGGCCACGGGGTCCGTGGTTTCCGCATTCTGGCCGTTCGCGCCCGTTCCGCCGGCGATGATGTTGCTGATTGTGCGAGCATTCGGGCCGTTTATCAGCCCGTTCTTTGTCCCCGGCGCAAAGTTCAGCGGTGCGATGGCTATCTCCGGGCTGTTGGGAATCGCATTCAAGGCGGGTTTCTGGAGGTTGTTTCCAACACCGCCGATGGGCCGGAATTCGGGGAGCAGGGTGATCCCGGCGGGGGTAGGGCTGGGACTGGCCTTGGGCGGCGGCGGCGGGGCGGCTTGCGTGAAAATATTGAATGTCGGGACACCTATTATGAGCAGTGAGGCGAATACGATTGTCTTCATGGTGCGTGGAGTTTTGTTTTTGGGTTTCATTTCCGCCGCATGCGCGGAAGCACTGGCGGCGGTTTTCTTTCTTTGAGGAAAATCCAACACCTGGCGTGTAAAGATTTGATTCGAACCCGGGGAAAATTTGTAAAGTAATTGTAAAACTTTACGGCACGGGTTTCCGCTCCGAGTCTGGTGTTTCATATTTCCGGGAATGCGTTACGGTGGAAAAAATCCTTACCAAACCGCTTTGAAACCTTTTCACAATCTCGCCCAGACACGCACACCGGATGGCTCACAATTCTCGCTCCATGAGCATGACGGCGAGTATTTCCTGAAACTCAACGGGCGTCAGCTCATGAGCACGACCTCCACCGTCTCCGAGCTGCTGCTCGCGGAGCTGCCGTGCAAGGGGCTCGCAAACCGCCCGGATGCGCGCGTGCTCATCGGCGGACTCGGTCTCGGCTACAGCCTGCGCAAGGTGCTGGAATTGACAGGGCCAACCGCGATCGTGGAAGTGGCGGAATTGCTGCCCCAGGTAGTGGCATGGAACCGGGAGTTTCTCGAGAAGGTGAACGGCCACCTGCTCGACGACCCGCGCGTGAATGTCATCACCGGGGATGTGTTCGATGTCATCCGCCACGCCGGGCGTGACGCCTACGACGCGATCCTTCTCGATGTCGATAACGGCCCGACCTCCTTCGTGCAGGCGGGAAACTCGCGCCTTTACGACAAGCGCGGCTTCCACCTCATCACCCGCTCGCTCAAGGCGGGTGGGAAGGTGGCCTTCTGGTCCGCCTGCGAGGAACCCAGCTTCATGCGGAAACTCACCTCAGCCGGATTCAAGGCCCAGGCGTTTCCGGCCAAGGCACACGAGCGCGCCAAGCGCGAAGCCCACGTGATCTACATGGGTGAGTTGAGGCTGACACCCGCGACAGTCGAAGAAGTGCCCGAGGAAAAAAAGCGGATGCCGAAACGGCGGCGCTGATTTTTTCCGTCACGCCTTGCACGCGACATACACCGTGCTCGCGGAATCGCGTTCGAGCAGCGGATTTTGAAAACTCACGACGTGGGCTTTTGTCGTTGCGAAGACGGTATTGAGCGCGACCATGAAATCATCATCGGGCGGATCGTCAGACCACAGGGCAAAGACACCGCCGGGGTGGAGTTTTGCGGCGAGGCTGCGGAGGCCGTCCACCTCGTAAAACGAGCCGTGACGCACATGCAGGAGATTCTTTGGCGAGTGGTCGATGTCGAGCAGCACGGCGTGGAACAAGCGGCCGGGATTTTCCATGTCGAAGCCCTGCCCGCTCGCGGCGAGCGCAAAGAAATCGCCGTGGACAAAACGGCAGCGCGCATCGGCGGTGAGTTGCGGGCCGAGTGGAACAAGACCGCGCCGGTGCCAGCCGATCACGGCTTCCAGCGCATCCACCACGAGGAGCGAACGCACCGCCGGATTCTTGAGCGCGGCAATCGCGGTGTAGCCCAGCCCAAGCCCGCCGACGATGACATCCATTTCCGCCACATCCAGCGCCGCAAGCCCGAGATCGGCCAGCGCGACCTCCACCTCATGGAAGAGGCTCGACATGAGGAACGCATCGCCAAGCTTCACCTCGAAGACTTCAAGGCCGTCCAGTTCCGGCACGCGCCTGCGGCGCAGAGTCAGCTCGCCAAGCGGTGTCTGCTGGTAATCGAGTTCGGCGAAAACGGCGCTCATCGGGTCATGTCCATCTGCCGCAACGTATCCCGATGCCGCGCAAATCAAAGCCTCAAATTTGCGCGCAAGGTGGATCGTGATCTCCGAGCACGATGGGAAAACAATCGCGAGCGCGGCGAGCCACTTATTCGGAATGGCGCTATCGCGCGTTGGCCTTGACATCGTGCTCGGAGCCGCCAAGCCTGTATTAATCATGATCAGAGGGGATTATGATTAAGTTAAAGATTATGATTATGAATCCCGACGGCTACGCCTTATTTGGATGCTCTCGAAAGCATCCCGCGCGTGAGTCAGAAGCGGACGACTGTAGCGTCCGCTGTCCTCAGCGGATACCCGTGTTGTTTGCAATGCGCGCATCGATGCGCCGGGGACGGCGCACGCTACAACGCTTTCGCTTCGTGGTTGCCTTTGAGGCGCTTTAGCAGCCTTCGAGGTAACTGCGGGAGAGGATCAGCCCCGTTTTCTCCGTGTCCTCGGTGCCGTTGAAGTTCATGTCTTCCAGTTCGACGGAGACGCAGCCTTTGTAGCCTGCGTCGGCCAGGATTTTGAATGTGTCGCTCCATCGGACGACGCCGTGTCCGGGCAGTGTGTAACGCCAGTGCGCGCCGCCCCACTTGATGCCGGGGGTGAATGTTGGGGGCTGCTCGCTGCCCAGCTCGTATTGCCGCTCGGGCAGGAATTCGGTGTCCTTTGCGTGGACGTGGTGCACGCGGCTCACGAATTCGCGCAGGAAGCGGAGCGGGTCGATGCCCATGCGCAGGAGGTGCGAGGGGTCGTAGTTTACGCCCATCGACTTGGAAGGGACTTTTTCAAAAAATGCGCGCAGCGTCTCGGGTGTGCAGCAGAGAGCGCCCGGCCCGGGCCAGCCCTCGATCACGATATGGGTGCCGGTTTTCTCCAGCACGGGGACGAGCTTGGAAAAGCCGTCGACCATATAGACAAAATTCTCAGGGCGGGGCAGCGCCTGGTTTTCCGGCAGCATCACGACAAAAAAGTTCCGCGCCCCCGCCTTTGCGCAGGCCTCAATGAATGCGGTGTTTTTCTCCACCGCTGCCGCGCGTTTTGCGGCATCGGGCGAAATCAATCCCTGCCATTCCAGCAAATCCACGGAGCCGATTTTAAGGCCCGCCGCGATGACAGGCGCGGAAGTTGTATCGCCATCGCGGCCCAGGTCGATTGCGCCGAAACGGTTTTCCTTTGCCCATGCGATGAGCGGCACGAGCTCCTTCTGCCAGCCGCCGAAGCGACGGAAGCCGATTGGAAATTTGCCGGTCCTTGTCGTGCTGAATTCGTAACTCATAAATGCGTTCCTTTAAACCTTCACCGGCGCGGTTGCCTGCCAGCCATCCGCGTTCTGCGTGGCCTTGATGATCAGTTCCAGCACTGCGCGTCCCTCGTCGGGGCCGTGGATTGGCTTCTTGCCGAGGTTGAGGCAGTCGGCGAAATAACCCATCTGCTCGATGTAGGTGCTCTTGATCTCGCGCAATTTCAGTTTCGCCGGCTCGGCAAAGCCGCGCGGGAGGAAATAGAGGTCGCTGCCGTTGCCGAAAAGCTGACCCTTGTCACCGGAGGCGTGGATCGCGTAGCTGCCGTAGGGCAATGCCATGGCCCACGAGGTGAGGATTTCGCCAATGACGCCGTTTTCAAAACGCACCTGCACACTCGCGGTGTCCTCGCCCTCGATCTGCTGCTCGAAACGGCCCATGGTCGAACGCACTTCCGCCACGGGCGAACCCGCGAGGTAGAGCAGCCGGTAGCTGGGGTGGTAACCCGTGTCGATCAGTTCGCCGCCGCCCTGCGTCTCCAGTTTGGCGCGCCATTTTCCGCGGAAGCCGGTGCCGTCGCCGCTTCCCGCAAAGAAGCAATCCTGCGAGCGCAGCCAGCGGAGTTTTCCGATCCAGCCGGCGTCGATCAGTTTCTTCGCCTCCTGCACGATCGGGATGAAAAGCTGGTCGTGCGCGGACATGTACCTGACTCCGGAGGCTTTCACCGCGGCCTGGATTTTGTCGGCTTCCTCAAGGCTGATACACATCGGCTTCTCGCATAGGATGTGCTTGCCGTTCTTCGCGGCGTCGAGGATTGCCGGGGCGTGCAACTGGTGCGGCAGGCAGATCACGACCGCGTCGATGGTATCGCCAGCCTTGGCATACATATCGTTCCAGTCGGTGAACAGCGCCTTCACGCCGCCGAGCTGTGCGCTGCGTTTCTCGAGGTTCTCCTTCGAAATATCGCAGAGCGCAACGCACTCGATTTTGTCGGAATATTGAAGAATGCCCTGGGCGTGGGCTCCGGATATGCCGCCAGCGCCAATGATGGCGACGCGTGCCTTTTTGGGGGTAGTCATGGTTTTGAGGTGGAGGCCATATATGAGCCAACCACGCTGCAGTTCAATAAAATTCCATGTTCGCGATTTCCATTGATTGACAGGTTTTAATTCCTATTCTCACGCGATGCAGAAATTCCGGTGGTCCCTCCCCATCGCCATCGCCCTTGCGGCGATGCTCTACCTGCTATACCCGCGCCCCGACCGCGGACAGGATCATGGCGGCCGCAAAGTCACGGAAATCACCTTCCTCGGGACGCCGGGCGCGGTTGCCCGTGACGCCGTGCAGGCGGCGATCGACGAATTTGAGCGGCGCAATCCGCAATACAGGGTACACCAGGCGCTGAACACCACTGTGGACATGACCGGCGACCCGACGCGCTTTCTTATCTCGCTCGCGGGTGGATCCCCTCCCGATGTGATCCATTTCGACCGCTTTGCCGTCACCGAATGGGCGGCGCGCGGGGCATTCACGCCGCTCGATCCGTACATGGAGAAGGACAAGGCGGCGGGTGTCGAGAATGCGATCAAGTCCGACGACTATTACGTGCCCGCGTGGCGGGAGGCGCAGTGGGCGGGGACGACCTATGGCATCCCTAACTCGCTCGATACGCGCGCGCTGTTTTACAATGAAGACCTGCTCGTGAAGGCGGGGCTGGTCGATGCGGAAGGGAAAGCAAAGCCGCCGCGCACCTGGGAGGAATTGCAGGATTACGCAGTAAAACTCACCGAGCGCGACGAGCGCGGCAACCTGAAGGTGGTGGGGTTCGCGCCGAGCTATGGGAATTCCTATCTCTACATCTACGGCTGGATGAATGGCGGCGAGTTCATGAGCGCCGACGGCAGACACGCCACGCTCACCGACCCGAAGATTGTGAGCGCGCTGGAGTGGATGGACCGCGTTTACGACAAGTTGGGCGGTTTTCCGCAGGTGAACGCCTTCGAGCAGGGGTTCCAGGGCGATGCACTCGACCCGTTCATCACCGGCAAAGTCGCGATGAAGATCGACGGGCACTGGATCCTGCCGCGCATGACCGCCTACGGGAAGAACGTCAGATACGGAATCGCGCCACCCCCGATGCCGGAGGCCGAACTGGCGAAGGGACACACACCGGTGACGTGGGTGGGCGGCTGGGTTTACGCCATCCCCTCCACGGCTGTCCACAAGGAGGCGGCATGGGAGCTGATCCGCTGGATGTCCTCGCGGGAGGCGTGCAAAATCATCGGCGACAAAACGAAATTGATCGAGGCATCGAAGGGACATCTCTTCGTGCCGCCCCAGCACCCCAACATCGCGATCAACCGGATGTACTACGAGGACTACGTGGCGAACGCCCCGGTGGACGAGGATTTCAAGGCGGGATACCGGCTGTTCGACGACCTGATCCCGACTGCGCGCTACCGGCCGATCACCCCGATCGGCCAGTATATGTGGCGCGCGATCGGCAGCGCGACCGAGTCGGCGTTTTACAAACAGGAAACACCACAGGCCGCGCTGGAGCGGGCGCAGGCGGGGGTGCAACGCCACCTGGATGATTTTTACAAGGCCGATACGTCCATGCCGATGAACTGGAAGTGGGTCTTCGCTGCGTATGCGCTCCTGGTCGTGGCGGGGATATGGATCGTGCCGAAGCTCGACCGCCGCTTCCGCGAGAGGGACGACGAAACGCGCCGCACATGGCGGCTGGAGCGGACGGCAGGATTGCTCTTTGCCTCGCCGTGGCTGATTGGGTTTCTCACCGTCACTGCGGGGGCGATGTTTTTTTCGTTCGTCCTGAGTTTCTGCCGTTACGACCTGATCAATCCCGCGCGGTGGGTGGGATTTGAGAATTATTATTCCATGATCGTGCGCGACGAGATTTTCTGGAAATCGCTGGGCAACACATTGTTCATGGCGATGGGCGTTCCGCTCGGAATGTCGCTGAGCCTGGGCATGGCGATATTGCTGACGCAGGAAGTGCGGGGCACGGCGGTGTGGCGCACGTTGTTTTACCTGCCAAGCATCGTCCCGCTCGTGGCCTCGTCGATCCTCTGGATATGGATTTTCAACCCGCAGGCCGGACTGCTGAATTCCGTGCTCGACCTGCTCGGTATCCACGGCCCGAACTGGCTCGGCAGCAAGGAGACCAGCAAAATCTCCCTCATCCTAATGGGGCTCTGGACCGCGGGCGGCGGCATGATCATCTGGATCGCGGGCCTCAAGAGTATCCCGGAAAGTTATTACGAGGCCGCGGCAATCGATGGCGCGAATGCATGGAACCGTTTCCTGCATGTCACGCTGCCGATGCTGACGCCCTACATCTTTTTCAATCTCATCATGGGCATCATCGGCACGCTCAAGATTTTTGAGATCGCCTATATCATGACCAACGGCGGGCCGGTGAACTCGACGACGTTTTACGTTTATCACCTCTTCAACCAGGCGTTCAAATTCATGAACATGGGGCAAGCCTCCGCCATGGCGTGGATTCTATTCGCGCTGGTGGCCGCGCTTACCATTTACCAACTGCGCCTGAGCAAACGCTGGGTGCACTACGACCAGGGCTAGAATGGCTGCTCCAAAATCACGCATTTCCGTTGTGCTCATTTACGGCCTCCTGCTGGCAGGGTCCGCGCTTTTTTCGCTGCCGTTCATGTGGATGGTCGCCACTTCGCTGAAAGTCGACCGCGAGCTTTTCACGGAGCACCTCCACATCCTGCCGATGGCGCCCCTGCCGGTGCAACGTTCGCCATACATTGATCTGCGCCAATTCCGCGACCTCACCGGGCCGAGGCAAAAAGATTCGCTGACGATCCTGCGCAACCAGTTGTCCAAAAATACCACCGCGTTCAAGCTGGAGGGCAGCAGCGAGGCGGCGGCAAATTCCATTTACCGGAATCTCGTGCGTACAAGTCCCACCACGTTCTGGGATTCAACCGATCTTGATAAGAACCTGCGTGCCGCTGCTGATGCGACAGCGCCGGCCGATGCAATCCTCCCCGCTCTGCGCGAATTCGGGCTCGGATCGCTGCATCTGCTCGGACGTCACGGGCAGGAACTGGAGACCCCGGTGGGACCATGGAGTGTAAGCGCCCCGGGAGCCGCCGTTGAATTCGCAAAGCCGGCCGACAGCTCGTTTCCGGGTGATGCCGTGCACTACGATTTCCAGCAAAGCAACCGCATTGTGCTTTGGAAGAATCTGACTGCGCCTTTCGCCGCTGACGAATTCTTCGGCGTGCGAATTTCGATACTGCCCGACGATTCCTGGCACCGTCTGACCGTTTACGTCAAATCGGGTGATCGCTGGTACAGGGCGCGACGTGCATTTTCCCTCGCGTATACAAGCGCTGCCGCAGTCCAGTCCACATGGCAGTTGAAAAGCGCGGATGACGATTCCAGCCGGATCAAATCGTGGTTGGTGCTCGACCCCGTGAAAGAGCCGCCTGCGGATCTCAAACAACTACCCGGGCAAAGCGGGCTCTCGCTTTTCCTCGTGATGGATCGCTCAAACGTGCTGCAGGCATGGTTGGGAAAAATCACACGCAACTACCTACTCACCTTCACTAACCTGCCCTTCTGGCGTTATTTCGCGACGAGCGTTTTCATCACGTCCATCAACATTCTGTTCTCGATAGTCTCGTGCTCGCTGGTGGCATTCGCATTCTCGCGCCTCACGTGGGCCGGGCGTGACACGTTGTTTGCCATCATGCTCGCAACCATGATGGTGCCCGCGCAGGTGACGATGATCCCGCAGTTCATGATCTATAAGGCGCTCGGCTGGTACAACACACTCACACCCCTGTGGATCGGTGCGATGTTTGCCAACGCGTTTTTCGTCTTCCTGATGCGACAGTTCATGAAGGCGATCCCGCGCGACCTTGAGGACGCCGCTCGCATCGATGGGTGCGGGTTCTGGGGCCTCTACTGGCGGATCATCCTGCCGCTGGTGCGGCCCGCGCTGGCCACCATCGCTATTTTCACATTCCTCGCTTCGTGGAATGATTTCATGACCCCGCTCATCTATCTCAACGACGAGCGACTCTACACGCTCTCGCTGGGCCTCTTCAGTTTCCGCGTGCAGATCGGCACGAGCGACCAGGCTCTGCTCATGGCGGGGTGTTTCCTGATGCTGGTGCCCGTGATCCTGATCTTCTTCTTTGCACAGCGCTATTTCATCCAGGGCGTCACGCTGACCGGAATAAAGTAGGCCGGCGGTGGATCGTGATCTCCGAGCACGATGCCAAAGCAAACGCGCACCAGCGCCACTCTGAAATAACAGGTTCGCTGCGCTCACGATTGTTTTCCCATCGTGCTCGGAGATCACGATCCACCACACAAATTTTTGTCACTTCAAAGTGACTACGGACACCATCGGTATTTCAATAATGCTTACCGAGTGTGCTGGAACATCAGCCTCGACCGCGTTTTTTGCCGGCTGCACAACGCTCCGGCTTTCCTCCAGCATGAGCGACTCCGGCGGCTGGTCTTCGATTTCGAGAGGGCCATTGAGCACGTGCAGCGTGGCGGCGCCGGATGTCGCGCCGATGGATGCCAGGTCGACACTGAGATGACACGGGCGTTTCATGTCGCGGTTGATGACGTGGACATAAACGCATTTGTCCATGGCCGTGGTGGTGATGTCGACATAGGCGACTTTTTCAACAGGCGATCCCCAGCCCACCGTGAACGGCTGTTTATACGTAGCAACGCCTGCTATATCCGCCTGAAGCATGCGGCTGCCGTGATGCAAATTGTAAAACATTGTTACATTTCCCTGCGGATGAAAATAAGGCGCCTTCACGCCTGCCGGATCAACCTTGATGCTCGCGATATCCCAGCCCGACCCCACGAGCATCGACTGGGTGGCCATTTCGATCCCGTTGCCGCTGCGCATCATCCCCTGGAGAAAACCGGCCGCGCCCAGCCCTGATGCGAGATAATGCGAAACGGTCGGCGGCGGAGTCATCCGTTTGTATCCCGAGCCGTTCCAGTTCCATTCCGTGCACACGACCTTGTAACCCAGGTCCGTGAGGTCCGCATGGGGACCGAACCCGAGGCATTCCCCTGTGGCGCTGAATTTCCCCGGCATGGCGACCCATGCATACCACCAGTCCTCCGGGCGCATCTTCTCCGGGGGATAGGCGGCGCCGTCTAGCGTTAATTTATCCGTCGCGCCGGGGGCATATTTGTGGAGCGTCACGTATTGGACGTTTTGCCGGATATACGGATCGGCGAGCACGGATTTCTCGACGCCGTCGCCCATGTTCCCGTCGATGATGATCGGGATTTTAGGGTCCACCTTGCGGATTGCCCCGATATAGGTGCGATAGCATTCCAGCCACCACGCGGCCATTTTTTGCGGGTCGGTGATTGCCGCGCCGCCCTTCACCGCAGTCCGGAATCTTTCAATCCACACTTCGTTGCCGATCTGGATGTACTCGATGCCGAAGGGCGCGGGGTGTCCGTTCTTTGCGCGCACCGCCGGCCAGTCAGGCATCCCCGGGGGCAGTTGCGCACCGGCAGGCGCATTTGCGTACGCCACCAACCCCGCCGCGTTCAAGGCTGCCTCTTCCAGCGGACGTTTCTTCGCCGCCGCATCCAAGAAATTCACCACGAGGATTGTCTGGCAGTGAAGTTTGTCCCGAAGCGCAAAATATTCGTCGAATCCGAAGCGGTTGGTCACGTTCTTCCCGTTGTTCCCCGTGCTCACCGGACGCTCCGCTGCGCGGTCCGGCACGTTGCTGACCATATCGCGCCAATCCATGTAATCCACATCAGTGCCGCCGGGAAACCGGATGACCGGGATCGCCATTTTCTGCAACAGATCCATCACGGGCGGCGGCAGCGTACCGGTGGTCTGGTCCACCACCGATTCCGGCCCGCGTTCACCGCCGCTCGGGCGCTCCATGAACTGCCCGAAGAGCCGGTCGTCAATTCGCGCCGTAATTTTGTTCCGGACGGTGACTGTAACGGAGAAAGGCACCTCTTGGGCCATGACATGTACAGCCATGCACATGGCGAGGCCAGCGAGGAGCGATCCGGGAGGGGGATTCATTGCCGATATACTGCCAGAACCCGGCTTGTGTAACAATCCAAACACCGCTTGCATGAGCGCATCCGCCAAGATAAAATATTTTCCGACATGCCAGCCGCCATATTTTCAGACTCCCCGGCTCGCATACGGCACCAATCCTCCCCGGCGTGGCGGGCGTTTTTTTGTATCGGATGCTCGGGGCTGATGTGGCTGGGATTGTGGAACGCGCTGCGGATCGACTGGCAGACAAACGCCCAGTATGCGTTTGCAATGAGCGTCCCCGCGATGGCGGTTTGCTTTTGTTTTCTACGATGGAACACCCGCCCCGCGCGCGCGAGCCTCACCCCGGCGGAACACCTGGCGGTGTGCGCAGTCCTCGTCGGAATGATCGCGCTTTATCTTCCCTTGCGACTCGTCGAGGAGGCCAATGGCGAGTGGCGCATGCTGTTCTGGATCTGGGAGCTGGTGTGCGCGGGTATTTCCCTCGGCTGGTTGGCGCTGGCCGGTGGCTGGCGGTGGGCGGGGCATTTCGCTTTTCCGATTCTTTTCACCGCGACCGCCGTGCCATGGCCGCGGTTTGTAGAGGATCGCGTGATCCAGGCGCTGGCGCATGGCGCGACCGTGATGACAATCACGTGCCTGAATGGAACGGGCATTCCGGCGGTGCATGTCGGGAATCTGATCTATCTCGATAATTTCACGGCGATCGGGGTCAGTGAGGCATGCAGCGGGATGAGGACTTTCCAGACGTCCCTCATGCTGGCATTCGTGGCCGGTGAGCTATGGATGCTGCCATGGAAAAAACGCGCCCTGATGCTCTTTCTCGGTGGCATGCTCTCCTTCGTCTTCAACTCCGCACGCGTCTTTTTTCTCAGCCTTATCGCCGCCAGGGTTGACCGGAATGCATTCGAGAAATGGCACGACACGCTGGGATGGACGGAACTGGTTCTTTGCATCTCGTCCGTGATGCTGGCTGCGTGGTGTCTGCGGAACCGCCGCCCCTCTGCACGCGCGAAGCTCAGGCCGGATGCGTCATCCACCGCTCAGACCGCGATGAGTGGAAGATCCCTTCCGGCTTGGCTGATGTTTCTCACGCTCGCAGCCCTCATCTTGGGCGAGGTGGCAACGGCATACTGGTATCGCAACAGCGACACCAGGGCCGTGCTCGCCCGGTACTGGACAGTCCACACGCCGGAACATCCCACCGACGGCATTCGCAATTTCAAAATGCACGAAATCCCGGAGTGGACCCGCGCCCTTCTCCGAACCAATGACGGCATGGCTTTTTCGTGGAGCCAGGGGGATGGGCTCGCGTGGTATGCCACATTCCTCGAATGGCCTGCGGGGCGCACCTCCGCCGCCACTGCCGCTGCGCATCATCCCGATGTCTGCCTTCCGGCGAATGGCTTCGAGTATATCGGCGACAAACCAAACATCGCATTGACCGTGCGCGGCATCCCGATGTTGTTTCACCACTATCTCTTCGGCCCGGCGCTTCAACCCATGCATGTTTTTTATTCACTTTCCGAGCCGGGCGGTTCACCGGATGTGGATTTCCAGAGCGACCTCACGATCCAGGGGCGCTTCCGGGCCGTGATGGCAGGCAGGCGCAACGCGGGCCGGGCCGTCTTCGAGCTTTTGCTGAACGGCGCGGAAAATGACGATGGCGCCATCGAGGCCCTGCGACGGACGCTGGACAAACTCGTCACGCCGCTCCCCGCAGGCGACCGGCATGAAAACGTATCCCGATGAAGACTCCCGCGAAACTTGCCTTGATCGTGACTATTGCAGCCCTCGTCGGCGCGGGATGCTGGACGGGATTCCACGCATGGAAAAGCCGGCAGACGACGAGCGCATTGAACCAGGCGAAGGAATTTCTGCGTCACGGCGATTTCAAAAGAGCCGCGTTCAGTCTCGCCACGGTGCCGAAATCCGGGCGCACCCGGCCGGAATTCCTCGACATCGAGGCACGGCTTTATTCCGCGAGCGGGAACGCGGCCGCCGCCGCAAATGACTACAGCAAAATCGTCACCGGCGAACCGCAGGCCCCCGGCTCAAAGACCGCCCGGGTGAACCTCGCCCAGATCCTGATGAACAGCCAGGTGCCCACGGAGTATGACAAGGCCGCGCGGCTGCTCGATGGCCTCGACAACGATCCTCAATACGGCGGATCGGTGACCCGCATCATGGCGCAGAAAGCCTTGCAAAGCGGAGACGTGGACGGAGCCCTCCGCCTGGCGTGGAAATTGGGAGCGGCGCCGAACACCCCGTTCAGCGACCGCCTGCTGCAACTCGACATCATGCTCATCGGCAACTCCCCGCTGGCGGAGTCCGCGATCGTGTCGCTGGAAAAATCCGTCTCCGGCAACCCAGCAAACGCAACCACACTCGCACGCTGGCTCCTGATCCGGAAAGGCGCGGCCCGCGCGGTGGCATGGATGGAGAGCCTGCCTGAAAATGAACGATCGGCGCCGCCATTGCCGATGGTGCAGGCGGAATGTTACTCCGCGCTGAAAAACTGGATGGCGCTGAAAACCCTCCTCGAAGGGAAAAACTGGGGCAAATTCGACGTGCAGCGCGAGGTTTACCTCGCCGGCGCATACCGTGCGCTGCATCAAAACGAACTGGCCGCGCTGAGCTGGCAGGGGGCGTTGCGGGACGCGAAGAATCACCAGGGAATGCCGGCCCGGCTTGCGCGCGCGGCGGTCGCGGAGGGACGCACCGATGATGCCATGGAAGCGCTCTGGAACGTTCCCGCAAATGATCCCGATCACGATTGGGCCAGGGGCCAGCTTTTTGCCAGCTACCGCCAGCGGAATGATTCGGCAAACCTGATCCGCCTGATGAGCGAGGCCCTCGACCTGCGGCCGGACAACATCGGCGCCAAGCGCTCCCTCGCTTCGCTGCTGCTCATCACCGGCCGAGACAAAACCCGCGCCATGAGGCTCGCATGGGAGGTGTACGAGAGGGATTCGCAATCGATGCAGAATGTCGTGCTCTACGCCTACAGCATTTACATCAAGGGCGATCCCGCGCGGGCCGCGGCATTGATCGATGCGCAAAGCCCGGAGGAAAAATCCAGCGCGGAGTGCCTGCCCTACTACGGCGTGATCCTGGCCGCCTGCGGGAGGGATGGGGAGGCGCAAAAATGCTTCGCGAACATGGACAGGAAAACGCTTTTCCCGGAAATGGCCGTGAAGATCGCCGGCATCGAGGCGCGATGGAAGACGCCGCCGGCCTCAACAGACAATGCCAGCGCGCCACTTGAAAAAGCTGCGGACGCAAACGCCAGCCGTTAGCAAAATACCAAACACGCCACTGGCCCATGTACCTGCCTCGGGGATCACGATCGATGCTCCCAGCGCCCCGTCCGAAAGGTCGGAGTATTGCACCGCGACGCCGGAGGTGAGCGTCAGGGCCGTGAAGATCGGCGCGGAGCCGGAGGGATTCGAGAAATTCGCGACTTGATACAGGCCGAAGGGGCTGGTGCCGCCGCCCGCATACAACCGCGGGCTTTGCCCCAAACCGCCGAGCTGGTAGAAATCACCCACTGAGGCCGCATTCCATGCGCTGCCACTGGAATTTTGCGCGTTCGCCAGCGACGTCGTGCCGAAAGTTTCGCCGCCGCTCCCGGTGCCCGAGACATAAAGGTTGCCCGAGCTGTCGAAGACCATGTCTCCGCCACCCACTGCGCTGAGGCCGCCATGGTTGATATTGGAATAGACCGACTGGCTGGTGGACGCGCTCGTGTCGCCGTTGCCCAGGGCGATCTGGAACAGTGTGTTTGCCCCCTGGATGCCCACGTAATAGGACCCGTTGTAGTAAGCAGCCCTCGGGAACCAGCCACTGCCCACGTTCACTGCGCCTGGCTTTGCCGCGGTATTGGTCGCCCCGGGCGCATCCGCCGTGCCGGCTGCGACACTCACCGTATAAAGCTGGTTGATCGACCACGTTGTGGGGCCGGTGGATTGTATGGCGTACGTCGTGGCGGTGAAAGTCCCGGCGGAGCTGCTGGCATTGTTGTTGTACGAATACGTGAAGAACAGCGTATGGGTCGCGGCGTTGAGCGCGAGGCCGTTCACGCTCCCGTTCAACTGCGTGGAGGTGTTGAAACCGGGAATCAGGCTGCTCAGCGACACCAGCGACTGCTGCGTGTAGGTCCCCGCCCCGTAGTTGATCGTCAATTGATCCAGTTCCCAGGTAGGGCCGGAATTTTCAATCCCGTAAATGTAATCCACTGCCTGCGCGTGGAGCTTTGCGGAACCGGTCAGCGCGAAGGCGATCACCACGAAAATTTGCACGGCAAGCTTTTGGGCTGCGGCAGTCACTCTCAACTTCGTGATGTCAGGGGATTTGGCTGGATTCATTACAAAACGGAAACTCGCCATACGCGAACGCCTCAGAGTGAAATTAATAAAATAATTTTTCAAGCCATTTTTCGGAGATAAATGAGATAATCTTATAAAAGTCTCGTAAACGCTGTGAGAGAACTTGACGCCTGTACCACGGGCCATCATTCTCAGGTTTCCCTGACGCTTGTCTGAAATCGCAATGCCCGGAAGACCTCCCAACATCATCCTCACCATCGCCGACGACCAGCGCGGCGCGGCGGTAGGATGCGCGGGACGCGAGCCGGTGCAGACGCCCGCGATGGACCGCCTTGCCGCGAGAGGGGCGCGCTTTGCGCAGGCACAGCACCTGGGCTCCTGCCACGGGGCGATCTGCGCGCCCAGCCGCGCGATGCTCATGACCGGCATCCCGTATTTCCAGCTCGATCCCGCAATCCTCGGCGTCGCGTCACATGCGACCGATCCCTCGGTTTTCATTCCGCCCACGCTGGGAGGAAAATTGCGCGATGCGGGCTACCACACATTCGCTACAGGCAAATGGCACAACGGGAACCGGACTTTCCACAAGTCGTTCGACAGCGCGGCGAACATTTTCTTCGGTGGCATGTCCGACCACTGGTTCACGCCGGTGCATGACTTCGATCCCACGGGCCTGTATCCGAACGAAACGGCCCGCTCGGCAAACGGTTTTTCGACCGAGGTCTTCGCGCAATCCGCCGCCGATTTCATCCGTTCGCGCAAGGGCAATGACCAGCCGTTTTTCTGCTACTGCGCCTTCACCGCGCCGCACGACCCGCGCACGCCGCCCGACAAGTGGCGGCGGCAATACAAGCCTGCGGAAATCCAGTTGCCGCCGAATATCTCGGCAGGCCATCCCTTCGACCGCGACTACTGGAATGCGCGCGATGGCGTCACCCCGGAGGAAATCCTGGTCGCGCAGGCGCACGAGCGCATGTGGGGCCGGGACGAGCGCCTGCTCGGCACGCCGCGCGATCTGAACGAAATCAAACGCTCGATGGCTGAATACTACGGCATGATCTCGCACATGGATGAATGGATCGGCCAGATCCACGCCGCCGCGGAGGAAACCGGCATACTGGATAACACCATCATCATCCACACCGCCGACCATGGGCTGGGCGTCGGCCAGCACTCACTCCTGGGAAAACAAAATCTCTACCAGCATTCGCTCCACGTACCGCTTATCATGGCCGGCCCCGGCATCCCGCGCGGCCACGTCTCCGATGCGCTCTGCTACCAGCACGACCTGCATCCCACCCTGACCGCGCTCGCGGGCATCGGCGCCCCCTCGGAGCCGTTCCAGGATCTGCTCCCGCTCATGGACAAAAGCGCCGCTGGCCGCCATTACATCGCCTCCGCTTTTGCGAACAACCAGCGCTCCATCCGCGACCGCCGGTACAAACTCATCGAATACACGGTGGGAGACGCAAAATACACCCAGCTCTTCGACCTCGAGGCCGACCCGTGGGAGACTCTCAATCTCTCCACCGATTCCCAGTATCGTCCCGTCATCGACACCCTGCGCCGCAAGCTCGCCAAGTGGCAGGAGGATGTAGGCGACACCGGCAAATAAGCTCAAGCGCGAAATACGATGACGATGGCCGCCAGCAGGAGCGCCGAGCCTGCGAGCCGGCGGCTCATCACGCCGTGGCCCTGGCTGCGTTCCGCATTGTGGAACCAGTGGCCGATGAGCCAGACGAGCAGCACGCTCCAGATCCCGCGCGAGTTATAGACGATGTTCACCGCCGTGGCGTGGCCGTAGATGCCGATCGCGGTGGTGATGGCGAGGGACTGGACCGCGATCAAAATCGCACCCGGAAGCAGCCAGCGCCACGTAGTCGCATGGATTGCCCGCAGTGGTTCGCGAAACAAAGGAATGATCGCCAGGGAAAGCAGAGCTATCGTGATGAACATGACCGGCACGAACCGGTAGAAGCCCCATGCATGCACCCATTTTTGCAGTAATACATCGGTAGTGGCGTTTGATGCCGCGCTCAGTATTCCCAATACGATGCTGGCCGCCAGCCGGCGCCGGTGCGCTTCATTGCCGCCGCGAAGCAGCGCGATGGCCACCACGACCAGGATCGCAGCAAGCCAGAGGATCAAGGGAACTTTTTCACCGAGGATCAGGACTGTGAAAAGGGCCACGATCAGAACCTTCATCCCGAGTATCGGTGTGACGACCGACACATCGCCGCGCTTCAGCGCGAGGTAGGCGAACATATTTCCGAGAAAAAACGTAACGCCGCAGACCGAAGCGTGGATTGTGCCGGTCCACGAGAACGGCTCCTTGCCGGCGAACCAGAGCGGCACGTAGAGCAACGCAGCGATGATATTCGCAACAAACATGCTGCGCCACGGGCAGACGCCCTGCTCCATCGCGCGCTTCGACGCCATGGTCCCCACGGCAAACACGAGCCCGCTTGCGAGCGGAAGCAGAAGATACGGAGGCAGGGACATCCGGCTATAGTGTCACGCTTGTAAAGTGCGCAGGCAGTGGATTGCTGAAAACATCTCCTCTCTCCTCGTGGCGAAGCTCCGGCTTCGGCACGCGCCTGTCTTCGAGGCTCTGCTTCGTCAGCGTTGCAGACCGCACGGACCGTCCGTTGTCATATCGTGGTCCATGGCACGGGAAGAGGAAGCTGGAGCTTCCGGGACATTTGCGCTCCCAAGCCGGAGCTTGGGAGCGAGGGGTGAAAGGACCTACGCGATTAATCTTTCTCCCCTTTACGAGGATAGTATGCCCCAATAAAAGTGTTAAAATCGAAAAAATAGGCTTTATCGACCTGAAAGGATATCATGATACTTTTTGACAGATCAAAGTCCGCAGGGAGTTTTTGTGGATCAACAACTTTATTTTGAAAAACAATCACAGCTTGTTTGATTTCCCTGGAAGCACCCGTCCATTTATCGTGCTCCTTTCCCAATAACAGTTCGTTTTTATCATCCTCAATCAAGATATAGAGTTGCGGATTAATTAATGCAGCTCCTCCGATTGGCACAGCTCGATCTAACTTAAAAACCGCAGCCAAGGTGCGCGCCATAGCATCATAGTCAGGCATTGTTTTGAGTTGCTGCCGCGCAATCCGGGCAAAATCAGCTGGTGTTTGATCTTGTGCCTCACTCTTTTTTTGCGTTTGCCCATTTATTGTGTGAGCAGTCAGGACGGAAAGCACAGTACCAAGCAGAGCAAAAAATAGTCTAATTTTATTGCTCATATAATTCTTACTTTTTGGAGGCTCTAACTAGTGAGAAAAGCACGGCATTAAATTTGTGCGGGTTTTCACTTCGCCTTTGCCGCCTCGTGGTCGATTTTTGATATCTGAACGCTGCCGTCCTTGCTCAGGACGATGAGGTGGTCGTGGAATTCCTTGAGGGTGCTGCGGTGGCCTACGCTGACGTAGGAGATGCCCATCTCGCCGAGACGCTGGTAGAGCAGGCGCTCGTTCGGCTCATCGAGGGAGCTGGTGGCTTCGTCGAGGAATGCGAGCACGGGTTTGCGCAGGAAGATGCGGGCGAAGGAGACGCGCTGCTGCTCGCCGAGGGATAGGATGTTGGTCCAGTCCATGGAGCGCCCGAGGTCGCCGTCCACGCGGGCCAGCACGCCGGTGAGGTTTACTTTTTCGATCGCTTCCTTCACGAGGTTGTCGTCGGCACCCTCCTCGTTCTGCGGATACATGAGCTGCTCGCGGAGGTTGCCCTGCACCATGTAGGGGCGCTGCGAGAGGAAGATCATCTTGTTAAGTTCCGGGCGCTCGATGCTTCCCTCGCCGCTCTGCCACAGGCCGGCGATGGTGCGCAGCAGCGAACTCTTCCCCGCGCCGCTCTCGCCCATGATGAGTACGCTCTCGCCGGCTGGCAGGGTGAAATCCAGCTTGCGCGTGAGCGTCTTGCTGCCGTCGGGGGTCTGCACCTTCAGGTCGGTGAGTTTCAGCCGGCGCGCGGTCTCGTCCACCTCGAGTTGCGACTCCCGTTCCATGAATGCGTCCTCGTTGTCGAACTCATCCAGCTCATCCCACAGGTCGCCGAGGCGTTTGATGCCCGCCGCGAACGCGCTGAGGTTCTCGAACTGCGCGATGATGACGCTGAGCGCCATGAGCACCGCCGCGAACGCCCCCTCCGCCTGCGTGACCACCCCGTACTCCACCGCGCCGCGCATGAACATCGGCCCCACGATGAGGACCGGCAGGATGATGGCGACGTAGTTGTAACCGTTTGTGAAAAACCCGAGCGTCCTGTTCCAGCCGATGATGCTCATGGTGTTCTTGAGCACCTCGGAGAACCGCATCACCAGGTCGCGGTGCTCGCGTTTTTCACCGCGGAAGAAGGCGATGCTCTCCGCGTTCTCGCGCACGCGCACCAGGGCGTAGCGGAAATCGGCCTCCTTCTGGTATTGCTTGAAATGCAGCCCGACCAGCCGCCGCCCGATGAGGATCGACAAGGCCGTGCCTGCGACCGCATAGACGACAAGCCACACCGGCAGCTTCCACGAGATCGACCACAACACGCCGAGAAACCCGCAGAGCGTCACCACGGAATTGATCATCGTGAGCAGGTAGCCGAGCACGCCCGTGGTGAAAGACCGCACATCCTCCGAAATACGCTGGTCGGGGTTGTCCACGCGGTCCGAGCTGCGGAGGCGGTAGTAGGCGCGGTTGAAAAAGTAGCGTTTTACGAGCAGGTGCGTCATCCATTGCCGCCACCGCAGTGACAGCCTCTCCGCCGCATACCGGTAAAACACCCCGACCGGGATCGCCACCGCGAACATGCCCAGATAAATCCAGAGATTCCGATAAAATCGCACGGAGTCCCGCTGGTTGAGCGACGTGATGAAATTCCGCCCCGCGTAGCTGACAAACACCTGCACCACCCCTACCGTGAGGCAAAGCCCCAGCATGATCAACACCAGCACCCGCGTCTCACGCCTGTTGCTGCCGATGAAGAAAGCCTTGAAAAGTTGCGCGAAGCGACGAAGAAGCCCGAGCCGGGAAGGCGAGCGTTCGGAAGGGGTGTCTGCCACACTCATCATCTACCGGAAACAGAGGGGGTTGCGCAATGCTTTGGAAAAAAACATTTTAAAATCGAATGAAATGATTCTGCGACAGGAGTGATTGGACGTCTTACTCCCGGGGCGCCTTGTCCGTTTCCGACAGCGAAATCAGCGGTTTTCCGTCCCGCGTGCCCTCGATTCGCGAAGGAGTTTTTGCGTCCCTTGCCTCGCGCCATGTCCAGGAATCAGTGAACCCCTGGGAACGAATCGCGAGTGTCACTGTTCCCGCGGTTTCGTTCATCTGCACGACGGGATTTGTTTTCCATGGGTCGAGCAGGCAGGCGAATTTCACCGAAGGGCTGGTCGCGGAAAATTGGAATTGCCCGACCGGGACATTTCCCCAGCGTCCGTCGAGGGTGATCTTCTCGATTGCGGTGTCGTAGGTGCGGTTGGAGATCATCTGAAAATCCACCTTCCCGCCGGCCTCCGAGGTCGCGGTAAAGCGGCCCGCGCTCCCGTTTGCGGCGGCCGGGGACCCGGCGCGCCATGTGATCCTGTGCGGGCCGGTGGCCGCGATGTCATCGAGGATGAGAATGTATTCGCCGGGCATCCAGATCGCGGTGCGGCGGAATTTGGTTAGCGCGGGAGGGGCGGCCTGCCGTTGTTTCTTCAGTTCCGGGCCGGTCGTGCCACGGTAGGCGTTTCCCGCCTCGCCCTCGATGATGATGCGCCCCTTCTCCCCGGTCTTCCACCCGGTGAGATAAGAGAGCGTCCGCATATCGAGCGTGCCCGTGGGCTGCGTGTAGCCGTCGTCCTCGCCGAGCTGGCCCTTGTCATCCACGGTGATTGTGTTGTGCTGGCGGGTGAGCTTGTGCGCGAAGGAATAGACGCCGGGATGAAAGACGAACCCCGCGCCGAGGCTCAGCGCAAACTCGTTCGCGTCGGGATCGTCGTGGGCAATGTTGATGTAGTGCGGCCTGCCGTTTTCGTCGGGAGTCGCCATGCGGTAATCGTTCAGCTTGTATCCGCCATAGGGGCCGCATTTGTATGTAAACACGACGGCGTCATCCTCCCACGAGTCGCGCATGGTGGCTGCGCCGATGTCGGGAAAGAGCCTGGAAACCGGCAGCGCCTTGTAGTCGCCACGCCCCACGGTGGGATCGTAGAAGGCGAGCACGGCCCACTGGAATGTGAACGGGCTCCCGTTTTTCCCGGGAAGCGATGTCTTCGTCATGCGATTGAAAAGGGCGGCCTGCATGTCCTTGTCGCGCGTGGCGCGCGGGCCGAAAAAGAACGCGGCGTCGTTGTTGTCAAACGCGGAGGAACCGCCGTTCTGGTCGTCGCCGTAGGAGATGTCGCTGTTCCGGCCCGGCACCCAGTAATAGAGCTGCTGCGTGCAGGCGTTCTTTAAGCCGGAAGTTTTGAGATAACTGGTCCCGAGCACGCGGTCGCTCATCGTTGCGGCGAGGAGTATCGGGAGATATCCAAAACTCTGGTAACCGACTCCCTCGTGGCAATCGCCATCCGGCGGATACCATTTCATGACAAAATCCATCTCTGCCTTGAACTCCTGGAGGAGATAGCGCGCGTCGATGTTTTTTTCATCGGCGATTGCGAGCAGGCATGCGGCGAGTCCGGCATCGCGATACCAGCGATGATTCGGCTGGGGATCGGCCTGCCAGTACTTGATGCCAGGGCCGAGTCCCTTGTGCCCGAGATAATACATGCGCCGGCAGTGAAGGAGCATCTTCTCCGCGAGCTTTGCGCGTAATTCCGGGGGAATATCATTGCAAACAGCGTCGTACAGCAGGCCGACCATCGCCATATTGCACGCGGCTCCCATGCTGTTGTCGGTCTCCTTGTTTTCCGGCGACCAATACGGCTGCGCGAGCATCATCTGCAGCACATCGATGATCTTCTGCTTCACCGCCGGGTCGCGATCGAGCGCGTAGACATAAGCCAGCGCGGGAAAGCGCCCGAGGCTTTTCCAAATTGCAGGCGTATCGCCCTGCGTGATGATATCCGGCGCACCCTTCGGACAATTGAAACCCTTGCACAAGGAAACGGCGTCCTGGTACGCCTTCCCGAGCGTGGGGTCGGTCGCGATCTGCCGCTTCAATGCAGCGATTTCATTCGCCGTAAAGAGGAGCCGCGGGTGCGTTGTCTTCATCGCGGCGACAATCGGCGGGACATTCACCGGCGCCGGGTCGGTCGGTGGAACATTGGCGACGGAAGAGCCCGGAGACTGGGCGTCAAGGCGGGAGACGACGCATGCCGCCAGCAGGATCGCAACCAGCCACCGCGTCCCGCGCCGCATGCCGGATGTCTTCCCAGCCGTAAAGATTTCGTCCATTTTGCCGGAATTTTGCGGGAAAATGGAGGGTAAAAAATGGTAAAAAGCTCCCAGAAATGGGGTAGTTTTGGCATGTTTTGTCGCATTTTTTGGCCAGACTCGTGCGCCTTTTACTCTGGCATGGGGTAGTTTTTGGCTACTTTTTCGGAATTCAGCTTCATCCGGGACATGCGGCATGTAGTGCAACGCAGCCATCAAGTTCAAAGCCGGACGGTGGGCAGGAGATGCCTTTAGCTTCGATATACCCGGGGACCTTACGGAGTGCATGGCGTTTTCAAGCGGTGTGTTAACCATGCGCCGGTACGCTTGGAGCCGTGACGGGGAATGTCAAGCGCGATAACGCGCAAATGGAAGAAGAATTTTTAGACAGGATAAAGAGGATTAACAGGATGGGAGAAAGGTGCGACGGAGGCGGTGTACACGAGAGACGCGCGGTTTGTACACGCCGCCCCACCGGGGTCTCAGACCCGGCTACAACGAAGAGCAACTTTTTAGACGCCCTGCTAATTGCAGGCGGGGAGTGATCCCCACTCTCCTAAAATGTCACTTCTTTTTGAGGCCGTCGCGCCAGGCGATTGCTTCCAGCTCGACCCGGACGGCGTCCATGACGGGGACTACGGGGCGGGCCTGGAATTCAAAGGCGGGCAGCATGGAGCAGACCTTGTGTACGGCGAGCGGATCGTCGCATTCCACCAGCATGTACCCGCCCCAGTCGCCGACGCGCACGACGAACATCTCGATCTTGAAATTGTCGGGCGCAGTCCATTGCGTGAAAACCTCGAGGATGCGCTTCTGGGCGTTCTCGTATTCCATGGGCGTGCCTTGCGGACGCTCGTTCCAGACGATCATGTATTTCATAGTGTTCTCCGGTGTTGCGTTGATGTTTTCGGAACGGTGGCCGTTCAGGCAGGATCAGCCGTTTGGTTGCCTGCCGGGGCCATCGTCGGGGGGTAACGGGATTCTCACTCCGTCGTTTTTGTTTTACAAGATCATTCAGCCGTTGGAAATAGCGTCTAAAAAGATCCACCCAGTGACGCTCACGCAACTTTCGAGAGACGTCATCCGGTCCCAGCCAAATGGCGGAACGTTTTTCAATGTACAACACTGGCAGGGATACCGCGCAACGATGGATTTTCCGCGACCAAACCACCTGCGAAACGAATTGCAATCGCGCCGATATGGCGGGACTGGAACTTTCGCCGCAGGGCTTCTTTATTTGACAGAATCACGGCGGCGGAGTCGCCGCCCCACGATCAGCATACCAAGCCCGCCCGCAAGCATCGCCCACGTTCCAGGCTCGGGAACGACGGTGAACTTCAAGGTGTTGGAATCATAGCCGGCCTGGTAAATGTTGGTTCCGTCGTTTATCCGGGAGCCATTCGCCAAATTCGCAAACGTGCCGGTGATTCCCCCGGTGGTTTGGATGACGGTAAACACCACGGACCCGTCGGCATTCAGCACTCCGGGTGATGACGCGAGATCGCTGAAAACAAACTGCGCGCCCGAGTTAATGGCCAAAGAGGAAGCGATGAGTTCGGAAGATCCGGAGCCCGCTCCACCGCCGGTGGAATTGAGAGTGAATTTGAACGCCGCGTCGGAGTTGAGGGCCACGGTCCCGGCCGTCAGGGTACCGACGCTGGAGAGCAAGCCTGGCTGAAGGACGGCTGATCCAGCGGGACCAACCCCGTTCCCGACGGTGAGGCTGTTTGCAATCAACCCCGTGCCCAGGAGCCTGGCGGTGGTCACCGTGGTTCCCACTGAGCCGCTGATCGACCCAGTGACCACAAGCGTGCCCGCGTTCACGACCGTCGTGCCGGTGTAACTGTTCGAACCACTCAGGGTGAAAACATTTCCACCCGTCTTGACAAGGGATAATGTCGCGGCGGCCCCGTTCCGGATGCTTCCCCCGTACGTGGTCGCAAAGGTGCTGTTTACGGTGAGCGTCGCAGCGGTCCCGGAACTGTTATTTTCGACAAACGTGGAACCCGGCGTCGCATTGGTCTGCAATCCGCCCACGGTGATACTGAGTCCATTCAAACGCAAAATGCCGGTGCTGGAGGCCGTGAAGGTCACGATGTTGGGCGTTGCGGAATTCAGCGAGCCGGCATTCCCTACCTGAACTATGCCGGCATCGATAAACAACCCGCCAGTGAACGTGTTTGAGGCGGTGGTGAGAATGAGTGTACCGGCGCCTTTCTTGGTGAGGCTGCCTCCCACTGTACTGTCGGAAATAACGCCCGTCCAACTCAGCGCCACGCCGGCCGTGGTGATATCAAGCGTCGCACCATTGGAGCCTATGGCCATGGTGCGGCTGGTCGTGTCCGTGACACCCGTATATTCAAGCCCGCCTCCGTTGATATTTACCTGCGTGGTGGCCGCCGCTCCCCCGAAAATACTGGCGGTCCCGCTGAAATCCGTCCCGCTGATCACGCCGCCGTTGATATAGGTCTGGCCGGTGTAGGTGTTATTCGTGGCAAGAACCAGCTTGCCTGTGCCGGTCTTGGTCAGCGTGGAAACACCATTGCCATTTGCTATGACGGAACTGACCGTAAGTGTGCCGGAACCATTTTGATGTACGATGAGATCGGAAGTGCCGGAAATAGTGCTGACGAGTGTCCCGCTGCTAATCTGATAATCCGCGCTGCCGGTGAAGAGCAGTCCTCCCGCAGTCAAAGCGAGGGTATTGCCGCTCCCGAGATCGAGCGTTCCCGTGCCGGAATTCGCTATCTTGAGGGTGTTTGTCCCCAGGGTACCGGAACCGGTAATATTTGATGAAGCCGTGAGCAGCGAGTTCGCCGTATCCGTGCTCCCTGCGGTCGTGTTCAAGGCCGTGTAGCCGGAATATGCGGAAAGCGTGAAGGGAGTCGCGACGGAGGACGTCGTGGCCCAATCCGAGCCGTTGAATAAAATGCGACCGCCGTAGATGCCCGTGGCATCCTTGTTGGTCGTCGTCGTGATCACGGGCGTGGTGCTCCCGGTCGTGACGAAATTCAAGCTCGACCCGGCAGCCGAGGCGGTGATCGCCCCCATATTCAACGTCGTCGCGGTGCTCGTGCCGCCATCCACCTTGATGGTTCCTCCAAACGCATTTGCAGTAACGGCCCCGATGGTCTGGGTGGTGATGCCGCCATTGGTTCCCGTGAGCAGAAAGATGCCTCCGCTCAAACCGAGCTTCGCCGTTGCCGCCAGCGCTCCGCCGGAATTGGCATCCACCTGCAGGATGCCGCCCTTGGCCACGTAGGTACCGGTCCCGGTGTTGTTCTTGACCAAAACCATGGTGCCCCGGCCCTCCTTGTTAAAGCTGTTCGAGCCGAACGTGACGTTCTTATCGAATGTGAACGTATTGGCTGCGTCGGCAATATCCCAGGTCTCATTGTCGCCATTTGCGGTACTCAAGACCACGTTCTTGCTTCCAAAACTGGTGAATGACGTGCCGAGAATCCTGATTATGGCCCCGTTGCTGGTCCCGACGCTCAAGGTGCCGGATGTTCCACCGATGGCGGCCATGCTATTTATGACGAGCGTCCCCCCGCTTGATATCGTGACAGTTCCAGTCACGGCATTGGTGCCGCCCAGCGACATGGTGACACTGCTGTTGGAGATGCCGCCAAAAGAATTGTTCCCGCCGGAAAAAAGCAACCCGGCGCTCGTTCCGTTCTGGGACAATGTTCCAGTCAGGGTCATGCTGCCATTGAGGAAAACTGTCCGCGCCGTGCTGCTGCCGTTCACCGAAGCAAGGCTGGTAAAGGATGAATTCATCCCGTTGAAAATGATTTGTCTCCCCTGGCCTCCGCTCCCGCCGTTCGACAAGGACAAGGCAAAAGTCCCGGTCACGTTTCCATTGAGGGTCAGAGTCGTCCCATTGGATGTCTGCCACGCCTGGGCGGCCCCCAGGACAACCGCGGAATTCACAGTCATGGTGCTTGAGTCCGCAGTCAGATCGGTAAACCCGGAAGCTCCATTCAAAATCAACGTACCGCCGTTCAGTGTCGTCTTCGTTGCACTCCCCATCGTCACGGAGTTGGCGTTGATTGTTCCGCTCAGCGTAACAACATTGGTCCCGCCTGTTTGAAAAAAGGCGTCGTCATTGTCCGCCCACGTGACGAGCGGCGTGTTTGCGCCGGTGCTGCTCGTATTCCACAGGGCGGTCGAGCCGGTATCCCAAACGCCGGTGCCGGAATTCAAAGCGCCATTCGCATCGATGGTATCCCAGTATTTGCTTGCCGCAAACGCAGGCAGCGACAGGAAGCAAAATAAAAATCCCAAGCAAAGGGAGGTGAGTTGGGTGAAATAAGACAGGGGGGACTGTTCTTTCATGATTAACTACGCTTGGGGTTGAAAGTTACATCCGACGTGCGCGCACGAACCTCCACAAAGAATATCCCACCAATGCCGCAAGATTCCACGAGGCAAAGTATCAAAATTCCATCATCTTCTTATCTAATTTCAACTTTAGATAAAAAATCTTATGTGAAAATGGCGGGCCTTAAACATTCCCCAGCGGGGCTTTATAGACAAGTTTGATTCGGTTTTGGCTTTGGAAAATCCACATCAATTTTCTCCAGAAACGTTACAAGACGATGTTCTCATCAAGGCCGTGCGCGATTGTCTGGACTTTGCTTCCACTCTCGCTGCTGAAATGGCGAAGCCTGTCCGGCGACATGCGCAACCAAGAGGAGCGGATGGGCAGGGATCCCGCTAATAAACCACCTGCACCCTGTAAAACTTCCTCGGCCCGCCCGCGTTTGGATCAACCACGATGATGGATTTTCCGTTGATGGTTTGCGTTGCCCCGGTGAGTGTCTGCCAGTTGGCGGGCACCAGATCCGCACAATATTGCACGACATAACTCCTTCCCGTGACAACCGGGGAAAATGTGATTGTCACCTGCCCGGGCTGGTTCGCGACAGGGCCTATTGCAACCACGAAACGCGAAGCCGGATCGGTCGGGTCCAACCCGGCCACGTATTTGAACAGGTTCGTCTGCCCTGTCCCGTCCGCGTCCGCACCCGGCGCGGCGAGTGGATTGCCGACGCCGAAATATTTCAACTGCCATGCATTGAACCCGGAGTTAAACACAGTAACACCAAGAACACCGCTGAAACCGCCGTAGGTCCCTGTCACCACCGCCACGGTGTTTTCGTAAACCGTGCCGGCGGTTGCCAGTCCGCCGCTGGTGATTCCTGTCAATGGACCGCTCTGAATGCCCCATGAGACCGTGCCGGGGCCGAGCGCAATCAACGTGCCGTCGTCAAGCACCTGGCTGGCGCCCAGTTGTAATGTCTGTCCCGCATTCACGCTTGCGGGAGATGGAGTTAATTGCAGTCCTGCCGCATCAGCAAGCTGGCCTATGTAACCGCTCTTTGCGATTCCCGCCGGTGATGCCACCGTGGAAACAGCGCCCAGCGTTCCGGCGCTCCCCTGATTGGAGTACCTGGCGCTGGCAGCGGAAGCACCGCCACTGTCAACAACCCCGGTGGTTATCGCGTAGTTTGCGCTCATGGCCGGGCCGGCGTGGGCGGCAGAGGAGAGCAATGCCAGAAAAATGACGGCGCGAGGTTTCATTATTCAATTTTCACTTGCTGAAAGTCACCTAGAAATTGGGCACGTAGAGTGTAAAGGTGCTGGTATCGGTCGGGAGCGAGCTCGTGATTCTGGCCGTGTTCCCGCTCACCACCACCGACAGGCTGCCAATGGTCGCCGCACCGCCGGTGCCGGTGCTCTGGACCCAAGGGTGAATCCCGGTGCTGATGCCTGCATTTGTGATAGCAGAGGTGCCGCTGACAAGCGTGCCGGTAACAACCACCGTGCGATCCACGCCCGTGATTGTTCCCGTTCCTGAAGTTACGGCGATACCATTTGAGAACGTAGTCGGGCCTGTAAACCTGTTCGAGTCCCCGGCATCCGCCTGGTAAATGCCATAGGGATTCACCACGCCAGTGCCGTTCTGTTTTTTTATGTACACCCCGTAATCGTTCGTGATCGTGCCGCTCTGGTAGGGTGATGCGATGTAAATACTGGCGTAGTTAGTCAACTTCCCGCTTCCGAGGTTACCTCCTGCAACCAGTATCCCGTAGATGCTGGCAATGGTTCCCGAGCTTTGCGAATAAGCCGTATAATTTGCAGCCGCATCATAGCCGGTCCCGTTCAGGCTGTTTGCCCCCTGAATTCCGATCGCGCTTGAAAACGCGCTATAGCTATAGACGGGATCAGCAGCGCCGGGAGTGAAAACGGTATTGATCGATGCGGAAGCCTGGTTGAGTCCTGTTATCGTGTTAAAGTCCGTCACGGAGAATTTTGTAACTCCCGTTCCCATTGCGTTGCTTGAAATTGCCACCGGCCCGAGCAGCGACAGATCACCGCCATCCGTTTTTATTGCATAGGCGTTGGTGACACTGGGTCGGGCCTGTTTGTCGAGAAGAAGCCCGTATGCGTTCGTGATTGGTTGCGTGGAGCCCGAGGTGTCCGGTGTCAGACCATGAAAATCAATCGCGTTTGTAACAGTGCCGGATGTCTGGGTTACGCCCTGCCCGGCGCGTCCGACCACACCGGCCACCTGGTAAACATTCGCCCCGCCATCATTGATCCCCTCGCCGAACAATCCGGCTATCTCGCCGCCGATCGTGGCATGCGTTCCCGTGAAAAGGCAGGCGGAGAATACACCGTAACTGTTAAAGGCGGTCGGAGCTTGCGGCGCCCACTTTGCAATATTCTGGATTTGGTACCATGAATCCGTGCCTGTATTCGTGGACGCGAAAACCGCCGTGCCTGTCGAAATGGCCGTGGGAGCGATTGTTCCCAGCGTGATCGTGATCGCGGGTGTCGTCGCGGGGTTTGTCACGCTCACGGAAACTCCGTTTGCGCCTGTGGCCGAAACGCTGCTGACTCCCCCGCTGCTGCCAAGTCCGCTCACCTGGCTCGCGGGAATCGTGCCGCTGATCGTCGTGGCGGTGCCGCTCTGGGTGGAGTAAGCGGCCGATCCGCTGTAGCTGATCCCTGTCAATCCCGAGCCGTTGCCATGCAGCGTGCCTGTCAGGTAGATATCGGTCTGCGACGTCCCGTCGCCGATGCGGATGATGCCGGATTCACCGGCCACACCGGAATTGCCGATGTCGATATTGTTGCTGCCTGTAATAAGATTCCCCGTAGAATTTCCGAGCGCGATGTTGTTGCTGCCCGCTATATTGTTAGCGAGCGCCCGGGAACCGGCGGCCGTGTTGCCGCTGCCTGTCACGGTGAAGTTCCCGGCGTTGGGGCCGGCGAAGAAGTTCTGCGATCCGAAGCTGTGGATCAATGGCGCCCCCGCCTGCATGATGACACCCGCCGTGCCGCTGGTCGTCGCGGGCAGATTCAAGCCCTGCGTCATGAGCGCATACCCCACCGCGCCGATGCGCTGGTCCGGTGCGAGCTGCTGCCAGCCATTCGTCCCGTCGTTGAACCATACCCGCAGCCGCACGTCGCTGTTGGAAAACACGCCTGCGGGGATGCCGGCGGTCATGTTCGTGCGCGTGGTGTCACCCAGCAGCACGGAGTAGAGACCGCTGGCTACTGTGAGAGTGACGGCGCTCCCCGGCTGGCTGCCTGCCGTGCTGGTTCCGTCGTTACTCCAGTAGGAGGTCGCCGCATCCGTGCCGCTCACCAGCGCAAACGCAAACTGCCCCGCTCCGGTGAAATTCGTGCCGCTCACCGCGATACGCCCCTGGTAGTTGATCAACTGCGGCACCTGTGCGCGCAGCGTGAGAACCGGGACGATCCAGAATGAGATGCTGGCAACGACCAGGAAATGATGACGGTTGATTTTCATGGTCGTGATTAGAGGTGTTTTAATCTGGCGTTGTTTGAACAAATGGATGATGCCATTTGTTGTCCGTGCCTGCTGATGCTGAAACCCTAAGCATCAACGAATTACCATTACCTGGTCGTGGCCCTGACCTTATCTTCCCTGCTTAAATCCAAGAGGAGCGGATGGGCAGGGATTCGAACCCTGGGTACCTTTCGGTACACACGCTTTCCAGGCGTGCACAATCGACCGCTCTGTCACCCATCCATAAATGCTCTCCGCAGCCTTGGCGAAAAATGGAGCGGGATTGTTGTGCCAAATGAGGGGAACTTCAAGTGATAAATCTCGGGAGGCGGGATTTGGGTGCGGATTTCACGGAATACTTTAACGCAAAGATCGCAAAGTTCGCAAAGAAAGGCGATGGAAGGGGTATTTTAAACACCTTCGGTTTTCACCACCGTCTTCGTCTTTGCGCCTTTTTAAGTGCGCCACGGTGTCCCACATTTTACCCCGCAGTGTGCCATGCGGGACAATATGACCTATAGGACGGATAGGACCTATATTTGCAAGATGCTTGGATACAGTGTCTTACAGCTATTTCTTAGAGTGGCCCATGGCTTGCTAAGATACGGAGTGAAAAGGAATCTTTATATATGGCAAAAATTTTAGGCATTGATTTAGGCACCACGAACTCCTGTATGGCTGTGATGGACTCAGGAGAACCGGTGGTTTTGGAAAATTCTGAAGGGGCGCGCACGACTCCTTCCATTGTTGCGTTCAGCAAGAATGGCGAGCGGCTCGTGGGCCAGGCGGCGAAACGCCAGGCGGTGACAAATCCCGCAAATACGATTTTCTCGGTGAAGCGTTTCATGGGTCGCAAGTTCGACGAAGTGCACTCCGAGGAACATCGCGTTCCCTACAAGGTCGTGAAGGCCGCGAACGGCGACGCGCACATCCAGGTGGAAGTGAACGGCGAGAAGAAGACCTTCTCCCCGCCCGAAATCTCCGCGATGATCCTCGCGAAGCTGAAGTCCGACGCGGAAGCGAAGCTCGGCGAAAAAATCACGCAGGCGGTCATCACCGTTCCCGCGTATTTCAACGATTCCCAGCGCAATGCGACGAAGGATGCCGGCAAGATCGCGGGCCTCGAAGTCCTGCGCATCGTGAACGAGCCGACCGCGGCCTCGCTCGCCTACGGCCTCGACAAGAAGTCCGATGAAAAGATCGCCGTGTATGACCTCGGCGGCGGCACGTTCGATATCTCGGTGCTCGAGATCGGCGACGGCGTTTTCGAAGTGAAGGCGACCAACGGCGACACGCACCTCGGCGGCGACGACTGGGACAACAAGATCATCGACTGGGTGATCCAGGAATTTAAAAAGGAATCCGGCGTGGACCTGTCCAAACAGGCCGACGCGATCCAGCGCATCAAGGAAGAGGCTGAAAAGGCGAAGATCGCCCTCTCCTCCTCGCAGGAATACGAGATCAACCTGCCGTTCATCACGGCGGACGCGAGCGGACCGAAGCACATCCAGAAGAAGCTCTCCCGCGCCAAGCTGGAGCAGCTCACGGATGACCTCTTTGAGCGCACCATCGCCCCGGTGAAGGCGTGCTTGAAGGACGCTGACCTCTCCGAAAAAGATGTGAACGAACTCGTGCTCGTAGGCGGCATGACCCGCATGCCGAAGGTGATCGACACCGCCCGCAAGCTCGTGGGCAAGGAGCCGCACAAAGGCGTGAACCCCGACGAAGTCGTGGCAATCGGCGCCGCCATCCAGGCCGGCGTGCTGAAGGGCGACGTGAAGGACGTGCTCCTGCTCGACGTGACACCGCTGACGCTGGCGATCGAGACGGCCGGCGGCGTTGCCACGGGCATGATCCCGCGCAACACCACGATCCCTACGCGCAAATCGCAGGTTTATTCCACTTACAGCGACAACCAGCCCGGCGTTGAAATCAAGGTCCTCCAGGGCGAGCGCCCGCTGGCCCGCGACAACAAGAATCTCGGCACGTTCCACCTGGACGGCATCCCGCCGGCCCCGCGCGGCACCCCGCAGATCGAGGTGACCTTTGACATCGACGCGAACGGCATCCTGCACGTCACCGCGAAGGACCTCGGCACCGGCAAGGAGCAGAAAATCTCCATCACCGGTTCGAGCGGCCTGAGCAAGGAAGAGATCGAGAAGATGCAGAAGGAAGCCGAACTCCACGCCGAGGAAGACAAGAAGGCGAAGGAGAGCATCGAGATCCGCAACAACGCCGACAGCCTGGCCTACCAGTGCGAGAAGCAGTTGAAGGAACTCGGCGACAAGGTTCCTGCCGACAAGAAGGCGCCGATCGAGGAAGCCATCACGAAGCTCCAGGAAGCCCTGAAAGGCACCGACAACGACGCGATCAAGACCGCCTACGACGACCTGCAGAACAAGTTCCAGGCCGTGAGCGAGGACCTCTACAAGCAGGCCGCAGCGAGCGCCGGAGCAGCCGGAACCGCAGGCGGACAGGCCGGCCCTCAACCCGGTGCAGGCCCCGAGGCCGGCGCTGCGAAAAAAGGCGACGACGTAGTCGACGCGGAATTCGAGGTCGTGGACGAAGAGAAGAAGAAGTAACGCCCTGATGAAACGTAAATCAGCCTGGTTATCTTTTGCCGCGTGCGCGCTCATGGCTGCGCACCCGGCGAAGGCTGCCAATGAAAAAACCGCATCCGTTGCAAAAGCCCCGGCTCCGCAACCCGTGGATTTTTCGAAGGTCCAGATGGTAACATTGAAGGACAACAGCGGCGTGGGCTTTTTTGACCCGGAGACGGGCACGGTCTACATCTATGACGCCTCGCTCAGCAAGTGCGTGGCGATCAAGAAGCTGAAGGCCCTCGGCGAACCGACAATCACGATCGAACTTTAACAACACACTTTACTAACTTCGCAAAAACCGGCGTTAAAATGCCGGTTTTGGCGTCCCGGTAAACAACAAACAAAAACAAAAGAAAAGGAAACCTACTATGGCAGTTAATGTCAGACCTCTCGGAGACCGCGTGCTGGTGCACCCGCTCGAAGAGAAAGAAGTAAAAAAAGGCGGAATCATCATTCCTGACTCGGCTAAGGAAAAGCCGCAGGAAGGCGAAATCGTCGCACTCGGAACCGGCAAGCTCGACGAAAACGGCAAGAAAATCGAATTCACCGTGAAGAAGGGCGACAAAGTGCTGATCTCGAAATACGGCGGCACCGAAATCAAAGTGGACGGGGAAAACTACCTGATCATGCGCGAGGACGACATCCTCGGCATCATCGGTTAATCCGTCACACACACCAATCAACCATCAGTTACCAAATAAATAATTAACTACTATGGCAGCTAAACAATTACAATTCGACGAAGCCGCGCGGCACGGACTGCTCCGTGGCGTCGAGAAGCTCGCACGCGCGGTCAAGGCGACCCTCGGACCAAGCGGACGCAACGTCATCCTCGACAAGAAATTCGGCAGCCCGACGATCACCAAGGACGGCGTCACCGTCGCCAAGGAGATCGAACTGGAAGACCCCTATGAAAACATGGGAGCCCAGCTCGTGCGCGAAGTGGCCAGCAAGACCAGCGACATCGCTGGAGACGGCACCACGACGGCAACCGTGCTCGCAGAGTCCATCTACAAGGAAGGCCTCAAGAACGTAACGGCGGGCGCAAACCCGACGTCGCTCCAGCGCGGCATCACCAAGGCAGTGGCGGCGATCACCGACGAACTCGCGAAAATCTCGAAGAAGGTCAAGGACCGCACCGAGATCGCGCAGGTCGCGACCGTTTCCGCTAACTGGGATTCCACCATCGGCGAGATCATCGCCGACGCGATGGACAAGGTGGGCAAGGACGGGACGATCACGGTTGAGGAAGCCAAGTCGATCGAAACCAGCCTCGACGTCGTCGAAGGCATGCAGTTCGACAAGGGCTACCTCTCCCCTTACTTCGTCACCAATGCCGAAGCAATGGAAGTCGTGCTCGACAACGCTTACATCCTCATTTTCGAGAAGAAGATCAGCAGCCTCAAAGACCTGCTCCCGATCCTCGAGAAGGTGGCGAAGAGCGGCAAGCCGTTGCTCATCATCGCGGAAGATGTCGAAGGCGAAGCCCTCGCGACCCTCGTGGTGAACAAGCTCCGCGGCACATTGCAGATCGCAGCCGTGAAGGCCCCTGGTTTCGGCGACCGCCGCAAGGCCATGATGGAAGACATCGCAGTCCTCACCGGCGGCAAGTGTCTCACCGAAGACCTCGGCATCAAGCTTGAGAACATCTCGCTCGACGACCTCGGCAAGGCCAAGCACATCACCGTGGACAAGGAAAACACCACGATCGTCGAAGGTTCCGGCAAGCAGTCCGACATCCAGGGCCGCGTGAGCCAGATCCGCCGCCAGATCGAGGAAACCACCAGCGATTACGACCGTGAGAAGCTCCAGGAGCGCCTCGCCAAGCTCGCAGGCGGCGTTGCCGTCATCAACGTCGGTGCAGCCACCGAGACCGAGATGAAGGAAAAGAAGGCACGCGTGGAAGACGCGCTGCACGCCACCCGCGCCGCTGTTGAGGAAGGGATCGTCCCCGGGGGCGGTGTCGCACTCATCCGCGCGCAGAAGGCTCTCGACAACCTCAAGCTCGAAGGCGACGAGGCAATCGGTCTCGCGATCGTGCGCCGCGCCGTGGAAGCTCCTCTCCGCCAGCTCGCCGACAACGCGGGCCAGGAAGGCGCTCTCATCGTGCAGGAAGTCAAGAAGCGCAAGGGCAACGAAGGCTACAATGTCGCCACCGGCGAATACGTGGACCTCGTGAAAGCCGGCGTCGTTGACCCGACCAAGGTGACCCGCAGCGCGTTGCAAAACGCCGCTTCGATCTCCGGCCTGCTCCTCACCACCGAGTGTGTCATCACCGAGCTCCCTGAAAAGGACAAGGCTCCCGCGATGCCACAAGGCGGCGGCGGCATGGGCGGAATGGGCGGCATGGATTACTAAGATCCGAGCTACCAATCATCCTAAACTTAACAAACAGCCGGGTTCGCAAGAGCCCGGCTGTTTTGTTTTTGTGGAGGTTGATGGGCAGAGAAGTAATTAGTAATCGGTGTGGCAGTGGAGAGTTATAGCGACCCCGGGAGAGTCATCGCACTCTGAAAGTCCCGCAGGGACGACAGACAATAGGCAGGCGATTTATCGCCTGTTAAACGCCCTCGAAATATGCTAGTCCCGTAGGGGACGAAAGAGAGCTCCCCATGGCAAACACGTGCATCAGTCTCCATGTCCATATCGTATTCAGCACGAAGAACCGTGCGCCGTTGATCAATGCGGAATGGCGTGGGTGTCTCCGGGCTTATCTCGGTGGCATAGCGGTTGAATATAAAATGAAGCCGTTGGAAATTGGTGGCGTCGCCGATCATGTCCATATGCTGGTGTCGTTGCCTTCGACGATTTCCCTGTCGAAGGCTGTGCAGTTACTCAAAGGGAATTCCTCAAAATGGATCAACGAAACATTCCCAGGGAACGGCCGGTTCCAATGGCAGGAAGGATACGGCGCTTTCAGCGTGAGCATGTCGCAGATTCCGGATACCATGGAATATATCAGGAGCCAGGAGCAGCATCATCGAAAGAAAACTTTCCAGGCGGAGTATCTGGCGTTCTTGAAAAAGCACGGCATTGAGTATGATGAGCGTTATTTGTGGGAATGACGTTCTCTTTCGTCCCTAACGGGACTGGCGCCGTTTTTTTGGATGTAAAACAGGCGATAAATCGCCTGCCTATTGTCGGTCGTCCCTGCGGGACTTTTGCGCATTTGATCACCTATCAGTGGCACCATGCTTCGTGTCGCAGATCGCAAAAGCTTGATCATACTCAAGCAACTTCGCAATAATCACCAGGATCAGGCGGATATTGAAAAACTTGCATCATGACTTCGCGGGAAAAATCGCGTGTCGGCCTTCATCTCCGCCAGGCGGCGGAGCTCAGAAATCTTTGCCTGCGGCTCTCTAAAAGCACGAAGACAGCAAAGATTACAGCGCCACCACCGGCAACTACACCGCTCCGCACAAAATAAACGCCGGCGCAGGAGAAGCGGCGGAATTCTAACACTCTAGCGAACGCAAAAATCACCCTGTAAACATTTTTCACCTTGCGCGTCCCGCGTTTCCATATTACAAAGACCCCGTTAACTAAATGAGACATCTTATTTCCATGGCAGCAAAAGCAACGGCATCGAGCATCGCCTCGAATTCCGTCGTTATTGCCGTCGTCGTCATTGACGACGCCAGCCGTGGAGGGGAAATCTTCTAGTTCAACTAAACCGATTTCAACAAACCACCGCTGGTCAGCCAGACGGTGGTTTTTTATTTTCCACGCGTCGGGTCCCAGCGGTTGGTCCAACCCAAAAAAACACAAGGAACCAACCATGAATACAACACAGGAAAACCCAAAGACATACACCCCGCAATTCGGGGGCAATAGCATCACCGAGAGCGAGAGCCTGATAGATCTGCTGTTCGAGACCTACCTGGACGCCGGCTTGCGGCAGACGGATGCCTGGGACGCGGCGCTGGCGGATTACACGAACGGCTTCAGCACCGCCGCGTGATTTTTTCGCCCGCGGATTCACACGGAAGCAGGAGTGCCCCTCCGCCTCCGGATGCGATGCGTTGTACACCCGATGGCCGACTCCGGGCCCGCGATGCTTTTGTAAAAAAAGCGCCCTCCGCTATTGACAGCATGGGGGAATACTGCTTTTTTGCGCGGTCACTTTTACAAAATTATGATTATTCCATGCATTATCGGCGTCACCGTTTCCTTGATCTACACCATGATCGTGTCCGTGTACATGCCGAAGGAGTAGTCTCCCCGCTGTAATCACATCCCCCCACTCAGCGACGCGCTTGCTCAAGCGTGAATCGCACCGGCACGTCCACCTCGCTCGCGACGGGGATGCCGCCTACTGTCGCCGGATCGAATATCCAGCGGCGCACGGCCCGGATCGCGGCCTCGTCCAGCGACGGAACCCCGCTGCTCTTTTTCAACGTCACGTCGGTGGGACGCCCATCCGTGCCGACCCGCACGCTCAACATCACCAACCCTTCCTTCCGCATTCTCCGCGCATCGGCGGGATACTCCGGGCGCGGGTTGTTGCGATAGCGCGGCAATGAACTCGGCGGCGCGCCAACCTTGTTTCCTGCGGACTGCACCAGCGAGGACGAGGATGACGACGAGGCCGCACGCCGCGACGAGGAAGAAGACTGACGCTGCTTCGCCTTGGGCACGGGCCCGGGGCTCTTCGCGGCAGCCGCCAGCACCGGCGTGGAATCCTGCTCCGTTGCGGGCAAAATCACATCATCCATCGGTACCGGAGCGGGTTCGGGATTTACATCGGGAACCGGGGGCTCGGGGACAGGAGCCGGCAAAGTCACGGAATCAACCTTGGGCGAAGTGGATGGCGGAGGGGCGGCATCCAGCAGGCTGACATTCATCGCCTGGCCCCCCTCGCTTTTCGCCACGGTCTTTGCCGGCTCGAAGCGGATGGTGAAAATAAGCAGCGCGTGAAGGATCACCGCTGCGGTCAGACTCACGGCAAGCTCCGGTTTCATGGCATGTTTCCGGGCGGGGTCACGCCGGCAAATCCTTCCCGGCGGTCGTGATGCTCAGTTTGCCATGCTTCACCCCCTTGGCACCAATGAGCCGGTCGGCGAAGGATTTGATCTCGGAAGCCTTGCCCCGCACCACGAGGACTTCCAGGCAGTTGTGGTGATCGAGGTGGACGTGCAGCGCGGAGACGATCTTGTGGAGATGATCGTGCTGCAATTCGGTGAGCGTTTCCTGCACGCGCGGTTTGTGGTGATCGTAAACAAGCGTCACCGTGCCTGCGGCCTGCACATCGCCAAGCTCCTGATTATGCTCGACGAGATCGTCCGAAATCATATCGGCAATCGCCAGCGAGCGGTTGTCGTAGCCTTTTTCGCGGACCATGCGGTCGAGCTTCTTGAGAAGCCCTTTTTTCAGGGAGACACTGAATCTCGCAACGCCTTCTTTATCGTCCATGGGAGACTCGCGTTATACAGGGCCGAACGCCCCGCATCAATTCAATGTTGGCGTGGTGACCACGACCTTGTCGTAGCCCTTTGCGCGGTAAATCGCCATCGAGACCAGCCAGCAAACCACGAATATGCCGATGATGAAATAGCCCAGGCTGCCGAAGCTCTCGTTGAGCGAACGCACCCCCACCCAGAATCTCCCGGCGAATTCGAAATGGTTGCCGATCAGTCCCAGCACCTCGATGCCGCCGATGAGCAGCGCCACCAGCACCGAAACCGCCGTGACGGTCATGTTGTAAAACAGCTTGCGAAGCGGATTCAGGAACGCCCAGCCGTAGGCGCCGAGCATCAGGATGCCATCCGTGGTGTCCACCAGCGCCATGGCGGCCGTGAAGAGCGCGGGGAACACGAGCACCGACCATATGGGCAGCCCCTTCGAGGCCTCCGTGGCCGAGATGGTGAGCAGCGCGATCTCCGTGGCGGTGTCGAATCCCAGGCCGAAAAGGAAGCCGAGCGGATACATGTGCCAGCTTTTCCGCACCAGCTTGAACACCGGCCGGAAAATACGCGCGAGCAGGCCACCCCGCGCGAGGATCATATCCATATCCTCCTCGTTGTAGTGCCCCCCGTTCCGCACGCGGCGGAAAGTCCGGTAGGTGCCGGTCATGATGAAAATGTTCATGAGCGCGACCAGCAGCAGGAAAAATGCCGAGACCGACGTGCCGATCATCCCGCCGACTTCCTTGAACGTGGCGAACCTGTCGTGAAGGACGCTTGCCGAGAATGCCACCACCGCGGTCATCAGCACCACCACAGTGGAGTGGCCGAGCGAGAAAAAGAATCCCACGCAGACCGGGCGTTTGTTCTCCTGCATCAGCTTTCGCACGGTGTTGTCGATCGCGGCGATGTGGTCCGCATCCACCGCATGGCGCAGCCCGAACCCATAGGCAAGCAGCGCCGTCGCCATGAGCAGATGATGCCCGTGAAAGGCGGCGAAAGCCCATGCCCACACCCCGATGTTCGCCGCGGCGAGAATGATGTAGATGCCGACGATGGAAAACCGGACATCCGCCGGCTGGTCCCTGAATATACGTCTGATCACACCTTTCATAAACCCTTGTGCAAAGTATTATGTTTATAAAATTCGTAATACGAATTTTGTCAACGCGATTCTGGCTCATTGCCTTAAAATTGAACTTCGTGATTGGGTCGCTTAATCTGCTATATCAATATTGTGGACAACAAATTTGCCGCCCAGTGGCGTGCGTTTAAATTTTGGAACCGCTTGGGAATTATCGCGTTTTTAAGTGGGATCACGGTATTCACCATCGGGATGCTCTTCATCTCCAGTTGGATTTTATTCGGAATATGTTTGTTTTGCATGCTTGTTGGTCTCTTCTCTGGAATCATGTGGTCAACACTCCATTGCCCAAGATGCTGGAATAATTTCACAAGACGCAACCTGTTATCTCGCATGTCCCTGGGAAGAAGGTGCCCGCATTGCGGTTTGAAATTATACGCAATGAGCGATGACGAATAGTTTTCAAGAACGTCGCTAACCGATTTGGCTTTTGATTGCGCAGTGTATGTGGGCGGAAATCGAACCCGCGGATGGAGATTTCGCAAACACGGGCTACCATTCATACGACAATCCCCCGTAGAATCCCCGCCTTTGCCCGAACTGCGGGGCCGCCACGCCGATGCCCGAGCCGTCGCGGATCTCGTAGACCTTGTCGAAAAGGTTCACAATATCGAAACGCGCCTTCCATACCCCAAGGTGCGGGATCTTGAACGTGTGCTCGATGCCGATGTTTGCAGTCGCATACCCGGGCAGCGACCCGGTGTTTGCAAAACCCTCGCGGAGACCGCTTCCATAAATAAGGTCGGCATACACCTTCGTCCCATCCCACGTGTACGACGCGCCGCTCGAGACAGTCCACCGCTGGTCGTGGTCGAGATGGACCCAGTGGTTTGAAATGTAATCCAGCTCGTCCTGGCCGAACTGGAACTGCCCCGATGAAATCTGCGTGCCCATCGCATGACTGAAGGCGAGGTTCACGTAGGCGGAAAATCCGTCCTTCTGATAATTCGCGGTGAGTTCCGCCCCGTAAATCTCGCCCTTTTCATAATTGAATGGCGAAAAAATCAGCGCCTGCCCGAACTGGCCCTCGTCGAGCTGGTTTTTGGCGATCTTGTAATAGCCATCCAACCCCACCTGGAATTCCGGCGTGATTTTTTGCGTGACGCCGATGTCGAAATAATGGGCCCGCTCGGATTTCACCGCGGAGCTATCCGTGATTTCCGAGGCATTGGTGGTGCCGGTGAATTTCGCTACGCTTCCCTGTTGCACAAGTTCCAGCGGCGGCGGCGTGAAGTAACGCGCGTAGCCGAGGTGCAGGGTTGTTTTATCCGCGGGCTGGTAAACGAGATTGATGCGAGGGCTGAACTGGCTTTCATCAACGTAGGCGTTCACCACATCGAACCGGCCGCCGAAATTCAGTGTCAGTTGTTGCGTAATCTTCCATTCATCCTGGAGATAAATACCGTAGAGGTAGCCCGTTTTGCTGCTGTTATCAGGGATATCGAATGGCATGGATGACGTCTGGCTTCCCATGTCATCGACGGGAAACACCAGATTCGACGTATTTACCGTTGCGTGCTCCGCAGTGAATGTGAGGCCGCCGCGAATGGTGTGACTGTCGGTCAACTTGTAGCTCGCATCCGCCTGCAGCCCGTTTGAAAAAATGGCGCGCTCCACGCGGCTGGCAACGCCGTTGAAAATCAGATCCCCTGCGTCGTCCGGCTTGAACAGCACACCGCTGTAGCGGGAAAATGCCGAGACCTGGAAATCAAGATCGTCCAGTTTTTTCTGGTAGGACAATATCCCGTAGTAATTCTGTTCGGTCTGGTTTTCATTGAGGTTCGCGGAATCAAATGAAGGCACTCCGGCCAGGGTAAAAGCCGGTGTTTGACCGGGATTGTTCGGAAGCTGAAAATCGCCGTGCGCGCCGCTCAGGATCAGATTCAAACGGCTCGTGTCGTCGATGAGGTATGAGAAGTAGGCGAATCCCTTGAACTGGTCGGTGTCATCGTGGATCGCGCGGCTGCTGCCCGTGGGGTTCTCAATACCCAGGCTGTTGTGAAGGTAACTCCCGGTGTAATACCATGTAAGCTTTCCGCTGGTGCCGCCGTATTCGAAGCTGGGGTTGACGGTATTGTAACTTCCGCCATAGAGCGAAAATTCCCCACCATTGAGATCCGGCCCGCTTTTCGTCTGGATATCCACGATCCCCGCCGTGCGATAGCCGAACTGCGCCGGAAGCGCTCCCGTGATGAGCGACAGGTTATCCACAAACCGTGTGCCGAGCTCCTGGCCGAAACCGGAGATGCCCTCCGGCAGCAGCACGCCATTGATACGGTATTGCAGGTTGGCATGCTCACCGCGCAAGTGGAGTTGGCCGTACGAATCCTGCGCGACGCCGGGGAATCGGAGCACGGTCTGGTTGAACGGGGCGTTGTCCCCCTGCGATTGCGAGGCGATCTGGTCGCTGGTCACGGTGTATTTCGTGGCGCCGAGGCTTGGCACGATCTCGTCGCGCGAAATATCCAGCGCCTGCGAGGCCACCACGACCTCGGGCAATGTGTCCGGATTGCTGTTGTCCGCAGCCGGACAACGGAAAAATACAGCCAGTAAAAGCAGGGCTGCGCCGCTGAAAATTATAATGTGTTTCATGATTTTGTCTGATGTCTGAAATAGGGATCACTGCGCGCGCATCCGCAGGTGCGGCATGGCACAGGAATGGTTCTCACGGCCCGTGGGCCGCGTTCGCTGCACGATTGACAAGGAGAAACGCACACGCGCTTCCCACCGGCAGGTTATTGGATGGAGGTTACAACTGTCAGACGATGGCGGGCGGGGCGTGTTCGAGCACGCTGCCTGCAAGAAACAATGATGCAAGCCGGGGAGGATCGAATTCGACGAGAGTGCAAACCTGCGAAAGGATGACTGCATCCACAGCAATGGGTTGCGCCGGCGATCCGTCCCCGCTCCCGCCCGCCAGCATATCGGTCACGGCGCACTGGTGGTCATCATGGCCCGCGTCGTGGTGCAGATACTCGTGCAATTCCGGCGACGCCGCCATGGCCAGGACCGCCAGGAGATGCGCGAGCACAAGAACCGCCGCGACGCGCATGAAGCGCCCCGGGTCTGCTGCCAGATTTCTGTTTTGGAAAATCCCAACCATGCAATATTTCGATAATGATAATGCGTTATCATTATAGACAAGATAAAAACGACTTTATCTTCCTGTACATGAGCCCTGCGCCTGAATACGCCGCATTCATTGCCGGTTGACAAAACCGGCATGCACCCGAAATTCAGATCACGAAAAACTCATGACAAGACTTGCCTCAATTTTGCTTTTGATCCTGCTGTCCGGCCCATTGTGCGCACAGAAGCCCGCAGAGCTGAAGGCGACCACCGGCGCGCCGGTGTTGCAGGAATTGCTCGGCGGCTGTTCGCTGCGATGCGCCTTCCCGTGGGAGGTGCAAGCTGTCACGCCCGACGGGAAAACCAGCCATCCCGTTTACGCCACCAACGACGACGACGCATCCAGCGCATGGATCGATGACAACCCTTCAAGCATCGGCACGAAGCTGGTTTTCCGGTTTCCTAAAAAGCTGCCAAAGGAACTGGAGCAGACACCCTTCTACGGTTTCGATATTGCGAATGGTTATACGAAATCCGAGTCGCTCTGGAAATCGTATGCGCGGATAAAACGGGCGAAACTGTATTACAACAACAAGCTGTTATATTACGTCAATTTCCCCGATACGCGCCGGTGGCAGCAGGTGGTGTTCGACGATATCTTCATCCGCCACAGCGACACCATGACGCTGGAAATCGTGGAGGTTTATCCCGGCACGAAATCACAATCCGCAGCTATCACCGAGCTGGTGCTGCAAGGCGCGCATTAGATTGTGCCGCCTCACGTGATATAATTTGGATTCGGCTTTGGAATCTTCGCCTCCACCGCGATCTTCCATGCATCCAGCTTCGTCTTCAGATCCTTCACGATCGCTGTCTCCACTGCCGCGAGGTCGTGTTCCTCGGAGATGTCTTCCTTGAGATTGTAGAGCTCGCACCGGCCATCCTCGAAAAACTCGATCAATTTCCAGTCCCCATCGCGCACGGCGCATCCCGGGGTCCCGCCCTGGTTGCTGTAGTGCGGGTAATGCCAGAAAATCGGCCCGCGGTCGAATGACGCGCCTTTCAGCAACGGCAGAAAACTCACGCCATCCACATGCTGCGCGGGCATCGGCGCGAGGCCTGCCGCTTCGAGCAATGTTGGGTAAAAATCCGGGCTGGTCACCGGCTCACCCGTCCTGCTTCCCGGCGCGATAACTCCGGGCCAGCGGATGAGCAGAGGCTCGCGCGAGCCGCCTTCATACATCCAGCCCTTCCCTTCCGCGAGCGGGGCGTTGCAGGTCGGCGAGCCCTCGGCAGTCGCAAGGCCGCCGTTGTCCGACGTGAAAATCACGATGGTATTCCCGGATTTACCGCTGCTTTCCAGCGCCTTCAAAAGACGCCCGATGTTCCAGTCGAGATTTTCCACCATCGCCGCATAGGCCGGGTCGGATTGAAATTTGCGCCGCTGGATTTTTTGCGTCCGCTTATGCTCGCAGGGGAATAAATCGCCCTCCTCCATCGGATCCAGCTTGTCGAGGCCGAGGGCGGCGGCTTTCCTGCGGTATTTTTCAATCAACGCCTCGGGCGCCTGGATCGGGGTATGCACGGCGTAGTGCCACAGGTTCAGAAAAAACGGCGTATCACCACCCGATTCGATGAGCTTGATCGCCTCACCAGTGAGCCGGTCCGTGAGATATTCCCCCGGCGGCCCGTCCGGCAGCGTGGGGCAATTGTACGGGCTGAAATAACCATTGCCCCTCGGCGAACCCCAGTCGCATCCGCCCACGTTGACGTCGAAGCCATGATTTTGCGGCCATGTCTCACGGCTTCCCAGATGCCATTTTCCTACGTGCCAGGTCCTATAGCCGCCATGTTCCTTGAGCGCCCGGGCCAGCGATATTTCCCCGATCGGCAGCTCATGGAGGTAAGGAACATCGCACAATTTCCCCTCCGCATGCCCGCCGATGTATTGCGTCACACCCACTGTCGCGGGATATTTGCCGCTCAGGATGCTGGCGCGCGTGGGCGAGCAAACCGGCGCAGCCGCGTAGGCATCCGTGAACATAATCCCCTCCGAGGCAAGCCGGTCCAGATTAGGCGTTTCGTAAAACGAGCTCCCGTAGCAGCCAAGATCCTTCCACCCGAGGTCATCGAGCAGTATGAAAATGATGTTCGGTTTTGAGGTCATCTAAACGCAAGGAAACGAGATCACCCCGCTCAGTGTCCGCCGCCACAGGAGGCGCCACCGCAGGAATGTCCGCCGCACGAATGCGATGAGCATGAGTGCGAAGAACAGGAATGTGAACCCCCACTGTGGGAACCTGCGTCATGGGAAGTGCCACCGTGCGAACCGCCGTCATGGGATGTTCCTTGATGATGATGCCCCGGATCAGCGGGAGTTCCCGGGTCGGGAACGATTGGCGGGATATATGGCATGCTATCCGAACCGCCTCCCCCGGCGTCAGTGTTATCGTTCGAAAACCACCAACTTTTCTTACCGTCCTTTTTCTTTTTCCAGAACATAGGTTGCTCGGTTGATCTTGATATATCGGGATCGTCACGGACTTTCAAGGCGGATGAAGAAGAGACGACCGAAGCCGCTCACTCCGCTACTTTTTCTGAACCAGGTCGGCGGCGACTTGCTGGAGCACTTTTGCGTCGGCCGCCGGGACGCCCTTGATGCTGGTTGCTCCGGCGGGGCTGTCGCCGGTGATGGTGGCGTAGAGGACGCAGGCGGCGAGGTAATCGCCGGCGGCGCTGGGGTGCTTGAGGTCCTTGTTGTAGAGATTGATCTTGGGGTGGTCCTTGATGCAGTTGACGAAGGCAGTGCCGACGGGAGCGATGAGCACCTTGCGATTCGCGTCCTTGGCCTGGAGCACGGATTGGAGTGCGGCGTAGTTTTTATGAATTTCGCCGTACATTTCGTCGGCGCTGGCGAACTTGGGATCGGGGCCCTTCGCCTTGGGGTCGCTATCGCTGTCGGGCTTCGCCTTGGGATCGGGCGCTCCGGTGATGAAACGGTGCTGCGCGTTGTAGGCCCAGGTCTCGTAGAGGACGATGGTGGCAGTGGGCGCGTCCTGCGTGATCTTCGCGTAGAAGAGGTCACCATAGCGCATGAAGTCCTTGGGATCGCGGGCATGGGTGGCGTTCAGGCTGTAATCCTGGAGGACAACGGCGCTCCAAGGTTTGCTCTTGAGCGCGTCGTCGGCGCCATGCCCGGCGAGGTGGGCATTGAGACCCTGGCCATTTTTGATCATGCCCTGGGTGCCGAGTTCCTTCCCCTTGGACTTGGCGATGTCGGCGACGAGGGCGGGAATGTGGTTGGTGAAACTGTTGCCGAAGAAGATGGCATCGGCGGCGCGGAGGGGTTGCAGGGCGAGGAGGAGAAAGAAAAGGAGCAGGGGTTTCATGGTGAGGGGAGTTTATTTTGCCATTTAAAATTAAACTGTGTCGAGGGATAAGAAGCCATCTCATAAATAGTGCGCGTCATTCCGAGCAGAGCGAGGAATTTCGTAAATTACCCCTGGCGTCGCTTAGGAGATCCCTCACCAAGTTCGGGATGACGTGGCGACGCGCTATTCATAAGATGGCTTCTATAGGTTTTTGCGCCCACCGACGTAAAAAAAATCCAGCACACCGGGCTCCTTGGAAAAAGACGCGAGGCTTCCCTTTTCTCCCGTTTTGTGTTTTGAAAAAGCCTCCCATGTCCGAAATTGTCGCCAAACAGAAATACGCCTGCCCCTCGTGCGGCGCGGAGGCCCAGTGGAATGCCGCGAAGCAGGCGCTCGTCTGCCCCTTCTGCGGCACCGTGTCTCCCGCGAAGATTGATGCCACCGGCGCGATCCAGGAGCATGACCTCGTGACCGCGCTGCGCGGCATCCCGGATGACCAGCGCGGCTGGCAGGCGGAGAAGGTCTCGGTGAAATGCCAGAGTTGCCAGGCGATCACCGTCTTCGATGCGGGGCGCGTGGGGCAGCGTTGCGATTTTTGCGGATCGTCGTCGCTCATTCCCGTGGACCAGATCAAGGCGCCGATCCGGCCGGAAAGCCTGCTCCCTTTCAAGGCCGCCGAATCCGCCGTGCGCGACAAAATCCGCGCCTGGTATTCCAGCCTCTGGTTCGCGCCAAACCGCATGAAATCCGCCGCGCACACCGACACCGTGAAGGGCTTTTACCTCCCCTACTGGACATTCGACGCGCAGGTCGCGGCGGACTGGACCGCGCAATCCGGCTATCATTATTACGAGACGGAATCTTACACCGACGGGGACGGCAAACGGCAGACACGCCAGGTGCAGCGCACGCGCTGGGAGCCGAGCTGGGGGCATGTCGATCAGTTTTTCGACGACGAACTCGTGCCCGCGTCCGTGGGCGCGCAACCCGCGCTGCTGCGGAAGATCGAGCCGTTCCCCACGCACGACGTCGTCCCTTACGATCCCGGGTACCTCGCGGGCTGGGTCGTCGAGCAATACCAGATCGATCTCGTGAACGCCGCGAACCTCGCCCGCGACGACATGCAAAAAAAGATCACGCAACTCTGCGCGCAAGCCGTGCCCGGCGACACTTACTCCGACCTGCAGGTGAATGCGAATTACGACGCGCAGACGTTCAAGCACATCCTGCTGCCGGTCTGGCTGCTGGTTTATAACTACGACGGCAAGGCATTCCAGGTAGTGGTGAACGGCTTCACCGGCGCAATCAGCGGCAATTACCCGAAGAGCTGGATCAAGATCACGCTCGCGGTGTTTTGCGCGCTCGTCCTCATCCTCATCATCGCGCTTGCGCTGGGCATCTTCCAGAATTAGCGGTAATTTCATCCCATGCACGACCTCATCTCGCACCTCGAACGCGGTGAAAATCTTTCGTCCCCGCAGGTGGAGGAAGCCGTTTCATCCCTCGTCTCCGGCGCCTTTGATGACGAAACGAAAGCTACCCTGCTTAAAGCGCTCCGGACCAAGGGCGAGACAGCCGAAGAAATCGCCGGCTTTGTGAACGCGCTGCTCACGCATGCCAACGACCCGCAGATCGATCCGCAAAAACTCAGCGGCCCCGTGGTCGATGTGTGCGGCACGGGCGGTGACAAGATGGATCTGTTCAACGTCTCGACCACCAGCATGTTCGTGCTGGCCGCGGGCGGCGCGGTGGTGGTGAAGCACGGCAATCGCAGCATCACCTCGAAATGCGGAGGCGCGGACGTGCTGGAATCCCTCGGCATCCGCATCGACCTCCCCCCCGCCGATTTCAAGCGCTGTGTGGAAACAATCGGCTTCGGCTTCATGTTCGCGCCGCATTACCACCCCGCGTTCAAGGCAATCGCCCCCGTCCGCAAAATGCTCGCCGCGCAGGGCCTCACCTCGATCTTCAACCTCCTCGGCCCGCTGCTGAACCCCGCCCGCCCGCCGTATCAACTCGTCGGTGTCTTCGACAAGGCGATGCTCGAAAAATACGCCGCCGTGCTGCGCCTCCTCGGACGCAAACGCGCATGGGCGCTGAACAGCCAGGGCGCCGACGAGATCATGCCCTTCGAATCCACCGACGTCGTGGAAACCTATGACGGCGAAGCCGGGCGCGAATTCCTCATCCACCCCTGGCACCTCGGCGTCGAGCCCTGCGCAATCGAGGAACTCCACGGCGGCGACTGCGCTGCCAACGCAAAAATCCTCATCGGCATCCTCGACGGCTCGATCAAGGGCGGCAAGCGTGACATCGTCCTCCTCAACGCCGCCGCCGGCTTCGCCCTCACCGGCCTCGCCCACGATATGCACGCAGGCATGGCGCTGGCAAACGAGCAGATCGACAGTGGAAGGGCGTTGGAGAAATTGCGCGCTGCGCAGGGTTTTAAATGAATTCCATATCCAATCCTTTAGGCCAGCACAGGACGGTTTCTACCAATTTTTAGAGTATTTTCATCAAAATATGGAGCCTTCTTTCGATGAAATATTTCAGACGCTTTGCCGTGGGCAAAACGATCCTGAAGTAGCGAAAGTGCTGGAACGACTGGGCTCTGGAAAACGTTTGGTCGTCGAACGTTCTGTTTATGTGGATTACTTCGATCAAGGAGTATGTTTCTTTTTTGATGAAACGTTGTGTGTCTCCACCGTATTTTTTTACTCAAGCGGACTAGATAAAAAGCACAAGGAATACAAAGGGAGGTTTCCCTTGGGACTGCGATTTGGCGATTTGAGAGAAACTGTTCGTGAAGCATTCGATCAGTTGCTGGAGTGTGGCGATATTGAGAGTGAAATGGCAGTCATACCGATTGAGCCATGGGACAAATTCGCTTACGAAGGCCGTGTGCTACATATTCAATATGCATGCGATTATACCGTTATCCGGGTTACAGTCTCTTGTGGTGAAAGTCAGGTAGAATCCTCTCCTGCTGAAAGTGCCAATGGATTAATGTCATTTCTTAGACGCTTGTTTAAGCGAAAGAACCCTGTAGGTATCAAAAATATAAATGAGGTAACTATAGGGCGGTGAAAATCCTCTCTATTTCTACGACCTCATGGCCACGCCCGCGAATTCATCCCAAAAAATAACCACAGCGGCCTATTATTACCCCGGCTTTCACCGGCATCCAAAGTTCGACCAACGAAAAAGCCCAGGCTTCACGGAATGGGATTTGATCCTGAATGCGAAGCCCCGTTTCCCCGGCCACGAACAACCCCGCCTGCCCCTCTGGGGTGCGGAGCAGGAATCCGATCCGGCAGTCATGGAGAGGAAAATCGACGCGGCTGCGGATCACGGGCTCGATGCCTTTATCTTCGACTGGTATTACCACGACGAAGGCCCGTTTCTGGAAGGCGCGCTGGACCGGGGCTTTCTCCACGCGAGGAATAACTCCCGCATCAAATTCTGCCTGATGTGGGCGAACCACGATTGGTACGACATCCAGGGCTACAATCCCGCCGATGGCGCCCCGAAGCTCTTCTTTCCCGGAAAAGTCTCTGCCGCCACCTGGGACGAAATCACCGACCTCGTGATTGAACGCTACTTCATGCGGGATAACTACCTGAAGATCGACGGCAAACCTTACTTCTCGATCTATGAGATCAGCACCTTCCTCGACTCCTACGATTCACTCGACGCCACCCGCGCGGCCCTGGACAGCTTCCGCGAAAAAGTCACGGCCGCCGGCTTCCCCGGCCTGCATCTCAACGCCATCTACTGCGGCAAGCCGAATCTCCCCGGCGGCCGGGTCCCCGCCGACTGGCCCACGCTGTGCATCGATTTGCAACTCGACAGCCTCACAGGTTACACATGGGTCCACCACGGCGCTTTGAATAACAAGACCTTCCCCGTCTGCCAGTACACGGAAGGCCGCGACATCTACCGGAAGCTTCTGGACGACACCATGGACAAATTTCCCGTGCCCTATTTCCCGAATGTCACCATCGGCTGGGATAACAGCCCGCGCGCACATCCCGACGCAAGCTGGGACAAACCCGCGCCCCACGTCATCAACCCCGTGATCCTCGGGAACACCCCCGAAGCCTTCGGCGAAGCCCTCCGGGAAATCAAGGACCGCCTTCTCCAATCCACCACCGAACCAAAAATCATCACCATCAACGCATGGAACGAATGGCCCGAAGGCAGCATGCTCGAGCCCGACCACAAATACGGATTCGGCTACCTGGAGCGGCTAAAACGCATCGTCCGGGAATAATCCGGGGCTTCCTCTCCCATACATTACCTTGAGTTTCCGGGGGCAAACGCCCGGGAATTCCGTCCAACCCCCATGCGCCTTACCAGACATCCCCTTTTTTGCCTCGCGGGTCTTCTAACCACCTTGCTCCTGGGTACTGGCGCGGCTGCCGGAGATTCTGCAAAACCGGCGGCCGATATCCTGAAACTGGGCGGCGAGGATTTTTATAGGGCGGTGGATGCCCCGGCAGCCTCCGGCCCCGCGGCGAAACTTTCTCCAGCCGACCTGCTGGCGCTTGCCGAGCGGGTCGCCAATGAAAGCGGAACATGGCCGAAAGACAGGGACCATTGGTCGACGCTCAGCCGGCTCTTTGGTGCGATCAGCGCTTCCCCCGGGCCGGTGGATTTCAAACGCCTGGCAGCCATTTACAAAGCGGTGCCAGCCGGCTCTTTCTGGCGGTCTGTGATGCTCGAACCGCTCTCCACCCTGTGGATCCGGAATGAACTGGCCGCCATCACGGCTGAAAATCCACACCCCATCATACCCGCCGTAATGGACCGGCCATTGCCGGCAAAATTGAAACGTGCGCCGCGCGAACTGCAAAAGGCATGGTCCGCATACCGGGCTGTGACGGCGCCCTTCAGGAAGGCATTCCCCGTGGAGTCCAACAAACCCTGGATCGCCTTCCAGGAAAATGAACCGGCCTTTTACAGCGTGATGGACGATTTCTTTCAAGACCGCACCGGGGGCGCCGTGGAAAAAGTTTACCGGTTTGAATGGAGCGGCGGATGCGGGACGGGCAGCGAGCAACTCTACGAGCCACGGTCGAGGATGATGTTCATGGCGCTTCTGCGTGAACGGCGTCTCAAGGAAGCCGCCGGGGCCCTGTTCGCAATTTCCTCCCGGATGTCGGGGCAATTCGCCTCAGACAAACGCGACGGAAATCTTCAGGGCGATTTTCTCAAGTTGTGCGGCCTTGATTGGGAGGCGCTCTATGCAGGGGCGATTCTCGACCGGGAGATCGAACCTCAGTTTTTGATGACGGACGATGATTTGCTTGGGACGCTGGCCGCATACGGATCGCCCCGTGGCGCGCGATTGGTGGGACTACTCGCCCGACGCGCCGCACCCGACAGGCAGGCTGCTTACATTCGCTCGCTGGCGCTGTTTATTTCACCCGGTGCCAACGGGGATGAAAAGGCGAGCGCGATAAATGGCGAGGAAGGGCGGACATCCAGGGAACAGATACCGCCTGAATTGCAGAAGGAGCTTCTCCAAGTCATCTTCAGCCTGATGCGGTCGGATGCCCCGTTGGACACCTTGAAAGCAGGCCTGGATGTTTGCTCGCAATTGCACCGGGTGGAGGCAAAGGAAACACTCCACCGCCTCTTGAAGAACCCCTCCAGCAAAATCGCCCGGCAATCCGCAACCATCCTCAATGAAATGGGCGAAAACGTGCCGCCGCCCCCGCTCGCGGGCCCGGTGAAATTCCGACTGTTTCTCAATGGAACTCCGCTCGCCAATACCGAGGTCGGATGGGAAATCGCCTTCGGCAAGGCAAGCACCACGACCAGCACCAGCCGCACGGATGCCAGCGGCATCGCAACCATCAACAGGGACTATTTCGAGGATCCCGCGCGCAAGCCGACCAGTGTTGCCTTCACCATGGAAAGCCACCAGGCCACTCCCACCACGCCGTGGTTCCGCGCCGAATCGCCCTTGCCGGTAAAATTGGATCAGGTGACGCAGGTAAAGGCCGCCACCCACCAGATGGTTCTCAATGTAGTTCCAAACCGGCCCGCCCCATTTTACGAGGGTAAACAAATGACGGTCACCTTGCGAATGGAACGCGCCCCGGACAGCCGGTCGCTCTTCGGCTTCGCGCCGGTCAGCTACAAACTCCCGGTCGGCGCGCCGGTCACTTTTGCCGCGTTGCAGCCCGGAAAATACGCCATCGATATCTTCGCCCCAGGAGCCGCCCGCTGGCATTCGACATTCACAACCACCGGCACCACAGCCGTGGAAGCCAGCCTCGAACATGGCTCCGATGTCCGGGCGAAAATCGTTTTACCGCCTGACAATAGGGCTCGCTATGTGCAGCGCAAACTCTCCCGCGACGGCGTCGCGATCGACGATTACCAGTATCTGGATTACGAGGCGGGCATCTATCAGGGACTGCCCGTGGGCAACTACACGCTGGTCATCCCGCCGGGCACGGGAGAAAAAGGACGACCCATCCCTGACTCGAAAGAAATCGTCCTGGCTGGCTCCAGTTATTCCGGAACCGAACGCAAATTCACAATCGACGACAACTCGCCGCCGTTTATTGACCTCGGCGAGCTTCGCCTCGACCCCGCACCCCCGCCAAACCCTGATTGATTCCGGAATCGGAGAGTGGAAATGGGATGGAAATAGAAATCACAGTTAATCCTGTTTCCTGCTTTCCGAATCCTTCCCCGGCAGATGCTCGGCGCAGTAATCGTTTCCATCGGCGGAGACGCGGAACTCGAGGTCGGGATTCGTGATATCCGTGCGGTCGCACACGGTGCAGCGGTGCAGGGCGGTATCGCCGGACGCCGACTCCTTCTCAAAGCGTTTCCGGCGTTGGGTGACCTCCATTCGATGTCCTGCTGATTTCCAAATTTGAGGGCCAAAGAAAATAACGTAATTCGCCAGCGTCGCCACGATATCCATCTTCGTGGCAAGCGTGCCCACTAGGAAATAGTATAAAAGAAGCGCCAGGTAAATCCTGGCAAGCCATTTGATTTTGAGAGGAAATACCACCATGATTATCTCATAATCCGGATCAATGGTCGCGAAAGCGAACACCAGGGACATTTTGATAAGAAAACTGCCGGCCTCGCTATGAAAAAGGAATGCCACGATCACCGCGGCGATCATCCCGGTGAAAATATAGAGATTGAGCCGGAATGATCCCCAAAAACCTTCCAGGCCATCCCCCAGCATCCAGATGAACAGAAGCCAGAACACAATGTAAAGATACCCCGGCATCAGCCACGAATTTCCAATCGAAGGAATGAAAATGAATGTGACCAGCCGCCATACCTGGCCATGCATGACAAGGTTCGGATCAAGGTACAGCAACTGCAGGAAACGCGGATCCATCAAATACAGCAGGAACACAAGGGCGTTGAACGCGACTATAACCCGGACAATGCCGGGAATGGCGTAGCGCCCGAATTTTGCTTCCAGTGTGTCGATCCATTTCATGGTTTCAAGATGTTGACTCCGTGGAACATGGCAAGTTCGCAAAATTTTCGCCAGCAATGATTGCAAATCCCGCGCCCCCAAATTAGCTTTCCCGCCGTGTCCAACGAACCTTCCCTGAAAAAAACACCCCTTTACGATGAGCACGCGAAACTCGGAGCCCGGATCATGGGATTCGGCGGCTGGGAAATGCCGATCCAGTATTCCGGCATCATCGACGAACACCAGGCCGTGCGGAACGCCGTGGGCGTGTTCGACATTTCCCACATGGGACAGTTCATCGCCTCCGGTAGCGGCGCGAAGGACTGGCTGAACTACCTGCTCGCGAACAACGTGGAGCGCCTGGACGTGGGCGAATGCCAGTACACCTTCCTGCTGAACCAAAACGGCGGGGTGATCGACGACCTGATCGTTTACCGCACCGGGGAGGAGAAATTCCTGCTGGTGGTCAACGCCGCGCTCATCGAGAAGGATTTCGAATGGATGCAGGCGCACCTGCGGGAGGGCGTGCATTTTGAAAACCGCAGCGACCATTTCGCCGGCCTCGCCGTGCAGGGGCCGCTCGCGAGGAAGGTTTTCGAGGCGTTTTTCGGCGGAAAATATTCAATCCCCTCCCACAACGAGATCATGGAGATCAAGGTCGATGGAGAGAGTTTTTTCGTCGCCCGCACCGGCTACACGGGCGAGGACGGCTTCGAGATGTTCTTCCCCGCCGTGCACGCCGCGCGCGTGTGGAACGATATCCTGGAAAAGGGCGCGCAACACGGCATCAAGCCTTGCGGCCTCGGCGCGCGCGACACGCTCCGGCTGGAGATGTGCTACCCGCTGAACGGCTCCGACCTCTCGCCGGAACGCACCCCGCTCGAGGCAGGCCTGTCGATTTTCGTCGATCTGCAAAAAGCGGAGTTCATCGGCAAAGACGCACTCGTGAAACAGCGCACCGAGGGTGTGAAACACCGCCTCGTCCCCTTCAAGATGAAGGACAAGAGCCCCCCGCCCCGCGCGCACTACGCAATCCAGAAGAACGGGGGGAAGATTGCCGAGATCACGAGCGGCTCCCTTTCGCCGAGCTTGAACATCGGCATCGGAATGGCTTATATCCCCACAGAGTTCGCACGCATCAACGAAGAGATCGAGGTGGACATCCGCGGAAAACTGTTCGCGGCGACCATCGAGAAAAAACCACTGCATAAAAAACAATGAGCAACGTCCCGGCAGATTTGAAATACGCGGAAACCCACGAGTGGGTGCGCATCGAGGAAAATGGCACAGCGCGCGTCGGCATCACCGACCACGCCCAGGCGGAACTGACTGACATTGTTTTTGTGGAGCTGCCCGCCATGGACGCCGTGGTGCAGGCCGGCCACCCCATCGCCGTGGTGGAATCCGTGAAGGCCGCGAGCGACATTTACTCACCCATCAGCGGCACGGTGATCGAAATCAATCCCGCCCTCGCGTCGAACCCGGCGCTGGTCAACACCGACCCCTACGGGGAAGGCTGGCTGTACCGGCTGGCTGTCGCGAATCCCGCCGAGGCGGAGACCCTCAAGTCCCCCGCCGATTACGAGGCCGGGCTGGCGTAAAAGGCTATTCCCTGTAGCCGTGGGTCAGTGCCCCCCCGGCTACAACATTTTTCGAGCGCAACGCGGGGCGATTTATTGCGCCTTTTTCCCGAACAGCTTCTTGAACAGACCGGCGATCCCGGCAATGCCGATGATGATGAATTTCTTGGCGGCCAGGATGAACACCCAAGCCAGCTTGAAAAAGCCCAGCTTCGCCGCGACACCGCCCGCCACCAGCGCGGCAATGCCGTAGGTCGCCACCTTGTCGATCTTCGGATCAAAGTCCGAGTAGCGGTGCCCTTCGTTGAAATTCACCATGGCGAGGATCTGCGGGGTGGCTTTCTTTATGTCCTCAAGCTGGCCGATGCCGGATATGGCATTCAGCACCAGCACACCGCGCCGCCCGAGAATGCGGATATTGTAATTAAGCGTGTTGGAATCGGCGCCCTGGACCTTCAATTCCTTAGCCCAGTAGAGCTTGTGCGCCGCGGCATCGTAGCGGGGCGGCTCGGCCCAGCCGAGGAGTTCCATCGGCGAGTAGCCCTTGTCCACGCGCTCCTTGTTGTGCTCGTGCACGGCATCCTGCATCTGCTTGAGCAGCTTCGGGTACTCGATCTTGTCCGCGTCGTTGTCCTTCACATACCCGTCATCCACAAAGGAAATGATGACGGCCCAGCTATCGTCATCGAGCGGTCCCATTTTGGCGGGCATGAGCATCCCGAGTGATTTCTCTGAGGCGGGCGGATTACGCCACAGCCTGGTGAGCACAGTCTCGGTATCGTCGGGATTCAGGTAACTGAACTCCGGCGGCACATTGAGCTTTGCAATGCCACCGGAGAGCGTGATTTCGCCTTGCTGGGGCTTCAGGCTCTTGATCAGTTTCTCAGCCTCCTCGGGAGTCTTCGGTTCCTGGGCGACGCAGAACGATGACCACACTGCCAGGACTGGGATTAACAGATGCAGGATTTTAATTTTCATAGGAAATTAATGGTAACCGGCGCCGGGGTACAGGAGGTTTGCAGCGAATAGCTGGATCGAAGGAAAGACAGCGTTGAACACCTTCCACGAGATCATCAGCCCTATATAGCTCAAAGAGGGGTGGTGAAGGAACTGAAAAAGACGGGCGGCCGATTCACGCCCCGTGAAGAAGAACAAAAGACCGCTTCCGTCCAGCGGCGGCAGCGGGAGCAGGTTGAATGTGCAGAGCAGTAGATTCAGCGAAAACATGATGCTGAGCACCTTCGAGAGGAAAAGGTATATCCCCGGCGAGATCGCCTCGGTGATATGCGAGGAATCGATCCGGAGCGGCGCCTCGAACACATGGCATGCAATGCCCGCGCGGATGAGTACCGCCGCGATGATCACGAGCAGAAGATTGGACGCCGGCCCCGCCAGCGACATCAATGCCGCCCGGCGCGGATTTTGAATGGCCCACTGCGCGTTATAGGGCGCGCTGGCCCAGCCGACCATCCACCCGCCCAGCAGGTACGACGCGATGGGCACCACCACCATGCCGAACGGCGCGCGGCGGATGTGCGGCGTGGGATCGAGCGTCACCTGTCCACCCCGGTGCGCGGTGTCGTCCCCCAGTTTCAGGGCCGTCCACGCGTGGGAAGCCTCGTGCAGCGAGGTCGAGAATACGAACGCGAGATACCATTTGATGCCGTCTGTGAGATCGGGAGTCACGGGCCGCGACGCTAACAGAGGCCGGTGGCATGTCAATTTCCGTCCCGTTTTGTCACACGCAAAGCCGCACATTTTTGTCCGCCATGGAAAAATTTCATGCGTACCGCAAAAACCATAATGCCCCGGACAATGTTCACGCGATCGTCACATTTCGTTCACCGATTTGTAACAAACGTCCTCCAATTTCCGGCGGCTCGCGAATCGGGAACGATGCCAAGGAAGACGAAAATTTATCGAAGTGGGACTTACGAAATGAAGACTAATAAAATCGGATCAACGGAATACAAGGGAACGGGTAATAAAAATTCCACCAGGCATATTGCTATCCTTCACGGCTTGCTGGCAGCGGCAATCCTGCTCTGCGCCCCCGGCCGGGCCATCGCGACGAGTTTCACCATCAGCACCGCCTCCACGACCGCGCAGACGCTGGGAACCAGCAGCGGCCAGACCGGCACGATCACATCCACCGGCACGCTCACCGTGAACGGCAGCACGGTGGCGGTCACGTTTAGCGGAAACAACGAAACGCTCACCAACAACGGTGTCATCAAGCAGACCGGCACCGGCCGCGTCATGCGCGACAACACCGGCGTGACCGGGCTGGTGATTATCAATGGCACGAACGCCCTCATGCAGTCCGCGGATGCGGACGTGTTCCAGATGAACGTGGCGACCGCGGGCGTGTCGCTGACAAATTCGGGCACCATGATCTCCCTCAACGCATCGAAAGGCGGAGCCCAGGTCATTGATTTCACGGCGATGACTTCCGGGTCAAACATTGTAAACAACACGTCCACCGGCGTGATGCTGGCGGCGGAAGCCGACGTGGTGCGGACCGGCGTGAACGGCGTCGTCAACAATGCCGGCACCATCAAGGTCTCGGCCAACACCCCGGGCAATAGCAGCGACGCCATCGACGCGCAGAACAACAGCGGTGCGCAGATCTTCAATGACACCACAGGCCTCATCGAGGGAGCGCGCCACGGCATCGCGGGCGGCGCGCTGAACAGTTCCGTCACATTCACGATGACCGGCACCAACAAAGCCGGCGGCGTCATCAAGGGCGACGACGGGGCGGGCATGAATATCGACGGCTTCAATGCCAACGAAACAGTCACCTTCGTCAACAACGGCACGATCACCGGCAATGGCGTCACGGGCGACGGCGACGGCATCGACGTGGATGGTGTTCTCAATCTCACGAACACCGGGCTGATCAAATCGATCAATTCAGTCAGCGGCACCAGCGTTGCGCAGAGCGAGGGCGTGACCGTGGGCGGCGGCACGATCACGAATTCCGGCACGATCGAGGGCGATGTCGCCAGCGGCAATAATACCGCGGTCGGTCGCGGCATTACATTCGGCGGCATCGATACCAGCGGCACCGCGGAGCCGATCTATGCGAATGTCAACGTCACCAACAGCGGCCTCATCAAGGGCCAGAACGATTCCGGCATCGCGATCATCGGCGGAACCAGCGGCCACACCGTCACGATCACGAACCAGGCGGGCGGCATCATCGAGGGAGGCGGGACCAATGCCGCGGCGATCCAGGGCAGCAATGATAACACCACCATTACCAATTCCGGCACGATCATGGCCGACAGCAGCGGCAAGGCGATCGTCTTCGGCAGCGGCAGCAACAGCCTCACCATCTCCGGGAGCGGCGCCGCCGTCATCGGCAACATCATCGGCGGCAGCGGCACAAACAACCTCATCATCAATCCCGGCTCGGGAAACAGCTTCAGCTACGCAGGCTCGATTTCGAACTTCAACAGCGCCAAGATCCAGAGCGGCACCGTCACCTTCTCCGGCTCGAACACCTATACCGGCCCCACCACCGTGAGCAGCGCGAAGCTGGTTGTGAACGGCTCGATCAGGAACAGCGCGGTGACCGTGAACAGCGGCGGCACGCTCGGCGGCAGCGGCGTTACCGGCAGCATCAACATCAACGCGGGCGGCGCGCTCGCCCCGGGCAACAGCCCCGGCATCATCACCGCCCCCAGCCTCTCGATCAACAGCGGCTCCACGGCAAACGGCGGCGGCCAGTACCGGGTGGAAATCGTGGCGGGCGCCGGCGCACCCGTCGCAGGCACCAGCTACGACCAGACCGTGCTCACCGGCACGGGCTCGGTCCTTTCGCTGGACAAGACCGCCTCCACCGGCGCCGTGCTGACCCTCACGATCTCGGGCTCACTGCGCTCCAGCGGCATCGCCTCCGCCGGCAATCAATACAACCCCACGGGCACGAACACCTCGCTGGACAATTACTTCATCCTGAACCTCCAGGACAGCGGCGCCCTGCGCGACGCCGTGAACAACCGTTTCGCCATCGCATCCGATGGCACGAACTACGTGGCCATCGACTACGACACAAACCGCTTCACCGGCAACAACCCGAATCAAATCGGCACGTTCACGCTGAACGGCCAGGAATGGGCGCTCAGCTACGTCGGCAACTTCGCCAGCAACGCCACCACCGGCGGCAACGACGTGGTCATCACCGCGATCCCCGAACCCGGCACCTACGCGATGGCCATTTTCGGCTTCGCACTGCTGATTACATATCAGCGCATGCGTACACGAAAAGCCCTGGGCGTTTGAGTTCGCATCATAAATACAAAGACAACCGCATGTCATCCCGAACCTGGTGAGACTCGACTCCGGGAGAGGCAGAGGGGCAAAGGGCTGCAAATCTCTCAAGCGACGCCCGGCGTGATTTCGAGAGATTCCTCGCTCCGCTCGGAATGACGCGCTGTTTTTGAGATCTCCTCTTCTGATTTAAATAGCACCGGAAATCCCCTCTCATCCGATTAAGGAATTGGATGAGTTATCAGCCAATTGAAAACTACGGAGTCATAGGCGATCTGCATACCGCCGCCTTGGTGGGTATGAATGGCTCGATCGATTTCATGTGCTTCCCGGGCTTCGATTCGCCCACCCTTTTCGCCGCATTGCTCGACGACAAAAAAGGAGGGCGCTTCCAGCTTGCGCCGGTGTTCAAGGATTCGAAGAGCAAGCAAATCTATCTCCCCGATTCCTGCATCCTGATCACCCGCTTTTTCGCGGAGGAGGGCATGGCCGAGATCTCCGACTTCATGCCAATCAAGCGCGAGGAAACGCCGCACGAGCTGGTCCGCCGGGCCAAGACCGTGCGCGGCGAGGTGCGTTACCGCATGATCTGCCAGCCGCGTTTTGATTACGCCCGCGCGCATCACAAAGTGGAGCGGAAAAGCGCCACCGAGATTCTCTTCATCCCCGAAGGCAAAGGTCAGACAGCGCTCCGGCTCGTGAGCGAGGTGCCCATGAAAATCGAAAACGGCGCGGCAGTCGCGGAGTTCACGCTGGCCGCCGACAAGAGAGCGACCTTCGTGCTGGAGGAGGACGGCCCCGGAAAGGAATCGCGCTGCAAGTCGCCGGAATTCTCCTCGGAATCCTTCAAGGAAACCCTGAATTTCTGGCGGAAATGGATGTCCCGCTGCACCTACCGCGGTCGCTGGCGCGAGATGGTAAACCGCTCCGCCCTCACGCTGAAGCTCCTCACCTCCCAGCCCCACGGTTCCATGGTCGCCGCCCCCACATTCGGCCTGCCCGAAAAAATCGGCGGCGATAAAAACTGGGACTACCGCTACACATGGATCCGCGACGCCTGCTTCAGCGTGAACTGCCTCATGAGCCTCGGCTACATCGAGGAGGCAAAAGCCTTCATGGCATGGATCGCCGACCGTTGCGCGGAAATCTCAAAGACCGGCAACCTCCAGGTCCTCTACGGCATCGACGGCAAACACAACCTCCGCGAATCCAACCTCAAAAACCTCGAGGGCTACCGCAAATCCTCCCCCGTGCGCATCGGCAACGCCGCCTACCTGCAATCGCAAATCGACATCTGCGGCGAGCTCATGAGTTGCGCCCACATTTACGACACCACCGTCGAGCCGATCTCAAACGACATGTGGAACCACCTCTCCCGCATCGTCGACTGGGTCTGCGACAACTGGCGCAAGAAAGGCGCCGGCATCTGGGAATACCGCGAGCTGCGCAAGGTCTTCCTCTTCTCCCAGCTCATGTGCTGGCAGGCCCTCGAGCGCGGCATCCGCCTCGCCCGGGCCCGGTCCCTCCCCGCCCCCCTCATTAAATGGCTCCGCGTCCGCGACGTCATCTACCGCGACCTTTTCAAGAATTTCTGGAGCCCGAAGGAAAACGCCTTCGTGCAATACAAAGGCACGGGCAACCTCGACTCCTCCACGCTGCAAATGCTCCTCACCGGCTTCATCGGTCCCGGCGACTCGAAATGGAACGCCACGCTCAAGGCAATCCAGAAGCGCCTCATGAGCGACACCCTCGTCTACCGCTACGAAAGTGGAAAAACAAAACGCGACCAGCTCGCCGAAAACGAAGGCACATTCTGCATCTGCTCATTCTGGCACATCGAGTGCCTCGCCCGCTCCGGCGACGTCGAGCAGGCCCGCCTCCTCTTCGAAAAAATGCTCGGCTACGCAAACCACCTCGGCCTCTACGCCGAGGAACTCGGCCCCACCGGCGAACACCTCGGCAACTTCCCCCAGGCCTACACCCACCTGGGCCTCATCAGCGCCGCCCAGGAACTCGATAAACGCCTCTCCGCCACCGACAAAGATTCCTGAGTCCAACCTGCCGGCACAACGTGGATCGGGACCTCCGGGCGCGATGCCAACGCAAGCGCGAGCGCAGCGAGCCACTTCCATTAACTAAACGCCATCAGTTCCCCTCTCTTCTTCGCGTCCTTCGCGTTCTTGGCGGTTAAAATTTAACGCGAAGCACGCAAAGGCCGCAAAGGAAGATAGGAACTAAAAACGCTTCAGCAAACATCCTGTCCATCCTGTCTAAAAAATAGTGTCGAATAGCTCATTATTTCCGACTTCATTAGCCAAACTCCCACTTCCGGTTTAAAATCCACGATGCCAGCTTCAGAAATCCAAAACACCGCCGGTTTCAACGACGAACCCGCAAAATCCGACGCCCCCGCCACGCATTTTCCTCGCAGGCGCATCGCGATCTTTTTGATCATAGTCCCCACGATCCTCCTGGGCGCAAACTGGTTCGTATTCGCGACCTGGAATTATTTCCACGAAACCGCCGTGATCCCCGCTTGGGAACTCATCCCGCCCGCGCTCACCGTCACATTCGTGGCCTGCATGCTCCTGGGATTCAGCCGCTCAAACATCCTGCTGCGCCTCGCCTACCGCATTTCCGCGACATGGCTCGGCGTGCTGAATCTCGGCTTTTTCGCGGCATGCGCGGCGTGGATTATCGCTGCGGCCGGCCTGCTGCTGCCATTTCACATCGCCCCCGGACTCATCTCAACCACATGCCTTGTCGCCGTCGCGCTCGCCAGCATCTACGGCCTCATCAACGCCTCATGGCTGCGCGTGACGCGCGTCACCGTGAAACTCGAAAACCTCCCCGCCGAATGGCAGGGACGCACCGCAGCCCTCGTTACCGACATGCACCTCGGAAACGTCCGCGGCGCAAATTTCACCCGCCGCGTAGTCACAAAACTCCAGCAACTGCAACCCGCCGCCGTATTCATCAGCGGCGACATGTTCGACGGCGTGGAAGCCGACTTCGACGCCCTCGTCGCGCCATGGAAGCAACTCTCCGTCCCCGCCGGAATCTGGTACGTGACCGGCAACCACGAGGAATTCACCGACCGCGAGAAATTCATCAACGCCGTGAAAAGCGCAGGCATCCGCGTTCTGGACAATGGGAAAGCGGACATCCACGGCTTGCAGCTCGTCGGAATCCACGATGGCGAAACGCACGACACGCCACTCTTCAAATCCCTGTTGCAGCGCGCGGAACTGGATCGAACCCGCGCCAGCATCCTGCTCGCCCACCAGCCATCGAACCTGGAAATCCCCGCGGAGGAAGGCATCTCCCTGCAACTCTCCGGCCACACGCACAACGGCCAGATGTGGCCGTGGCACCGGCTCGCCGCGCGTGTGCATGGAAAATTCGTTTACGGCCTGAACCGTTTTCGCGACATGCAGGTCCTCACGAGCAGCGGCGCGGGCACATGGGGCGTGCCGATGCGCATCAGCACAAAATCAGAAATCGTCCTGCTCCGCTTTGAATAAAAACACCCGCCTATGCGGGTCGCGTATTTCTACGCGGCGTTTGGCCGGGCTTGAGGCTTGTTTTCCTTGTTCTCCTTGGCTGCCTGTTTGAATTTCTCGGCATTGGGCCCGAGGCGGACCTGCCCCAGCAGCGTGGCCCCCTCCTCCATGGAAAGGCGCGACGTAACGAGGTCGCCCGTCAACTCGGCGGACGCGCCCAGCTCGCATTTGTCCATCGCCGTCACGTTCCCCGTGACCTTGCCGGAGAGGCTCACCGTATCGGCCATGACATCGCCCTTGACGCCCGCATGCTCGCCGAGCACGAGCTTGGAGCCGGTGATGCTCCCTTTTTGCAGTTTGCCGTCAAAAAATAATTCCCCCTTGAACTGGAGGTTGCCGGTGATCTCGACGTCCTTGTGGATCGCGCTTTTGGTAGTGAGTGTATTTTCGTTCATTGAACCCTTGTAATTTCCGTTTGGGGAAAAGCTTGCCCATCATACTTCGCAGGGGAAACACGCGGAGGCCGTTCCGATTTACAAACATAATCGCCCCGTCTGGAAAAATCTCAACAAATAAAGACGACGATCGGGCCGGCCACGGAAGTGTGGAATCCGGAAACGCAGTCAGTTCATCAAAGCTGTGGAAAACGGTCCCTGTTCCGCATCCGCTCGATCATTCCCGCGCGGTGCAGATTGGGATCATCCCGCCGCAGGTAATGCCGTTTGTTCGTGCGCGTGAGCGCAACGATGAGGCCGTTCGCCAGCACCCCCGACACCGTCCAGTACTTGTCCACAAGGTAGGAATAGTTATCCCCGTTTTTCGCCGCATCGATCTGGTAAGCCCGCTTGCCGGGATGGCTCGAAACCTTCTGCTTGCGGTAAACAATCGGATCGCCGACCTCGACGCGGCGAAGCCGGGCCAGTCCATCACTCGTGGAAAACAAATCAAAGAGGACAATGACAAAAGCCACCACAGCCAGGGTGACCACCATACCGACGAGGAATAACAAGGTATTCATATCTGGTATGTCATAATATACACAATATCATGATAATACAAATCATCTATTGCTGGAAACCAGCCGCGGATTGCGCGAATCTCCCATCCAATCGAAAGCGCACGCGCGTTGCATGTGGTATCACCATGTGACACGAAATGGAGAAGGAAACCGCGAAGGGCCTGCACTTCGAGTCAGGGTGTTACGCGCCAATCCACCGCACCGGTTTCCTCACTGCCGCGAGCGACGCGGGTTCCAGGCGGCGAAGGGAAGGAAAACAATCCAGTCCATGTCGGCGCACGGCATCATGGTGAAGTTCAATCCCTGGGGAATGTTCCAGTGGCGCAGCAACTACGGTTTACTCGAAAAGGAAACATCCGTAACAAACTCGTTCGTCGTGATATCCTGCAGACTTTTGACCCGCTTGCCTCCAATCACGCAATTCTCAAACGTCACGTGGTCCACGCGGTGCCCGGCATCGCAGCCAAGGATTTCTATTTTCCCGCCGGGTGAAGTGAGATTCACAAAATGCAGCCCGTCGTAATGCCCGCGCTCGTCCCTGAACCCGTTGTCATTGCTGTACCGCGTCTTCGCAATGATGATCTCCACGGTCTTCCCGGTGGTTTCATCAGCAAAATCCTCGAAGTGGATGTTTCTGCACATTGCCCAGTCGGAGTGGTCGCTACGGATCGCCGAGCCGTTGTGCTTCAGCACATCGATCCTGCGGAATGTGATGTCCTGGAAAAGCTGCGTTTCCATCGACGCGCCGATCCGCAGCCCGTTTCCCGCGCGGGTGTTCCAGATCACGCAATCTTCCGCGAGGCAGTTCTCCGTGGGCGGCTCGCCGTTGGTCTTGCCATCCACCGCATGCCAGCCAAAGCCATCGTCCTCATTGCGGATGAAACAGTGGCGCGCCGTGAAATTTTTCACCCCGTCGATATCAATGCCGTCCGTGTTCACCGTCTTGCCCAGGATGTTCATCCCGGAAACGTGCGCATCATCCGTGAGGAGAAACAGCGTCTGCCACCAGCTCCCGCCGCGCAGCCCGATGCCATCCACTGTGATCCCGGAGCATTTTTCAAACACGATCCCACAGGTCTTCTCCTTGCGGACGGAATATTTCCCCGCATCGAGCACACCCCGCCCCTTCACCACCACATTCTTCACCCCCTTCGCCTCGATCCTCCCCTTCACCAGCGCCCCCGGCGCGAGATACACCGTCTGCCCGCTCTGCGGACGGATCACACCCGGCTCATGAACCCCCTGCGCGAAATAAAGAACATGTGGATCAGTGGGTTTCGGCACATCGGTTTCCGGCTGGGTCACAAAGATCGCAAGAGGGAGTTGTCCGGCAACTTCCACCACAAGATTGAGAGGCGCCGTGACCGGAAAGGTGATGATGTTACCCTTGAACACCGGCGTGATCTTGTAACGCAGCGGTCGCACCACCGGATTCCGCGCCCCATCCGGCACCCGGATTTCCACAACCCCCGTCCCCGACAAACAAACCGCCGCCGTATGAAAATCGAATCTCCCCTCATCATTCACCGCAACTTCCCTGCCATTCACCCGCACCTGATACACCCCACTCGCCGCCACCTCCGGAATCGCCGGCACCGGCACAGCCGTATCCGCCGCGCGCATCAGGCTGATTAAACTCAAAAAGATTACCGAAAGAAGAATGTGATGGAAATTTTTCATGGGATTACCGTCCACAAATAGACGGACAAATGATTTTATAAAGCGAAACGATGAAACGGCCTAGCAAGCCAAGTTCAGTTACGGCGGCCACGAAGCGCGTAGTAGCGGGGAAGAGCACTTGTAGATTGTGACGTAATGCTCATGCATCGTCGTAAGCGCGCAAGAAATCATCGCGGGAAATGCCGCTTTGCGTGAGAATGGTGCGCAGGGTAGATCCTTTGATTGTCCGATGCCCGGGCAGCGTCAATGGCGTGCGAGTACCATCCGCCTCAATGCGGGCGAGGGAAATGTGGTTGCCCTGCCGGACAACTTGAAACCCAAGCAGATTCAACGCGCGTAAAACACGATCCAGTGGCGCATCGACAGGAAATTTCGGCACAGGTGAAAGCGGCTAAACAGGGAGAGCGGCTTCGGCGACAAACGCCTCCAGCACAGGGTTGCCCTCCATCGGTGACAGAGCCTCCTCGCCGAAGGATTCAATATGAAAAGCGATTGCCGAGCGCACATCGGCCAGGGCCGCTTCGTAAGTGTCGCCCTGGCCCACCACGGTCCCACGGGCGAGGCCAAGAGGATAAGCCACGTACCCGTCAGAATGTTTCTCAACGACAATTTTTAGCGGCAGCGCCATACCGTGAAGATGGATGGATACTAAGTTGAATGCAAGAGTGAAACCGGCGGGCGCTTCGTTCATTCGGTTCATAGTACGACAAGGCACGCGCTAGCGCGGTTCTTTGGCAGGAAAGAGGGGTCGGCCATACCCCTCAAATTTCATTGACTTTCCCTCCCGCGGCACCAACGACCGTGTGGCATGATCACATGCTCCAGTCGCTCCACAGCGCCAACCTTGAATTGCCGCCCCCGTCCCACGGCTTCTCCAAGAGTCGAATTTGAACTAGGAACCAGGAACTTTTCATCGCCCCGCACCGGTTTTTACCCGCCAGCATGCCAAAAATCCCGCGAAACCGAGCGCAGCGAGATACTCGAGACTTTGAGAGGCCGGGGGGCGAGGGCGGCAACGCCGTGGGCGGAGGTGGGCGGCTTAACTTGTTCCCCGCCAGGCGAAAACATCCCCATTTTTGGAGTTTCTCGCATCGATCCACTGCCCGATAATTCCCAAATTGTCGCCTCAGTTCCATACAGTTTGCCACACACCGGCTCCAATCCGCCATCAATCATGCTAAAATCCGGAAAAGTAGGTGAAAACAACCCCATTGCCCGGGTTTCCCCGCATCGATCCACCGCATCGGCGTTCCGTTACCCCCGTCTCATTCGTCCCATCCTCCAAATTATCATGGGGCAGCCCGCCGGTTTTTCCAAAGCGAAACAAAATCAACGCCCACACCGTTTGCCGCAATGATTTTAATTTTCACCGCCGGTTTCATACTGACAATCCCGCCGCATTCCCCGGTCGCGGAAGCGGCAGGTGCATCCGCAGCCCTGTATTCCGCAGCGCAGATTATAAGCGACAGAAATGCGCTTGATTTGCCTTTTCAAGGTCGTACCCTCCCACCATGTCATCTTCGGGAACGGCCACAATCAGCGAACCAGTCATTCAAAAAAATAGCGATGCTCCAACCACAACGGATATGGGTGTTTTAGCGGCAACGGACACGTTTTTGCGCCGCCATCTGGGGCCGAACCCGGCGGAAGCGGAAGAGATGGTGCGCTCGACAGGGTTTGATTCGATCGACGCGCTGATCGATTCCGCGGTGCCCGCAAACATCCGCCTGCGTCGCGCGCTGGACCTTCCCGCCGCGAAGGGCGAGCACGATGCGTTGCACGAACTGCGCGAAATCGGCAAGCGCAACAAGGTGTTCCGCTCATTCATCGGCAGGGGTTACCACGGCTGCATCACGCCGCCCGTGATCCAGCGCAACATCATGGAAAATCCCGGCTGGTACACCGCCTACACCCCATACCAGGCCGAGCTGGCCCAGGGCCGCCTCGAGGCGCTGCTCAATTTCCAGACGATGGTCATCGACCTCACCGGGCTCGATATTGCCAATGCGTCGCTCCTCGACGAGGGAACCGCCGCCGCCGAGGCGATGGCGATGGCATTTGCCGTGAAAAAGAGCGCGGACGCGAAGACGATCTTCGTCTCGAAGAACTGCCACCCGCAGACAATCGAGGTCATCGAGACACGCGCCGAGCCGCACGGGATCAAGGTTCTCGTGGGCGACGAGTTCGCATTCGATTTCAGCGAGAAAATTTTTGCGATGCTGCTGCAGTATCCTGATACGAAAGGAGCGATCCACGATTACGCCGCCCTTGTCGAGAAAACGCACAAGGCCGGCGCGCTCGCGATCGTCGCAGCGGACATCCTGAGCCTCGTGCTCATCAAGCCGCCCGGCGAGTTCGGCGCGGACATCGCCGTAGGCTCGACGCAACGTTTCGGCGTGCCGCTCGGCTACGGCGGCCCGCACGCCGCCTACCTCGCAACCCGCGACGCGTTCAAGCGCCAGATGCCCGGCCGCCTCGTCGGCGTGTCGCACGATGCGCAGGGGAACCCCGCCTGCCGCCTCGCCCTCCAAACCCGCGAGCAGCACATCCGCCGCGACAAGGCCACAAGCAACATCTGCACAGCCCAGGTGCTCCTCGCCGTGATGGCCTCGATGTACGCCGTGTACCACGGCCCCGAGGGATTGAAAAAAATCGCCCAGCGCGTGCACACGCTGGCAAAGGTGCTCGCAGAGGGGCTTACCCGCCTTGGTTACGAAATCAGCGGGGACGCCTTCTTCGACACCGTATGCGTTAAAGTCGACCCAGCCGCCGCCAAAAAAATTCTCGAAATCGCCGCACATCACCGCGTGAACCTCGGCGCACACACGGACAACACAATCTGCATCACCCTCGACGAGACCACCACCGCCGAGGACGCGAGCACCCTGTGGAAAATCTTCAACGGCGACAAAGCCGCCGGATTCGCCCCCGAAACGCTCGCCGCGGAAATCCAGCATCCAGCATCCACTATCCAGAATCGCGCCAGCGCCTTCCTCACCCATCCCGTTTTCAACAAGCACCACACCGAGACCGAGATGCTGCGCTACCTCCGCCAGCTTGAGGCAAAGGACCTTTCTCTCTGCCACTCCATGATCCCGCTCGGCTCGTGCACCATGAAGCTGAACGCCACCTCGCAGATGCTGCCGGTGACATGGTTCGGCTACTCGCGGCTGCACCCGTATGCGCCGCTCGACCAGGCCGCGGGCTACCAGCACATCTTCGCCGACCTCGAAAACTGGCTCGCGGAGATCACGGGCTTTGCAGGCGTTTCGCTGCAGCCAAATGCCGGTTCGCAGGGCGAATACGCGGGCCTGATCGCGATCCGCAAATTCCACGCAAGCCGCGGCGAAGGCCACCGCAACGTCTGCCTCATCCCGACCAGCGCGCACGGCACGAACCCGGCAAGCGCGGTCATGGCGGGCTTCCGCGTGATTCCCGTGCAATGTGAGAGCCGCGGGGACATCGACCTCGTTGACCTTCGCGCAAAAGCCACCCAGCACAGCAAGGAACTGGCGTGCCTCATGGTCACCTACCCGAGCACGCACGGCGTATTCGAGGAAACCATCGGCGAAATTTGCGAAACCGTGCACGAGCACGGCGGGCAGGTGTACATGGACGGCGCGAACATGAACGCCCAGGTCGGCCTTTGCCGCCCCGGCGACATCGGCGCGGACGTCTGCCACCTCAATCTGCACAAAACCTTCTGTATCCCGCATGGCGGCGGCGGCCCTGGCATGGGCCCGATCGGCGTTGCAAAGCATCTCGTGCCATTCCTGCCAAAGCCCTCCGGCGGCGCGGGAATGGTTTCAGCCGCGCCCTGGGGCAGCGCATCGATCCTCGTCATCCCCTGGATGTACATCCGCATGATGGGCGGCGATGGCCTGAAGGAAGCCACGCGGATCGCGATCCTGAACGCCAACTACATTGCCCGTCGACTCGATGGCTATTTCCCCGTGTTGTACAAAGGCAACACCGGGCTCGTCGCGCACGAGTGCATCCTCGACCTGCGCCACTGGAAATCGGTGAGCGTCGAGGACGTCGCCAAGCGTCTCATGGACTACGGCTTCCACGCCCCCACCATCTCCTGGCCTGTGCCCGGCACGATGATGATCGAGCCTACCGAGAGCGAATCCAAGGAGGAGCTCGACCGTTTTTGCGAGGCGATGATCTCCATCCACGCGGAAATCCAGGCAATCGAATCCGGCACGGCTGACAAATTGAACAACCTGCTCAAAAACGCCCCGCACACCGCGCAGGTCGTGATCTCGGACAAATGGGACCGCCCATACTCGCGGGAAGCGGCCGCCTACCCCGCCCCGTGGACGCGCGCCCACAAATTCTGGCCGGCGGTGGGCCGCATCGACAATGTGCATGGCGACCGCAACCTCGTCTGCTCCTGCCCGCCCATGGAGGATTATACATCATGAACCCCGTGTCCAACCGCGAACCGGACGGGGTTTCTTTTCTCAAATGCGAGAGCAGTAGTAACAAAGTCGTTATCCCAAGGATCATCCCCGCCCGTTTCCTCTGAATTTCCCGCTAATTTCCATGGATATTCCGGCCAATTCCGATAAAAACGGGCAGCAAGAACATTTTCTGCTAGATAGAGACCAGTATTTAGCGATTGGCACATGAGCGATCTTATTTCCCTTATCCCCCCCACGGTAGTGATCGGCAACAGCGTGTTTGCCGTTACCACCCTTGTATTGTTGCTGGTCACCGTTGCCACGTTTTCCATGATCATCGTCGTAATGCGCCGTCAGCTCGCCGAGCGCAAGCGCGTGGAGGAATCGCTGAGGAAATCGGACCAGAAACTGGCGCTCCATCTCCAGCAGACCCCCCTGGCAGTCATCGAGTGGAATGATAAACTCGAGGTCACCGAGTGGAACCCCGCAGCGGAGCATATTTTCGGATACGCGGAATCCGAAATCATGGGGAAGAGCTACAATCTGATCGTGCCCCCGGCGGCCCGGAAGCACGTGGAGGAGAATTACGAGAAATTGTTCTCCAAGAACGGCGGCACGCGAAGCACGAACGAAAACCTGACCAAGGATGGCCGCACGATCCTGTGCGAATGGTTCAATACCCCCCTGCTCAGCAGCGGGGGTGAGGTCACGGGCGTTGCCTCGCTCTGCCAGGACATCACCGAACGCAAAAAAGCCGCGGCGGAAATTGAGAACCTCACGGCATTCCCGCGTTTCAATCCCGACGCCGTCATGCAATTCACCGCCGACGGCACCCTGCTTTACTCAAACGACGCCGCGCACCAGCTCGCGCGTTCGTTCGGCAAGACTGAGGTGGCGGACATCCTGCCTCCCGAAACGGCCAAGATCGTCCAGCAGTGTCTCACCGGCGACAACGAGAAGGTCAAGATCGAGACCACACTGGCCAAGCGCACTATTTCGTGGGCATTCTTCCCGATCCCGACGCTGCAATGCGTGCATTGCTACGCCTCGGACATCACCGAGCGCATCAACCTTGAGGCGCAGCTCCGCCAGTCGCAAAAAATGCAGTCCGTGGGCCAGCTCGCAGCCGGTATCGCGCATGATTTCAACAACATCCTCACCATCATCCAGGGCCATACGGAACTGGTGTCCGGCGAGGAAGGGCTCCCCGAGTCCGCTCATGAATCCCTGGAGCAGGTGGCGATGGCCTCGCAGCGCGCGGCGAACCTCACGCGGCAGTTGCTCACGTTTGGCCGCAAGCAATTCATGCAGGTCGAGCTGCTGGACCTGAACGAGGTGATCAAAAGCGTCACGCAGATGCTGCGGCGCGGCCTCGGCGAGAACATCACCCTGCGCTGCAATCTTTCCCCGCGCCTCCCCGCGATCGAGGCTGACTCGACGATGATGGAGCAGGTCGTGATGAACCTTTCGCTCAATGCCCGCGACGCCATGGCGGACGGCGGCTCGCTCATCATCACCACCAACCCCGTGAAAGTGGGCAAGGAATACGTGGAGAAAAATCCCGAGGCGCGCGAGGGCGTGTTCGTCTGCCTTACCGTGAGTGACAACGGCTGCGGCATGGACCGCGTGAAACTGGGCAAGATTTTCGAGCCGTTCTTCACCACCAAGGAAGTGGGCAAGGGAACGGGGTTGGGGCTCGCGACCGTCTATGGGATCGTGAAACAGCACGTGGGCTGGATTGAGGTCGAGAGCGAGCCGGGCAAGGGAACGGCGTTCAAGATTTTCCTCCCCAGCAGCACCAAGGCTGTTGCCACCCAGGCCACCAAGGGCACGGGAGCGCAGGTCAAAGGCGGCAAGGAAACGATCCTTCTCGTCGAGGACGAACCCGGCGTACTCTCGCTGGCGCGCGGGGTTCTCAAATCCTACGGCTACACGGTGCTCGAGGCGAAGTCGGGCGTCGAGGCGCTCAGGATCTGGGCCCAGTTCGACACCCGCATCAATCTCCTGCTCACCGACATGGTGATGCCCGGCGGCATGTCCGGCCACGATCTCGCGAAGAAACTGCGGGGCGAGAAACACGACCTGAAAATCATTTACACCAGTGGCTATAGCATGGAAACGCTCGGCCAGGACTTCACGCTCGGCAAAGACACGCTTTTTCTGAAAAAACCGTATCAACCGCAAACGCTCGCACAGATGGTCAGGGACTGTCTGGATGCCAGCGCATGACAGGGCTTCAAAGGAGGGAAGGGTTCGTTGGAAAAATATGCAGAACCGTTAAATTCTGAACTCGCATGGAAAGGGCTTCCCATGCGCGCGCGCCATATTTTCGCACCGCGCGTTGCGCGTCTGTGCGGCATGGCGCTCCTGCTCGGCTGCAGCCTGGCCCGGGCGGGCAATCCGCAGGTGACGGAACTCATCAAGGCAGGCGATTTCGACGACGCGCATGCCGATACCCGGGGCGCCCTCGCGCTTTTCCAGCAGGCGGACAAGTTGACCCCGAATGACCCCGCGATCCTCCTTCGCATTTCAAAGCAATATCTCGATCTCATTTCGCAGACCAAATCCGCCAGCGAAGCCGGCAAGGTCGCGCAGACCTCGCTGGACTATGCAAAGCGCGCGGAGTTGCTCGATCCGCAAAACGCCAAGGCCCACCTCTGCGTCGCCATCGGCTACGGCAGGCTGACAGACTTCACCGACAACAGGACGAAGCTCCTTTACTCCAAGTACACCAAGGAGGAGACGCAGAAATCCATCATGCTCGACCCCACCGACCCCTTCGCCTACCACGTGCTCGGCCGGTGGAATTACTGCATTTCCAGCCTGAACCCAATGCTGAAGCTGATGGCGAAATACATCTATGGCGGCCTGCCCGACGCCTCCATGGAGGAGGCCGCCAGGAACCTCAAAAAAGCCACCGAACTCGCGCCGCTGCGAATCATCCACCACTGCGAGCTTGCCCGCGCCTACAAGGCGCTGGAAAAAAATGACCTCGCGGCGAAGGAATGGGAAACAATCCTCCTGTTGCACGCGAACGACAAGGAAGACGAGGCTGCCCAAAAGGAGGCGCAAATCGGATTAAAAGGCCGCCAGCAATCGCAGGCGTTGACCGCATCGCTCAGCGAAAAAGAGAAGCGGCGCTAGGAAGCTTCCGCCGTAAATGGCTTAATAGCCAGCCACAGCCAGCCCGCAAGGAAACAGAGTCCGCCGACGGGAGTGATCATCGCAAGCAAACGGATATGCGTGACGGCATACCCGTATAAACTGCCGCTGAAAATCACGATTCCCGCCAGAAATAAAACCCACGGCACAAAAGGCAGAGGGCTGCGGCTTGCAATAAACAGCATCACCACCGCATGGATCAAGTGGTAGGTCGATGCCGTTTTCCAGATATCCACAGCGTTATTCTTTTCCAGCACGTCCTTCAAACTGTGTGCGCCAAATGCCCCGAGGGCGACCCCGAGAAAACCGAGCACGGCGGCGATCCGAAACGCGTTTGTTGAATTCATTGGTTGAAAGGTTATCATCATCCCGCTGAATCACACAATATGGATTGGAAAAACTGGATCCCCCGCGAAATCGCCACCCTCTGCTTCATCAAAACCGGCGGGCGTGTGCTCCTGATTCGCAAAAAGCGCGGGCTCGGCGCGGGCAAGATCAACGGCCCCGGCGGCAGGCTTGAGCCCGGGGAAACACCGCTGGAAGCCGCAATCCGCGAGACGCGGGAGGAGGTGGGCGTTGTGCCGCACGGGCTCACGAAGCACGGCGAACTCCATTTCCAGTTCCTCGATGGTTACAGCCTGTTTTGCACGGTCTTCATCGCACAGGGATTCGAAGGCGACCTGTGCGAGACCGACGAGGCCGATCCCTTCTGGGTTCCCGTGGATGCCGTGCCCTACGATGGCATGTGGCAGGACGACGAGCACTGGCTGCCGCTGATCCTCGATGGCAAAAGCTTCCGCGGCTTCTTTGAGTTCGACGGTGAAAAAATGCTGAGCCATGACGTGGAGGTCCTCGAGGGCTTCGAGGAAAACGTCCTGCCGGTAAACTGACCATGCCCCGCGCGCTCATCGCAGGTTGCGGTTTTGTCGGCCATGCGGTTGCACAGTTGTTGCAGGCCGATGGCTGGGAAGTCACCGGCGTGACGCACTCGGAGGAATCAGCGGCGCAAATTTCCGAATTTCGCGCAATCGCATGCGACATTTCCGACCGCGAAACGGTGAAAGCAAAACTCGGCGGATTTGAAGCAGTCGATGCCGTGGTGGATTGCGTAAGCTCGGGTCGTGGCGGAGCGGAGGAGTATCGCAAGAACTATCTCCATGGTGCTCAAAATCTCCTCGAAATCGTGCAACCCAAAAAATTCCTTTTCACCGGCAGCACCTCCGTTTATTCGCAGACCGACGGTTCATGGGTCACCGAGGAAAGCCCTGCGGAACCTTCGCGCGACACCGGCCGCATCCTGCGCGAAACCGAGGAGCTTGTGCTCGCCAGCGGCGGCATCGTCACCCGCCTCGCGGGGATCTACGGCCCCGGCCGCTGGGTGTTGCTCCGGAAATTCCTCGACGGCAGCGCAATCATCGAAGGTGACGGCAGCCGCTGGATCAACCAGATCCACCGCGATGATGCAGCAGACGCAATCCGTTTTCTTCTAACAAAAGACGCCGCCGGCATCTATAACGTTGCCGACAATACCCCACTGACGCAGCGCGAGTGCTACCACATTCTAAGCGGACATTATAACAAACCCCTTCCTCCAACCGGTCCCATTGATATTAACCGCAAGCGCGGCGTCACCAGCAAGCGGGTAAGCAATGCGAAACTTCGTTCGCTGGGATGGACCCCGCATTTCCTCTCGATGCAGAACGCACTCCCGAATGATTCCACCCTGGCATCACAGAGTGAGCCTGTGTGACATATTCGACGGGTCGCCCTGCACCGCGCCGGAAGACAGGTAGTGATAAAAAGGTCCGTCCCAAACGCGATATTTAAACAAGCCGTTTTCATACTGCACGTGAACCGGCAGTTCCACCCGCTGCCGTTTCTTTTCATTCCGCACAACCAGAAACAGGACCACCATGCTCGCGGCAATTCCCAAAAAACCCGTACCAACCCACTCTTTGAAAAAGAAGTAATAGAATGAGATGAAAAGCAAAGACATCCACGACAGGATCAACATCCAGCTTTTTGAATCAGGAAGCGAACGGTTCATCTCGCAGCGCCAGCAGACGGGAATTTTTACGTTCTTTTTCAACAATGCCTGCACAAGAAATACGACATGCAGCAACGGGATGAAAATCCCCAGGCATCCGAGAATCTTGAATGCCTCGGCTTCACCCGGCGGCTTCGCCTCCAGCTTGATTCTATGCCGGGTATCCGTCCCGCAACACAAACAAACATCCGGCAGCTTCAGGGGCTTTTTCGTTTCAACAAAGATGGGACGGTTTGCCATGTGATCTTCCGGGTTTCCTGGAGCGGGCCAGGAATCCGTATTTGGCCACCCTCTTACTGCGTCTCGTTAAGGATGTCGCGGAAATAAATCTGCATGAACATGGCAAGCAGCACTGCCACGAAAACGGCCAGCGCGAGAATATTCGTCCGGTCAAGCCAGTGGAACCGCTCCCGACCGATGTAATCGTAGCGCCATTTCAGGAGCAGACAGGCGCATACGATCTTCCATGTCCAGAGCCACCACGGCAGACGTCCATGAGTGGGCGCTTCAAGATAATCCGAGATGCCGAATACCACGAAGGTCAGCGATGCCCTGATGATCACGCTGCGCTTGTCTCTGGGACAGTTGCGAAACCAGAATGGCAATACGAAGGCGATCGTGATCCATGAGACGCACTCGAAATAGTTGAACGTCTCGTAAATCGAGGGGAACGCCATGATTACGCGCGGGGATGAAACTTATGATGCACCGACTTGAGGTGGCGCTGGTCAACGTGGGTGTAAATCTGCGTGGTGGAGATGTCGGCGTGGCCGAGCATTTCCTGGATGATGCGGAGGTCGGCGCCGTTGCCGAGGAGATGCGTGGCGAAGGAATGCCGCAACAGGTGCGGGTAGATGTTTGCCTCCAGTCCCGAGAGCTTCGCGATGCGTTTCAGAATCTGCCATGCGCGCACGGTGGTCATCTTTTTTCCGCGCACGGAGAGGAATATCTCGCTGCCGGTCTTGCGTCCCACCAGGCCGGGGCGCTCCTGGTCGAGGTATGTCTTGATCGCATCCCTCGCCTGCTTGCCGACCGGCACGAGACGCGTCTTGTTTCCCTTGCCGGTCACACGGATCACGCCGTCGTCGAGGTTCAGGTTTTCGAGCCGCGCGTTGGTGAGCTCCGAGACACGGAGGCCGCTGGCGTAGAGCAGTTCCACCATCGCGCGGTCACGGAGGCCGAGCGGTTGCTTGACGGGGATTGCGTTCAGCAATTGCTCGACCTGGATTTCATTCAGCGTCTCCGGCAGATAGCGCTCGATGCGCGGCATCGGCAGCACTTCCGCCGGGTCGCGCCCGATCATTTTCCGCCCATGCAGAAACCGGAAAAAAATCTTGATCGCGACCACTATGAGCTTGATCGATGCCGCCGCGAGCCCGCCCTTTTTTCGAAAGGCGAGGAAATCGCCGATATGGTCATGCGTAACCTCCCCTGGGCGGGTGATGTGTTTCGCCCGTGAAAGCCACTCCTCAAAATCCTCAAGCGAGGTGCGCGTCGAAATCTGGTAATTCTCCGAAAGCCCCCTCTCGGTTGCCAGAAACAGAATAAAACCGTCGATTTCTTCCCGCATGATTCAGCCGCAGGTTAACACGGATGAGACACAGATGGGGAAAAATCCGCGGCTATGAAAGATCGCTGCCTGTGATCAATTTGTAGGCATCGCGATACTTCTCGCTCGTCTTCGCGATCACGTCGGCGGGCAGTCCGGGCGCAGGCGGCGTCTTGTCCCAGTCGAGCGTCTCGAGATAATCGCGCACGAACTGCTTGTCGAAGCTCGGCGGATTGGAGCCCACGGCGTATTCGTCCGCAGGCCAGAACCGCGAGGAATCCGGCGTGAGGCATTCGTCGATCAGGATGACCTCTCCATCGAGCAGGCCGAATTCGAATTTTGTGTCCGCGACGATGATGCCGCGCTCGGCGGCGTAATCGCGTCCCGCCTCGTAAATGCGGATGCTCAGGTCGCGGATCTGCGTGGCGACCTTCTCGCCCACGATTTTGCAGCATTCGTCCCAGTCGATGTTCATGTCGTGGCCGACGTCGGCCTTGGTGGAGGGCGTGAAGAGCGTTTTCGGCAGTTGTTCGGCCTGTTTCATTCCGGCTGGCAGCGTATGGCCGCACACTTTGCCGGTCTTCTGGTAATCCTTCCAGCCGGAGCCGACGAGGTAGCCGCGCACGACGCATTCCACGGCGAGGGGTTGCGCCTTCTTCACGATCATCGAGCGGCCGCGAAGCTGCTCCTCAAATGGTTTCAATTTCTCCGGAAAATCGGCGAAATCCACCGCGAGCTGATGGTTTTTCACGAAGTCGAATTTCTCGAACCAGAATGCAGAGATCTGGTTCAGCACTGCGCCCTTGGACGGAATCGGCACGGGCAGGATGCAGTCGAATGCCGAGATGCGGTCGGTGGCGACGAAGAGCAGGCTGTCGCCGAGGTCGAAAATTTCGCGCACTTTGCCGCTGCGCACTTTGGGGATTCCGGGTAGGTCGCAAGTGAGAATGTCCATGTGGGTGATTTAGGGTCAGGTTTTGGTTGATCGAGGGCCTAGAGGATTCCGCAAATTTTTCGATTCTGTCAATCCTATCCAAGGGAATACACCAGTTTCTCCCGCCAGTCTCACTCGTTCACCTTCGAGCGCATTTTCTTGATGCCGGAGCGTTTCTTTTTGCCTTCAAGGATGCGCTCCTTCAGACCGCGTGGACGCTTGCGGTTCCGGCGGCGCTTTTTCTCCACGGCGGAGCGGCGTTCCGCGCGGCGCGCATCGATGCCAGCCTCGATTGCGTCGAGCAGCCGCTCGCGCGCAAGCTGGCGGTTGATCGCCTGCGAGCGGGAATCCTGCACGGTCACAGAAATATTCCCGTGCCTGTAGCGCAACGTCACGGCAGTCGAAACCTTGTTCACATGCTGGCCGCCGGGGCCTGAGGAGCGCGCGAACTGCTCCTCGAAATCCGCCTCCGTGATCCGCAACCGCTCCATGCGGCGCTGGATCGCATTTTTTACAGGCTGGGATGGGATTATCGGGTTCATTCCGGGAAAGCGCGGCCCATTAAACGCAATGCCGTCCAAACAAGCAACACGCCTCCACGCAATTAATTTGCTGGCATCCTCCGCGTTCTTTGTTTTCGTTACCCCATGCCCGCAACCTACGAACCCCTTTCCCGCGACGGCCACACACTCGACATGCTGACCGACGAATCGAATACCCTGCGCATCATCGTAAAGCGCCTCGGGGCGGAACTCGTGAGCATCCAGCGGCGGAATTCGCTCGGCGAATGGATTGGCTTCCTCCACCGCGACGGCCAGGTAGCTCCTCCCGCCGGGGAGGGCTGGGGCAACCACGCCACCGTCATGGGCTACTACCTGCACCGCCTCAAAAACGAGCACACCACCTACCGCGGCCACGAGATTCGCGGCGGCACCCACAGTTTCCTGCGGCACAAAACATTCGGCGCGCCCTCGGTGGAAGTCCTCGGCGCAGGTTCGCTCACCTACAGGCTGGAGCCGGATCAGATCGCAAAGGAGGAGTATCCTTACAAGGTCGCGTTTGCCCTCACTTATTCGCTGAGCCATGGCACGCTGAAGGTCACCTTTCACTTTGAAAACCGCGAACCGGAACTGACCACCCACGTGAGCTTCGGGCTTCACCCCGGCTTTGCGGCCACATCGATGGATTCCGCCGAGGTGCTCATGCCCTCCGGCAAATACATCCGCCACTTTGCGCCCGACAATTTTCTCTCCGGCAAAACGGAGGAGATCGATTTTGCGGGCGGGCCGATGCCTTTCAAAAAATCGGACCTCGTCGGCTCGTATCTGATCGAGTTGAAGAGTGTCGATCTTCCCCTGTTCACATTTGCGGACCGCGACAGCGGCAGAAATGTGATGCTCAACTTCAGCGGCGCGCCCTACGTCACGATCTGGAGCACCGGCGAGCCCTTCATCTGCGTGGAACCCTGCTGGGGAATGCCGGACCACCACGAGCAACGCCCGTTTGAGGAAAAGCTCGGCATCCAGGAGATCGAGCCGCGGGGCTCGCTCACCCGCAGTTTCACGATTTCGCCGGGCTTCTCCGCCTAGAGCCAGGGAAACCGCGGGCGGCGGATCACCATCGATCGGAAACCGACGCCGAGTTTGCGCGTGTCCGTGGATTTCGGATCGAGGTCGTGCGGCGACACGGGATTCCCGATCTCAAAATGGATTTTGCAGTCCCGCGATTTGATCTTTCCGGCGGGGATTCTGACCTTCATCCCCCTGAATCCGGATTCCGCCAGAAACCAGCTTCCGAGAGGTTCGTCGTCCACAAACACACGCACCTGCAATTTCCCGCCTTGCGAAGTTGCGAATGACTTGACGCATGCGCATAAGATCAGGCCGGTGGATGGCAGTTCAGGAAAACGGATCCGCAATGTCGATTTTTCACCCACCGTCCAGATTCCCCATGGCTCGGGCGGACCCCAGCCATCCGCGATGAAAAGTTGCGCGTTGCCATTACTGGTGAAGTCGATGGGGAAACCCAGGAAATAACTGGAATTTTCCAAAAGGGATACCCTGGACTCCGCGCTGTCGGCCCTCCGGCGCTGATTCAGAAGATCGTGATAATTCCAGTTGATCGTATTCAACACGGATTGATCCAGGATGACCCCGGGCACCAGGCGGTCGTCGTAGCGCAATTTGATGCGCATTGCCACGGGCGCAGGCATTCCCTCCCCTTTCCAGCCATCAAAAATCAGCGTGACAGGCTGGCTCGAAACCAGCAAACGGCACTTGTGTTCGCAATGGATCATGGCCGCATTGGTCTCCACGCTCAGCATCGTGTTTAATTCGGAAGCGCCAAATGTCCGCTCCGTTGTCGGGCCGCCCTGGTAAAGCAGTGTCACCTCGCTGATTTCCAGCATTCCAGGGTCGGATAAAAAATGAAACCATATCCCGTCGCCCCCGACCGGACAATCCAATGGAAAATTCAGCGTATGCGTCATCCCACGCGCGCCTTCGACACTGCCTTCCTGCCCTCCACCCCGGTCGGGCCGGCAGGATACCCGCATGACAAAATGCGGTGGCGGCACGGGAGCTTCCCCGGTTTTACCGGCCCCGTTTTCTCCGGCGGTAACGGCCAGATTCTCGGCAAAATCCAGAAGCCGTTCCACGAAGAGATCAACATCCCCGCCCTGTGACGCCGTGTAACGCAAAGGGCCTCCCATATACTGGATAGGATCGGAAACCAGTGCATTTTCATCGCGCGACGGATGGTACGTTAGCGAATGGCCGTGAAAACCTTGGAGAAATTCCGTGAACGACCGTTTCATCCCGCGGTACGCCTTTTCATAAAAAGGATTCTCGTCGCCCTTGGCGGAGATAAGGCGGAACTTCCGTATGTGCTGCGTGGCGAGTTTCACGGCATACTGGCCCGGCGAGCGCAGAGAAAAATGGGCAAGCCACACCCCGGCGGGAAACCGGCACGGGGCCTCGGCACCATCCACATAAAACAGGTGGTTGCCTTGCGTAATGTGCCCCCGGTCGAGGCACGCCAGTTTTCCAGGAACTATCGACTTGTACAAATACGGGGCCGATGGCACAGCTGGCACAGGTTCCCGGACCAGGCGTTTCGTCATGCGTTCCACGGGATTCAACACCCCGGGAGGATCATCCGGAGTGCAGTAATAGGTGCGCATCGACACCTTGTGGCATACCGCATTTTCATCGTCCGGCTCCGGCAGGAATGTCCCCGCCTCCGGCCCGATGAGAAATTCATCGGCATCCACGCTGATGATCCAGTCCGCGGAAAAATCATGCGCCGCCATTCGCATCAGGCGGTTCATCATGTCCACCTGCACATTTCCAATCGTCGCATCCGGGATTACATGGACGGCAAGCCCTTCATGCTTGAGCCGCAAGAGGATTTCCGGCGTGGCATCGCTGCTGCCATTCTCGATCAGGATCAACTCATTGCAAAAAGCCAGCGTGTGCCGGACAAACGCCTCGATGATGTCCGCCTCGTTCCGCACACAAGTAATACCGATGATTCGCATGGTTCAAAATCCAGCCGCAGGATATCCGGCTGTTTGAAAAACATGATGATTAGAGACTAAATCGCCGTTCGGCAAGCTTGCCCCGGTGATGCGAAAGTGATGAAATCGGCCTCTGCTGGATTCCCCTGGCAGTCCACCGCAACGCGTATCCTGATTATGATCCCAAAAATCGCACTCATCGCCGCCATGCTCACAACCCCGTTCCTCGTCCACGGAGCGGACGAACTGGCAGCCGCCAAGGCGAGATACTCCCATGAAAAGCCGGCCTCCAGTGAAGCGGCGCGACTGGGCTACGTGCATGAGCTGCTCCAGATACACGACAAGATGATGCTCATCGGCAAAGGCCCGCAATGGACGGACGCGGTGGAGGCCCGCTTCCGCGCCCTGAATGACGAAATGAGACAGCACCCTGCCCCCGCGAATTCGGATTCCAAGGCGCTTTCAAAGATACTCGCCGGAAAATGGCGCTCGCCGCGCCACGATTATTTATACAAGCGCAATGGAACATGGATAATGCTGCCCGCCGAAAAAGACAGTTCGAACGGCACATGGGCCATTAAGGGCAACCGGTTCACGACAGAAGACAAAAACGAATACACCATCATCCTCCTCGATGCGCATGACTTCGTTTACACGGACAAGGATGGCGATGTCTTCTACGAGAAGCGTATCTTGAAATAATACGATGCGCCGGCATAACTGACTGCACAGCCAGTCCCCCCACTATCAGAGGCCCATGGACTCGCGCATGTAGCGCGCGCTTGGTTCGATCTCGGCAGCAATGTCATCCCATTTGCATTCCAGCGCGACCCGGCCTTTGTAACCGGCCTGCTTGAGCGCCTGGAAGAACGGGCGGAAATCCTCACCCGATTTCCCGGGGCAGGCGCGCCCGGCAAGCTCCGCGACATGAGTATGCTTGATAAGATGCCCGAAGCGCACGACCTCCGAGGCTGGCTCGCTTTCCTTCAACATGTGATAGTAATCGGCCAGCAGCCGTACGTTTGGATGGCCGCATCGCTCCACGGCTTCCGCGCCCTTTGCGAGCGAGGTGATCAGATTGCACTCGGCGCTGTTCAGCGGCTCGACCACCAGCATGACGCCGTGGCGCTGGGCAATCGGGCCGATCCGCCGCAGCAGGTTGCAGAATTGCTCCATGACCTGTTCCGGGGGATAGCCCTCGGGCACTTTCCGCGCGCCTCCGCTGCCAAAGACGATGATTTCCAGTCCGATCTCACCGGCCCGGCGGAACGCCGTCTCCGCATAGCGCATGAGCCGTTCCTCATCGATATCGAGCCCCACGCACTTGAGATCGCCGGGGAGAAAACAGTTTGCCGATTTCACCGGCTTGATCGCATCTCGGGCCGCATCGAGATTCGGCTTGAACCCGGTCTCCTCTTTTTCCGGAACCAGGAAACCCTGGACATTTACCTCAAGAAAATCAAAGGCGCCTGCCGGCAAAGCCGCTGCATCGTTGGGATGGCAGCAGATTCCTATTTCCATATCCTGTCAGGTTATGACCCCTGCAATTCCTTTTCCCCAGCCAATAATTTCCATTCCGTGAAAGTGTCCTTGAGCGCCAGGGCAAGATTTTCCACCGTGAATGGTTTCTGAAGAATCTTGTCCACGCGTTTGGTCCGGTAGGCGGTCAATAATTCGGGTGTCAGCACGCCGGAAATGACGATGATCTTTCCGTCGTAATCGTTCTTCCGGAGGTATTGCACCAGTTCCAGGCCGGAGACGAGCGGCATGTTGTGGTCCGTGATCAAGACGTTGAAGTACCCCGGCTTGACGGTAAGCCGGTTGATTGCCTCCTTGCCGTTTTCGGCCACTTCCACCGTGTGCCCCTGGCGTTTTAGAATTGTTGAGATGACCGTGCAGACTGCCGGGTCGTCGTCCACCATGAGGACATTGAAGGATCGCATCGCTTGTGTCTGTGTCATTGACTGATTCTTTGAAAAGGGCATGGGACGTTGCAATCCGGCATGCGGATTGGCTTCCGGAGGTCGTCACCCGTAATCCGCAATATCACTATATCTTTGCGGATGCTGAAACAGAGTCGAGAACTTCCGATTTCAAAGTTTTCCCGGTTTCAGTGAGTTGGAACGGCCTGTAAAAGGCCGTCCCTATTTTGCGGCGTACAAAGCCCATTTTTTCAAGGTTGATCAGGTTCTTGCGGAATGTCTCTATACCACATGCGGAACCGCAGGGAATGTTGATCTGCCCGTTTTCATTCGCAGAAACAAGGGCGGAGATTTCGGATTCGGTGAGTTTATTTTTCATGGGGGAAATCACGGGGACTTTCTCCGCGATTCCATGGAAAAAAGATAACAAGACGCGGCGGAAAATCATATCCGCCTCATCCTGATGAGGTGGTAAGCCTTTTCCTTATATCCCTGAGTTGAAAACCTTACGGTTTGGAAGGCTCAGGCTTTGCCGTCAGCTTCAAGACCACAAAGTAGAGAACGCACAGGACAAGGATCGCGCCGATAATGAGGTGGGATTGGTGCTTCAACTCGGCCACCATCGTCACAGGATCCTTCATCATGGCCGGGGTGATGACCTTCTGGCCGAAATATGCCAGCACTCCGCACCAGATCGCCGAGCCGATGATCGTCATCACGCTGAAAATACCGAATCCCATGCGGATGATTCCCGCCGGGATGGAAATAAGATGCCGGATCACCGGCAGCAAGCGCGCGAAAAAAATACCCCCGGCCTCGTAGCGGTGCACCCACTGCTCGGCCATCTCCAGCTTCTTCTCGCTGATCATGAAATAGCCGCCGAATTTGACAATGACCACGCGGCCAATCCAGCGCGATATCCAGTAGGTAATCGCCGCACCAAGCCACGAGCCGAAAGTGCCCGCGAGCACCACGCCCCACACCGTCATGTGCGAACCCGGCTGTGTAGCCAGGAATGCGGCAGGTGGAATCACGACCTCGCTCGGCACGGGGATGATGGAGCTCTCCATCGCCATAAGCAGGATGACGCCGAGATAGCCCCATTGCTGGACCCAATCGAACCAGACGATGAAAAAGTGATGAAACATAAGTGGCGGCTACTACTAGCCATTTACCCCCAAATGGAAAGTGGAAAATGGCGGGGCTGCCGCTGCCAACCCATTCATTTGGGGTTGCCTTGAAGATCGACTCTCATTAGAAATCCCCCCGCATGTCCCTGAAAAAAACAGTGTTGGTCTGGATGGTGGCGTGGACGTTTGTGATTTGCGCCCTCCACGCCTCGCTGAACCTTCATTTCAACCCGTTCGCGAAAAAAGAGGCTGCACGGGGGGAAACGTACCGTGTGGGGTTCCTTCCCGTAACCTGCCACCTCACGTGCCCGGTCACGGATTTCATCAACAAGCAGGTCGCCGGGAAGAGCCTTTACGAGCCGATACGGTTCAACAGCTTTCCGGAATTGAAAGAAGCCTATCTCTCCGGCTACATGCCGGCCACGTTCATACTTGCGCCGATGGCAATCGCGCTCCGTGAGCAGGGCGTGCCGATCAAGATCGTCTATCTCGGGCATCGCGACGGCACGGCCGTGATGGTCCACAAGGATTCGCATATTTACAACATGCAGGACTTGCGCGGCAAACGCATCGCCGTGCCGAACCGTTACTCCAACCAGCGCCTCCTCTTTTTCCGCGCCCTCAAGCAGGCGAACATGAAAATCGAGGATGTGCAACTCGTGGAGATGCCGCCGCCCGACATGCCGGCCGCGCTTTACTCGAAGGCCGTGGATGCAATCTGCAGCGGCGAGCCGTTCATGGCGCAGACGGAGCTCGACGGCTACGGTCGCGTGCTCTGGCTGACGAAGGACGTATGGCCGAATTTTATCTCCTGCGTCCTGGTCGTGCGCGAGGACATGATCCGCGACCACCACGACACGGTACAACAGCTCGTGGACGGCATCGCAAAAAGCGGCAAGTGGCTGGAAAAGAGCATGGACAACCGGATGGGCGCCGCCCAATTCGTCTCGAAGAATTACTACATGCAGGACCCGCGACTGCTCACGTTCGTGCTCAGCAAACCGCCGGACCGCGTGAAATACTCGCGTCTCACGCCGTTGAAGCCGGACTTCGAGGAAATCGAGGCGCTCGGCAAGGAATCGGGCGTCCTGAAAGGCACGGCGCATTTTGAGGACTACGTCGATGCATCGTTCGCGGACACCGCCACAAACAAGGTCGAGGCGTGGGATTATACGGAGCCAAAGCCATGAGTGATGTAACGCCGCAAGCCACTTCCACCCCGGTTGCACTGGAGAAGGAAAGCGCCTCCGCCGCGGCTCCCACAGTGCGCAAAGGAGCCGATCCGCTCAAAATCATACTGCCGCTCGCCGTCGGGCTTTTGTTTCTTATCTTCTGGGATGCCATGGTGCGGCTCTCCCACAGCGATATTTTTCCAAAACCGTGGGACGTCGCCCGCGGGATTGTGGAATTGATCCGGAAAGGACTGCTGCTCAAATACATCGTGGCGTCGCTCTTCCGCGTAACAATCGGCTTCGGGCTGGCCGTGCTGGCCGGCGTGCCTTCCGGCCTGCTGCTCGGCTGGTTCATCCGCGCGTTCCAGGCGTTCAACCCGATGATCCAGATGCTGCGCCCGATCTCGCCCATCGCGTGGATTCCCGTGGCGATCCTCTGGTTCGGCATCTCCGACCTTGCGCCGATCTTCCTGATCTTTCTCGCGAGCGTATTCCCGATCACGGTCTCGGCCATCGCCGCGGTGAGAAATATGCAGCCGGTTTATCTGCGTGCCGCGCAGAATTTCGGACTCACCCGCGGGCAGCTCTTCCGGCGCGTCATCTTCCCGTCATGCCTGCCGCAAATCATCACCGGCATTCGCATCGCCCTCGGCGTGGCATGGCTGGTCGTCGTCGCCGCGGAAATGATCGCGGTTAACTCCGGCCTCGGCTACCTCATCATCGACGCCCGCAACGCCGGCAAACGCTACGATCTGGTCGTCGCCGGCATGGTGATGATCGGCGTGATCGGGCTGATCCTCGACATCCTGGTGCGCCAGTTGGAGAAATTTGATGAGGTGCGCTGGGGCTACGCGAATAATGAGTAATCCCATGTCCACTAATTCCGCAGTCTCCGTCCGCGATCTCTGGATGAGCTTCCCCGGCAAGCAGCGGGGCGAGTCCATTCACGTGCTTGAACATATCGACCTCGACGTGAAGGACGGCGAGTTTGTCTGCATCGTCGGCCCCTCGGGTTGCGGCAAATCGACGTTGCTCAACATCATCGGCGGCTTTCTCCCGCACACCCGCGGCGAGGTGATTGTCGAGGGCAAACCGGTGGACGGCCCCGACGCGCGACGCATCTTCGTGTTCCAGGAGAACGGCGTCTTCCCATGGCTCACCGTGCGCGAAAATATCGGCTTCGGCCTGCTGCGAAAGAGCGAGGAGGAACGCGAAAAAGCGGTCGCCCATTACACCGCCATGGTCGGGCTCACGGGCTTTGAAAATGCCTACCCGCGCGAGCTTTCCGGCGGCATGCGCCAGCGCGTGGAGATCGCCCGTGCGCTGGCCGCGAATCCCGATATCATCTACATGGACGAGCCGTTCGGCGCGCTCGATTTCATCACACGCCTCAAGATGCGCGCCGATCTCGTGCGCATCTGGCAGACGGAGAAAAAAACGATCCTGTTCGTCACACACGATATCGAGGAAGCCGTGCAGCTCGCCGACCGCGTGCTCGTGATGAGCAAGCGCCCCGCGACCATCCAGACAATCATCAATGTCGACCTGCCCCGCCCGCGCGATCTCGACTCAAAAGGCTACCTCGAAACGCGCGACCGCATTTTCTCCGCCATGGGCATGAGCCTGAAGATCGGCGAGGCAAATACCACAGCGGCCTGATCTCAGGTAGCGACGGATTCCACCCCGGAGAGCGCCGGGAATTCCACCACAAACAGTGCCCCCTCGCCGGTTTTGCTTTCGCAACGGATCGCGCCTTTCATCGACTCCACAAGGTTCCTCGCGATGGAAAGACCAAGACCGTTGGAAGGCTCGTTCGCCGTGGGACGTGCGCTGAGCGTGACATATTTCCCGAACAGCTTCGGGCGGTCCTCCTCCGAGATCCCCGGCCCCTGGTCCTGCACTTCAAAACGCGCGACGCCATCCCTTTCAACAACCCGCACCGCCACCGTTTTCCCCGGCGGTGTGAATTTGATCGCGTTGGAAATCAGATTTTCCAGCACTTGCAATGTGGCATCGCGGTCCGCCTTGACGCGCACGGGGAAAGGCGGCGCGGCAAACTCGATCCGGATGTCCTTGCACTCGGCGCAGGGCCGCATGCTCTCCACGGTTTCCCGCGCGAGCGCGGAGAGATCGAGCGCCTGGACTTGCAGCCGGATCTGGCCGTGCTCCATCCTGTCGGCATTCAACAGGTTCTTGACGAGCTGGCTCATGCGCTGGAGATAATTCTGCACCGACGGCAGGAATTCATGCACGGATTCCCGGGAAAAATCCTCCTGCATCTCGAACACGGCGCACTTCATGATGATGGCGGTGAGCGGGTTGTTCAGGTCATGCGCGGCCATGCCCATGAAACGGTCCTTCTCGCGGTTCAGCGCCTGCAAGCGGTCGTTCGCAGTCGTTAGCGCGGCCTCGGTCTTCCTGCGTTCCACCAGTTCACAGGCAAGCCTGCGGTTCCAGCGCGCAAACATGGCGAAAACAGCCAGTGCCGCGAAGAGGAACCCTGCACCTATTTTCCAGATCCGCGACCAATCGGGGTGGGGAAAATATTCAACGGCTGTCCAGTGCTCGAGCATCTCGCGCCTCTCGGCCTGGGAGATGGAATCGAGCCCTTTTTGCAGGATGGAGCGCAATTCCGGCCAGTCCTTGCGCACACCAAAGCAAAGATCAAAATGGTAATCCGCGATCCCGGCGATCTTGAGATTCGTGAGCCCGCCGGACTTGATGAAATAACTCGTGACCGCAAGGTTTTCCACCGTCATATCCGCCCTCCCCCTCGAAACGAGGGTCAACGCATCCAGCACTGTGGCGGTCTGGATCAGCGGGAGGTTGGGATAATCCTTGATCAGTTTCTCCGTGGAGATGTAACCGCGCGGGCTGGCAAGCGTCACGTTTTTGAGATCATGCATGCTCGTGAGAAACGGAGCCTCCTGGCGCGTAATCACCGCAAGCGAAGTGCTGGTGTACGAGGAGGTAAACAGCAGATATTTCTCCCGTTCCTCTGTCCTGCCAAGGCCGCTCACGACGTCCACTTCCCCGGTGGGAATCTTACGGGCCGTCTCCTTCCACGACTGGGTGGCTATGGGCTCGAACGTGATGCCAAGCCGTTTTTTCAAGCAGGCAAAAAAGTCGACATCGATTCCCTGCAATTCGCCATTCGCATTACGAAAGGAATAAGGCGGCCATGCGGGATCGCAGCCGAGCCGCAAAACAGGGTGGCTGTCGATCCAGGCTATCTCCTCCGGTGTGAGCTGGATATTGTAGGCCTCCCATGGTTGTGCCCCACCCCGTTGTTCCTGCTGGGAGAATACCGGCATCCCCGGAAATGCGACGAACATCACGATGGAAATGAGAAATTTCCCGTGCCTGAACAACCCGCTTTGGGCGCGATGGGACATCGGATTAATTGAGAAGCGTCATACTAGTAATTATACGGATATGCCGCAAGCCCGCGTTTTCAGTGTAGTGACACCGGCGCGGCGCGGAAAAAAATTGCACTTTTGCCGCATTCGGCTATCGCTCTCTGCTCAACCCAATCAGAAGTAAGAGACTCATTTATGCATTTGTTTGAATACCGGAAGGGCCATTTGTTTTGCGAAGACGTGAACCTCGAAACGCTCGCAAAAGAGGCAGGCACCCCCGTTTACGTCTATAGCGCGAACACGATCCTGAACCACTACCGCCGGCTTGACGCCGCGCTGGGCGACTTGGACCATCTCATTTGCTACGCCGTGAAGGCGAACTCCAACATCGCGATCCTGAACCTGCTGGCGGAGGAGAAATCCGGCTTCGACATCGTCTCCAGCGGCGAACTTTACCGCGTGGAAAAGGCAGGCGGCATCCCCGAGCAATGCACCTTCGCGGGCGTAGGCAAGACGGAGAATGAGATCAAGTTCGCGCTACTCCAGGGCATCCTGAGTTTCAACGTCGAGTCCGAGAGCGAGCTGGCCTACATCAACCACGTGGCGGGCACGCTGAACCGCCGCGCCCCGGTCGCCCTGCGCGTGAATCCCGACGTGGAGGCCGACACGCACAAATACATTTCCACCGGCAAGAGCGAGAACAAGTTCGGCATCGGCATCGACCGCGTGATGGACGTTTACGCCGCAGCCTCCAAGATGCCCCACATCAAGATCCGGGGCGTGCAGATGCACATTGGCTCCCAGATCACCTCGCCCAAGCCTTTCAACGAGGCGGTGACGAAGATGGCGCCGATGGTTGCCGAGTTGCAGGATAAATACGGCATCGAGTTTTTCAGCATCGGCGGCGGCATCGGCATCGTTTACGACCCGGCGCTCGAAAGCGGCGGCGCGGACTGGTGGAAAAACCAAGCCGACGCGAAGAAGAGCGCGCTCACCATCGAGGCCTATGCCGCAGCGGTGGTGCCCACGCTTAAAAAGCTCGGTCTTCGCATCCTTTTCGAGCCGGGCCGCTACATGGTGGGCAATGCGGGCGTGCTGCTCAGCAAGGTGCTCTATATTAAGAAAACCCCGCACAAGAAATTCACGATCGTCGATGCAGGCATGAATGACCTCATCCGCCCGGCGCTGTACGAGGGTTTCCACCAGATCGTGCCCCTCAAGGAGCCGAAATCGAAGGAAACCGAGTCCGTGGACATTGTCGGCCCGATCTGCGAAAGCGGCGATTTCTTCGCGCAGGACCGCCAGGTGGCTCCGCTGGAGGAGGGCGACATGATCGCCCTCATGAGCGCGGGGGCTTACGGCTTTTCCATGGCGTCGAACTACAACTCCCGCCCGCTTCCCGCCGAGGTGCTCGTCAACGGCAAAAATGCGGACATCATCCGCGAGCGCCAGTTGCACTCCGACCTGATCCGCGGCGAAAAAATCCCGGAAGACAGGGAATGAAATATTTCACATTGAGTTCCGGCAAAAATGGGGCAACTTGTGCCGTTATGCGGAATTTTTGCATCCTGATTTCAGCCCTTTTCATCACGGTTACGGCCCGTGCCGCCTCCACACCCGTGCAAAAGGAATACATTATCGTAAGCGGCGGCCCCTCCCTGATCGAATGGGAGAAATACAAGCAGGTGCCGCATGATCACTGGTGGGGCAACTTCGTGCGGACCGCCCGTGTGCGCATGGAAGAGCTCCGCACGCAGCTTGGACCGGATGCAAAAATCACATGGCTCGTTTACAAGCCGGGCTACGTCTCGCGCGGCGAGCAGGAGAAGCAGGATTTGCTCTCGAACATTAATTCCGTGCGCGACAAGTTCCACCTGAACCTCGTCTATTTCCAGACCTCCAACCCAAGCACCAGCGAGGTCATCGACTACATGAACACCGGCCAGCCGCGCGACAGCGTGAAGATCGCGGATTTCGAATATTTCGGCCACTCCAACAAGGCATGCTGGCTTTTCGATTACAGCAACAACATCGACAGCGCCTCGAAGGCCTACCTGCACGAATCATTCTTTAAAAAATTGAACCGCGGCATCTTCACCAAGGACGCCTTCGTGAAAAGCTGGGGCTGCCACACCGGCGAAAGCATGAGCCAGGTATTCCGCTCCGCCACAGGCGTGAAAATGTGGGGTGCCATCGGCAAGACGGATTATTCCCAGGGCTTCATCGTCCAGCTCGCGAATCCCGCCGGCGGCGACAAGTGGGCGTATTGAGAAGCAGAAGCGGCGGCAGGTTACACCCGCATCGAACGACGCAGAACTCGATGGGAAATCCGCCTTAAGCTTGTTGTTTCCCAATTTTTCCGGCAGCATCAGAAGCTGCAATGTCTTCCTGCTCTCCAGAGCCGCAAAAAGGACCGGGCTCACGCCGGACGTATTCCAAGCCGTTCGTGATCGTCATTGCAGTTGTCTTTGTTCTTGTCGTCTCTGTAATTCTCCTATCAGTCGCAGGCTATACTTCTACCCACGAACCCGGTCGACCCGAGCAGCTGGAAATCATTGCAATGGAGGCGGCCTTGGAATCGTATAATGCAGATCACGGCAATTACCCCAGCGATCCGAATTCCACGGAACAACTCAAACCAAACTCCTCTTTCGATCCCCACGCCTACATCGCATCCTCTGAATTTCTCTACAGTGTGCTTTCGGGAACCAGGAACGGGACGGAGTCTTCAAAGAATTCCAGCGACAATACCACATACTTTCCATTTTCTCCCGGCATGTTAAAGACGGGCGCTAATGGCAAAACCTACGTCGTCGACCCATGGGGCAACAGCTTCGGGTATTCCACGTTCAAGGCGGTTCATCCCGATAGCAAGGAAGGCAATAATCCCTCCTATGATTTATGGTCAACCCATGGCGGCAAATCCGCAGACCAATCGGGTTGGACTACGAATTGGTAGCCGGTTTTTCCTCCGCAAGCAGAGCCTTGGATAGGATTGGACAATATCCGACCGGCAGTGCGAGACTTGTCGCCGGTTTTTGAAACTCCAATTCCGACCACCGAAAGCTCTCATGAATCTGCAAAACATCAGCATCGAACCCGGGGCCGATGGCTTCCGGATCATTGATAATCATCACGAAATCCCCGATGGGGCCGGGCTCCGGGCCCAGTACGAGACGTCGGACGGATGGCAAACGCTCGATTTCGTGTTCAGACGGGAGCCGGCGACGCTGCTGCATCCCCTCCGCCGTAGTATGTTTGTCTATACGGGCAAAAGGCCTTCGCGTATCGTCCTCACGGAAACTGGGCAAAGCGCCGCGGGCAGCCCGGTCCTCCCGGCTTCGAGAACCTCGTTCGACCGCACATCGTTCTTTGGCCAGCGGAATTTTCACTCATGGCCTGCCTATAATGACGGTATCTGGGACGACGACTACCTCCCTTATTTCCTGGGAATGCACTTTCATGATTCCCGGCTTTCGCAGGATTTTCTGGATTCCCAGCAACAACCTGCCGCCGGGGATTGGGGAGGCGGCGGGCAGCCCACGACGCAAACCAGTGAGTCGGCTCCCGTGGCGCCCCCAGAAATTGCATCCGCGGCGGCGACTGCGGCAATCGAAAGCGCCGGGATCGCACTCGGCGGGGGCGCGGAGATATTCGCTCCAACCGCCACGGACGGCGACACGGGGACAACAGGGGCTTCGGATTCGCCGGATCCGAATGCGTACTAATTTTGTGATCTGACGACATGCGCGGCATCGTTTTCGGCCTGAACCCTGAGGACATTTTCCTCGCAGGCCGCTCGACAAGATCGCTGGCCGCGCACGGTGTTCAGGCAAAAAATCCCGTCATTGGCGAGGATGCAATCGCCCGCGAACTGCGATTGGCAGGGGAACCTCTGGTGATGCTGCAAAGCGGCAGTTGGCTGGCGGGAAAACTCCCAACCCGCATTCCACCGAGCGATACAGGGTTGCCATTGGTCGCCTGGGGGCAGACGGAAGGGGAACAATTCCCGAACGCGGAAAGCACGCCTGTTCCAACGCCTCTCTGCCTTTATCTCGAGACCGCATCCGCGCACAAGCTCGCCGGGCTGCTCCAGTCCCGACCGTGGGACCGGGCTGTTCATTCGCTGCTTGAGGATCCGGGGTTCCGCAGCGTCTGGCTTCCGTGCCTCGCCAGCTTCCACGATTCCCGGCTCCGCATCCTGCAAGTCGTGACCACGATCCAGATCGGCGGGGCAGAAAAGGTGACGCTCGACCTTGCGGAGGGTCTTCGCGGGCGCGGGCATAACACATGGGTGGCTGCCCTCGCTGCACCGACACGCAAGGCATACCCGGCCCCGGCGGCATTTTTTGACCTCGCCAAAATCGACCGCACCCCGCGTGCCCGGGCCGACGCGATAACAGGCCTCGCGCGGCGCTTGCATGCGGATCTCATACATGGCCATCTCATTTCCGGGGCGGAAAGCGAGGCACTCTGCTCCAGCGGTTTTCCCCTGGTGGTCACGATGCACAATATGCCGCAATCCTGGCCCGCAGGCTTCCACTCGCCGGCCAAAAAAGCCGACCTGCTCGTCGCCTGCTCCCAAACCGTCGCCCGGGCAATGTCGAATCCCGGCAGCCCATGCCGGGTGGCATGGAACGGAATCTCCCCGGGATGTTACTCCCCCACTCCGGAACGGCTGGAAAAAGCCGCCGCATGGCGGCGGGAAAACGGCTGGGGCGAATCCGATTTCGCAGTGATCGCCGTAGCAAATCCCCGCAGGCAAAAGCGTCTGGATCGCATCCCGGAAATCATGGCGGCGCTTCAGAAAAAACTGCCCCATCGCAAAGTTCGCTGCATCCTCGCAGGCGAACCTTCGCACAATGCCGACTCCCGCGAAGCAGAAGCGGTTTTGACGAATGCAATCGAACAGTCGGGAATGGCATCGCTTATTCTGCGCACCGGAGCGTCGGACCAGATCTCCCTCCTGTTGAACGCCAGCGATGCGTTCCTTTCCACAAGCAGTTTTGAAGGGCTGAGCCTCTCGCATCTCGAGGCTCTGGCCGCGGGCCTCCCCATCGTCACGACAGATGTCGGCGGGGCCGGTGAAATCTCGCGCGAACTCGAGGATAACGCGGCATTTTACCAACGCCTCCCGGTAGACGCGCTTGCGGAAGATTTTGCAAATGCGCTTCTTCATCTGCCTGCCCCGAAACGCGCCAGCCGCCTTCCGCCGGCGTTCCATGCAACGAAAATGGCCCACCGCATGGAGCAACTCTACGGCATGACCCTGGCCCTTCGCGAGCGAAGCCGGAAACAACAAAGCGGCCTCTGGCTTGTCACCAACAATTTTTCCATGGGCGGAGCGCAAAGCAGTGCGCGCCGCCTCCTGGAGGAATTGAAAAATCGCGGAATAAATGTGCGGGCGTTCACGGTGCAGGAGGAACATCCCACCCGCGGAAGTCTCGTGCTAGGCGAGGCCGGCATCCCCGTGACACACATCCCGCCTTCCGCACGACTGGAAACCGCGCGCGGCGTCGCCCGCATGCTGGCAATGGCGGCGGACCATCCGCCGGAGGCGGTGCTTTTCTGGAACCTGATCCCCAGCTACAAACTGCTGCTGGCAGACGGCTTGGAAGGCATCCCGGCATTCGACGTCAGCCCGGGCGAAATGAATTTTCGCTCCCTCGAGGAATATTTCCGGAATCCGCGGCCCGAGCTTCCGTACCGGGACGGCCTGGAATATGGTGCGAATCTCGCGGGGGCAGTGGTGAAGTTTGAAGGAGAGAAACAAACCGCCGAAACGCTCCTGGGAACACCGGTGAGTGTGATTCCAAATGGCGTGCCTATCACCATGCGCGAAAAATCTTCCCGCTCCGGAAAACTCATCTTCGGTACAGCGGCGCGCATTTCCCCGGATAAACGCCTTGAGGACCTGATCGCGGCCTTCACGATCGCACACCCATCCCTTCCTCCCTGCGAAATGCATATCGCCGGCCGCGTTGAAAACGGCGCCACCGCCTATGCAGACTCACTCCGGGAGATGGCGAAGGGTCTCCCGGTCATCTGGCGGGGTGAATTGCCGGGAACGGCTGATTTTCTGGCGGAGCTGGATGTCTTCGCCATGATCTCGGAACCTGCGGGATGTCCCAACGCCTCTTTGGAAGCCATGGCCGCCGGGCTTCCCGTAATCGCAACGGACGTAGGCGGAGCCCGGGAACAAGTCATGGATGGCAAGACAGGCAGACTGACTCCGGCCCGTGACAACCATGCTCTCGCGGAAGCACTCATCGAGCTGGCGCATGATGCAAATGCAAGGAACCGCTATGGCAACGCAGCGAGAAAAAGGATCACTGAATATTTCTCAATGAAGGCGAT
>Ga0068860_100000169_pt1 | contig 107281 bp, 101 predicted proteins | sample KBSSwiS32_FD_66597 | JGI IMG/M metagenome (GOLD analysis project Ga0068860, IMG submission 66597) | Switchgrass rhizosphere microbial communities from Kellogg Biological Station, Michigan, USA - KBS Switchgrass S3-2 | ecosystem: Host-associated > Plants > Roots > Rhizosphere > Soil ... | reverse complement strand
GCGATGGCACTGAGGAAGAAGAAGTCCCTGCTCGACCAGGCGGCGGACTACATCGACCAGGTCCGTCCGCAGGTCGAGTCGGCCGTCGCGACGGCCCTCGACGCTGCGGAGGAGTTCTACGAGAAGACCGCCCGGCCCGCGCTGGTCGACGCCCGCGACAAGGCCGGCCCGGCGCTCGCCGACGCCCGCGAGAAGGCCGCTCCCTACGTCGCCGAGGCGCGCGAGCGGGCCAGCGAGGTGGCCAGCCACGCCAAGGAGGCCGCGGACGCCCGGGTCGCCCAGCTGCGTGGTGAGGAGAAGAAGAAGAAGGGCGGCAAGCTCAAGAAGCTCGCCATCTTCGCCGCCGTCGCCGGCGCCGTCGGCTTCATCGCCAAGAAGCTGCAGGGTGGCGGCCAGGCCGACAACTGGCAGTCCTCCTACGTGCCGACGCCTGCCCCGGCACGGACCCCGCCGCCGACCGACGACGCGGGGGCCGCGGGTCCCGACGAGGCGCTCTCGGACGCCGCCGACGAGCCGCAGCCCGTCACCACGCCCGACCAGCCCGCCGAGGTCATCGACCTCGAGACCGCCGTCGAGGACGCGCCCAAGAAGTCCTAGCCCCTGGTCCGGGGCCCGTCCCGGGCAGGATGGGCCCGTGTCGAGGTTCGCCGCGGTGCTGGCGTGGGTCGCCGGGTTCGGCTTCGGCCTGCCCGGGGCCTACGGCGCGGCGTACCTCACCAGCCACGACGAGGTGTGGAGCTTCCTCGGCTTCCCGACCTACGGCGGCGGGCCCTTCGAGTCGTGGGGGTTCCCGACGCTGCCGATGCAGATGGCGTTCGTGGTCGTCTGCGCCGCCGAGCTCGTGACCGGCGGCCTGCTGTGGCGCGAGCACCCGGCCGGCCGCACCATGTCGCTGACGCTGCTGCCGTTCGAGCTGTTCTTCTGGTTCGGCTTCGCGCTGCCGTTCGGCTTCGTGCTCGGTGCGCTGCGCGCTGCGCTGACCGTCGTCCGCACCCAGCCGCGCGTGAGGTAGGGCCGCTACGAGGCCGCGGTCCGGTTCTCCTCGATCCAGGCGTCGATCTGCTCCCACCAGCCGAACAGCCAGTCGATGCGGCCTTCGCGGTCCTCGGGGATCTCGTCGCGGGCGACCCGCCACCAGCGCATCACGATCTGCTTGTCCATCGGCAGCTCGCGCCACACGTCGCCGACGGTGAGCAGGTGGTCGAGCCCGGTGTGCGCGACCAGGACGACGTCGGCGTCCGGCGCGGCGTCCAGCGCGGCGAGGAACCCGCCGGGCCGCGGGGCCAGCACGTTGGTCATCCGCTCGGCGCGGACCGCCATCCGCTCGAGCCCCAGCTTGCGCAGCCGGGCGATCGCCCGGTCGCGGCGGGCCTCGGTGAAGTTGCCCCCTTCGGGGAAGATCACGAACGCGTCGTCCGCGTCGAGCCCGGTCGCCAGCTCGCTGATCTGCGAGTCGAGGTCCGCACCGGCCGCCGGGTTGGGAGAGATGAACCGGGCCGGGATCCGGTGCAGCAGCACGTCGATGGCGGGGTCCCAGCGGAGCGTGTCCTTGAGCACGACCCGCGGCTCGCGGTCGTACCAGTACATGAGCGCGTGGACCAGCGTGAAGGAGTCGCCCGGCCCGGCGTGCCGGCAGCAGACCAGCAGCGGCTGTCCCGGGTGCGCGTCGGGCGCCGGCCCGACCGTGGTGATGTCGAGCCGCAGCACCCGCTTCGCCTCGCGGAAGAGCACCCACATCACGCCCTGGACGAGGTCGTAGTGGATGCCCTGCCAGTACGGCGAGCGGACCCGGCGGCTGCCTCCCGCGGCCACCCAGTAGCCGAACATGACGACCAGCATCAGCGAGTCGATCGTCGCGTAGAGCACGACGATCCACAGCAGCCGCAGCGCGCGCCAGCGTCCGGGCAGCAGCGGCGAGAGCGCCGCGGCCACGAGCAGCCAGACCGGGAGCAGCACCCACAGCAGCGCGGTCACCCCGAGGACGCCGGAGGCGGTGATGACCCGTCGCAGGTGGCGTCTCACCGCGGACCCGGATCGGCGAGATCCAGCTCGTCGAGGTAGGCCCGCGACGCGTCGTACGTCGCGTCGATGCGTCCCTGTACGCCGGCGAAGTCGCGGCTGCCGAGCAGGGTGTCGTCGCGGGCCGAGGTCCCGCGAGCCGGCAGCACGTGGCACTCGACGTCGTCGGGCAGCTCGGCGAGCTCGCGGACGAACCGGTGCCGACGAGCGATCTCGAACGACACCCGGGCCACGTCCCACGGCCGCTTCGGAGGGCTGAGCGGCCGATCGAGCCGACCCACCTGCAGCACGAAGACCCGCGTGGCGCCGAGGCCGACCGCCCGGCCGAGCGGCACCGAGTTGACGATCCCGCCGTCGAGGTAGTGCTCGCCGTCGACCTCCGCCGGAGGCAGGAGGCCCGGCACTGCGGCGCTCGCGACTACCGCGTCGACGATCCGGCCGCTGGTGAACCAGTGCTCGGCGGCGCGCTCGATGCTGGCCGCGCACACCTGGAAGGTGACCGGCAGCTCCTCGAAGGTGAGGTCGCCGAGCTCGTCCTCGAGCCGCTGCCGCAGCGGTTCGGCCGACCACAGGTGGGTGCGCGAGGAGACCGCCCGGCGGACGGTGCGCAGCGGCCGGTCGCCGTACCCCGCCTCCCGGGCGCTGCCCGCGCTGCGCCACAGCTCGGTGAGCCGTTCGACCACGGCGAGGTCCGGCTGGCGCGCAACCAGCGCGCCGTTGAGCGCGCCGATGCTGGTGCCGAGCACGAGGTCGGGACGGATGTCGCGCTCGAGCAGCGCCCGGAGCATCCCCACCTCGACGGCGCCGAGCACGCCGCCGCCGCCGAGGACGAAGGCGGTGGTCACGCCTCGGAGTGTGTCATCCCGACCGGGCCCGAGGTCGTTCCCTCAGCCCAGCACCCGGAACAGCAGTCCCGCGAACGCCCGGCGGCCGCCCTCGTCAGTCGCCACCGCGCGGACGAAGACCCAGCCGTCCTTCGCCTTCGTCCGGTGCAGGACGCAGGTGGCCACCCCCGACAGGTCGTCGTGGGCGACGCACCGCAGCCGCGGCGCGGTGTCGTAGGTCGCGCCGCGACGCGCACCCGCGATCCGCACCTTCGGGGGGTGGCGGTCGATGTTGATGCCCGCGACGGTCGCGGTCGCCGCGCCGCCGTCGGAGGCGATCACGGTGGCGGCTGCGGACTGGCCGGCGCCGTCGTGGGCCAGCACGAGGGGGCCGGGGCACGGTCCGACCAGCGGAGCGCCGTTGGCGGTGCAGGCGAACGAGACGTGGACCGTGTGCCGGTACCAGCCGTACGACGTTGCCGGGGCCCGGCTCGACACGGTCGGCACGATCGTCGGCTCGTGCCGCGCGGTCGAGGCGGACGAGGGCAGGAAGTCGGCGTCGCCGGAGTAGACCGCCGAGACCTGCGCGGCCGCGCCGGGCGGGACGGCCTGCTTGAGCGTGGCGACCCCGCTCACCAGGGGCGCGGTGCCGAACGGGTTGCCGTTGACCGAGAAGGCCACCGACCCGGTCGGGGTACCGACCCCCGGCGCCGTGACCTGCACGGCGGCGGTCACCGAGCTCTGGTGCACCGCGACCGTTTCGCTGGTCGCGGCCTTGGTCACCGTCGTCGTCTGGGTGGCGGTGGCCTCGGCGTACTGCGAGTCTCCGGGCAGGTCGGCGTCGACCTGGCAGAGCCCCGGATGGGTGAAGGTCACCGTGCCGCCGGCCATCGCGCAGTGGCCGGCCGCGGCCGGGTCGATCGACAACGTGATCGGGTTGGCCGACGGACCGCCGCTCGCCGCGGGCACGTAGGTCTCGCCGACCACCGGGGCGGCCGGAGCGGTCGTCGTGAAGGCCACCGTCTGCGGGGTCTTCACGGTGTACGGCGCCCCGCTCGAGGCCGAGCCGACGAACGGCGCGCCCGGCGTGGGCGTGAAGGCGGCGCTGAGGGTGTGCGCGCCCGCACCGAGGCTGGCGCTCGTCGCCGCAGTGCCACCGGCCAGGGCCACGGGGCCGCCCAGCGGGCTCGCGCCGTCGAAGAACTGCACGGTGCCGATCGCGTAGCTCGGTGTGACCGTGGCGGTGAGCGTCTGGTTGGTTGCGGGCTCGGCGGGCGACGGCGGCGTGACGCCCAGCGTGGTCGACGTGTCCTCCGGCGTGATCGCGATGCCCTCCGGACCGGAGTACCCGGTGATGGGCGTGCCCTTCGTGTTGGTCGCGGTGTCGATGGGGATGACGGTGTTGGCGTTGAAGTCGGCGACGTAGGCGGTGCCGCCGTCGGGACTCACCGCGATGGCGGTGGGCGTCCGGAACGGCAGTCCCGAGATCGTGGCGGTCGGGGTGTCGGTCGCGACGTCGAAGACGGTGACCGAGCCGCCCACGAAGTTCGCGACGTACCCCGTCGTGCCGTCCGGGGTGACGGCGATGCTGAAGGGCTGGTTGCTGGCCGGGAAGGTCCCCGTGACCGTCTGGGTGCTGGTCGAGATCACCGAGACCGCGGGGGTCGCGCCCCCACCGCCGACGTAGGCCTTGGTGCCGTCCGGAGTGAAGGCCACCGGACCCGGGACCACGCCGACCGCGATCGTCCCGGTGACCGTGTTGGTCACGGTGTCGATGACGCTGACGTTGTTGTCGCCGTCGTTGACGACGTAGACCGTCGGGGCGGTCGGGCTCACCGCGATCCCTTCGGGGAACCGTCCGACCGGGATGGTGGCGGTGACCGTATTGGTCGCGGTGTCGATCAACGAGACCGAGTTGCCACGCAGGTTGGCGACGTAGGCGCGGCTCCCGTCCGGGCTCAGCGCCACGCTGAACGGCGTGTTCCCGACCGGAATCGTGGCCGTGACGACCAGCGTCGCCACGTCGACCACCGAGACCGAGTTGGAGCTCGAGTTGGTGACGTAGACCGTGTTGCCGTCCGGGGTGACCGCCGCCGACACGGGCCCGGAGCCCACCGGGATGTCGGACCCGCTGGTGCCGGCCAGGGTGTCGTAGGCGCCGAGCGAGTTGGCGTTGGCGTTGGCAACGAACAACGTCACCGGCCTCGGTGTCGGAGCGGGCGGCGGTGCTGCCTCGGCCGGACCGGCCGGCACCGTCGTCATGACGGCCGCCAGCAGCGCTCCCGTCCCCAGCGCCGCCAGCTTCGTGCGTCGTGCGGTCACTGCACACCTCCGAGAGGACGGACCGCCGAAGGGATGGCCCGTGGGAGGGTAACCCGCTGTGGCGCGCGATGTGCCAGATCGGGGAAGTCGTGCCTCAGGGCGCAGCCGTCATCCCCGCGACCTCGGGATGCTCGGCCCTGAGCTTCTGCACCACGCGGTGCTCGACCCAGAAGATGAGGAGGGGGATCAGTCCCGCCGCTAGGGCGACCACGGTGAACGGCAGCGTCCACCCGGCCTTGCGGGAGAGGAAGAACGCCACCACGACGTAGATCATGAAGATCCAGCCGTGGGCGACCCACATGATGCTGGCGCTCTCGCCGAACTGCTGGAGCGACCCGCCCTCGCCGAGCGAGCCGGTCGCGCCGAACCAGGTGTGTGCGTACTTCAGCGGCATCGCCACCAGGGCGCAGAACGCCAGCAGGACGCCGACCGTGATCGCGAGGATGCGGTAGGCGGTGACGAGGCGGTTCACGTCTTCACGGTATCGGGCTGGTCGTGGTCGTGCGGCTCGGGCTCCCTGTCGGTGGGAGCGAGCTGCTCGCCCACCCACCGCCACCAGATGAGCACCGCGAACGAGCCGAAGAACCACCACTCGATCGCATAGAGCAGGTTGCGGACGGCGGTGAACCGGCCCGCGTCCGGCAGCTGCGCCAGGTCGGCTGCCGGCAACCCGTCGACCCCGTGCTGCGCGATCGCGTAGGCGCCGTAGAGGTCCTGGTCGACGTGCTGCACGATGTCGGCGATCCGGAGCTGGGGCACGACGTCGTCGCCCGGGTTATCGTCCACGGCGCCGGTGCCCTCGGGCGGCTGCAGCCACCCGGTCAGCTCGGTGCTGCCGACCGGCGGCGCCGGGGCGCTACCCGGGTCGGCCACCCAGCCGAGCACCACGGGCAGGGCGGGTCGGTCGCCACCGCCGATCGCGAGCGGGGTCACCATCCAGTAGCCGTCGTGGCCGTCGTGCTCGCGACCGCTCACGAAGACCGTGCCGGTCGCCAGCCACTCGCCGCTGACGGTCACCGGCTGACCGACCGACCGGCCCGGGAAGGGGTCGTCCGGCCCCATCACCGCGCTCAGCGCGACCGGCTCGGCGCGGGTCAGGTCGCGCGCGGCATCGGCCCGCCGGGTCTGCCACGCGTCGAGCTGCCAGAGCCCCAGCAGCACCGCCGCTGCGACCAGCACCAGCGCCAGCAGGTGCCCCAGCCACATCCGGGGCGCGAGGACTGCGGGCACGTCGTTCAGCGTACGGCGGGGTAGTCCGTGACGAATTGGTCCCTCCAACCGTCGTTCTCGCGACCATTTCGGCAGGGACTATCGCAGCGATTTGGTCTTACCACTTGACCTCTGACCAACGGCCGCGGCATAGTCGGGCCATGCCGCTGCAGCCCGTGACCCGTCGCTCGGTGCCCGACGAGGTGTTCGACCAGGTGCTCGCGGAGGTGGTCGACGGCGAGATCGGCGCCGGCGAGTCGCTCCCGAGCGAGCGCCGGCTGGCCGAGGTGCTCGGCGTCTCCCGGCCCGCGGTGCGCGAGGCGCTGCAGCGGATGGCGGCGACCCGGCTGGTCGAGGTGCGCCACGGCGGGGCGACGATGGTCCGCGACTTCAAGCGGTACGCCGGCCTGGACCTGCTGCCCCGGCTGCTGGTGCGCCGCGGCGAGCTCGACCCCGAGGTCGGGCGCAGCGTGCTGGAGGCCCGGCTGGCGATCGGCCCGGCTGGCGCCGCCCTCGCCGCCCAGCGCGGCGGGCCGGTGCTCGAGGCGAAGCTCACCGACGTCGTCGACCGGCTGGCGAGCACCGACGACGGCGTCGAGCAGCAGGTGCACGCTCTGGAGTTCTGGCACCAGGTGGTCGAGGCCGCCGACTCACTGGTCTTCCAGCTGATGTTCAACAGCCTGCGGGCGGCGTACGAACCCGCGCTCGAGGCGCTCGCCCCGCTGATGGCCGAGGAGGTCGGCCAGGTGCACGCCTACCGGCTGCTGACCGCCGCGATCGGCGCCGGCGACCCCGAGACCGCGCGCGCCGCCGCCGACCGGGTGCTGCGGCCGGCGACCGAGAGCCTGCTCGCCGCGCTGTCCGCGCTGAAGGAGGAGTCACGATGACGAAGGTCGACCCCGAGGTCGAGGCCCTCGCCGCACAGCGGCTGGCCGCCGACGAGGAGCGCATCACCGGGCAGGCCAAGCGCCGCCAGTCGCTCTCGTTGGGCGCTGCGTGGTCGGAGTTCTGGAAGCACCCGAGCCCGTGGATGATCTCGACGTTCCTGGTCGGCGCGATCATCGGCCGGGTCGTGGTCGGCGGCGGGTCATGGTGGGAGCTGCTCATCCCGGCCGGGCTGATCGCCCTGTTCCCGGTGATCGAGTGGGTCATCCACGTCGCGATCCTGCACTGGAAGCCTCGCGCGGTCGGTCCAGTCACGATCGACTCGCTCCTGGCGCGCGAGCACCGCGCCCACCACACCGACCCGCGGGACCTTCCCCTGGTGTTCATCCCGTGGAAGGCGCTGGTCTGGCTGCTGCCGGCGTACGTCGTCGAGGCGTGGCTGTTCACTCCGACGACCACCTCGATGCTGACCCTGCTGGTCTCGGTCTACGGGATCAAGTTCGGCTACGAGTGGACGCACTACCTCGTGCACAGCGACTACCGGCCGAGGTCGCGGTGGTACCGGTCGGTCTGGCGCAACCACCGGCTGCACCACTACAAGAACGAGCACTACTGGTTCACGGTGACCAGCTCCGGCACCGCCGACCGGCTCTTCGGCACCTACCCCGCCGACCCGTCCGCGGTGCCGACCTCCCCGACCGTCAAGCGGCTGCACGACCTCGAAGAGTCGAGGGGCTGACAGGATCGGGCGCGTGAAGGTCCACCACCTCAACTGCGCCACGCTGCACCCGTTCGCGAGCCGCGGTGACCGGCTGCTCCCCTCCCGCCTGGTCGCGCACTGCCTGCTGGTCGAGCGGCCCGAGGGGCTGCTGCTGGTCGACACCGGGTTCGGCACCGGCGACATCGCCGACCCCGCCCGGCTCGGGCGGCCGTTCCGCACGTTCGTCGGCCCGGTGCTCGACCCGGCGGAGACGGCGCTTGCGCAGCTGACCGCGCGCGGCTTCGGGGCCGGCGACGTCACCGACATCGTGCTGACCCACCTCGACCTCGACCACGCCGGCGGGCTCGGCGACTTCCCGGGAGCGCGGGTGCACGTCTACGGCGAGGAGCTCGACGCGGCGCTCGAGCCGACCCTGCGCGAGCGGGCCCGCTACATCAAGGCGCAGTGGGCGCACGGCCCGCGCTGGGAGCGGCACCGGGTGGCCGGGGAGGAGTGGCTCGGGTTCGAGTCGGTGACCGTGCTCGGTGGCGACGTGCTCCTCGTGCCGCTGCGCGGGCACACCCGTGGCCACTGCGGCGTCGCCGTGCGCACCGGCGGTGAGGGCGACCAGTGGCTGCTGCACGCCGGCGACTCCTACTTCAACACGGGCGAGAAGGAGACCCCACGCACCTGCCCGCCAGGGCTGCGGATGTTCCAGAGCCTGATGCAGGTCGACGGCAAGGCCCGCCACGGCAACCAGGAGCGGCTCCGCTCGCTCAAGGCCGAGCACGGCGACACGGTGACGATGTTCAGCGCGCACGACGCCTCGGAGTTCGACGCCCTCGTCAGTCGTCAGCGGTTCTTCTGACGTATCCATGGGCCGTCCCGGCCTCTGTCTCGCGTCGCCGTAGCCGCCTGCCAGTGCCCCCGCGCATCACCGGAGCTGCGGCCACGTCGGCGGTGACCCCTCAACCGGTGAGCTGCCTCGAGGCGTTGACCAGGCACCGCCCCTTTGGGCGTGTCGGCGAGGACACGCGGGGTGGCGGTGGGTCCTCACCCGGTTCCGGCGTCCACGGCGTTGAAAAGTCACCGCCACCCGGGCCAGGGAGCCGGTCGCTACGCCCGCGGCCGCCAGGCAAGCGGGTGGGTAGGGCAAGCGAGTGAGACGGCCGCCGAGGTGCGTCGCCATGGGCCCACGGATACGTCAGAAGAGCCTCGCTAGGCGCAGGTCGCGAACGGCAGCTCGTGTGCGAGGGCCAGCCGAGCGGCCGCTGCGGGGTCGGTCATGACGTAGCCGATCCGGCCGGTCGCAGGGTCGGCCACGCCGCCGGCGTACGCCGCGGCGAAGACGGGGTCGGCCTGGCCGAGCCGCATCCGGATGAACAGGTCCTTCCGGCCCGGGCCGAGTCGCGCCGTCGCCAGGCTGCCCTCGAACTGGACCGAGAAGGGGCCGAGCTCGTCGACGTCGTCGGACCCGACGTCACCGTCGCAGCCCCGGGCGACGTAGGTCGAGTTGGCCGGCTGACCGACCAGCAGCGCCAGCGACGGGTCGGACTCCCAGCTCCGGGCGGGGTCGTCCGTCGCACCGCTGCTCGCCAGGTGCGTCTCGGCGTCCACGACGGCGCCGGCGAGAGGCGTCGCCGGGTCGGCGGCCGCCTGCTGCACCTGCGCCATGTCAGTGGCGCCACGGAACCGCAGCACCCACCCCAGCTCGTGGCCGTCCGCGTCGGCGAAGTGCGCCTCCCACGCGACGTCGACCTCGGTGAACCCGTAGCTGCGCGACAGCCGGTCGTCGGCGGGTCGCAGCAGGCCGGTCGTCAGCAGCGGCAGCTCGGCCACCGCCCGCTGCCAGAACGCCGCCACGTCCGCGGCCGGCGACCGGTCGCTGAGCTCGTCGAGCCCGAGCTCCTTGCGGACCTGGTCGAAGTCGGTCACGGTCACCGTCTGCGCGTCGGAGGGCACCAGGGCCAGGACCGCCGCCGCCGGCTCGAGGCTCCCGTCGTACGGCGGGGTCGGCGTCGGGGTCGGGGTCGGCCCCACGGGCGCCGGCTCCGGCTGCTCTGCCGCGCAGCCCGTCGTCAGTAGGAGGGCAAGCAGCAACCCCGGGACCCCGTGTCTCACGGGACACCATTGTCCCGAACGCGCGCCGGGGGCGCGAGCGAACTCGCGATTCGGACCCGAGAGCCGTCGGTCAGGCCGGCCGCCACCCGGCGATGCGGTGCACGAGGTCGTCAACCGCCAGCGCACTGTCGAGCCGGAGCACGGGGCACGGCAGCTCCGCGAGCCACGCCTCGTGCTGGACCCGGCTGCGACCCTGGAAGCTCGGGTCCTCGTAGGCGGCGGCCCAGTCGAGGAAGTCCTGGTGGTCGGCGGCGATCGTCGCGCCGTAGCGGTTCGCCTCCCGATCCTGGAGCCGGCGCATCCGCACGTCGTTGTCGACCGACAGGAAGACGACCGCGTGGAACCTCCCGACCAGCGACTCGCCCCAGCTCGCCACCGAGCCGGACAGCACCCATGCGTCGCGACCGACGAAGAGCTCCTGCATCAGCCGCAGCCGCTCGGGAACCTCCCGCTTGACTGTGTAGGGCGCCTCGGTCGGCACCCAGAAGTAGTCGTCCGCGTCGGCGTGCGGCACCGACCAGTGGCTGGCCAACGCCCGCCCGAGCGTCGTCGTTCCCGAGCCGCTGGCTCCGGTGACATTCAGGCGGCAGGCGTCCATGGGAACAGTCTCCGGGACGGCCAGGGCGTCAGGGGCGGGCCAGGAGCAGCAACCGGTCGCCGGTGAAGAAGTCCTGGTCGTGACCCGCGCCGGGCAGCGGCCGCTCCACGGAGCCGAAGCCCGCCGTCGAGATCATCAGCTCCAGGGCCGCGGGGTTCGGGCAGAACGACAGCGCACCGCCGTACGACGCCAGCGGGTTCTGGGCGTGGTCCGGCTCGCGGTGGACGGCCATGACCGCCTCCGTCGACTGCTGCGCGCCGCGGCTCGGGAAGCCGAAGAGCGCGGGGGTCGCGACCCGGGCGGTCTGGCTCTCGACGGCCAGCAGCCCCCCGGTGAGCGCGCGAGCCAGCCGCAGCACGCCCATCGGGTGCTCGACGTGGTAGAGCAGCCCGAGGCAGAGCACGACGTCGAACCGGCCGAGCTCCTCGGGGTCGAGAGTCAGCACGTCGGCCGTGCGGAACCGCAGCCGCGCGGGGTCGACGCCGAGGTGGTCGCGCACCAGCTCGGCCCGACGGATGCTCTGCTGGCGGATGTCGACGCCGAGCACCTCCCCCGCGCCCCACTCGAGCAGCCGGTGGGCGAACCACCCTTCGCAGCAGGCGAGGTCGAGGGCGCGAGCATTCGGCCCCGCGGCGGCCAGGGCCGCCCGCACCGGCTCCTCCAGCAGGGACGCGCGGGTGCGGTGGATGCTGGGCAGCATCGAGTGCAGCAGCGGCGTCCGCTCGCCGTCGAGCTCCCACTCATACATCCAGCGCGGCTCGGCCTCGATCTCCGCGCGCAGGTCGGGAGCGATGGTCATTGCACACCTCCTCGGTCAGTTGCACGAGCCGAACCGATCCGGCCACGCACTCGGTGGACGGCGTCGCCGGCCCGCCACCATGCGCTCTCCCGGATCTCGTCGACCTGCGCGCGCAGCCGGTCGACCTTCGCCTGCGCCGCGCGTACGGCGGGGTGTCGGGCGGCCGCGTCGGGCTCCTGCAGGAGACGGAGCCGCGCCCGGGCGGCGTCCAGCGCGGCGGTGCGAGCACGCGACTCGGCCTCCTGCTCGGCTGCCCACAGCTCGAGCTGGCGCTGCCAGACCACCGCCTCGCGCGGGTCGGCGGCGTCGACCGCGCTGAAGTCGTCGGCCGACACCGGAGGTCCGTCGGCGCGGCGCCAGCTGCTCATCCCGTAGCCGCTGTCGGTGTGCTCCATCAGGACCCCGGCCCGGCGGTACGACGCGAGCTCGAAGCCCCGGCCCCAGTGCTCGCGCACCCACCACGACGAGGTGAAGCTGAACGGACCGCCCTCCTCCGCGGGGCGGTCGCTCCGCGAGGCCAGCACCCCGGTGGTCTCCTCGTCCCATGGTTCGGAGTGCTCCCAGGTCCAGACCCCGGGGCCGGCCTGCAGCGCCACCAGGTGGCCACCGGGATGGAGCAGCCGGTGCGCCTCGGCGAGCAGGGCGGCCCAGTCGGCGTCGCCGCGTGCGAGCCCGGTCGGCACCCACACGACGTCGGCCGAGCCGTCGGGCAGGTCGAGCGGCAGCGTGCCGCACCATGTCGCCTCGGGGGCGACCAGGGCGACGGAGTTGGCTGCGACGGGGTCAGCGTCGTAGGCGCTCACCCGGGCGCCGGTGCGCAGCAGCAGCTCCTGGACGCTCACCCCCGGGCCGCAGCCCAGCTCGACGACGTGAGTGTCCGGGCCGATGGCGTCCTGCGGCAGCGTGGCCAGCAGCTCGTCGACCAGCGCCTTGCCGAGCCGCAACCAGGTGCGCGGCAGGTCACCTGGGTCCCACCATCCGCAGGTGAGGTGGTCGGCGTACCAGCGGCCCTCGGTGGTGGCGACCTCCGTCACCGGCCACCAGCCGCCGAGCCCGAGCGGGGGCACGAAGTGCGCGCGCGGAGCCGGCCGCATCAGCCGCGGCCCGAGAGGCGACGCGCTGACGCGGCCGCGTCGCGCAGCCGGGTGGCCACGGTCCACGACCGCGAGCCCTGCATCGTCTCGAGCTCGGCACGCAGCCGAGCGTGCTTCTTCTCGAGCGCGGCCAGAGCCTCCTCGGCGCGACGCGAGCGGGCCTGCTCGGCGGTCAGCGTCGCCACCATCGCCTCGTGCTGGTCGTCGCGGGCGAAGATGTGGTTGACCATCTGCGCGATGTCGAAGCCCGCGATCAGGGTGCCCGTCGGCGGCGGCAGGTCCGGCAGTCGGTCGCCGGCCAGGGCGAGGGTGAAGGTGGGCTCGAGCGGTCCGGAGGCCCACAGGACCGGCACTGGAGGGCCGAGCGGGTCGGAGCCGACCACCGAGCCGGATGCGGTGTACTGCTCGACCAGCGCAACCTCCGCGAAGGTGTCGCCGAGCAGCGCGCGAAGCTCGGCGGCGGTCAGCTCGGCGACGTGGTGGGGGTTCTCGACGTCGATGCGTCCGGGCACCGGGCTGGAGATCGCCAGCAGCCCGTCGGGGCGCAGCACTCGGCGCAGCTCGGCCAGCACCTGGGCCTGCTCCTCGATGTGCTCGATGACCTCGAAGCAGACCACCAGGTCGACGCTGTCGTCGGGGAGCGGGATCTCGCGGAGGTCGCCGAGCAGGAAGGTGTTGCCGTGCCGGTCGCGCTCGCGCGCATCGAGCACCGCCGCCGCGAACGCGTCGACACCGGTCACGCTCCGTGCCCCGGCCCGCGACAGCAGCGCCGCGCCGTAGCCGACCCCGCAGCCCGCGTCGAGGACGTCGCGGCCCTCGGCCAGCGGCGCCACCCACTGGTAGCGCGCGACGTGCTCGCCGTGGACGCTGCTCGTCGGCGAGTGGGCCGGGTCGAGGCGCTCCGAGAACCCGGCGTACGGCTTGGGCCGCGACGCGAAGTCGCTGCCCCCGCTCACGATCACCGTACGTCGCCGCTCGACGGCGGCGCCGTCCGCCGAGGTCGCGGTGACCAGCACCTCGGCCGGCCCCGAGGGCAGCCCGGCGACGTGGGCAGTCGCGATCCAGCCCCGCACGGAGATGCCCAGCGCGTCGCTGACATCTGGCCGCCAGTCGCTCTCGCCAACCAGCGCGTCGCGGCCGCCGACGGTGACGCGGAGCACCGGCGGCCCGTGGGGCGACCAGGCCCACCCCTCGATGACGACGGTGTCGGTGACCACCGGCTGGTCGTCCTCGACCGGACGGTCGACGGAGAGCTGCAAGGTCATGACCTCACCCTCCTGACGTGCGAGGTGTCACGGTCGCGGCCCCACGTGGTGAGGAAGAGGTGCTGGTCGTCGTCGTTCACGTCGTCCTTGTAGGTAGTGCTCTCGCGGTGCTCGAGCTCGGCCGTGGCACACCAGGCGATCCGCCATCCGGCGGCGACGGCCCGGAAACAGAGGTCGACGTCGCCGTAGAGGTGCACGTAGCTCTCGTCGTGGCCGTCGAGCTGGTCGAGCACCTCTCGACGCGCGAGCAGGCAGGCACCGCTGACCGCCTCGGGGTTGCCCGGCACCAGCAGGTCGAAGTGCCGGCCTGGGGTGTCGGCGGGCGCGTCGTGGTAGCGGTGGGCGCTGCCCTCCAGCCACGCGACACCACCGTGCTGCACCCGCCCGTCGGCGTAGCGGAGCAGCGCCCCGACGATGCCGACCTGCGGGAGCGAGAGCAGCTCCTGCATGCGGGTCAGCCAGCTCGGGTCGTCGAGCGGGAAGGCGTCGTCGTTGAGGTAGAGGACGTCGTGGTCGGGCCGCGCGTGCCGGGTGCCGAGGTTGACCGCCAGCTGGTAGTTGAACGGCGTCCCGACCGGGTAGCGCACGTGGGTCAGCGGCAGGGTGCACGTCAGGTCGTCGAGCCCTTCTCGGCTCGAGTCGACCAGCACCACCTCCAGGTCGGGGTGGGTCGTCCGGTCGGCGAGCGCGGCGAGGCACTCGGCAGCCAGCGCCCGCGTGCGCGACGGGACCACCACGGTCACTCCGCGCTGCACGGCCAGGGGCCACCGCACCGAGCGCAACCCCTCGCGCCGGCCCCGCGCGATCTCGACCGGCCGGCCGCGCCGCTCCGCGAGCCGGCGTACGGCGTCCCGGCCCACCTCGTCGTCCACCGGCAGTCGGGCCTCGGGGGTCAGGGTGAGCACCCGGCCGGCGGCCAAGGTGGCAAGCCCGTGGTCGATCAGCTCCAGCGCCATCGCGTACGGAGAGGCGCCGGCCCAGCCCTCGGGGCGCGCCGCGACCAGCACCCTCGCCGCACGCGGGCCGACTCCGAGCAGCGGCCCGACCTGGTCGAGCTCGGGCAGCGCCTCGGGCTGGAACGCGAGCTTGCGCCAGCGCAGCCACCGGGTCGGCGAGAGCCGGCTCGCCTCGTCGCCGATGGCGACGTCGATGCCGCTCGTGGCGGCCAGGTTGTGGCCCAGCCACTCCAGCGCGCCGGGAGCCAGCTCGGCGCCGGGCGACAGCACGACCGTCGCCACCCCACCCCCGGCCGTCGCAGCGAGCGCAGCGTCCAGCCCCGGATCGTCGCAGCGCACCACGACCGGCGCGGCGTCGCTGCTGGGCAACACCGGGGGCAGGTGCGCGGGCTCGCCGACGACCACGCTCAGGTAGCGCGAGACCGCGCTCGAGGTGCCGTCAGGCAGGGTCGCGATGACGTCGAGGCGATGCAGCCCCGGAGCCTGGTCACGGGTGTCGCACCACGCGTTGACGAACGCCTGGTCGGTGCCGGGCCGCACCGCCGCCACGACCGGCACCCCGTCGAGGCGTACGTCGACCGCGAGCCCGCGGGTCGCGGGACCGACCATGATCCGCAGTGGCTCGAGCGCCCCCACCGTGTTGCTGGTGGGGTGGTCGAAGGTGATCGTGGGGGCGCGCATCTGGGCTAGTCTCGCTCTCCGTGTTCGCCTTCGTGGTGCCGGTGGTCGACCGCGACCGCTACGACCGGATCGCCGGTCCGGCGCTCGAGCGGGTGCGCGAGCCCGACTCGGTGGTGCGGGTGCTGCCGGGCACCGGCTCGCCGTGGCTGCGCGTCAACGCCGAGCTCGACGAGCTCGCCCGCCAGCCCGACCTCGAGGGCGTCGTGGTGCTCCACGACGACCTGGAGGTGCTCGACGTCGGCGCCTGCGACCGGCTGCGGCACGCACTCGCGGATCCGTCGGTGGCGGTGGTGGGGCTGATCGGCGCGTCCGACCCCGACGGCATCGCGTGGTGGCACGGCGATGCCATCGGAAGCCTCCGCACGCCGCACGTACCGGGCGGCGAGCTGCGTGCGCCGCAGGCCTCGGGCGAGGTGCATGCCGTGGACGGCTCGTTCCTCTGCCTGAGCCCCTGGGCGGTGCGGACCCTGCGCTTCGACCCGGACCTCGCGCTCGGGTTCCACGGCTACGACGTCGACCTGTGCACCCAGGCGCGCTACCACGGCCGTCGGGTCATCGTCACCGAGATCGCGGCCGTGCACCGGCACCAGCCGCGGTTCAGCGACACCGAGCGCTGGCAGCGCGGGCAGCTGCGGTTCGCCGGCAAGTGGACCCTCCAACGCACCCGCGGCCGGGCCATGCTCGACCACCTCACCAACGCCGACCGCTGAGCGAGCGGAGCGGGCGGGTCACCTGGAGCCGGCGCGCCCGGCGCAGCGCGCGGCGTTCGCCCCGCAGCTGCTCGGCCTCCTCCGCGAGCGCGGCCGCGCGGGCGGCCACCTCGGGGGCCAGTGCGGCCCGGGCCAGGTTCGCCTCGTGGGCGACCGCCGACCCTTGGCTGACCTGCCAGCCCCGGCGACCGGCGGCATCGGCGCGCACCAGCCCGACCTGAACCCGCCGGGCGCGGCCCTCGGTCTGCGCGTCGGAGCCGGGAGCGAGCAGCTGGTCGGGGCTGACGACGCCGGGCCGGGCCCGCGCGACGACCCAGTCGTGCGGCCACGGCGGGGGCAGGGCCCGGTCGCGGTGCTCGAGGATGTCGAAGGCTCGCCCCCAGTGCTCCGCCACCCACTCGCGGTGGTGGATCGTGACCGGCCCGCCGGCGTCCCACGGGTTGCCGAAGCCGACCATGTAGACACCGGGCGTGTCATCCGGCAGGACCGGGATGTGGAACTCCGCGGCGGTCCGCGGTGAGATCGTCGAGGCGAGGAGTACGCCGCCCGGCCGGAGCACCCGGTGCAGCTCGGCCAGCCACCCGGCCCAGTGGACGGTCAGGTGGGTGAAGACCGAGTAGGCGTAGGCGACGTCGAAGTGGTCGTCGGGGTAGGGCAGCCCCGGCTCCTCGGTCGTGAGCACGGCCTGCACGTGGTCGCCGAGGTGGTCGCGCAGCCAGTCGACGCTGGGCTCGTCGAGCTCGGCGCCGTGTAGCTCACCGGCTCGGCCGACCAGGTGGCGCAGCACCCGGCCGGCGCCACAGCCGAAGTCGAGCACCCGCGCCTCGGCCATCGGGTCGGGGTCGGTCTCGACGAGGAAGTCGGCGAGCATCCGGCCCTGGTTGAGCCAGGCCGTCAGCGGGTCCTCGTCCCACCAGGGCGCCGTGCGGAGCTGCGCCATGGCGCCGGCGTCCTCGACCACGACCGCGCCCACGCGCTGTCGCAGGTCGAACGGCGGAACCGGCAGCTCGTCCATCGCGCGTCAGCATATGACGGCGTTCGTCCCGGGAGGTTGGACCTGCGGGCCGGGACGGCGAGCACCCACGCGGGTGGCGGCCCCACCCGAAGTCGCTCCCTTCCCGGACGCGGCTTCGGTTCCGGTGCTCGTCCGGGAGACCTTCCTCGGGAGGCCTATCGCATCCGGTAGCGGTAGGCGAACTGGACCGCTTCGACAGCTTCCCGGGAGACGTCGACGCCTGCGTAGGTTGCCGCCATTGCGAGACCGACCGCGTGCAGGTCGGAGGTCTCGTCACTGGCAGATGTGAAGAGGGCCCGCACCTGCTCAGGCAGGTCCAGGTCCTCGTCGAGCTCGTCGCCCAGTTCCGCGTCGTACATGTCGACGGTCACGACGAGATCACCGTCGCTCGCGCAGGTGAATGCGTTGTCGTCGTTGACGTTCCAGAACATGCTCGCTGCCTTCGCGCCGCCCTCCGATGCTGCGGCGACGACCTCGGGAAGCGAACCCTGGAACCCGTTGTACTCGAACGCCACGACGCCCTCCCCGGACGGGATCACCGACACGAACCCCTCTTCGCCGTCCCCGAACGCGTCCTCGATCGGAACCTTCACACTGGTCTCGGCACGGAACGCGGCCAGCACCTCCTCGACGGTCCGACCCTTGACCAAGGTGACGCACCCCGCGTCCTGAAACACGTACTCGAGCCAGGGGTAGTCCTCAGCTGTCGCCACGTACGCCCTCTCCAAAGCCATGCTCGCTGCTGCGTCGGTGCTGGATCCTCGACGCCGGCCCTTGGACCTGCGGTTGAACGTGTGGAGCCTAGGGGACTCGAACCCCTAACCCCCTGCTTGCAAAGCAGGTGCGCTACCAATTGCGCCAAGGCCCCTCGAGACCCTCGAGAGGGAGTGGAAGCTCAGCTGCGCTTGACCGAGTCGGTCGCCTCGGCCCACAGTGCCTGCTCCGCCTTGCCCTCGTCCATCTTCTTCTTCGCGAACAGGACGCCGGCGGCGGCGAGGGCGATGAGCAGCAGCTTCTTCACGGCGCAGACAGTAGCAAGGCGACCCTCCGCGGGCGGAACCGTCAGGTGGCCGACAAGGCCGCGTGGGCGGCGTTGTAGCCGGGCACGAAGGTGATGCCCGGACCGCCGTGGCAGCCGCAGCCACCGAGGTAGAGGCCCTCCAGCGGGAGCGGGTCGTGCACGAAGCCGCGCGGGCCGGGTCGGTTGGGACCCATCTGGTCGGCGTGCATCAGGCCGTGGCAGTAGTCGCCGCCGGGGGCGCCGAACATCGTGCCCATGTGCTTGGGGGTGAACGTCGTGTGCCGGATGATCTTGGACTCGAAGTCGGGCGCGATGCCGTTGATCCGCTCGATCACCCGCTGCCCCATCTCGACCTTCAGGGCGCCGTAGCGCTCCGGGTCGGCCTCGATCGGGAACCACAGCGCGAACGCCGAGGCCGCCACCTTGCCCGGCGGCGCGAGGTCGGGGTCGTGCACGCTCGGGAACTGCAGTGCGACGGCTGGGTGCTCGGGGACGATGCCCTTGCGGCAGTCCTCCCACTGCTGCTGCAGCTCCTCGGGAGTGGCGAAGAGCCCGATGCTGCCCTGGTTGGCGGGGTCGTTGAGCAGCTCGTACGGCGCGGCGAAGGTCGGCATCGCGTCGAGCGCGAAGTGCATCTGCACATAGCTCCCCCGGTGGTCGGTGCCTCGGTAGGGCGCGAGGCTCTCCTCCGGAAGAGCCCCCGGCTGCACCAGGTCGAGCACGGTCAGGTCCGGCGCGAGCGACGAGATCACGATGGGCGCCGCGATCTCCTCGCCGTCGGCGAGCCGGACGCCGGTGACGCGCCCATCGGCCGCCAGGATCTGGGTCACCGCGGAAGTCAGCCGCAGCTCGCCACCCGCGGCGGTGAACCGGTCGACCAGGTGCTCGGAGAGCACGCCGATGCCGCCCTGGATCTTGGAGACCAGCTGCGCCTCGGCCGAGGGCATCGCGAAGCCGTAGGCGAGCGAGGCCGCGGTGCCCGGGGTGGCCGGACCTCGGTAGACGGTGTTGATCGCGAGGAACGACAGCATCCCGCGCAGCGCGCCGTGCTTGTCCTTGTCGGGGATGAACCGGTCGAGCACGTCGGTCACCGAGCCGTAGATCAGGTCGTCGATGGCCTGCCGTTCGAAGGCGTTGGTCGCCACGGCGTACATCTCGTCCAGGGTCCGCGGGAGGGTCCGGGCTTCGAAGCGGCCCAGCGCCTTGGCCGGCGCCTGGCTCCATGCCGCGAGCATCGCCATGGCGTTGACGACCTCCTCGCCGTGCACGCCGACGAGGTGCTCGAAGAGCCGCATGGGATCGGTGTAGTAGATCAGCGGCTCGTCGCCGTTGCCGAGCAGCGAGATCGACATGACCTCGAGGTCGACGGTCGGCAGGGTGTCGAGGCCGAGCTCGCGGCTGACCTCGGCCGAGGTGCTGATCTGCACCGAGCCGGCGATCTCGAAGCGGTAGCCGTCGAACAGCTCGACGTTGGACGCCATGCCGCCGCTGTAGCGCTTGGACTCCAGCAGCAGGACGCGCTTGCCTGCCCGTTGGAGGACCACGGCGGCGGTCAGCCCGTTGTGGCCGGCTCCGATGACGATCGCGTCGTACTGGGTCATGGGCGGCAATCTCGCAGCCGCCCGGCAGTTTCGTCAATAGTGACGAAACCTAGGCAAGCTCGTTCGTGGCCATCCGATCGAGGGCGACCTGGCACAGCCGGGACAGCTCGGCCATCGACGGCTCACCGTGCACCATCCACGTCTCCATCGCCGCGAACGTCGCCGCGGCGAGGGTGCGCGCCGTGACCGCGACCGCGAGGTGCTCGTCGGTCGTCGTCGGCCGCTCGCGCCGGACCAGGTGGTCGGCCACGGCGCGGGCGAAGTCGGACTCCACCCGCCGCAGGTGCCCGACGATCCCGTCGTGGTCGAGCACTTCGCCGCGCAGCGAGGCCATCTGGGTCATCTGCGAGATCGCCGTGATGTCTTGTGGGAAAGCGAAAATTGCCGCCTGCACCGACTCCACGACCGGCTCCCCCTCGGGACGTCCGGCGAGTGCCGAGCGGAACCAGTGCAGTCCAGCGTCGTAGTCGGCGAACAGCAGGTCGTGCTTGGTCGCGAAGTGGCGGTAGAAGGTCCGGGCCGTCACGCCGGCGTCCGCCGCGATCTCCTCGACCGAGGTGGCATCGACGCCCTGGCTCATGAACCGCGACAGCGCGGCCCGGCGCAGCGCGGCCCGGGTACGTGCGCTGCGAACCGTCTGCGCCTCGCGAGCCATGCGGGCACGCTACCGGAAGCCGCCACTCCCAGATATGTCACTGTTGACAGAACTCCCGGCTGGTCCCGAGACTCGCGGGATGATCGCTCTCGTCGTCCACCTGGTGCTGGGAGTCGTAGCCGTGTGGTTGGTCCTGCGGGCCAACCCGCTGGCCGCGCGGAGGGCACCCGCCGGGCCGGCGTTCACCTGGCTCGAGCTGGCCTACCTTCTCGTGGGCGTGGCCTCGGTCGCGCTCGGCTACTGGTTCAACTACCAGTTCGTCCAGGACTACCGGCCGGCCAGCGGCGGCAACTTCCTCACCGGACCGGGCAGCTGGACCGACTTCACCAAGCGCATCTTCGACAACCCAGCCTCCTCGTCGGCAGGCGAGGACTACATCTGGATCAACGTCGTCGTGCTCCCGATCTTCACGATCGTCGACGGCTACCGGCGCGGGCTCCGCAAGCCGTGGCTGTTCTTCGTGGCGACGCTCTTCACCAGCTGCACGCTGGGGATCTGCCTCTACTTCTACGTCGCGGAGCGGACCCGGCGGCACGGCGCCTGGCGGGAGGTACCGGCGTCGGGCACCGCTGGCGGTGGCCGCGTCGTGGATGCCGGCTCGGTCGCGTAGCTGGGTGGGCCTAGGAGGACTTGAACCTCCGACCTCTTCCTTATCAGGGAAGCGCTCTAACCGTCTGAGCTATAGGCCCGGGAGTACGCCGGCGGAGTCGCGCGGCGGACCGAGGGGAGACATTACCGGAGCGTGATCGTGCACCTGAAATCCATAACGGTGCCGCTCGGCGCGCGCGGTCGTCTGGACTGACGAGCGTGGCGAGCGCAGCGAGCGAGCGAGGAGGGAAGACGACCGCTTCGAGCGCGCCGAGCACGCGCGAGCGGAGCGAGCGCAGTTCTAATTGTCCTCGGCGAGGGTGACCTCGATGCCGCCGAGGAGCGAGGCGGACATGTTGTAGAGGAACGCGCCGAGGGTGCAGATCGCGGTCACCAGGACCACGTCGACCGCGGCCACGATCATCGTGAAGCCGACGACGCGGCGGGTGCCGAGGTAGTCCTCGATGTCGAAGGTCGAGGCGTCCTGGCCGCCGACGACGTCCTGGACGGTCTGGTTGATCGACGACCAGACGTCGGCCGCGCCGAGGACGGTCCAGACCATGAGCACCGAGACGACGATGACGACGCCGAGGGCGATCGAGAGCAGGAACGAGGTCTTCATCATCGACCAGGGGTCGATGCGGGTCAGCCGGAGCCGAGCCTTGCGGCCGGGCTTGGGTGCCGCAGCGGCACGCTCGGCGCGCTTCTCCTCGCGGGTGGGCTTCGGGGGCTTCGGCTCGCGGGCCGGCTTGACCTTCGCGACCGGAGCGGGCGCGACGACCGGTGGCGGGGCCGCAGCGGGGCGGGCGGTCTGGGTAGCGCGGGTGACCTGGGTGGCCTGGGTCGCCGGGGTGGGCTGCGCCGACGTGGTGGCCGGCGGGGCGACCGGGGCCGGGCGGGCGGGCGCCGGCCGCCCCGGAGTCGTGCGCGCCTGGGCGCCGGACTGGCCGCCCGCAGCTCCCTGGGCTGGCGGGGTGGCCGGTCGCGGCTTGGCCGGGGTCCGCGCCGCCTTCTTGGCCGGGGCGCGAGCGGGCCGCGCGGCGGGAGGTGGCGGCGGAGGTGTGCCGGTGCCGTTCCCGGTGCTGCCCGATGTCTGGTTCGGCATCGGAGGGAGCACCCGACCGTTGGAGCCGTTGCTGCCCGCGCCCGGAGCCTTCGGTGGCAGGGGCAGCGCGACCGTGTCCTCACGACCGGTGTTGCTCGGGCGGTCAGCCATGGTGACTGTCTCTCCCCCTGGACTCGACGGTGCTGGTTGGACTACCTGTGGACTTTCCGGGCGTCACTCGGACGCGTCGTCACCGTCGATTGTTGCATCCACCTCGGCATTCTCCGATTCATCGCCCGACGGCTGCACCTCGGCGGCCCCGGTCCCGGCGTCGCTCTCAGCCTCGGCGCCAGCCTCAGATCCAGCCTCGGATCCAGCCTCAGCCCCGGCCTCAGCCCCGGCCTCGGCCCCGGCCTCGGTCGGAGCCTCGCCGTCGCCCTCCAGCTCGTCCTCGACCTTCGCCTCGACGGAGCGGGTGACGACCGCGACCGCGTCGCCCTCCTTGGGCGTCACGAACTTGACCCCCATCGTCGAGCGGCCGGTCGGGCGGAAGTTCTCGTTGATCGGGCTGCGCACCACCTGACCGCCCTGGGTGATGGAGAGGATCTCGTCGCCGTCCTCGACGATGAACGCCCCGACCAGTACGCCGCGCTGCTCGTTGGCCAGGGTCATCGCCTTGACCCCCTTGGTGCCCCGGTTGGTCAGCCGGTACTCGCTGATCCTGGTGCGCTTCGCGAAGCCGCCGTCGGTCATCGTGAAGACGTACTGGATGTTGTCCTCGGAGTCCTCGTCGGCCGCCTGGGCCGCGCGGATCACCGACATCGAGAGCACCGAGTCGCCGTCGGCGTACTTCATGCCGGAGACGCCGGACGTCGCCCGGCCCATCGGCCGCAGCTGGCTGTCGTCGGCCCGGAACCGCACCGCCTGCCCCTTGCGCGAGACCAGCAGGATCTCGTCCTCGGGGAAGACCAGCTCGGCGCCGATCAGCTCGTCGTCGTCCTCGCGGAAGTTGATCGCGATCACGCCGGCCTGGCGCGGGCTGTTGTAGTCGGCGAGCCGGGTCTTCTTCACCAGCCCGCTGCGGGTGGCGAGCACCAGGTAGGGCGCCTGCTCGTAGTCGCGGATCGCCAGCACCTGGGCGATGTTCTCGTCGGGCTGGAACGACAGCAGGCCGGCCACGTGGCCGCCCTTCGCGTCGCGCTGCGCCTCGGGCAGGTTGTAGGCCTTGGTCCGGTAGACCCGTCCGGCAGTGGTGAAGAACAGCAGCCAGTGGTGGTTGGTGGTCGCAATGAAGTGCTCGACCACGTCGTCACCCCGCAGCGTCGCACCACGCACGCCCTTGCCGCCGCGCTTCTGCGAGCGGTACTGGTCGGCGCGGGTCCGCTTCGCGTAGCCACCGCGGGTGATCGACACGACGAGGTCCTCGTCGGGGATCAGGTCCTCCATCGAGAGGTCGCCGTCGGCCGCGATGATCTGGGTACGCCGGTCGTCGCCGTACTTGTCGACGATCTCGTCGAGCTCCTCCATCACGATCGAGCGCTGGCGGGTGACGTTGGCGAGGATGTCCTCGAGGTCGGCGATCGTGATCTCGATGGCCGCCAGGTCGTCGATGATGCGCTGTCGCTGCAGGGCAGCGAGCCGGCGCAGCTGCATGTCGAGGATCGCGGTCGCCTGCTCCTCGTCGATCTCGAGGAGCTCGATCAGCCCTTCCCGGGCCTCCTCGACGTCGGGGGAGCGCCGGATCAGGGCGATCACCTCGTCGAGCATGTCGAGCGCCTTCACCAGACCGCGCAGGATGTGGGCGCGCTTCTCGGCCTCGCGGAGGCGGTACTCGGTCCGGCGCCGGATGACCTCGACCTGGTGGTCGACCCAGTTGCTGATGAACTGGTCGATCGTCAGGGTGCGCGGCACGCCGTCGACCAGCGCGAGCATGTTGGCCGAGAAGTTGGTCTGCAGCTCGGTGTGCTTGAGCAGGTTGTTGAGCACCACGCGCGCGACGGCGTCGCGCTTGAGCACCACGACCAGCCGCTGGCCGGTGCGGTCGGAGGTGTCGTCGCGCACGTCGGCGATGCCGGGCACCTTGCCGGTGTCGGCCAGGTCGGCGATCTTCACCGCGAGGTTGTCGGGGTTGACCATGTAGGGCAGCTCGGTGATGACCAGGCAGGTGCGGCCCTTGGTGTCCTCGTCGACCTCGATGACCGCGCGCTGGGTGATCGAGCCGCGGCCGGTGCGGTAGGTCTGCTCGATGCCCTGGGTGCCGACGATCAGCGCGGCGTTGGGGAAGTCGGGCCCCTTGATCCGCTCGATCAGCGCGTCCTGCAGCTCCTCGCGAGTGGCGTCGGGATGCTCGAGGCACCACTTGGCGCCCTCGGCCACCTCACGCAGGTTGTGCGGCGGGATGCTGGTGGCCATGCCGACCGCGATGCCCGCCGAGCCGTTGACGAGCAGGTTGGGGATCCGAGCCGGCAGCACGACCGGCTCCTGGGAGCGGCCGTCGTAGTTGGGCTGGAAGTCGACGGTCTCCTCGTCGATGCCCCGCACCATCTCCATCGCCAGCGGCGCCATCCGGCACTCGGTGTAGCGCATCGCCGCGGCGGAGTCGTTGCCCGGGGACCCGAAGTTGCCCTGGCCGTGGATCATCGGGTTGCGCATCACCCAGGGCTGCGCGAGCCGGACCAGGGTGTCGTAGATCGCGGTGTCGCCGTGCGGGTGGTACTGACCCATGACGTCGCCGACGACGCGGCTGCACTTGGAGAAGCCGCGGTCGGGCCGGTAGCCACCGTCGTACATCGCGTAGAGCACCCGGCGGTGCACGGGCTTGAGCCCGTCGCGAACGTCGGGGAGCGCGCGGCCGACGATGACGGCCATCGCGTAGTCGATGTAGGCGCGCTCCATCGAGGTGCGCAGCTCGACGTCCTCGATGCGGCCGCCGGGCGGGCCGCCCGCGGGGGGCTGGGTGGGGGTCTCGGTCACGGGTTGTCCTGCCTTCGATGCCGGTCTCTAGGGGTCTCTAGCAACGTCGCTAGACACCTAGATATCGAGGAATCGCACGTCCTTGGCGTTGCGCTGGATGAACGAACGACGCAGCTCTACGTCCTCGCCCATCAGGGTCGAGAAGGTCTCGTCGGCCAGCGCGGCGTTCTCCAGCGTCACCTTGAGCAGCAGCCGCTGGTCGGGGTCCATGGTGGTCTCCCACAGCTCCTTGGCGTTCATCTCGCCGAGCCCCTTGTAGCGCTGGACCGGGTTCTCCTTGGGGAGCTTCTTGCCCTCCTCCTGCCCAGAGCGCAGCAGCGCGTCGCGCTCGGAGTCGGAGTAGACGAACTCGTGCTCGTGCGGCTTGTTCCAGCGCAGCCGGTAGAGCGGCGGCTGGGCCATGTAGACCTTGCCGGAGTCGATGAGCTGCGGCATGAAGCGGAACAGCAGCGTCAGCAGCAGCGTGTTGATGTGGTGGCCGTCGACATCGGCGTCGGCCATCAGCACGATCTTGTGGTAGCGGAGCTTCTCGACGTCGAACTCGTCGTGGATGCCGGTGCCGAGTGCGGAGATGATCGCCTGCACCTCGGTGTTGGCAAGCACCCGGTCGATGCGGGCCTTCTCGACGTTGAGGATCTTGCCGCGGATCGGGAGGATCGCCTGGATCCGCGGGTCGCGGCCCTGGCGCGCCGAGCCGCCGGCCGAGTCGCCCTCGACGATGAAGACCTCGCACTCGCTGGGGTCGGTCGACTGGCAGTCGGAGAGCTTCCCGGGCAACCCGCCGCCGCCGAGCAGCCCCTTGCGCGACCGCGCCAGGTCGCGCGCCTTGCGGGCGGCCAGGCGGGCCTGCTGGGCGGCCTGGCTCTTGCGCACGATGTCCTTGCCCTCGGCCGGGTTCTGCTCGAACCAGGCACCGAGCTGGTCGTTGACCAGCCGCTGCACGAACCCCTTGGCCTCGGTGTTGCCGAGCTTGGTCTTGGTCTGTCCCTCGAACTGCGGGTTCTCCAGCTTGATCGAGATGATCGCGGTGAGCCCCTCGCGGATGTCGTCGCCGGAGACCCGGTCCTCGGGCTTCTTCATCAGCCCCCAGTCCTCGCCGCACTTGTTGACCAGGGAGGTCAGCGCGGCGCGGAAGCCCTCCTCGTGAGTGCCGCCCTCGTGGGTGTTGATGGTGTTGGCGAAGGTGTGCACCGACTCGGAGAACGTGGTGTTCCACTGCATCGCGACCTCGAGGCTCATCGGGCTCTCGGCGCCCTCAGGGGTCTCGGCCTCGAAGGCGATGATCGAGGGGTTGGCCGGCTGCTTGCTGCGGTTGAGGTGCTCGACGTAGTCGACCAGGCCGCGGTCGTACTTGAAGACCTGCTCGCTGCCGCCGCCTGCCGCGCGGTGCATCGAGTCGGCGTGCGCCGCGTCGACGGCGTTGGCGATCGTGTCGTCCTGGACGGCGTCCGCGATCGCCTCGGCGTCGGCGCGCTCGTCGCGAACAACGATCTCGAGACCCTTGTTGAGGAAGGCGTACTCACGGAAGCGGGTGGTGATGGTCTCCAGCGAGTAGCTGGTGGTCTCGAAGATCTCCGAGGAGGCCCAGTAGGTGACCGTCGTGCCGGTCTCCTCGCCCTCGGCCAGAGGGCGCACCTCGTGCAGGGGCGCGTCGGGGTCGCCGAGCTGGAAGCTCTGGCGCCACAGGTGCCCGCGGTTCTTCACCTCGAGCACCAGCCGGCTCGAGAGGGCGTTGACGACCGAGACGCCGACGCCGTGCAGGCCACCGGAGACCTTGTAGCCGCCGCCCCCGAACTTGCCGCCGGCGTGCAGCTGGGTCAGCGCGATGGTCGCGGCGGGCAGCTCCTGGCCGGGCGCGGTGTCGGTCGGGATCCCGCGGCCGTTGTCCTCGACCTTGATCGAGCCGTCGGCCCCGAGGGTCACCACGATCCGGTCGCAGTAGCCGGCGAGTGCCTCGTCGACCGCGTTGTCGACGATCTCCCAGATCAGGTGGTGCAGGCCGCGCTCCCCGGTGGAGCCGATGTACATGCCGGGGCGCTTGCGGACGGCCTCGAGCCCCTCGAGGACCTGGATCGCGGACGCGTCGTACTCGACGCCGTTGGGGGGCTCCGGCGGAATGGGCTGGGACACGGACACCCCTTCTGGCGGGCCGGACGGCCGATGTTGTGACATGACGCGGGCCGCCCACACAGATCAGCAGTAGATCGGGACGACCCAACGTCCATAATACCGGGCAGAACGCCGCATTCCACGCTTCCGCCCTGTGGACAGGGGGGATTTGCCCGTGGAAACGGCTCCCAGAGGCCCGGGAACGCCGTCGAGAGGCCCGCGCAGGGGGTCGCCCATGTCCCCATATGGCCGAACCGCTCCCGGATCGGCCGTTCCGGCCTCCACCTGCAGCGCGCGCGGGTCAGCCGTAGGTGTCTCGCGGCCCTCGGCTGTCGCGGGTCCGCCTGCGGCCCTTCGACCACGACGGCGCGTGCGGTCCGGCCACGTCGATCACCGTGACGGTCCCGTCGCCGAGCTCCTCGTTGAGGCGGCGCAGCAGCGCCGGCGCGAGGAAGGTCAGCTGGGTCGCCCAGGCGGTCGAGTCGGTGCGTACGACGAGCCGCCCCTCCGCGAACGACTCGGGGGTGCAGTGCGCGCCGACCTCGGGCCCGACCAGCTCGGGCCAGCGCGCGAAGACGCCGCGGACGCGCAGCTCGAGCTCCCAGCCCTGCTCGGCCACCAGCCGGTCGAGCTGGTCGCCGACCAGCTGCGGGTCGCGGTCGTCGGGGTGGGCGCCGGAGACCTGGGTGTCGCGCGGGAGCCGGTCGCGCTTGGCGCGCCGCTTGCGCGCCGCGGGCGTCGACCTGGCGGTGGCGCGGGTGAGCTGGCGGGCCAGGTCCAGGCCGTCGTCGGTGCGTGGCGTCGCCGTGTCATCGGGGTCACCCGGCTTCGCCTCAGCCATCGCGGGTCACCTCGCCGTCGGCCACGACGTAGCGGGTGCCGCTCAACGCGGCGGGCACGTCCTCGGGCACCGCGGCCGTCACCAGCACCTGCTCGGCGCCGGAGACCAGGTCGGCCAGCTGCGCGCGCCGCTCCGCGTCGAGCTCGGCGAAGACGTCGTCGAGGATGAGGATCGGGTCGTCGCCGTCCGCGCGCAGCAGGTCGTAGGACGCCAGCCGCAGCGCGAGGGCGAACGACCAGGACTCACCGTGCGAGGCGTAGCCCTTCACGGGCAGCCGGCCGGTGGGGTCGGCCGCACCGTGGCCGAGCCAGAGCAGCAGCTCGTCGCGATGCGGGCCCACCAGGGTGACGCCCCGGTCGAGCTCGTCCTTCTGCCGCCGGGCCAGCTCCTCGAGGATCGCGGCCTCCAGCGGACCGTCGAGGGGCACCGAGGCCTTGTACTCGATCTCCGCGTCGTCACGCGAGGCGCCGCGGGCCACGGTCTCGTAGGCCTTGCCGACATAGGGGCGCAGCTCGTCGACCAGTCCCAGCCTGGCCTCGAGCAGCTCGGCGCCGTAGCGGGCGAGCTGCTCGTCCCACGCCGCGAGCGTTGCGAGGGCGGCGTCGCGCGCGGAGCCCCGGGCGAGGCCGGCGGTCTTGAGCAGCGAGTTGCGCTGCTTGAGGACCCGGTCGTAGTCGGCCCGGGTGCCGGCGAGCCGGGGGCTGCGCAGCACCGCGAGGTCGTCGAGGAACCGCCGGCGGTCCGCCGGGTCGCCCTTGACCAGCGTGAGGTCCTCGGGCGAGAACACCACGGTGCGGACCAGGCCGACCAGGTCGCGGGTTCGAGGCAGGGGCGACTTGTTGACGCGCGCCCGGTTGGCGCGCCCCGGGTTGACCTCGATCTCGAGCACCGCGGTGCGACCCTCCTTGACCACCGCGGCGCGCACGACCGCCTGGTCCGCGCCGCTGCGGACCAGCGGCGCATCGGTCGCGACCCGGTGCGAGGTGAGCCGGGAGAGGAAGTCGATGGCCTCGACGAGGTTGGTCTTGCCCTGCCCGTTGCGGCCGACGAACGACGTGACGCCCGGCCCGAGCTCGACCTCCGCGGTGGCGTAGGAGCGGAAGTCGTGGAGGCTGAGGTGGGCGACGTACAAGGAGATCTGCGGATCAGGAGGTGGGGGCGTCGCCGCCCGGAGGCGCCTCGGTCCGGGTGGCGTGGCCGCCGAACTGGTTACGCATCGCGGCGATGGCCTTCATCGCGGGGCTGTCGTCCTGGCGCGAGCTGAACCGCGCGAAGAGCGAGGCGGCGATGACGTTCATCGGCACCGCGTTGTCGATCGCCGCCTCGACGGTCCACCGGCCCTCGCCGGAGTCCTCGGCGTAGCCGGCGATCTTGTCGAGGTGGGTGTCCTCCTCGAGCGCGGCGACGAGCAGGTCGAGCAGCCACGAGCGGATCACCGTGCCGGCCCGCCAGGAGTCGAAGACCTCGGTGACGTTGTCGACGAGGTCGACCTTCTCGAGCAGCTCCCAGCCCTCGGCGTAGGCCTGCATCATGGCGTACTCGATGCCGTTGTGGACCATCTTGGCGAAGTGCCCGGCGCCGGGCGTCTTGCCGGCGTGCACGAACCCGCTCTCGCCCTCGGGCCGCAGGGCGTCGAAGGCCGGCTGCACCTTCGCGACGTCCTCGTCGGAGCCGCCGCACATCAGGGCGTAGCCGTTCTCGAGCCCCCAGATCCCGCCGGAGACCCCGCAGTCGACGAACCCGATGCCCTTCTTGCCCAGCATCTCGGCGTTGCGCGCGTCGTCGGTGTACTTGGAGTTGCCGCCGTCGACGATGAGGTCGCCCTCGCCGAGCAGCTCGCCGAGGTCCTCGATGGTCTGGCGGGTGGGGTCACCGGCGGGGACCATCACCCAGACCACCTTGGCGCCGCCGTCGGGTCCCGGCAGCGCGGCGACCAGGTCGGCGAGGCTGCCGACGTCGGCCAGGTCGGGGTTGCGGTCGTAGCCGACCACGATGAGACCGGCGTTGCGCATCCGGGTGCGCATGTTGCCGCCCATCCTGCCGAGCCCTACGAGACCGATGTGCATCCGAGACTCCCTCCGTCGCTGTGCCGGCTCGCGCTGACCGCTCTGATGCAGTAACCGTTCAGGACAGCAGGCGCCGGGGCATGAGCAGGTAGCGGAAGGACGTGTCGTCCTCCGCGGTGTCGCTGTCGCTTGCGCCGCTGATGACCACCGGCTTCGACGACTGGGTGAAGGCGAGCTCCACGATGTCCTGGTCGATGGCGGTCAGGCCGTCGAGGAGGAACTGCGGGTTGAAGCCGGTCGTGATGGGCTCCCCCTCGACGACCGCCTCGATCGACTCCGACGCCTGCGCCTCGTCGCCCGACCCGGCGTCGAGGGTGAGCACCCCGTCGCCGAACGCGAGCTGCACCGCGGTGTTGCGCTCGGCGACCAGCGACACCCGGCGCACCGAGTCGATGAGGGCCTGCTTGTCGACCTTCGCGACGGTCAGGTGCTCACTGGGGAAGAGGCTGCGGACCTTGGGGAACTCGCCGTCGAGCAACCGGGTCGTCGTACGCCGGGTGCCGCCCGCGGCCGCTCCTTCGAAGCCGATGATGCCGTCGCCCGAGCCCGAGGTCGCGAGCGCGATGGTCACATCGGTCCCACTGGTCAGCGACTTGGCGGTGTCGCCGAGGACCTTGGCCGGCACGAGCGCAGCGAGCGTGTCGTCCGGGGTGCGGGGGTTCCAGGAGAACTCGCGCAGCGAGAGGCGGAACCGGTCGGTGGCCAGCAGCGAGATGGTCGGCCCGTCGATCTCGATGCGCACGCCGGTGAGGACCGGGAGCATGTCGTCGCGGCCGGCCGCCGTGACCGCCTGGCTCACCGCGTGCGCGAACTCCTCGCTCGGCACCGTCCCGGTCGCGGCCGGCATGTCCGGCAGCGTGGGGTAGTCCTCGACCGGCATGGTCTGCAGGCTGAACCGCGCGGACCCGCAGGTCAGCGAGACCCTGGTCCCGTCGGTGACCATCTCGACCGGCTTCGCCGGGAGGCTGCGGCAGATGTCGGCGAGCAACCGGCCGCTGACGAGCGCGCGGCCCTCGTCGGCGACCTCGGCCTGGAGCGTGGCGCGGGCCGACGTCTCGTAGTCGAAGGTCGACAGCACGAGACCGTCGTTGCTGGCCTCGACGAGGAGACCGGCCAGGACCGGCACGCTGGGTCGGACCGGCAGGCTGCGTGCTGCCCAGGCGACGGCATCCGCGAGCACGTCGCGGTCGACGCGGAACTTCACGATTGAGGATCCTTCGCAGGCTGGGTCGTCGGAGTTGTCGGGAGCGCGGGGGCGGGGGTCTTGCGAATCCTGCCATGCCGGGCGGTGTTCCACAGGTCGGGGCGCTGGTGGAGTTCCACTGTCGATCGGCCCACGTAGAGGTAGGCAGTCGTAGTAGGGAGTGTGGAATCTGTGGACAGGAGCCGTTCGCGCAGGTCGCCACGCTCGATCGGCGTACACAGGGGGTGTGGACGAGGGTCCTCGCGACGGTGGACGGCTGTGGACGACGAGCCGGCCGTCGAGGCGCGCGGACGGCGCATCCCAAGATCCTCCCCGTGTAGTTCGGACCCTCGGACCGGAGTTGTCCACAGGGCCGCGCGGGTGCCGTGCCGGGTGCCGTGGGAGACGTCGGGCTCTGTCATCGTCGGCGGGTCAGGTCTGGCGGGCCGCGGCCTTCACGCGGCTGGTGAGCTCGCTGACCTGGTTGAAGACCGCGCGCCGCTCGGCGAGGAGCTGGTTGATCTTGCGGTCGGCGTACATCACGGTGGTGTGGTCGCGGTTGCCGAACTGGGCGCCGATCTTCGGTAGCGACAGTCCGGTGAGCTCGCGGCACAGGTACATGGCGATCTGCCTAGCCATCACCAGGTGCCGGCCCCGGCTCGGGCCGGTCAGCTCGTCGATCGAGACCCCGAAGTAGGCCGCGGTCTGGGCGATGATCAGCCCGGCGGTGATCTCCGGCTCGCCGCCCTCGGGGATCAGATCCTTCAGCACGATCTCGGCCAGGGTCATGTCGACCTCCTGCCGGTTGAGGTTCGCGAACGCCGTCACCCGGATCAGCGCTCCCTCGAGCTCGCGGATGTTGGTCTGGATCTTGGAGGCGATGAACTCCAGGACGTCGGGCGGCGCGGTGAGGCGGTCCATCGCCGCCTTCTTGCGGAGGATGGCGATGCGGGTCTCGAGGTCGGGCGGCTGGACGTCGGTGATCAGCCCCCACTCGAACCGGTTGCGCAGCCGATCCTCGAGCGCCTCGAGCCGCTTGGGGGCCCGGTCGGAGGTCAGCACGATCTGCTTGTTGGCGTTGTGGAGAGTGTTGAAGGTGTGGAAGAACTCCTCCTGGGTCTGGGTCTTGCCCTCCAGGAACTGGATGTCGTCGATGAGCAGCACGTCGACGTCGCGGTACCGCCGCTTGAACACGTCCTGCTTGTCATCGCGGATCGCGTTGATGAACTCGTTGGTGAACTCCTCGCTCGACACGTAGCGAACCTTCGCGCCGGTGTAGAGGCTGCGCACGTAGTGGCCGATGGCGTGCAGGAGATGGGTCTTGCCGAGGCCGGACTCGCCGTAGACCAGCAGCGGGTTGTAGGCCTTGCCGGGAGCCTCGGCCACGGCCACCGCCGCGGCGTGCGGGAACCGGTTGGACGAGCCGATGACGAAGGTCTCGAACGTGTACTTCGGGTTGAGCCTGGTCTCGAGGGCGCTGGGCCGGCCGGAGCGCTCGCTGTCGCGCAGCGAGGGCAGGTCGGGGAACTCGGGAAGGTCCGGGTGGTGCTGGGAGGGTGCGGGGCGGTCGAGGCCGGCGCCCGGAAGCCGCAATACGGGCGCGAGACCGTCGAATGTCGACATGTCGTCATGTCGATCAGTCGATGAGTCGCTGTCGACGGGGTCGGGTCGAGCCGCGCCCAGCTGCCCGCCCAGCTGTTCGGCGCGCTGCTCGACCTGGGCCTGGCGCTGCTCGTACTCGGGCGAGCCGGGGACGAGCGCCGGGTTGATGGTGGTGCCGAGGCCGATGGGCCGGCCGAACACCTCGCTCAGCGCGCCCTCCAGCTCGGCCCGGAGGCGCCCCTCGACCTGGGTGCGGGTGAAGTCATCGGGCACGGCGATGATGGCCAGCTCGTCGTGCATGGTGACGGGGTCGCAGGAGGAGAGCCAGGCCCGTTGGCTGGGCTGGATGGTCTCGAGGACCCTTGGCCAGGCGTCGATGAGGTCGGGGTCGGTCTGGTCCACGAGGTTGTTCGCCTTCTCCCGCTGCGGTGGTGTGGTTGCGTCCCGGTCCACGGCTGCCCGGTCCGCGTTGGTGGTTCAGGTGGTTGTCCGGCAACCGCCGCCCGACGCCAGACCCCTGTCCACAGCATTCTCCACAGCCTGTGAACCCCGGTGTCGCGGGGTGCGCGAGGGGCTGCACAGCGGTGAGATCGGCGGGGAAGACACCGGACCGAGACGCACCCTCTCGCGGCTGCGGGGAGGTGGTAGGGAACCTCGGTGAGAGTCGAAACCTAACCCCGGTCCGAGGACTGGCACAACCCGTTCTCCACAGGTGGTGCGGGCAAGTTGATGTAGCGTCGCCAGTCGCGGTGAAGTCGGCCCGATTGGTCGCACCCGCGGGCCGCTCGCGGGTTTGACCCAGTGTCTGGCAACCGCGTACCGTTGATCGGTCAGCGGCTGTGTCGTGCAGTCCGGCCGCGCCGCCCGGCTTGTCGTGGGTGCCGCCCGCGCCCTCCGCCGACGTGACCACCCAGACCTGCCTCCACACCGGAAGAGAAGCCCCGTGAGCAAGCGGACCTACCAGCCGAACAACCGTCGTCGCCACAAGGTGCACGGCTTCCGTCTGCGGATGCGCACGCGCGCCGGCCGCGCCATCATCTCCTCGCGCCGCCGCAAGGGCCGCAAGAGCCTCGCGGTCTGAGCGAGCCCGGACCACTCGTCCCGTGCTCGCCGCCGACCACCGGCTGCGCGACAGCTCTTCCTTCCGCCGCACCGTGAGGTCGGGGCGGCGGGCCGGGAGCCGCGCCCTGGTCGTGCACCTGTATGTGGACGACGCGGCGGACGGCGGCGATCACGTCGCCGAGCCGGGGACAGGCGCCCCGCCTCGCGTGGGCTTCGTGGTCAGCCGGGCCGTGGGCGGCTCGGTGGTGCGCAACTTGGTCCAGCGGCGGCTCCGCCACCTTGTCAAAGAGAACTTGTCGCAACTGCCGCTGTCCTCGGAGCTGGTGGTCCGCGCCCTGCCGGCCGCGGCGACCCTGACGAGCGCGGAACTTCGCGCCGAGCTCGCCCGTTGTCTCCAACGGGTCGGCGTCGCCGACGCGATGGCCCCAGCGTCGGGTTCGGGAGCAGCGTCGTGAAGTTCGTCCTGATCGCGCTGCTGCGTGGCTACCGAGCGGTGATCAGCCCGCTCTACGGCCAGGTCTGCCGCTACCACCCCAGCTGCTCGGCGTACGCGCTCGAGGCCGTGACCGCGCACGGGAGCGTGCGCGGCAGCTGGCTCGCCCTGCGCCGGCTCGGTCGATGCCACCCGTGGGCCGCCGGAGGCTACGACCCGGTGCCGGAGCGGACCCCCAAGATCATCCACAGAGGGAGAGCCTGATCCCGTGTTCGCACTCGCGCTTGGTCCGTTGGGGACCGTCGCTCACTACATCCTGACCCCGCTCTACTACGCGATCTCGGGTGTGATGCTGGCCTGGCACTCGGTGTGGGGGGTGGTCCTCGACCCCGAGGGCGGGTTGTCGTGGGCGTTGTCGATCGTCGGCCTGACCCTGGTGATCCGCGCGGCGCTGATCCCGCTGTTCGTGAAGCAGATCAAGTCGAGCCGCAACATGCAGCTGATCCAGCCCAAGGTCAAGGAGCTGCAGAAGAAGTACGGCCACGACCGGGAGCGTCTCGCCCAGGAGACGATGAAGCTCTACAAGGACTCCGGGACCAACCCGTTCGCCTCGTGTCTGCCGATCCTGCTGCAGATGCCGATCTTCTTCGCGCTGTTCCGGCTGATCGACCACGCGGCGAAGAAGAACCAGGGCAACGGCTTCCTCTCCGACAAGGTCGCAAGCACCTTCGCCAACTCCCAGATCTTCGGTTCGCTGCCGATCAAGGCATCCTTCACCAGCCCCGATGGGCAGGTGAGCGTGCAGATCGTCGCGGCGATCCTGGTGCTGGCGATGACCGCGACCACGTTCACCACCCAGCGCCAGCTGATGGCCAAGAACATGCCGAAGGACGCACTGTCGGGCCCCTACGCCCAGCAGCAGAAGATGCTGCTCTACGTGCTTCCGGTGGTCTTCGCCGTCGGCGGCATCGCGTTCCCGATCGGCGTGCTCCTCTACTGGACCACCTCGAACCTGTGGACGATGGGGCAGCAGTTCTACGTCATCCGCAACAACCCCGCGCCCGGCACCGAGGCCGCGCGGCTGAAGGCCGAGCGCGACGCCCGGAAGGCCGCGGGCCATGCGCCCGCCGGTGACGCGGAGTCCACGGGGGCTGCTGCCGCCGGGACCACCACCGCGACCGAGGCGGACCCCGGCGCCGACCGGCGGCCGGCCCAGCGCCAGCAGCCGAAGCGTCAGAGCAAGAGCCAACGGCAGGCCAAGGGCGGCGCGCGCAGCCCGGGTGGCCCCCAACGCAGCCAGAACGAGAAGAGGGACGGGAACACGCAGTGAGCGAGCAGACCGACGAGATCAGTCAGGTTCAGGACGAGCAGGTCGAGGACGAGCAGCGCGAGGTGGAGCCGAGCCTTGACGCCGATCACGACGCCGATGACGAGGCCGATGACGAGGTTGGGGACGACTCCGACGACCAGGCTGAGGGCGACGCCGAAGGAGCCAGCGGCGGGAAGGGTTCTCGGATCGACGCGCTCGAGGCCGAGGGCGACATCGCGGCTGACTACCTCGAGGAGCTGCTCGACATCGCGGATCTCGACGGGGACCTGGACATCGATGTGGACGGTGACCGGGCCGCGGTCTCGATCGTCGGCGCCGAGCTGACGCAGCTGGTGGGGGGCAAGGGCGAGGTGCTCGAGGCGCTCCAGGAGCTCACCCGGCTGGCCGTCTACAGGGAGACTGGTGAGCGGTCGCGGCTGATGCTCGACATCTCCGGCTACCGCGCCGAGAAGCGTGCCCAGCTGGAGCGGCTCGCCGAGGAGACGGTGGCCCGGGTGAAGGAGAGCGGAGAGCCCGCGCCGCTGGAGCCGATGTCGCCGTTCGAGCGGAAGGTGGTCCACGACGCCGTCGCCGCCCTGGGCCTCTCGTCGGAGTCCGAGGGCGTCGACCCGCGACGGTTCGTCGTCGTGCTCCCCTGAACCTCCCAGGCCTTACGGTGACGATTGGTTCACCCCAGTGACGGATGTTTCACGTGAAACGCCCTCCACGCCCGAGTTGGCGCGGAGGGCTTTCTCGTCGGCCCCCGCGTTGAGGCTTGCGGAGCGGTACGTCGAGCTCCTCGCCACGGCTGGTGTTGAGCGCGGGCTGATCGGCCCGCGGGAGGCGCCGAAGCTGTGGGAGCGGCACGTCCTGAACTGCCTGGCGCTGTCCTCGGCCATCTCGCCCGGGGCCACGGTGGCCGATCTGGGCTCGGGAGCGGGGCTCCCGGGGCTGGTGCTGGCGATCGGTCGACCCGATCTCCACGTGACGCTCGTCGAGCCGTTGCTGCGGCGCACGACGTTCCTTGGCGAGGCGGTCGAGGAGCTCGGGCTCGGCAACGTCCGGGTTCGACGGGGCCGCGCAGAAGAGCTGCACGGTCGGGATCTCTTCGATGTGGTCACGGCCCGAGCGCTGGCCCCGCTGGACCGGCTCCTAGGGTGGGGGATGCCCCTGGTTGACGGCCGTGGCGCCCTGCTCGCGATGAAGGGGAGCTCGGCCGCCGACGAGATCCGGGCCGCCGGTCCGGTCCTGAATCGACTGCGCTGCGCGCCCGCAGAGCTGCTCACCCTGACCGGCCCGGACGGCTCGTGCACAGCAACCGTGGTCCGAGTGGTTCGGCGGGACGAGCCGGGGCTAGGGTGACGTTTTGACCGCGGTGGAAGGGATGTTCGCGTGACGGAGGGCTCTGCACCCCCGGAGGGGACCCCGCGAGGGTTATCCACCGATGACGAGTCGTCCAGTGAGCGCGTTCCTCCACAGGAGGCCCCGGGTTATCCACAGGGGACCGCTGCCGCGGACAGCTCGGCGGAGGCCGATGTTTCACGTGAAACGGCGACGCTCCCGTCGACGTTCATGAACGTGCGCGACCTGAGCGAAGTCACGCCGTCGCTTGCCGATCCGTACGGCGACGAGCCGACGCCGCTCGCGCAGGCCGCCGAGCACATGCTGCTCGCCCGCCAGGGGGCAAGGCTGCGTCCCCCGTTGAGCCGACCCGAAGAGACCAGGGTCGTGGTGGTGGCCAACCAGAAGGGCGGGGTCGGCAAGACCACGTCAACGGTCAACGTCGCCGCTGCCCTGGCCCAGTTCGGCCAGCGGGTCCTGGTCATCGACCTCGACCCCCAGGGCAATGCGTCCACGGCGCTGGCGGTCGAGCACCATCGCGGCACCCCGTCGACCTACGACCTGTTGGTGGAGGGCCGGCCCCTCGCCGAGGTGGTCACCGCCTGTCCCGACATCGACCTCCTCGACGTCGTCCCGGCCACGATCGACCTGGCCGGTGCAGAGATCGAGCTGGTGAGCGTCGTCGCCCGCGAACAGCGGCTGCAGAAGGCGCTGCACGCAGACCCCCGGATCAGCCGCGAGGCGGTGGAGGTGGCCGGGGAGGATCGCTACGACTTCGTCTTCATCGACTGCCCGCCGTCCCTGGGGCTGCTCACCCTCAACGCACTCGTCGCGGGCCAGGAGATGCTGATCCCGATCCAGGCGGAGTACTACGCCCTCGAGGGGCTCGGCCAGCTCCTGGCGACCGTCGACATGGTGCGGGCGCACCTCAACCCCGACCTCGCGATCTCGGCCATCCTGGTCACCATGTACGACGCGCGGACCCGGCTGGCCGCGGGCGTGGCCCAGGAGGTGCGGTCCCACTTCGGCGACCAGGTGCTCAGGACCGCCATCCCGCGGTCGGTCCGGGTCTCGGAGGCGCCGTCCTACGGCCAGACCGTGATGACCTACGACCCCGGCTCTCCGGGGGCGATGAGCTATCTCGACGCGGCGCGCGAGCTCGCCGAAGTGGGGCTGCGGTCCCGGGAAGGTCAGTCATGAACTCCCCACGCACGCAGCGCCGCGGCCTCGGCCGTGGCCTGGGTTCGCTGATCCCGACCGCGGCACCGACTCCAGAGCCGGCCGCCGGCCCGCCAGCCGGTTCGCCGGCCGAGCCGCCGAGCGAGCCGGCCGGGGGCGCCACCACTGGAGGGAGCGACGCCACGCCGACGGCGGACGACGGGCCGGTCCTGGCGCCGGTCGAGGGCGCCTCCTTCGCCGAGCTGCCGATCGGCGCGATCCGTCCGAACGCCGCCCAGCCGCGCCAGGTCTTCGACGAGGAGGCCATGGCCGAGCTGGTGCACTCGATCCGTGAGGTCGGGCTGCTGCAGCCGGTCGTCGTGCGACGGCAGGGTCCGGACAGCTACGAGCTGGTGATGGGGGAGCGGCGGCTGCGCGCCTCCGAGCAGGCTGGGCTGACCAGCATCCCGGCGATCATCCGCGACACCGACGACACCGCGATGCTGCGCGACGCGCTGTTGGAGAACCTGCACCGCTCGCAGCTCAACCCGCTCGAGGAGGCCTCGGCCTACCAGCAGCTGCTCGACGACTTCGCGTGCACCCACGAGGAGCTCGCCTCGCGGATCGGCCGGTCGCGCCCCCAGATCAGCAACACCATCCGGCTCCTCAAGCTCGGCCCCGCGGTCCAGCGCAAGGTCGCGGCCGGTGTCCTCTCGGCCGGGCACGCGCGCTCCCTGCTGGCCGTGGACGACCCCGAGCTGCAGGACCGCCTGGCGACCCGGGTCATCGCCGAGGGCATCAGCGTCCGCGGGCTGGAGGAGATCGTCGCGGTCGGAGAGCCCGGTGCCGCCGCCTCCAGGCGGTCGCCGAGAGCGAAGCCGACCGCACCCGGGCTCACCGAGCTCGCCGACCGGCTCTCGGACCGGCTCGAGACGCGGGTGAAGGTGGAGCTCGGCCGCGCGAAGGGCAAGGTCACCATCGAGTTCGCCAGCCTGGACGACCTCCGGCGCATCGTCGACATCATTTCTTGATACCCCGCGAGCTTCGGCCCCGGACCCACGGCGACGCTCGCTCCGCTTCGCGGGCTTCGCAGTCGCCGCGGGCACCGGGGCCGATCGCGGGCGCGCTCGCTGCGCTCGCAAGACCGGGTCGCTTCGCTCCCTCGCCACTTGCGGCGGGCGGTTCGCTGCGCTTGCTCCACGCCAGTGGTTCGGGCGAAACCGCGCTGACCTGCGGAAACGGTGGCGACGCGGTGTTGCTAAGTCGCTTTGTCGACAAAGCAACAAATGGACAAGTTAACTTGCGGGGTTGCCCTTGGCGGCCTTGCGGGCCGCTCGTTGGGCTTTCTCGGCGGCGTCCATGGCGGCTGCCTCCTCGAGGGTGGGGGCGCTGCCGCCGTAGCGCCTTGGTGCCCACCAGCAGCCGGGTGGCTGCTCGTCGGCCGGGTAGGCGCGGATCGCCTCGTCGAGCATCGAGGACATCACCCGGCGCAGCTCGGCGGTCTCGGCGACCGGGTCCGAGCCGGTGGGGTGCATCGGCGGACCGACGTTGATGGTGATCGTCCGGCCGCGGGAGAAGTCGCGGGGGTGGTCCTTGGTGATGATCCGCTGGGTGCCCCAGAGGACGACGGGCACCAGCGGCACCGCCGCCGCGGCCGCGATCCGCACCGCGCCGGTCTTGAACTCCTTCAGCTCCAGGGCCCGGGAGATGGTCGCCTCGGGGAAGATCCCGACCGCCTCGCCGGCCTGGAGGTAGTCCAGCGCCGTCCGGAACGAGGCCTCGCCGTCGGCCCGGTCGACCTCGATGTGGTGCATCGAGCGCATCAGCGGCCCGCTCAGCCGGTGGTCGAAGAGCTCGCGCTTGGCCATGAAGCGCACCCTGCGTCCCGACGGGTTGGCCCCGAGCCCGCCGTAGATGAAGTCGACGTAGCTGATGTGGTTGACCGCGAGCAGGACGCCGCCGGTTCGCGGCACGTGCTGGTCGCCGGTGATCCGGATCCGCTGCCCGAGCAGCCGGAACCCCGTCTTGGCGGTGAGGATGACTGGCGGATAGGTCAGGTCACGCACGGCGCGGGTCCGTCCTGTGGGCAGGTCGTGGGAAGCGTCAGCTGAGGTCGGAGCTGGGGCCGTCGTAACCACGCGGACCCAGCTCGCGAGCCGGCGCGTAGGAGTCGAAGGTAGCGCGCAGCTCGAGCTCGGCCTCCACGACGCCGGCGAGGCGGCGTACGCCCTCCCGGATCCGCTCCGGGGTGGGGTAGCAGAAGGAGAGCCGCATGGCGCTGGAGCCGAAGCCGTCGGCGAAGAACGCGGTGCCTGGCACGAACGCGACCCGGGCGGTCACCGCCCGGGGCAGCATCGCCTTCGCATCGACGCCGGGGGGCAGCGTCAGCCAGACGTAGAACCCGCCATCGGGGACGTTCCACCGGCAGGAGGCCGGCATCAGGTCGTGCAGGGCCTCGACCATCGCATCACGGCGTTCGCGGTACATCTCCCGGAACTGCTTGATCTGGCCCTGCCAGTCGTGGCTGGCGAGGTAGGCCGAGACGGCCATCTGCGAGAACTGTGGCGGGCACAGAGTGGCGGACTCCTGGGCGAGCACCAGCTTCTCCCGGACGGTGTGGGGTGCCAGCGCCCAGCCGACCCGGAACCCCGGCGCGAAGGTCTTGGAGAACGAGCCGAGATAGATCACGCCCTCGCTCTCGTCTGCGCGCAGGGCGCGCATCGGCTCGCCCTCGAAACCGAGCAGGCCGTAGGGGTTGTCCTCGAGGATCAAGATGTCCTCGCGACGGCAGATCTCGAGGATCTCGGGCCGGCGGGCGGCCGAAAGGGTCACGCCGGCGGGGTTGTGGAAGTTGGGGATCGTGTAGAGGAACTTGATCTTCTTGCCGGCCGCGCGGGTTGCGCTGATCGCCTGGCGCAGCGCCTCGGGCACCAGCCCGTCGGCGTCCATCTCGGCGTGGACGACGTCGCACTGGTAGGCCTTGAAGACGCCCAGGGCACCGACGTAGGACGGGGCCTCGCAGATCACGACGTCGCCCGGGTCGCAGAACACCCGGGTGACCAGGTCCACCGCCTGCTGGGAGCCGACGGTCACGACCACGTCGTCGGGGTGCGCCTCGATGCCCTCGAGCCGCATCACCTCGGTGATCTGCTCGCGCAGCGCCGGCACGCCCTGCCCCGAGCCGTACTGCATGGCCTCGGGGCCGTGGTGGGCGACGAGGTCGCCGATGGCCCGGCCGACCACGTCGAGCGGTAGCCCCGAGATGTTGGGCATGCCACCGGCCAGCGAGACGACCTCGGGGCGGGAGGCAACGGCGAACAGCGCCCTGATCTCGGAGGCGGTCATCCCGGCGGTGCGAGCGGCGTAGCGGTCGACGTAGGGGTCGAGGCGCGGCTGCGGACGCGAGGGCGTGCTCTCCATGGTGGATCTAGTGTGCTGGATGGCCACCGCAGGGCGCAGCGGGAATGGCCACGACTCGGTCACATCGGGTCACATCGGGTCACATCGGCGGCACATCGGGCTACGGCGACCGCCACGCGGCCCCGGCGCCCGCTCTATCCTGGTCGCATGTCCCGCAAGGTGGTGCGACTGACGGTCGACCACCTCGCGCAGCTCGAGGGGCCGTGCCGGACCTGCCTGTTCTGGGAGCTCGACCCGGTCAGCCGGAGCCGGGTGGCGGCCGCCGAGGCCGCGACCGAGAAGGAGGCGTGGGTCTCCCAGGTGCTCCGCGACTGGGGCTCGTGCGGCCGGGTGGTCCTGGTCGACGACCAGCCCGTGGGCTATGCGATCTACGCGCCGGACACCTTCGTCCCGGGGGCCGGAGCGTTCGCGACCGCGCCCGTCTCACCCGACGCGGTGCTCCTGACCAACGTGTGGGTGCATCCGCGCCACACCGGCGGTGGCCTGGGCCGGATGCTGGTCCAGGGGATGGCTCGCGACCTGATCAAGCGTGGCGGGATCAAGGCCGTCGAGGCCTTCGGCGACACGCGTGGTCCCGGACGCCGGGGCAGCTGTGTGCTGCCCGCGGACTTCCTCGGCAGCGTCGGGTTCAAGACCCAGCGGGCGCACGGCGCGACGCCGCGGATGCGGATGGAGCTGCGCACCGCGCTGTCGCTGAAGGACGAGGTCGAGGCGGCGCTGGAGCGGTTGGTCGGTGCGGTGCGGCCCCAGAAGGCCCATCCCGCCGAGGGCCGCATGACACGCGGCGAACTGAACTAGCGCCAGCAGCAAATGCCGACTGGGACCCGACCGTGATGGTCAGGTCCCAGCGCTGGCTTCGGTGTGGCTCCGTCGCGCTACGGCATCAAGCGATGTAGTCGGCCAGCTCGTTGAGCAGGGCCTGCTTGGGCCGGGCGCCGACGATCGACTTCACGACCTCGCCGTCCTTGTAGAGGTTGATGGTCGGGATGCCGGTGACGCGGTAGGACGAGGGGGTGACGGGGTTCTCGTCGACGTTCATCTTCAAGAACGTGATCTGGTCGCCGTGCTGGCTGGCGATCTCGTCGAGGATCGGGGCCACCTGCTTGCACGGGCCGCACCACTCCGCCCAGAAGTCCACGAGGACCGGCTTGTCGGACTTGAGGACCTGCGCGTCGAACTCGGCGTCGGTCACGGACTCGATGTGTCCCACAGTGGGTCACCTTTCTGATGATGGGTCGACCCCGAACCGGGTCGACGAGCCTCAGGCCTGCTCAAGTCAACCGCACCGAGCCTGCGAATGTTCCCGTCCCACGCTCGTCGGGATAGTCACCGACGAACGTCTCGCAGGCAAGCGTTTGCGTACGAGCCGAAGGTCCGTGACTACCCCGACGAGCGGGTCGGTCAGGCGCCTGCGATCTGGGCGGCCTCGACGACGACCTCGGCGTCGGCACGGGCCTGCGCCTCGGCCGGGTCGCCCACGTGCGCCAGCTCCGCGAGGTAGCGCTCGGCGTCCAGCGCCGCGGCGCACCCCGTCCCGGCGGCGGTGATCGCCTGGCGGTAGTGGTGGTCGACCAGGTCGCCGGCGGCGAAGACACCGGTGAGGTTGGTGCGGGTCGAGGGGTGCTCGACGATGACGTAGCCGTCGTCGTCGAGGTCGACCTGCCCGGTCAGCAGCTCCGAGCGTGGGTCGTGCCCGATGGCGATGAACAGCCCGGTGGCGTCGAGCTCGCGCTTCTCGCCGGTCACGGTGTCCTCCAGGGTCACCGACTCGAGCCGGTCGGAGCCGTTGATCGAGTCGACCTTGGAGTTCCAGACGATGTCGAGCTTCGGGTCGGCGAACGCGCGCTCCTGCATGATCTTGGAGGCGCGCAGCTCGTCGCGGCGCACGATCATGGTGACCTTGGAGCCGAACCGGGTGAGGAACGTCGCCTCCTCGACGGCTGAGTCGCCGCCGCCGACGACCGCGATGTGCTGCTCGCGGAAGAAGAAGCCGTCACACGTCGCGCACCACGACACGCCACGGCCGGAGAGCTCGTCCTCGCGGGGCAGCCCGAGCTTGCGGTAGCCCGAGCCCATCGCCAGGATCACGGCACGCGCCGTGTAGGTCTCCGTGTGTGTCTTGACCACCTTGACAGCACCGGTCAGATCGACCTCGATCACATCGTCGGGGATCAGCTCGGCGCCGAACCGCTCGGCCTGGGCGCGCATCTCGTCCATCAGGGCCGGGCCCATGATGCCGTCGCGGAAGCCGGGGAAGTTCTCGACCTCGGTGGTGTTCATGAGGGCACCACCCGCCGTCACCGACCCCTCGAAGACGAGGGGGTGCAGGCTGGCCCGGGCGGCGTACACCGCGGCGGTGTAACCGGTGGGGCCGGAGCCGATGATGATGACGTTGCGGGGCTCGGACATGCGCCGTTGCTCTCCTCGGATGGTCGGTAGGACAACAACCGATCGTAGGCCAGGAAGATTCCCCAGCGGGGGCTCAGGGCAGGCTCAGGGCAGGCTCAGGTTGACGCTGCCGAGCGGCTGTCCGCTGTCGCACGCCAGGACGTCGGCCCGCCGGCTGCCTCCGCTGGGCGGCCGCAGCGCCAGGACCGCCGGCTGGCCGTCGAAAAGCGCGGGGAAGAGGTCGCCGAGCCCGAACTTGGAGCGGGGAATCGGCTGCTCGCAGGCCGCGAGACCGTCTGCCTCGGCGGAGTAGTGCGGGCTCGCCTGCGCGTTGGCCTCGAGGTGGGGCAGCAGCTCCTCCACGTCGCGCCGCAGGTGCGCCGAGCTCAGCGTCACCGGGGCCAACGGGGCCGCCTCGGTCGGGCCGGGAACCGTCGGGGCGGCCGACTCGCTGGTGAGGTCGCGGCTCCCCTTGCCGCCCGCGGAGCTGCCCCGGTCGGCGCTGACGGCGGAGTCGCTGCCGCTGCCCGGGCTGTCGTCGGTCCCGATCGCCTGACCGACCGCGAAGCCGGCCACGATCACTGCCGCGGCGCCGGTGAGCAGGGCTGCGGCGTTGCGGCGCCGGCGCCGCGCCGCCAGGTCGATGACGGGAGCGATGCCGGGTCGGTCGCGGGAGGCGGTGGGCTGGTCGATGGTCAGGTCGGCGAGCGCCGCGTCGAGCCGGTCGGCCACGGCGGCCGGGATCGGCTCGTCGTGTCGCGCCTCGGCGAGCAGTCGGCGTACCTCCTCCTCCTGTTCGGGAGTGAGCTCGGGCAGCGGGCCGGCAGCATGCTGGTCGCTCATGGGTCGTACGCCTCCTCTCGGGGATCAGGAGTGTGTGGCTGGGACGGGACGGTGGTCGACTCAGCCAGGATCGGGCGGGGCGCGGGACGCCTCCGTGGATCGGACGGACGGCAGCCGGTCGGGGTTCCCCGGGGGCAGGTGGTCTGGCTCACCCCCCGGCCGCAGGACGCCGAGCAGGGTCGCGAGCCGGGCCCGGCCGCGCGAGCAGCGGGACTTGACGGTGCCCACTGCGCAGTCGAGCATCTCGGCCACCTCGGCGACGGGGTAGCCCTCCATGTCGACCAGGACCAGCGCCGCTCGCTGGTCCGCCGGGAGCTGCTCGAGGGCCGCGAGCACGGTACGGCGCCGCTCCTCGACGACCGCGAGGTCGGCCGGGTCGGCCGCCTCGGAGGTCGAGGTGACCAGCGAGCCACGGTCGCCGATGTCGTCGAGGTCCTCGGGGAGCGGGTCGGCCCGGCGTACCTTCGCGGCCCGGATCCGGTCGAGGCAGGCGTTGACCACGACCCGGTGCAGCCAGGTGGTGACCGCGGCGTCCCCGCGGAAGGAGCCGGCCCGGCGGTAGGCCGCGATCATGCCGTCCTGGAGGCCGTCGGCGGCGTCCTCGGGGTTGCCCATCGTGCGCAGCGCCACGGCCCAGAGCCGGTCGCGGTGGCGGCGGAAGAGGATGGCGAACGCCTCGGCGTCGCCGTCGACGTGCGCCTGGAGGAGCTCGTGGTCGGTGAGCTCCGCTTCAGCAGGGGCGTTCATGCTTCTTCGGGGTCGCCACGAAAGCGCGCGGCTCCCGCGCGCAGCGCCGCCCCCGTGCGGCTTCGGGGGGAGATCATCCGGCCACCACGAGGTCAACGATCCCACCCTTGAAGCCGCCGTCGACAGCCGGGAGGGAGGTGAACCAGATCGTGAGGTACCGACCGGTGGGTGCGTCGTCGAGCGTGACGCTGACTGAGGCCGGCGCGGCCTGCTGCTGGGCCAGCGGGGTCAGCTTCTCCGGGTTGTCCGGGACGCTGTCGGTCAGGTAGAGCGAGAGGCCGGTGGGCTGGCCCTCGAGCGTGAGGTCGACGCGGCGTACGGCGCGGGTCTCCCCGAGGTCGACGACGAGCCCGACCCCGCGCTTGAGCCCCGCGGGTCCGAGCTGCTGCTTGTAGGTGAGGGTGGTCCACGACGTGGCCGGGTCGCCGTCGACGGCCGCAGCGGCGTCCTCGGAGTTCTCCTCGCCGTCGCCCTGCGGGTCGAGGTCGGCCGCGGTCAGCCCGGTGAGCGGGGTGGGGGACGGCTCGGGCGTGGTCGTCGTCGCCGAGGTCGACGGCGTGGAGTCCTCGTCGGGCTGGGTGCCGAGCGGCGTCCGTCCGCGCCCGAGGTTGAAGGCGATCGCGACGGTGACGAGCAGGACGAGCGCCACCGCGACCAGCATCGCGAGCCGTAGCCAGTTGCGACCGGGGACCTGTTCGCGGGTGTCGTCGAGCTCGTCGACGTGCCATGCGGGATCGGGTGCGGGGGACCGGTCGAAGGGCCAGTACTCGTCGCCGAGCACGACCGGTCCGGCGTCGGGGCGGGGGTAGCGCGGCTTGCGCTCGTCTGCCGCGAACAGCGGCCGCTCCGGTGGCTCCTCGAACGGCGGGGGCGGTGGCGCCGGCTCGTCGTGCGCGCGCAGCCAGGAGACCTCGTCGTTGTCGTCGTCGAAGATCGGGAGGCCGGCCTGGGTGGGCACCTCGACGACGGGATCGGGCTCGGGTTCGGCCACGGGTACGGGGTCGGGCTCAGGCTCGGGCGGCGGCACCCAGTCGTCGGGGTGCGGCCGCGCCAGGATCTCCGGCACCGCCGGTAGCACCACCGTCTGGTTCTTCTCCGGGTTGCCCGCCGCGATCGCCTGCCCGAGCCCGGTCGGGTCGCCGACGAACTCGGCGAGCAGCCGGTGGATCCCGCGGGCGCTGCCGAGGTCGCGGACCTCGCGGACTCGATGGCCCCGGGCGTTGAGCAGCTCGTCGCACAGGTCGTCGAGGACCCGGGGTACGCCGGCGCGCACCTGCCGGGGCCGCAGCACCCGGCCGTGCGCCTCCGGCGCCCGGGGGACGGCCGAGGGCGAGAGCCCGGCCCAGCGGCCAGTGAGCGTGGCGTGCAGGAGGCCCGCGAGGTCGACCACGTCGTGGTGCGGGTCGCTGGGCGCCATCCCGTGCAGCGCGGCGTCGACGCAGAAGCCGATGATGCGGACCGAGCCGGCGTCCTCGAGGAGCACGTTCTCGGGCGAGAGCAGCCCGTGCGCGACGCCGTGGGCGTGCGCGACCGCGATCGAGTCCGCGACCTCGCCGACGATCCAGGCCGCCCGCCGCGGGGAGAGCGGGCCGTTGCTCGCAAGCATGATGTCGAGCGAGGTGCCCGAGCCCCACTCGTTGACCACGAAGCAGAAGTCGTCGACCCGCTCGGCGTCGAGGACCCGCAGGATCCGCTGGTCCAGGACGGTCGCCGACCGACGCGCGGCGTCGAGCAGCAGCTCGGCCCTCGGGTCGTCGGCCTCGATCACGTGCAGCGCGACGTGTCGCTCGAGCACCCGGTCGTGGGCGCGCCAGAACCGGCCACCCCCGCTCTCGCTCAGGAGGTCGACCAGCCGGTAGCGGTCGGCGAGCACGTCGCCGGCCCGCGTCGCGTGCGGCACGCCTGCTGCCGACCCCCTTGCTGGCTGTGGCTGGTGTGGTCCCCGAGGTGGCCATCGTAGAGCGGCCGACCGGGTCCCGGCTGCGTCTCCGGTCAGCCCGCGGCCCTGCGGGTCAGGGTCGCGAGCACGTCGGTGACCTCGCGGATCCGCAGCAGCCGCGCCAGGACCAGGAACAGCAGCACGTCCACCGCCCCGACGCACACCAGCCGGACCGCCGCCACGATCGTGCCGGGGTCGTCGGCGAGCCCCTCGAGCACCTGCGCGACCGGGAAGGTGAGGCTCGTGGCCAGCCCGGCCGCGATGACCAGGCGGCCGCCGAAGGTGAGCAGCCGGCGGGTGCGCAGCCCGCCGAGGCGGCGGCTCAGCAGCAGGTAGGAGACCACCGAGCCGACGAGGTACGACGCGGCGTAGGCCAGCACCAGGGCTGGCGCGGTGTGCTCGGCCGAGGTCGCGCCGACCAGCACGACGGCGACCACGATGTTGGTCGCCGCGACCGCGCACTGCACGAAGAAGACCGTGCGGTTGAGCTCGAGTGAGTAGAAGCCGCGCAGCACCAGGTAGTGGAAGGTGAAGAACAGGATGCCGAGGCCGAACAGGGAGAGCGTCGGGACGTAGGTGTCCACCCCGTCCTTCGCCGCGGCGCCGTGGGCGAAGACGACCCGCGCCAGGTCGGGAGCGATGATCGGCAGCAGCGCGACGAACGGCACGATGACGACCAGCGCGGAGCGGATGGTCGCGGAGAGCTGGCCCGCCAGGGCCGGCCGGTCACCCGCGGCGGCGTACGCCGAGAGCCGCGGCAGCATCGCGGTGGCCAGTGACACGGTGACGATCGAGTGGGGGACCATCACCACCCCGAAGCTGAAGGCGTAGACCGTGGCGCCGGTGCCGCCGGCGACCGCACCGCCGGTCGCCAGCCGCTGCACGACGACGTAGGCGACCTGGTTGACCACGACGAAGAGCACCGTCCACACCCCGAGTCGCAGGGTGTGCCCGAGTCCGGTGCCGCGCAGGTCGAAGCGCGGCCGGTAGACGAAGCCCGCACGCCGCAGGTAGGGGACCAGGATCACGAACTGCGCAGCGATCCCGAGCGTCGAGCCGAGGCCGAGGAGCAGCTCCTGCCCACCGCTGAACCCGCCCTGGGTCTCGGCGCCCGCGGCGGCGCCGTAGACCAGCAGGTAGACCAGGATGACGGCCACCGAGATCACGTTGTTGGCGATCGGCGCCCACATCATCGGGCCGAACGAGCCGCGGGCGTTGAGGATCTGGCCGACCAGCACGTACATCCCGTAGAAGAAGACCTGCGGCAGGCAGAAGCGGGTGAACGCGACCGCGGAGTCGAAGACCTCCCCCTGGTAGTGGTTGGTCACGACCCGCACGATCAGCGGCGCGGCCACCACCAGGACCACGGTGACGACGACCAGGAAGATCCCGGCGGCGGTGATGACCCGGTTGGTGTAGGCGTCGCCACGGTCGGGGTCGCTGCGCAAGGCGCGGACCAGCTGCGGGACGAGGACGGCGTTGAAGACGCCGCCGGCGAGCAGGATGTAGAGCGCGTTGGGCAGCGTGTTGGAGACGGTGAAGACGTCGGCGTGCAGCCCCGCGCCCAGGGCCGCGGAGAGCAGGGCGGCCCGGACGAAGCCGCTCAGTCGCGACACGGTGGTGCCGGCGGCCATCACGGCGCTGTTGGAGAGCAGGCTGGACTGCTCGGCCACCTCGTCGACGGGTCGGTCGGTCACCTGGTGCCGGCTCCTGCGGTCTGCTTGTGGCCGGTCGTCTCGTCGGCATCCAGCTCGTCGGCCGGGTCCTCCGGCGTACGCCGCGCAGAGCGGATCCTCCGGTAGATGCGGATCCCGACCGCACCGAACAGCAGGGCGCTGCCGATGCCGAGGAAGAGCCAGATCACGTTGCTGACCTGGGCCGAGCGGATCGTCAGCGCCGACGTGGCGCCGAGCGGCGTGCCGTGCTTGTCGGTGACGACGAGGGTCACGTGGTGGATGCCGTTCTCGTGGGTGCGCGCGGTGAGCAGCACCGCCTGGCGGCTGTGGGCGGGGACCTGGACCCGCTGGGGTCCGTCGATGACGAGCTTGCCGTCCGCCTTCGCCTCGATCGACACGGTCACCGGCTGGTCGAGGCCGTTGATGATCGTCGGCTGGAACCGCCCGCTGGAGCTCGACAGCGTGACCGCTGGCGGTGCCTCGACCTGCACCTTCCTCAGCCTGGCCGCGATCCACTCCCGGGACTGGTCGGTGGCGGCCCGGCTCGCGATCGGCCGCGTCCGCGCGCTGTAGGACGTCGAGCCGAGGGCCTCGTCGGTGACGGCACCGGAGACGATGTTGTTGAGGGTGAGCAGGTTCTGCAGCGCCACCCCGCTGCGGATCAGCTCGTCGGCGGAGTCGAAGTTGGGCTGGTCGAGCTCGGCGACCTGCTGCGACCTCGGGTAGTGCAGCGCGGTGCCGTCGGCGGGCATCGAGGCCCCGGCCCGGCTCACCGCGGCCACGGAGGTGACGTCGAGCCAGTCCGAGTCGAGGCCGCTGAAGAAGGAGTTACCGGCCTCGGGCGGCACCCAGTCGTGCGGAAGCACCATCGTGAGCGGTGCCTGGTCGCCGCGCAGGAACCGCACCGCGGCCTCGGCCAGCAGCCGCTGCCTCATCGCCGTCAGGGCGGTCCGGCTGTCCGGCCCCGGGCCGCCCGCGCCCGCTCCGCTCGAGGTCACGATCACGTTCTGGCCGGCCACGGTGGCGAGCGCGGGGCTGGGGGCGGGGAACATCGCGTCGGTCAGCAGAATCGTCGACCCGGGCGCGGCATCGGCGATGGCCCGCTTGCTCAGGAAGCCGCTCGGCGAGGAGAGCACGGGGGTCGTGGTGACGTCGAGCCCCGGGAGCGTGCTACCCGCCCGGGCGACGGCCCGCTGGTAGAGCTGGGGGTCGTGCTCGGCCGCTCCCGACACGTCGAGATCGCCGTAGGGCAGCGCCATCACCTGGTCCTCGGGTCGCATCGCGGAGGCGAGCCGGGCCAGCCACGCCTGGGCGGCCTGCGCGGCGGCGCGCACCGCCGGGTCGAGCGCGTCGAGGTCGAGCGGGCTGTCCGGCGCCGCCTCCGGGTCCGCAGTCGGCGAGGGGGTCGGCTCCTCGGTGGGGGAGGCGCTGTCCGAGGGCGCGTCGGTGGACACGTCCTCGCCGTCCGCGTCGCCCGGCTGGAGGTTGGCGGCGAGCGAACGAGGTGGGTTGCCGGCCGCGATGCGGCGTACGGCGTCGACCAGGGCCGGGTCGACGAGCCAGGTCACGGTCCGGTCGCCCGAGCTCGCACCGAAGTCGACCAGCGAGCGGAGCCGACCGCCCTGGGAGAGGGACTGGGTCCAGCTCTCGAGGTCGTCGACGGAGCCGTCGGCCGCATAGGTGAGCTGGTGGCGCAGCGGGATCGCGATCGCCATGGGCTCCACGCCCGGCCGGGCCTCCGGCACCAGGGGCAGGAAGGTGCGGGCCCGCCCGTCGGTGAGCTGGTCGCGACCCTCGGGGCTCTCACCCAGTGCGTGCACGCCGAACCAGTAGACCCCGGGCGTGCTCACGTGGAGCAGCGAGCGCGGGAGGCTGATGGTGTAGGGCAGGGACTGGCCCGGCGCCAGCTCTGGGATGAGGAAGTGACGTCGGGTGTCGCTCACGCCGACCCGACTGCCCACCACGGTGTCCGAAGGCGTGGCCACGGCGTCGGCGAGCTGTTGCGCGTTGGTCATCGGCTGGTCGGAGATGAACGCGTAGACGTTGATCGTGGACCAGACCTCGGTGTCGTCGTTGGTGACGAAGCCCGACACCCGAACCATGCCCTCGTCGGGGATGGTCGAGGGCGTCAGCTGGTCGATGGTGACCGAGAGCGGGGTCTTGTCGTCGGCTCGTGCGCGGTGGGCCCGCCGGCTCACCGCGAGCTTGCGGGCCGCTGGCTTCGCGGTCTGCTTGCGCAGCTGGGACTGGACCGCGGGATCGTCGGTCGGTGTGCTGCCGCCGTCGGCCGAGGCGGGGCCCGACGACACCAGCGGACCCAGCAGCACCGGCACCGTCAGCGCCGCCAGGGCAGCACTGAACGAGAGCCGGCGGAGCATGGGTGAAGGTTAGACCTCGAGCCTGTGCGTCCCGAGACCTGGCGAAGCGTCACCTGACTCTAGATGAGTGATTCCCGGGCCTCACGCGCCGAGCGACGCTCGGCATCCACGCTGGCGGCGTCCCCGGAGCTCGAAAGACGTCCAGTCTGCCAGCGCCCCGGGGTCTTGCCAGCGCGGCGCCGAGCGCCGCTCGCCATCGCGATCCCCGGGAATCACTCATCTAGAGTGGACCCTCGTGTCCGCTCCCGAGTCGCCCGCGATGACCGTGGTCGAGCTGCAGCGCCACGCGGGAGCGGAGCTGGAGCGGATCGCGACGGTGATCGACGACCTCGGCGAGGTGTTCGCCAGCGCCGGGCACGAGCTGGCCCTGGTCGGGGGGCCGGTGCGTGACGCGATGCTCGGCCGTCCGCACAACGACCTCGACTTCGCGACCTCCGCCCGTCCCGACGACACCGAACGGCTGCTGTCGGCGTGGGGCGAGGCGACGTGGGACATGGGCCGGGACTTCGGCACGATCGGCTGCCGCAAGGGACCCTGGACGGTCGAGGTGACGACCTATCGCTCGGAGGCCTACGACCCGGCCTCGCGCAAGCCGACCGTCGACTTCGGCGACAGCCTGGTCGGCGACCTGGGCCGCCGCGACTTCACCGTCAATGCCATGGCGGTGCGGGTCCCGGGCCGCATCGTCGAGGACCCCTACGGCGGGGTGGTCGACCTCGCACAGGGGCTGCTGCGCACGCCCGGCACCCCCCAGGCCTCCTTCTCCGACGACCCGCTGCGGATGCTGCGCGCCGCGCGCTTCGCCGCCCAGCTGGGCTTCGAGGTCGGCCCGGAGGTCGTCGCCGCGATGACGGAGATGGCGGGCCGGATCGAGATCATCTCCGCCGAGCGGGTCCGCGACGAGCTCGTGAAGCTGATCTCTGCGCCGCACCCGCGCCGAGGCCTGGCGCTGCTCGTGCAGACGGGCCTCGCGGCGTACGTGCTGCCGGAGCTGCCCGCGCTCGCCCTCGAGCGCGACGAGCACCATCGGCACAAGGACGTCTACGACCACACACTCACCGTGCTCGAGCAGTCGATCGACCTCGAGCACCGGCTGCCCGGGGGCGGCCCGGACTTCGTGAGCCGGTTCGCTGCGCTGATGCACGACGTCGGCAAGCCGCGCACGCGCAGGTTCCTCGACGACGGCTCGGTGACCTTCCACCACCACGACGTGGTCGGCGCCAAGCTGACCTGCAAGCGGATGCAGGCACTGCGCTTCTCCAAGGAGGAGACCGAGGCGGTGGCCAAGCTGGTCGAGCTGCACCTGCGCTTCCACGGCTACGGCTCGGGCGAGTGGACCGACTCCGCCGTACGCCGCTACGTGCGCGACGCCGGCGACCAGCTCGAGCGCCTGCACGTGCTCACCCGCGCCGACTGCACCACCCGCAACCGGGCCAAGGCCGAGCGGCTGCGCCGCACCTACGACGACCTCGAGGCCCGGATCGCCACGCTGCAGGAGCAGGAGGAGCTCCTCTCGCTCCGCCCCGACCTCGACGGCAACCAGATCATGGAGCTGCTCGGTATCGGCCCGGGCCGCGACGTCGGCGCCGCCTACAAGTTCCTGCTCGACCTGCGCATCGACAACGGCCCGATGAGCGAGGACGAGGCCAAGGCCGCGCTGCTGGCCTGGTGGGAGCAGCGATGATCGTCCCGCTCACGATCTTCGGCGTCGCCTCGCCGTACGCCTGGGAGGTCGTCGAGACCGCCTGGCGGGCCGAGTTCGACCCCACCTGCGTCGACAACTTCGGCGGCGCCGACCCCCGCCTGCCGGGGCTGACCACCGGCACGGAGGACGGCCCGTTCGTCCTCGGCCTGGCCGCCGCCCAGCACCGCGCCGCGGCGGCACACCGGGCCCGCGCCGCGGGGCTCACCGAGCCGGTCGCGCTGGTCGACCCGACCGCGGTCGTGGCCCGGACGGCGACGCTCAAGCACGGCACCTATGTCAACGCGGGCGCGGTCGTGGCCTCGCACACCGTCGTGGGCTGCCACGTGAACCTCAACCGCTCTGTCTCGATCGGGCACGACAACGAGCTCGGCTTCGCGTGCTCGTTCGGCCCGGGCGCGGTGACCACCGGTGGCGTGGTGGTCGGCCCGGCGACCTTCGTCGGCGCAGGTGCCGTCATCCTCCCGGGGGTGCGGATCGGCCGGCGTGCCACGATCGGGGCCGGTGCCGTCGTCACCAAGGACGTCGACGACTTCGGGGTCGTCGTCGGCAACCCGGCGCGCGCCGTACCGCACTCGAAGGGGTTCGAGCCCGTGGAGGAGGACCGCTGCCCGCACTGCTGAGGGACCTCGACCGCCCGGCGCCGATCGTGCTCGCCCCCACTGGCATGGTGCCGACGCGGGCGATGACGCCGCACGTGCCGCTGACCCCCGCCGAGGTCGCGCGCGACGTGGCCACGGCCGTCGCGCTCGGGATCACCTCGGTGCACCTCCACGCTCGCGACGCCGAGGGGACGCCGACCTGGGAGCGCGAGGTCTACGCGCGGCTGGTGGGCGCCGTGCGCGAGGCGGCGCCCGACGTGGTGGTCAACGTGAGCACGAGCGGACGCACCTGGTCCGAGCTCGAGCGCCGCGCCGACGTGCTTGCGCTCGACGACGACCTCAAGCCCGATCTGGCCTCGCTCACGCTCTCGTCGCTCAACTTCGTGGGCCAGGCCTCGGTCAACGCCCCGGACGTCGTGCGCGGCCTGGCCAGGATCATGCTCGAGCGCGGCATCGTGCCGGAGCTGGAGATCTTCGACCTCGGCATGGTCAACATGGCGCACGTGCTCGCCAAGGAGGGGCTGCTGCGCGCACCGCTCGTGGCCAACCTGTTCTTCGGCAACGTCGCCGGCATGCAGGCGCTGCTGCCCGAGGTCGGCCTGGCTGTCGAGCGGCTGCCCGAGGGCACGCTCTGGTCGGGAGCCGGGCTGGGCGACTACCAGCTCACGGCGCAGGCGCTGTCGGTCGCGGCCGGCGGCGGCGTCCGGGTCGGGCTCGAGGACGGCATCTGGTGGGACCGGGCCCGCACCCGGCTGGCCACCAACCCGATGCTCGTCGAGCGGGTGCACGAGCTGCTCGCCATCCACCAGCGGAGCGCGATGAAGCCCTCGGAGCTGCGCGAGCGGCTCGCCGCGCGGTCATGAACGTCCCCGTGGCCGCACCCTCGCGCCTGGCCGCGGCGGAGGCCGAGGCCGTTCGGGCGGCCGTTGACCGGGTGCTCGCCGGCGACCGGTGGGTCGGGGGACCGGCGGTGGCGTCGTTCGAGGCGGCCTTCGCGGCGTACCTCGAGACCGACCGGGAGGTCGTCGGCGTTGCCAGTGGGACGGACGCCCTGGTGCTCGCCCTGGCGGTGCTGGGGCTGGGCCCAGGGGACGCCGTGCTGGTTGCGGCCGACGAGGGTGGCTACGCCGCCGGGGCGGCCGACCAGCTGGGGCTCGCGGTCCGGGCGATGGACGTCGACCCGCGGCTCGGCGTACCCACGGTCGAGACGGCCCCGGCCGGCTGCACCGACGACGTCCGCGCGGTCGTGGTCACCCATCTGCACGGTGACGCCGTGCCGCTCGGCGGCACCGACGGCCTCGACGCGTGGCGGCGCGAGCGCGGGCTGCTGCTGGTCGAGGACTGCGCCCAGGCGCACGGGCTGCGAGTCGGTGGTGCGCACGTCGGTCTGGTGGGGGATGCGGCGACCTTCAGCTTCTACCCGACCAAGAACCTGGGCGCTGTCGGCGACGGCGGCGCCGTGGTGCTCTCCCCGGACCGCGCCGCGGAGGTGCGGTCGCTGCGGGAGTACGGCTGGGGCGAGCGCTACCGCGTCGAACGGACGGGCGGGCGCAACAGCCGGCTCGACCCGCTGCAGGCCGCGGTGCTCGAGGCCCGGCTGCCATGGCTCGACGCGCGCAACGCCCGGCGCCGCGAGATCTCGCGCGGCTACCGCGAGGTCCGCGAGCTGCACGGCGACCCGGACACCACGGTCGCCCACCACGCCGTCGTGCTCGCTGGGGATCGGGAGGAGCGCGAGCACCTGCGCGACCATCTGGCCGAGGAGGGCATCGACACCGCCGTGCACTACCCGTGGCTGGTCACCGAGATGCCCGGGCTGAGGGTGACGGGCGCGGCGCCGGGCGCGGCCGCACGCCGTGACCGGAAGCTGAGCGTGCCGTGCTTCCCCGAGCTGACCGACGACGAGGTCGCCCGGGTCCGGAAGGCGCTGGCATGAGCGCCCCGGGCATGAGCTTCCCGTCGTACGCCGACGAGCGCGGCGTGCTGGTGCCGATCGAGCTGGCCGAGGTGCCCTTCGTGACCCGTCGGGTCTTCGTCGTCACCGGCCCGCCCGAGGGTGCCGTGCGCGGCGGCCACGAGGTCACCTGCCGCGAGCAGGTCGTGCTGGTCAGCGGCCGCGCCGAGCTGCGCATCGGAGACCGGGTCGAGGTCCTGGACCGACCGGGCGCGGCGGTGCTCATCGAGGTCGGCGAGACCGTGTCCTACGAGCTGGGGCCGGGCGGATCGGCCGTCGTGGTGCTGGCCGACGCGCCGTGGGAGCTGCGGTCATGACGCTGGCATCGATCCGGGCGTCGATCCTGGTGCCGACCCACGACAAGCACACGACGCTGCCGCTGGCCATCGGCACCGCCCTGCGCCAGAGCGTCGAGGAGCTCGAGGTGATCGTGGTCGGCGACGGGGTGACGGACCCGGTGCAGTCGGTCGTCGAAGAGCTGGTGGCGACGGACCCGCGCGTGCGATTCCTCGACCGGCCCAAGGGCGCCCACCACGGTGAGAGCTACCGGCACGAGGCGATCGAGGCCGCCGAGAGCGACGCGATCTTCTACCTCTGCGACGACGACCTGTTGCTGCCCGACCACGTCGCCGACCTGCTCGCACTGCTGGAGGACCACAACTTCGTGCAGTCCTTCAACGGCTACGTGCGCACTGACGGAGAGCTGGACTTCTACGCGGCCGACCTCGCCGACCCCGCCGCCATCGAGCTGATGCTCGACCCGGAACTGCGGCACTGCTCGGTGAGCATCACCGGTACGGCGCACTCGCGCGCCTTCTACGAGACCGTGGGCGAGCCGTGGGACACCACGCCGTCCGGTGAGTGGGCCGACCACTGGCAGTGGAAGAAGCTGTTCCGGCACCCGGCGTTCCGCGGCGCCACCTCCGCCCGGATGACCGCCCTGCAGCTGCCGACCACCAACAGCGGGCGGGAGAGCTGGACGCCTCAGCAGCGCGAGGACGAGCTACGCCGCTGGTACGACCTCGTCGTGGGCCCCGACGGCCAGGCCCGCGTGGACGATCTGGTGGCGCGGGCCGCACGCCGGGAGCTCGCCGCGGACCGGCTGGAGCTCGCCGTACTCCGGCACGGGTTCGAGACCCTGACCCGCGAGCTGGACGCCGCTCGAGCCGCGGTCGTCGAGCTGCGCTCGGCGCTCGACCGCGCCGACGAGGAGAAGCTGGCCGGCCAGGCGGAGCTCGCCGCCTCCCAGCGACGGCTGCGACGGGCCGAGGAGCGGCTCCGTCTCAAGAACGAGCGGATTGCGGTGCTCCGGGCCGCCCGGGGCGGCTCTTCCGCCGTCGAGTGATGCGAAAGTGCTGCCAGATCCAGGATCTGACAGCACTTTCACGACGTTCGACGGCCAAGGGCCGGGGGAGGGCCGGGGTGAGGCGGTTACTCCTCGCCGCGGATGAAGGCCTCCACGCGGGCGCGGCCCTCGTCGTCGGGGAGCTGCACGGGCGGGGACTTCATCAGGTACGACGACGCCGAGATGATCGGGCCACCGAGGCCACGGTCCTTGGCGATCTTGGCGGCCCGGATGGCGTCGATGATGATGCCGGCCGAGTTGGGGGAGTCCCAGACCTCGAGCTTGTACTCCAGGTTGAGCGGGACGTCACCGAAGTTGCGACCCTCGAGGCGGACGTAGGCCCACTTGCGGTCATCGAGCCACGCGACGTAGTCGGACGGGCCGATGTGCACGTTGCGGTCGGACGTCTTGCCGGCCAGGGCGCCGGTGAGGTTGGAGGTGACCGCCTGGGTCTTGGAGACCTTCTTCGACTCCAGCCGCTCGGGCTCCTTCATGTTCTTGAAGTCCATGTTGCCGCCGACGTTGAGCTGGTAGGTGCGGTCCAGCGTCACGCCGCGGTCCTCGAACAGCTTGGCCAGCACCCGGTGGGTGATGGTCGCGCCGACCTGGGACTTGATGTCGTCGCCGACGATCGGGACGCCGGCGTCCGCGAACTTCTTGGCCCACTCCGGGTCCGAGGCGATGAAGACCGGCAGCGCGTTGACGAAGGCGACCTTCGCGTCGATGGCGCACTGCGCGTAGAACTTGTCGGCCTCCTCCGAGCCCACCGGCAGGTACGAGACCAGCACGTCGGCCTGGGTGTCCTTGAGGACCTGGACGACGTCGACCGGCTCGGCCGCCGACTCCTCGATGGTCTCGCGGTAGAACTTGCCGAGCCCGTCGAGGGTGTGGCCGCGCTGCACCTCGACGCCGAGCGTGGGTACGTCGCAGATCTTGATGGTGTTGTTCTCGGAGGCGTTGATGGCCTCGGAGAGGTCCTTGCCGACCTTCATGTCGTCGACGTCGAACGCCGCGACGAACTCGACGTCCTTGACGTGGTAGTCGCCGAAGGTGACGTGCATCAGCCCCGGCACCGTGCCGTTCGGGTCGGCATCCCGGTAGTAGTGGACGCCCTGGACCAGGGACGACGCACAGTTGCCGACTCCGACGATTGCTACTCGAACCGAACCCATGGGGTGCGTTTCCCTTCTCATTTGGTGGTGCCTGAAAGCGGTGCTGCGTCCGTCAGGACGTCTCAGCGGTGGGCGGGGTGCCCAGGTTGTTGAGGTTGGGTGTGGGTGGGGTGCCGCGCTCGGCGTTGATCAGGTCCGAGAGCCAGTTGACCTCGCGCTCGACCGACTCGACCCCGTGGCGCTGGAGCTCGCCGGCGTAGCGGTCGACCTCCTTCTCGGTCATCGACAGCTCGCGCTGGACCCGGTCGAGCCGCTCCTGGAGCCGCATCCGCCGGCCCTCGAGCACGCGCAGCCGGATCTCCATGTCGGTGGAGGAGAAGAAGGCGAACCGGATGTCGAAGTTGTCGTCCTCCCACGCGGTCGGACCGACCTCGGACATGAGCCGCTCGAACTCCCGGGTGCCGGCCTCGGTGACCTGGTAGACGATCTTGGGCCGACGGGAGTTGGGCGTGGAGGTGGTCGACTCCTCGATGAGCGCGCCCCGCAGCATCTTCTTCAAGGTGGGGTAGAGGGAGCCGTAGGACAGCACCCGGCCCCAGCCGAGCATCAGGTTCAGCCGCTTGCGGAGCTCGTAGCCGTGCATGGGTCCCTCGTGCAGCAGCCCGAGGACTGCCAGCTCGATGGTCTCCGCGCGCCGTGCCACAGACCTATCGTAGCGATATATCCGCGGATTGCGAACAGCTGGTACATCGGGGTGTCACACCCCACCGCCGTACCGCCCTTGTAACTGACCGTTCGGTGCACTGGCCTGCGGCTACAACCGCCCACCAGTGGTCTGAACGGTCAGTTACATATGCCGCGCGAGGCCGGGACCGCTCGGTCGGGCCCGGCCGCGCCGACTCGGCGGTTTGTGGACCGGTTGCGTAACCTCGTGCGACGTGGCAGGCAAGCGGAAGTCCGGCTCGGGCGGCGGAGCCAGCCGACCCCCGGCCCGCAAGGGGGCCGCTTCGGCCCCGGCGGGCGCGGCCAAGAAGGCCCCCGCCGGCAAGCGCGAGGTGCTGGGCAAGAACGGCAAGCTCAAGAAGCAGCGCTCCCTGGGCGCCAAGATCCGCCGGGTGCTGCTCTATGCGCTGCTGGGCGGTCTCGCCATGGTGCTGGTCGTGGTCGGCGGCTTCGTCTACCTCTACCAGACCACGGACCTGCCCAAGTCCGGCAACGCGGCCTTCGACACCAACACCTCCTTCGTCTACTACCACGGCGACACGACCGAGCCGATGGGTGAGTACGCCACCCAGAACCGCGACTCGATCTCCTACGACGACATGCCGCAGGACATCAAGGACGCGGTGGTGGCCGCGGAGAACCGGACCTTCTGGAGCGACAACGGCGTCGATGTGAAGGGCATCATCCGAGCCCTGTTCAACAACGCCCAGGGCAACGCCACCCAGGGTGCCTCGACCATCAGCCAGCAGTACATCAAGGTCTACTACCTCACCCAGCAGCGCACCTATACGCGCAAGCTCAAGGAAGCGATCCTCTCCCTCAAGCTCAACCGGGAGCACACCAAGCAGGAGATCCTGGGCGACTACCTCAACGTCATCTACTTCGGGCACGGGGCCTACGGCATCCAGGCGGCGGCCAAGGCGTACTTCCAGAAGGACGCCAAGGACCTCGACCTCAAGGAGTGCGCGGCGCTCGCGGCGGTGATCAACAACCCGACGCAGTACGACCCCGCGAGCGGCAAGGACAACAAGAAGGCGCTGCGCGCACGCTACGACTATGTGCTCGACGGCATGGCCACGGCAGGCAAGATCAGCGCCGAGGAGGCCAAGAAGGCCGGCCGCAAGCTGCCGGTGTTCGACTTCGCCCCGCCGGACGACCGGTACGGCGGCCAGAAGGGCCACGTGCTCACCATGGTCAAGAACGAGCTCGAGCAGCTGCCCAACAAGCTCACCGGCGTCCCGTTCACCGAGGGCGAGATCGACGGTGGCGGCCTGCGGATCTACACGACCTTCACCCAGAAGGCGATGGACGCGGCCGAGGAGGGCGTGAAGACCATCCGGCCCGAGGGCAAGGAGTTCAGCGACAAGTTCCTGCACATCGGCGTTGCAAGCGTGGACGTCGCCACGGGTGCGGTGCGCGGGATCTTCGCCGGCCAGGACTATCTCGACAGCGAGATCAACTGGGCGATCGCCGGCGGCCAGGCGGGCTCGTCGGTCAAGCCGTTCTCGCTCGCGGCCGGGCTCAAGGCCGGCTTCTCGCTCAAGGACACCTTCGACGGCAACTCGCCCTACACCCTCGAGAACGGCGACGAGATCAACAACGAGGGCGACAACGACTACGGCGCTGCGGTGAACCTGATCAAGGCCACCGAGGACTCCATCAACACCGCCTTCACCGACCTCACCATGTCGATCCCCGACGGACCGCAGACCGTCATGAAGATGATGAACTCGATGGGGATCCCGCCCGAGAAGACTCCGCGGAAGAAGAACGCCTACGGCTTCCCCGACCACACCCCGGGGCTCTACCCCTACCCGAGCATCACGCTCGGCTCGGCCACCGTCAGCCCGATCAACATGGCCAACGCCTACGCGACGATCGCCAACGGCGGCCGCTTCCACGCGCCGTTCATCATCGACAAGGTCGTGAACAAGGACGGCGAGGTCCTCTACGACCACGCGGAGAGCGACCAGCAGGTCATCGACCCGCACCAGGGCACCGACATCGCGGCCGACGTCAGCTACGCGCTCCAGCAGGTGGTGCAGTCGGGCACCGGTACGGCGGCGCTCGGTCTGGGGCGGCCCGCGGCCGGCAAGACCGGCACCGCGACCAACGACAAGGACCAGGTCGACTCGGCGTGGTTCACCGGCTACACCCCGCAGATGTCGACCTCGGTCATGTACGTCCGCGGCAAGGGCAACGAGCAGCTCGACGGGTGGCTGCCGTCGTACTTCGGTGGTGACTACCCCGCCGACACCTGGACCGACATCATGAAGCGCGACATGGAGGGCGTGGACGTCGAGGAGTTCCCGCCGCCGGCCAACGTCGACGGCGAGGCACCGACCGACGGCCACGAGCCGACGTTGCCGCCGAAGCCGACGAAGAAGCCCACACCGAGCAACACGCCCAGTGACACCGGTCGGCCGACCAAGTCGCCGCCCACCCCCACGATCCCGACGGTGCCAACGAGCAGCGCCCCGCCGCCGACCACCTCGGCCCCGCCGCCGACCACGACGGCCCCGCCGACCACGACGGCCCCGCCGACCCCGACGGACTCCTGTGGGCTGCTGGGCTGCCCGAGCACGCCCACCGGCAGCCCCACGGCCGGCAGGACAGCCGCCACCGAGGCCGCGACCCGCGCGACGACGGCGTGGGCCTGGTGGAACCGGATGCGCTGGTGACGTGACCGGTCCCTCCCCAGCTGCTGAGGCCGCAGCTGACGATGGCCCGGCTCCCGAGGGCCCGGTTCCCGACGGCCCGGCTCCCGAGGGCCACATCCACCCGACCCTGGACGACCCGGTGGTCACCGCCTTCAGCGAGGGCGTGGGTGGGCCGATGGGGCCGCGCGCGACCAGGCACCCGTGGTGGACGCCGACCCGGGTCCTGGTGCTGCTCGCCGCCGCCTGCTTCGCGCTGGGCATGGTGCAGAAGAGCGGCTGCTACCAGGGCTACTGGGCGAACGAGGACCGCTACACCCACATGTGCTACTCCGACCTGCCCCCGCTCTACACCGGGCGCGGCCTGGTCGAGCTGGACTGGCCTTACTCCGACGATCCGCAGGTCCGGGCCCGCTACCCCGAGGCCATGGAGTATCCCGTCGGCATCTCCTACTTCGCCTACACCGCGGCCTGGGTGACCCAGAAGGTGACGGGAGCCGATGACGTGCATGCCCGCTCCGACCAGCCGGTGGACCAGGTGGCCGGGTCGGAGCAGGTCCGCAAGGAGCTGCGCGGCTTCGTGATCGTCAACGCGCTCGGGTTCGCGGCCCTGGCGATCTTGTCGGCCTGGCTCCTGGCCGGGGTCAACCGCCGGCGGCCCTGGGACGCCGCCGCGTTCGCGGTCTCACCCGGTCTCGCGCTGACCGGCATCATCAACTGGGACATGCTGGCCGTGTTCCTGGTCGCGGGCGCGCTGTATGCCTGGTCGCGCGGCCGGCCGGTCGCGACCGGCCTGTTCGTCGGGGTCGGCACGGCGACCAAGCTCTACCCGCTCTTCCTGCTCGGGCCGATCGCGGTCATCTGCCTGCGCCAACGCCGCTACCGCGACCTGGTCGACACCGTGCTCGCCGCGGCGGCCTCCTGGTTCGTGCTCAACGCGCCGGCGTACCTCATGGGCCGCTCGGACTGGAAACGGTTCTGGTCGTTCAACTCCGACCGCGGCCCGGACCTCGGCTCGATCTGGCTGGTGGTCCAGCAGTGGACCGAGGACCCGATCTCGTCGGAGACCGTCAACCACTGGTCGTGGGCGTTCTTCGGGCTCTGGTGTGTGGCGGTGGCGGTCGTCGGCTTCCTGGCGCCGAGCACCCCGCGGCTGGCCCAGCTGGGGTTCCTGGTCGTGGCCGGCTTCCTGCTCGTCAACAAGGTGTACTCACCGCAGTACGTCCTCTGGCTGCTGCCGCTGGCCGCCCTGGCCCGGCCGCGCTGGCGCGACCAGCTCGTGTGGCAGGCCAGCGAGGTCTTCTACTTCGCCGCGGTGTGGTGGTACCTCCAGGGCGACCTGACGCCGAGCTCGGGCGACAACCAGGGCGACGTCGTCTATTGGATCGCCGTGATCGTGCGGATGCTCGGGGAGCTCTACCTCGTGACGCTGGTGACGCGCGACGTCCTCTACCCGCGCTTCGACCCGGCCGGGGCCGAGCGGGCGCCGGGCGGGTCCCCGGAGCCGGCTCAGCTCACCGCGACCCGGTCGAACGTCGTCGCGGTGTAGCGCACCCGCGCGTCGACCAGCTCGCCCACCTCCGGAACCCGCGAACCGCCAGGCAGGAACAGCATCGAGGCCTGCATGTGCGGCGGCTCGGCGAAGCGCAGCTGGGTGCCGTCGAGCCAGTACGGCGCCCGAGTCAGTCCCAGCGCATCGAGGCCGCCGCGGGCGACGACCTTGGCCCGGGTGCGGAGGTCGGTCGGACCGGGCGGCGACTCCAGCCCGATGCCGTGCGAGGTGCCGCCGCTGACCACCAGCAGGTGACCTTCGCGCGGGGTGGTCCGGCCGCGGTAGCCGTAGTGGTCGCCGCGGCGCAGCTCGTGGACGTCGAGTACGGTCGAGGTGACCCGCAGCGCGTCGCGCTCGCCGAGCCAGAGTTCGGTCCCGATCCGCGGTCGCACGGCGAGGTCGGCGTACGACGTGCGCAGCGTGGCGAGCTCGGCCGGGCTCAGGTGGCTGACCCAGACGGTGGCGCTGGGCAGGTCTGCTCCGACGATGTCGGTCAGCAGCCGCTCGACCTCGGGGAGGTGGTTGCCGGAGGCGAGGGGCAGGTGCAGGGCCACGCCCTCGAGCTGGCGCGGGGGCAGTCGCCTCGCGAGCTGCCAGAGCTGCCGGGCGCTCATGCCGTGCCGGTGCATCGAGGTCTCGAGCTCGAGGACGAAGCGGGCCTCGGGCGCGCCGGCCAGCAGGGCGGCGAGGTCGTCGGGCCGGCTGACGGTGTGGATCACGCGCCTGGCCAGGCCGGGGTCGGGAACGGGGTGGAAGGAGCGCCACGGGGTGAGCACGAGCAGGTCGCCGGCGTAGCGGCTCGCGACCTCGGGCAGCTCCTCGTAGGTGCCGACCGCGAGCGTGCCGACGCCCAGCCAGCCGGCCTTGCGGGCCAGCCGGTGCAGCCCGAGGCCGTAGCCGTTGCCCTTCGCGACCGGCACCAGGCCGGGGGTGGAGTCGACCAGGCCGCGCAGGTGGGCGCGCCAGCGGTCGCCGTCGACGGTGAGGGTCAGGGTCACCGGGTCACCGGCGGCTCATGTAGAGGTCGAACGCCTTGTAGAGACCCTGGTTGACGGGGCCGCTGAGCGGGAGGTCCCACTCGCCGACGTACTCCACGGCCTCGCCGCCGGTGCCGACCTTGAACTGGATCAGTCCGACGTGGCTGTCGTCGGCGTCGAGGGTCGGTGTGATGCCGCGCAGGTCGTAGACGTCGGCGCCGGCGGCGATCGCGGCGCGCATCATCGCCCACTGGACAGCGTTGGAGCCGCGGACCTCGCGCTTCTCGGTCGAGGATGCGCCGTAGGAGTACCACGCGTGGGCGCCGACGCGGACCATGATCGTGGCGGCGACCAGGTCGCCCTCGTGGCGACCGAGGTAGAGGCGGAACCGGTCGGGGTCCTCCGCGCCCAGCGCGTCGGCCATCACCCGGAAGTAGGGCAGCCCGCGTGGGGTGAAGTGGTCGCGCTCGGCGGTGTGGACATAGAGGTCGTGGAAGAGCTTGAGGTCGCCCTCCTCGTCGCCGCGGCCGGTGCTGGTGGAGACCTCGACCCCGGCCTTCTCGGCCTTCTTGATGTTGCGGCGCCAGAGCTGGTTCATCCCGGCCAGGACGTCGGCCTCGGTCCGTCCCGCGAGCGGGACCTGGAAGACGTACTGCGGCTGGCCCAGCGCGAACCCCTCGGTCGTGCCTTGCGGCCGCCAGCCCAGCGAGGTGAGCTGGGAGACGACGCGGGCGCCGACCGGGTCGCGGTCGGTGGGCGGCAGGTCGGCGAGCTTGCGGACCGCCGGGTCCGCGAGCCCGTCCTTGACCACCGACGTGCTCCACCGCCGGCTCACCACTGGCGGACCCATCCGGATGCCGAACGCCCCCTGCTCCTTGACGTGGGCCGCCATGGGTGCCAGCAGCTCGGCGAGCCGGTCGGTCGACCAGTCGAGGACGGGGCCCTCGGGCAGGTAGGCGAGGTAGCGCTTGAGCCTGGGCAGCTGCCGGTAGAGCACCAGACCGGCGCCGACGAGCTCTGCGTCGTGGGCTGCACCGGCGTACCAGCCGAGGGACTCGTGCCGCCACTCCGACTTCACCCGGCCCCACGCCGGGGTCTGCAAGAAGCTGGCCGAGCGCTGCGCATGTAGGAAGGCGAGGTGGTCCTCCGAGCTGATGGGGCGCACGGTGAGGGTCACCCGTCGAGGCTATCGGGCGCCCCGAGCACGCAATTAGGTGCTCGCAGAGGTGGCAGCGGCGTGCGACGCTGTGCACGCCCATGTATCAGGCGCCGACGATGGTGCTCCTCATCGTCGTGACCTTCCCTTCGACCGCGCTCCCGGAGGCGACCGTGACGATCGGCGGCCCTGCGACCGAGCGCCCCGGTGACGTGTGGGGCGAGGCCGCCTCGGCGTTCGAGCGCTGGTCCGCGGGCGACGCGGTGGCCCTCGACGAGCTGGTGCGGGTGATGACGCCCGTGCTCTGGCACGTCGTGCGCGCCTACCGGCTCGCACCCGAGGTCGCCGAGGACGTCCTGCAGACCACTTGGCTCTCACTGGTCCGCTCCCGCGCCTCGATCCACGAGCCCGCCGCGGTCGGCGGCTGGCTCACCACGGTCGCGCGCCGCGAGGCCTGGAAGGTCGCGAAGGCCACCGGCCGCGGCATCCCCGTCGAGGACGAGGAGCTGGCCCGCCGGCTCCCCGACGAGGGCTCGGCCGAGGCGGAGGCCGTACGCCGCGACGGTGAGTCCCAGCTGTGGTACGCCGTCGACCGGCTCTCCGAGCGCTGCCGGGCGCTGCTGCGCATCGTGGCCTTCGAGCACCGGCCCGACTACACCAAGATCGCCGCCGACCTCGGCATGCCGGTCGGGAGCATCGGTCCGACGCGTGGCCGCTGCCTGCAGAAGCTGCGCGCGCTCATCGAGGAGGACGGGGACGACGATGTCTGAGCTGGCTGACGACGACCTCCTCGCCGGGATCCGCGGCTACTGGGAGGCCACCGACCCGGCGCCCGACGGGATGGTCGCCCGGCTGCAGGCGGCCGCCGCCCTGGCCGCGTCGGACACCGACCTCGACATCGAGCTGATGCTGCTCGTCGAGCGCACCGAGGAGCTTGCCGGTGCCCGCGGCTCCTCCACGACGGCGTACACCCTGCGCTTCGCCCACGACGGCGTCGACCTGCTGCTGCGCGTCTCCACCGACGGCACCCACCCCCGCATCGACGGCTGGGTGGTGCCGCCCTCGCCGGTCGCGGTCACCGTGCTCCGCGACGACGACACCCTGACCACGCTCGAGGTCGGCGACGCGGGCCGCTTCGAGCTCCCCGACCTGACCCCCGGGATGCTGCGCCTGCGGCTCGAGCCGCTCGACGGCAGCACCCCGTTCATGACGCCCGCCTTCGAGATCTGAGGAGCCAGATGGCCATCCTGTACCCCGACCGACGCAAGCCGTCCTCAGCGTCGCGGTGGTCCGCGCCTGCCTACCAGGTGCGAATCCTCGATCCGTCCACCGCACCTGTGACCGAGTCGGGAAGATCGGCGCTTCCCACTGCGTATGTCGGACCACGGGTGATCGTGCCGCAGTCGAAGGACATCGACCAGGTCCAGAGCCTGCTGGAGGACACCGCGAAGACCCTCGGCTGGACCGTCAAGCTCGAGGACGAGGATGCCCGCACCCGCGAGCTCGACTACGGCGTACGCATCTTCACCATCTCGGTCGCGGACCCGAGCGCTGTGCGACCCCCGGACGGATATCTGCTGATCCAGCAGGCCCGGGCCAACACACGGCATCCGCACCATGACAAGTCGGCGCGCCTGGGACTCGACCACGTGCTGCACGCCACCACCTCCTGGGACTCAGATCCCTTCCACGACTCGAACCCGTTTCACGACTCGAACCCGTTCCACGACTCCAACCCCTTCCACGACTCAAACCCGGCGACGAGCTATCTCGCCCCCGGCTTCGGCGCCCGGATGCCGGTCAACGTCATCCTTCCGAAGCCCTACAGGCGTGAGGACGACGAGCTGCCCGGTCGCCGGCCGGTGGTCGGGATCCTGGACACCGGATGTGGCACGCACCCCTGGCTGGACGACATCGTCAAGACCGACGTCAAGCTCGGGACCGCGGACATCGGGTACACCGAGGCGGACTCGTTCCCCGAGCTCGAGGGCGACCTCAAGGGACCGCTCGACGGCGTGATCGACACCGTGTCCGGACACGGCACGTTCATCGCCGGTCTCGTCCATCAGGCCTGTCCCGACGCGGACATCGTGGCGTGGCGCGTGGTGCCCTCCGAAGGACCCATCATCGAGACCGACCTGGTCGCGACGCTGAGTCAGATCTCTGCTCTCGCCAAGCAGTACCGGACCACCCACACCGGGCAGCCCCTGGATGTGCTGAACCTGTCGATGGGCTACTACCACGAGTCTCCGGACGACATCGTCACCTTCGACCCCATCATGTTCGGGATCCTCAAAGACCTTGCCAGCAACGGTGTCGTGGTCGTGGCCTCCGCTGGCAACGATGCGACGACACGGCCCCTGTATCCGGCGGCCTTCTGTCTCAACGACGACCTCTTGATGCTGTCCGTGGGAGCGAAGAACCCCAACGGGACCGACGCGCTCTTCTCCAACGTCGGCTCCTGGGTCACCGCGTACCGCCCCGGCGCCGCCGTGGTCAGCACGATGCCGACAACTTTTCAGGGTGGCCTGGAGCCGGTGGCGCGCACCGTCGAGCCGGAGTCTGGGCGCCCCCGGGAGGCATTGGACCCCGATGACTTCCGAGGCGGTTTCGGCGTGTGGAGCGGGACGTCGTTCAGTGCCCCGATCGCCGCGGGGGCTGTGGCGGCCGCGATGATCGCGGACATGGAGCCGCCTGGGTCCGTCGACGACTGCGACACCGCGATGGCGAAGGCGCGCGCCGCGGTGGAGGCGTGTCTCGGCGACCCGCCATGATGCAGGGGTGGTCCGGGCGGAGGAGCTGCACGCTCGTGCGGTGACCGCGCTCAACCGTGGACGCCTGGTCACCGCGCGCAAGCTTCTCGAGCGCGCCAAGGAGACCGCCGAGACCGGTGACCTCAGGGCCCGGGTCGACGGGAGCCTGGCCTACGTGCTCTTCGAGACCGGCCACCGCGCGGAGTCCCTCGAGGTCTGCCGCGAGGCGCTGCGCGCCGACGACATGCAGGACGAGACGCGCGGGGTGATCCTGTGCCAGATCGGGCTCGTCCAGATGTTGCGGGGCGAGGGTGAGGAGGCTCTGGAGGCGTTCGGCGCCGCGGCGCGGCTCGCGGAGGACCCCCAGGTGCGTGGCCGGGTGCACCTCAACCGGGGCAACGTCTTCCTGCAACGCCGCGAGCTGGCCCGCGCCGCTTCGGACTTCGCCGCGGCGGAGGCGGCCTACCGAGAGTCGGGCGACGAGTTCGGCGCCGCCAAGTCGGCGCACAACCTCGGCTACGTGCTCATGCTGGACGGCGACCTGATCGGGGCCATCGACACCATGTCCCGCGCGGCACCGGCCTTCGCCGCCGAGGGTCCGGTCATGGCGGCGACCTCGGACCAGGACATGGCGGAGGCGCTCTTCGCCGCGGGACTCGAGGACGAGGGGCGGGCGGCCGTCGCCAGAGCCTCGCGCGCGTACGGCGCGCGCCGGCTCTACGCCCGACAAGCGGAGGCCGAGCTGACCCTGGCCCGGGCCTCCCTCCGGTCGGACCCCCGTAGCGCGCACACCGCGGCCCGTCGGGCACGTCGGCTGTTCGAGCGCACCGACGCCCCGACCTGGCGGCTGCGCGCCGAATCGCTGGAGCTGGCGGCGCAGCTCGAGCTCGGTCGGACGGGCGCCACCCTGGTCGCCCGCGCCGACGAGGTTGCCTCCGAGCTCGAGGCGAGGGGCATCACTCACGAGGCGACGCTGCTCAGGCTGCGACGCACCCTGGCGCTCGTCCAGCGCAGCGGGCGGTCAGCGTCCGGCGCGGTGCCCGGTCGGGTGACGGCGTCGGCCCCCCTGGAGGTCCGGCTGATGGCACGTGAGGTGCGGGCCGCCTGCTCGGCACGTCCCGGTGACGCGCGCGCCCAGCTGCGGGCCGGCCTTGACGAGCTGCACGCCTGGCAGAGCTCGTTCGGCTCGTTGGACCTGCAGACCAATGTCGTCGGCCACGGCGTCCGGCTCGCGGTGCGCGGGCTGGCGCTGGCGGTCCGGTCGCGGTCGGACGCGGTCCTGTTCGAGTGGTCGGAGCGCGCGCGCATGCTCGCCTCGCGCATCCAGCCGGTGCGGGCGCCGCAGGACCCCCAGACGGTGGCGGACCTAGCCGAGCTCCGCCACGGGCCCACGCCCGAACGCGAGGCCGAGCTGCGCCGCCGGATCCGGGAGCAGGCCTGGCAGCGCAAAGGGTCCGGGGCGGTGGCCGACCCGGTGTCGTTGACCGAGCTGCAGCAGGGGCTCGGCGAGGACACCGCGCTGGTGGCCTATGTCGTCACCGCCGACCGGGTGGTGGCGCTGGCGGTGACCTCGACGGGGACGGCCCGGCACGAGCTGGGCGAGCGGTCCCGTCTCGACCAGGCGCTGAGCGGGATGCTCGCCGATCTCGACATGGCGGCCTCCGAGCTGCCCGAGTCGCTGGCCGGCTCGGTGCGCGGCACGCTCGCCCGTCGGCTCGACGCGGTGGCCGAGCTGCTCGTCGAGCCGTTGCTCGACGACCTCGGTGACCGGCGGGTGGTGCTCACGCCCTCCGGCGTGCTGGCCGGGGTGCCGTGGACACTGCTGCCCGGCCTGGTCGGCCGCCCGCTGACCGTCGCGCAGAGCGCGACCTCGTGGCTGGCCCGGACGGCCACGCCGCTGCGGACCGGGGCGGCCGGGTTCGTGGCCGGGCCCCGCGTCGTACGCGCGGAGGCCGAGGTGCGCGCGGCCGCGGCCGCCTGGGACGACGCGCCGGTGCTCGCGGGGGCCGAGGCGACCGCCGACGCGGTCTCCGAGCTGGCCGGGTGCGTGGACGTGCTCCACGTTGCGGCGCACGGCCGGCACTCGGCGGAGAACCCGCTCTTCTCCGGGCTCGAGCTGGTCGACGGGACGTGGTTCGGCTACGACATCGACCAGCTGCCGGCTGTGCCGGACGTGGTGCTGCTCTCCGCGTGCGAGGTCGGCCGCTCGTCGGTCCGCTGGGGCGAGGAGCTGATCGGCATGACCGCCGCCTGGCTGCACGCCGGAGTGCGGTGCGTGGTGGCCAGCCCGGCCGCGGTGAACGACGAGGCCGCCCACGACACCCTGGTGCGGGTGCACCGGGCGCTGGCGGCCGGCGACGACCCGGCGACGGCGCTCGCCGCGACGGTGTCCGCGGTCACCACGGACGCCGCCCCGGCGCCGTTCCTGTGCTTCGGGTGAGTCAGCGCTCGCCGCGCGGGTGGACGGCGGGGACCAGCTCGCGGGCCCCATGGGTCGGCACCAGCGGCACGAGGAAGTAGGCGAGCAGGATCGTGCCGCCGGGGACCAGGAGCAGGTCGCCGAGGCTGACCACGGCGTCCAGCCGGGGGACCGGCAGCACGTCGCCGAGCACGACGGCGAGCAGGTGGGAGTTGTCGACCGCGACGTACTGCGGGTCCGGGTGGTCGCCGGAGGCGAGCGACCCGCCGGCGGCGTTGGCCGAGGCGGCGAGCACCGGCATGAAGCCGTAGACGAACGTCGCGAACGCGTTGGCCGCCGCGCCGGCGGCGACCAGGCCGGTGCCCCAGCGCATCAGCCGCGAGGGCTGGCGCCGGTTGCGGACCAGGAACGTCGCGCAGGCGGCCAGGATGGTGCCGGCGAGCAGTCGGTTGAGCGCCGCGTCGGGGATCGGCACCACACCCTCCAGCCGGGCGGCCGCGATCGAGGCGAGGACGACGACCGGCACCACGGCCAGCCCCCGGACGGGTGCGGCGGTGAGGAGGCGGCCGCGGCACACGACCGAGACGGCCAGGCCCAGGGCAAGGGGCAGCAGCGTCAGCGCCAGCAGTCCCGGACCCGGCATGGAGGGATCAGATCAGCCGGTGGATCGGAAGGGAAGACCCGTCGGAACGACCGCGATCCCCGCGCGCGGAACCTTTTCGGCGTCACGCGTATCAGAAGGGCAGCCAACCACTCCTTTTCCGCTGACACCTCGTCCCCAGGCGACTCCCCCAGGAGAACTCATGACCGCGTTGCCCTCGATGTCGCTGACCGGCCCCGCTGGCGCGGGCGCCGACGACCGTTACGTCCTGCTCAGCGAGCCCCGCCCCGGCACCATCGTCGAGCTCACGCCCGGTAGCCAGCTCGCCGTCCGGTTCCGGCGCGGCCTGGGCGCCAGCCGGTGGTACGTCACCGGGCTGCCAGGTCATGTGCTGACGCTGGCCGACGGTGGTCACGAGTTCCAGTTCCTGGTCTTCTCCAGCGACGGCCAGGACGCCACCGAGCCGCTGCGGTTCGAGCGCCGGCACCCCGAGCGGGAGATCGCCCACGAGGTCTGCGAGCTGCTGGTGCTGGCGGTCAGCGACGGCGCCGGAACATCCAGCCCCGCATCGCCACGAACCGCGTGACGGTGACGGCGAGGTTCGCGACCGTCAGCACCGCGACCTCGACCCCGCGGTGGCTGCTGCCGGCCGCGTGCACCATCCGGAGCGCTCCGCTGGTCACCGCTAGCCCGATCCCGAACACCAGCAGCCCCTGGGCCTGATGCCGGACGGCGTGCCGCCGGCCGCGGACGCCGAAGGTCAGCCGACGGTTGGCCGCGGTGTTGCCGATCGCGGTCAACAGCAGGGCCAGCGCGTTCGCGGTCCAGGCGCCGGTCCAGCCGCGCAGCAGCAGGTAGAGCAGCGCGTACGCCGCCGTCGAGGTGCCACCGACCAGCGCGAACATCGCCACCTGCATCCCGAGCCGCCCCGCGCCCGCGTCGGCCGAGGCCCGGCCGAGCCGCTCGGACACTTCGGTCAGCGGCAGCCGCCCCGCGACCAGGTTGCGACCGAGCCGGAGGATGCCGCGCACGTCGTCGTACGCCGTCCGGGCGATGTCGACCCGGCTGTCGGGGTCGTCGACCCAGTCGACCGGCACCTCGTGGATCCGCAGCCCGGCCCGCTCGGCGAGCACCAGCAGCTCGGTGTCGAAGAACCACGCGTCGTCCTCGACCAGCGGCAGCACCTCGCGGGCCACGTCGCGGCGGATCGCCTTGAAGCCGCACTGCGCGTCGGAGAAGCGGGTGCGCAGTGCCCCGCGCACCAGCAGGTTGTAGCCCCGCGAGATCACCTCCCGCTTCGGCCCGCGCACGACCCGGGAGTCGTGCCGCAGGCGGCTGCCGATCGCCAGGTCGGAGTGGCCCGAGATCAGCGGCGCCACGAGCGGCAGCAGCGCGTTGAGGTCGGTGGACAGGTCGACGTCCATGTAGACGAGCACGTCCGCGTCCGACTCGGCCCACACCCGCTTCAGGGCCCGGCCCCGGCCCTTCTCGGCGAGGTGCACGACGCGCACGTCGCTGTGGGTGTGGGCCAGCCGGCGGGCGAGCACCGCGGTGCCGTCGGTGCTCGCGTTGTCGGCGATGGTGATGCGGTGGCTCCAGGGCAGGCTCGCCAGCCGCTCGCGGACCCGGAGCACCGAGGCCTCGAGGTCGGCCTCCTCGTTGTAGACCGGGATCACCACGTCGAGGGTCGTGGTCGCGAGCGCCTCGGCGAGCGGTTCGTACGCGGCGGCGCTCACGACGACGCCGTTCCGGCGCTGAGGTCGTAGATCGTCACGCCGTCGACCGTGGTGGCGGTGAAGTTCTCCGACACCCAGGTGGCGATCGCGCTGCTGTCGTTGCTGCCGCCCATCTGGTTGCCGCCGAAGCCTCCGCCGCCCGCGATGAAGTAGTGGATCTCGCCGTCGGCGACGTACTGCTCGAACTGCTCGAGGGTCGGCGAGGGGTCGGACCCGTTGAACCCGCCGATCGCCATCACCGGCTCCTCGCTGGCGAGCTGGTAGCCCGAGGCCGTGTTGGAGCCGACCGCCGCGGCGACCCAGGTGTAGTCGGCGGCGTCCGCCTTCAGCAGCGCGGTGATCGTGGCGGTCGACTGGCTGCCGTTGAGCAGCCCGCCCGCGCCGCCGCCGGTGGGAGGTGCGCCGGCCTGGGCGCCGGCCTGGGCGCCGGCGCCCTGCTGGGCCGCCGGCGTTCCGGTGGGCATTGCGCCACCCCCGGGTGCGCCGAAGCCGAAGCCCGTGCTCGGCCCCGCGCTGGGGATCGAGCCGGTGTGCGGGGTGGCTGCGGTGTCGACGGCGTACGCCGTGGGGCCGGCCAGCGAAAGCACGACCGCCGCCGCGGCGACGATGCCAGCGACCCGGCGCGGGAACCGGCCGAGCCCGGCCACGGCGAGCGCGACCACCAGGCCCGCGAGCAGGACGACCCAGCGCAGCCAGGGCACGAAGTCGGAGGTGCGGCCGAGCAGGAAGAAGCTCAGCACCGTCGTCAGGGAGAGGGCCGCACTGGCCACACCGGAGGCGAGCAGCGAGGTGCGGTGCTGCCACAGCAGCCATGCGCCGGTGCCGACCAGTGCGCCGATCGCGGGGGCGAGGGCGACGGTGTAGTAGGCGTGGAAGATGCCGGCCATGAAGCTGAACGTCGCCGCGGTGACGAGCAGCCAGCCGCCCCAGATCACCAGGCTCGCGCGGACCGCGTCGGTGCGGGGGTTGCGTCGGGTGAGCCACAGCCCGGCGACCAGGAGCAGGAGCGCCGCGGGCAGCAGCCAGCCGACCTGGCCGCCGATCTCGTCGTTGAGCAGCCGGCCCCAGCCGGTCTCGCCCCACATGCTGCCGCCGGCGCCTCCGGCGCCTCCGCCCACCGAGCCCGTCTCGTCGCCGGTGAGCCGGCCGAAGCCGTTGTAGCCGAGGGTCAGCTCGAGGATCGAGTTGTGCTGGCTACCGCCGATGTAGGGGCGGCTGCTCGCCGGCCACAGGGAGACGATCGCGACCCACCAGCCGGCCGAGGCGATCATCGCGCCGAGCCCCACCATCAGGTGGCCGAGCCGCTTGAGGAGGCTGGTGTGGGCGAGGAGCAGGTAGACCAGGCCGAGTGCCGGGACCACCAGGAAGGCCTGCAGCATCTTGGTCAGGAACGCGAGCCCGACCAGGGTTCCGGCGAGCGCCAGCCAACGCACCGGGTGCGTCCTCGTCTCGACCGCGCGCAGGGTGGCGTACGCCGACCCGATGAGCAGCAGCACCAGGAGCGAGTCGGGGTTGTCGAAGCGGAACATCAGCACCGCCACCGGGGTGGTCGCCAGCACCAGCCCCGCGAGCAGCCCAGCCGCCGCCGAGCCCGTCGTACGCCGGACCGTGGCGTAGAGCAGCCCGACCGCCGCGACGCCCTCGAGGGCCTGGGGCACCAGCAGGCTCCATGACGACAGCCCGAAGACCTTGATCGACAGGGCCATCGGCCAGATCGCAAGCGGGGTCTTGTCGACGGTGATCGAGTTCGCCGCGTCGGAGGAGCCGAAGAAGAACGCCTTCCACGACTCCGCACCGGCCTGCGCCGCCGCGGCGTAGAAGCTGTTGGCCCAGCCCGAGTCGCCGAGGCCCCATAGGTACAGGACGCCGGTGCCGACCAGCAGCGCGACGAGCGCCGGCCGCTCCCAGCCGGCCCGGCCGGGCTGCTCGGGCAAGGGGGTGTGCGGCTCCGCAGAGGTCGGGGGATGCGCGGGGCGATCGACGGTCAGGAGGCTCATGGAGCCACCGTGCGGGCCCAGCTTGGACCTGCGGTGTGGTCGCTCTGTGGGCTACCTGTGAGGGTGTGGGGCGGGCGCGGGCGGGCGAAACTCGCCAAAGCCAGGCCGCGCCCGGTCTAGAGCCGCTCGCGCAGCCAGGCGAAGTCGGCGGCGTGCTCGGCGGCACCGCCGGGGGTCTCGCAGACCACCGGAGCGTCGGCGTCGCGGACCACGGCCGCAAGCAGGTCGGGGTCGATCCGGCCGGCGCCGAAGTTGGTGTGCCGGTCGGCGCCGGAGTCGAAGTCGTCGCGGCTGTCGTTGCAGTGCACCAGGTCGATCCGGCCGGTGATCTTGCGGACGTCCTCGACGACGGTCTCCAGCGGGTTGCCACCCGCGTGGGCGTGGCAGGTGTCGAGGCAGAAGCCCACCATGTCGAACCCGTCGGCCTTCGAGATCGCCTCCCAGACGCCGGCGATCCGGTCGAGGTAGCGGGTCATCGCATTGGTGCCGCCGGCGGTGTTCTCGATCAGCAGCGGGATCTTGATGTCGGTGGTCTCGACCGCCTTGCGCCAGTTGTCGAAGCCCTTGTCCGGGTCGTCGTCGTCCTGGACGTGGCCGCCGTGCACGATCAGCCCCTTCGCGCCGATCGAGGCCGCGGCGTCCATGTGCTGCTGGAGCAGCTTGCGGCTCGGGATGCGCTGGCGGTTGTTGGTCGTGGCGACGTTGATCAGGTACGGCGCGTGCACGTAGAGGTCGACCCCGGCGGCCTCGGCGTCCGCCTTCAGCCCCTCCGGACCGCCGGCGTACTTGAACACCGGACCCTTGTAGCTCTGCGGGTCGCCGAGGAAGAACTGCACCAGCGGGGCCTTGCGGGCCTTGGCCTCCGCGACCGGATCGGTCTGGTCGACGTGCGCACCGATGTCCATGACCTCAGCCTACGAGCCCCCGGGGACAGCCCGCGCCGGCGCCGGAGCCTCACCAGGGCAGCACGCCGGCCCGGCCGACATAGGTGCCGGGCAGCTCCGCGGCGACGCACGCCTCGACGATCGCCTCGGCGCCCTCGGCCACGGTCTGGGTGCCGGAGTAGCCGTTGAGGTTCGTGGCGGTGAAGCCTGGCGCGACAGCGGTGACGCGTACGTCCGGCAGCGCCTTGGCGTACATCGCCGTGATCATGTTCAGCGCGGCCTTGGAGGCCGGGTAGACCATGCCCCACGCGAGCACCGCCCGCGAGTCGCGGGACTCGACGGTCGTGAAGGAGCCCAGGCTGCTCGACACCATCACCAGCCGGGGGCTGTCGGCGCGACGCAGCAGGGGCAGGAACGCGTGGGTCACCCGGACCACCCCCAGCACGTTGACCTCGAAGACGGCTGCGACGTCGTCGGCGGTGGTCGCGGCCGGCGGCACCGGGTTGCCGCTGACTCCAGCGTTGTTGACCAGGACGTCGAGGCCGGTCCCCGACTGGCGGACCGCGGCGTACGCCAAGGCGACGGAGGCATCGTTCATGACGTCGAGCTGGACCGCCCGGACATCGGCGTCGGGGCGCGACGACCGGATCCCCGCAGCGACCGCCTCACCGGCATCGGTGTCGCGCGCTCCGAGCCAGACGGTCCAGCCCTGCGCCGCGAGGCGGGCGGCGGTCTCCGCGCCCAGCCCCTGGCTGGCGCCGGTGATCAGTGCGGTGCCGGTCATGCCACCAGCGTGCGCACCCGGGGCGAGCGCCGACAGGGCGCGGCGATCGTGGGACCGGCCGTCCTACCCGACCCGGTCGCGCGCGCGCCATGCTGGAGCGGTGAGAGCCAACCGTGCCGAGCTGGCGAGGGTCATCAAGCGAGCCCGCGACCGGGTGCGGCCCGAGGACGTCGGGCTGCCGGCGGGGCTGCACCGCCGGGTGCCCGGGCTACGCCGCGAAGAGCTGGCGATGCTGGCTGGGATCAGCGTCGACTACGTCGTGCGGCTCGAGCAGGCCCGGGGACCGCATCCCTCCGAGCAGGTGCTCACCGCGCTGTGCCGGGCGCTGCGGCTCGACACCGACGAGCGCGACCACGTCTTCCACCTGGCGGGCACCCGGCCGCCGCACTCGGGGCGGATCGACCTGCACGTGCGGCCGAGCGTGCTGCGGCTGATCGACCGGTTCAACGACCTGCCCGCGCTGGTGGCGAGCGCCAAGAGCGACGTGCTCGCGTGGAACGCCATGGCGTCGGCGTTGTACGGCGACTGGTCGGCGCTGCGGCCCGAGCGGCGCAACCGGCTGCGGCTGCGCTTCCTGCCCGACCCGGACGAGCCGCAGCTGAGCAGCGTGGGTGGGACGCCGGCCGAGCGCGCCGACCGGGACAAGCAGACCGTCGCCAGCCTCCGGGCCGCCGCCGGGCGCTACCCGGAAGACCCGGGCCTGGCGCGGCTGCTCGAGGAGCTCCTCGCGGGCTCCGGTGAGTTCCGTGAGCTCTGGGCCGAGGCGGACGCGGGCCTGTGGCGCAGCCGGACCAAGACGGTCGTGCACCCCGAGCTCGGCGAGCTTCGGCTCGACTGCGACACCCTCCACGTGCCCGAGGTCGACCAGACCCTGATCGTCTACTCGGCCGCGCCCGGCACGCGCGAGGCCGAGGCGCTCGCGCTGCTGCGGGTGCTCGGCACCCAGGAGCTCACCGAGGCCCGATGAGCGGGCTCACGCGGCGACGTAGCCCGGTACGTCCTCGACGCTGAAGTAGACCGGCAGCCCACGCTCCTGCGCGATCCGGACGTCCTGGTCGGCCCCGGCCGAGGCACCCGGCAGCCGCAGCACGGCGTCGCAGTGGTGCAGCAGCCGCTCCGCCGTCGGATACATCACCTCCTCCGCCAGGGGATCCAGCACCCCCGTGGCGCCCGCGCTGGCCAGCACGGGCAGGGCCACCCACTCCCCGATCATCGGGACGTGACCGGCCCGGAAGATCGGCCACGCCGCCTCCTCGAGCGTGCGCAGGTTGGCGGCCATCAGCTCGGGCCGGTCGTCGGTGCCGGAGCGGTAGGGGCCGGCGATAAGGATCAGGAGAGGAGTCGTCATGTCGGGACCATAACGTGCACAAACGTGCAGAACAAGATGAAACGTGCACGCAAACGTGCACGGCGTGACGTAGATTGCCGCCGTGCTCTCCGCCCAGCGCAAGGACCTGATCCTCGACACGCTGCGGGAGCAGGGGCGCGTCGTCGCCAAGGAGCTGGCGGCCCGCCTGGAGCTGTCCGAGGACACGATCCGGCGCGACCTGCGCGAGCTCGCGGCCGAGGGCAGGCTGCACCGGGTCTACGGCGGCGCGCTCCCGGCGTCCCCGGCCATGGCCGACTTCCCCGCTCGAGCCGAGATCGGTCACGCGGCCAAAGCCGAGGTGGGCCGGCTCGCGGCGGGACTGGTGCTGCCGGGGCAGACCGTGGCCCTGGACGGCGGTACGACGGCGCTCCAGGTCGCCCGCCACCTGCCCGCTGACCTGCGGGCGACCGTCGTGACCCACAGTCCGACCATCGCGGTGGAGCTCGCGAACCACCCGAGCGTCGACGTGGTCATCATCGGCGGGCGGCTGTTCAAGCACTCGGTCGTGGCCACGGGCGCAGCGGCCCACGAGGCCATCGCGCAGGTGAGCGTCGAGGCGTTCTTCATGGGCGTCACCGGGATCCACCCGGAGGCGGGGCTGACGACCGGGGACGCCGACGAGGCGGCGATCAAGCGCGCCTGGTCGCGCCGGGCTGCGGAGACCTACGTGCTCGGCACCGCCGAGAAGCTCGGCGCGGCGTCGCCGTTCGAGGTGGTCCCGCTGTCCGCCGTGACCGCCGTGCTGACCGACACCTCCGCCCCGGCCCGGACCGTCAACGAGCTGCGGGAGGCCGGCGTCGACGTCAGGCGGCCGTAGCCGCTCAATGCCAGCCGGCGAGCGGCAGCTCTCGCAGCCGGCGCTGGGCCGCCGGCGCCGTCGGACGGCGGTCCGGATCGGCGCGCATCATCGAGTCGCACAGGGTGAGCAGCGGCGACGGACCGGCCAGCGCGCGCCGCGCCACCAGCCCGGCGGCGTAGACGTCCTGGCTGGGGTGGGGCGAGGCACCGGCCAGCCGCTCGGGCGCGAGGAACGACGGCGTGCCGGCCACCGGCGCGGGGACGCCGGCCCGCGCGGCCACGCCGAAATCGGCGAGCAGCAGGTGCGGACTGATCCCGTCGCGCACCAGCAGGTTCGCCGGCTTCACATCCCCGTGCACCAGGCCCAGCCCGTGCACCGCCGTGAGGGCGTCGAGCAGCTGCCCGAGCAGCAGCGCCACCAGCCCCTCCGGCAGTACGCCGCGCCGCGCGAGCAGGTCGCGCACCGAGCCGCCGCGGACCAGCTCCATCGCGATCAGCGCGACGTCGTCCTCGGCCGCCCAGCCCAGCGGCGAGAGCACGTGCGGGTGGTCGATCCGGTGCGCCTGCTCCAGCACGAACGCGACCAGCGCGGCGGGGTCTCCGCCGCGCAGCACCTTCGCCGCGACGTACTGCTTGGTCCGCAGGTCGCGGGCGCGGTGGACGGCGCCCGTGGCGCCCCGGCCGATCTCCTCGAGCAGCACGTAGCGCCCGGCCAGGAGTGGCGGGCGTCGGGTGAACACGGCGGGACGGTAGGCCGAACCCGGCGGGGGCGTCGGGCGCTCTCCACAGGTTTTGGGACCAGCCGTCGCTCGCTGTTAGCCTGTCCTGTCCGTCTCGACCCGACGTCGCGACGGTTCAACGCACAAGCCCTCCTGCCACGGAGAGACCGTGGCCGCTGAGCCCACAGGAGGTGGAACTGCTTTGCGTGCCTATGAAGTCATGGTGATCCTCGACCCGAGTCTGGAAGAGCGCACCGTCGGTCCGTCGCTGGACAAGTACCTCAACGTCATCCGCAAGGACGGCGGCTCCGTCGAGTCCGTCGACATCTGGGGTCGTCGCCGGATGGCCTACGAGATCAAGAAGAACCAAGAGGGTATCTACGCCGTGGTCAACCTGACCGCCGAGCCCGCCTCGGTCAAGGAGCTCGACCGCCAGCTCACGCTGAACGAGTCGATCCTCCGCACCAAGGTGATCCGCCCCAACCACAAGTAGGGCGACACCCGGCCCGGAGCCCCGCTCGTCCGCCCCTGTGGATGAGCACTTCCCACCGTCGGTGCCTAGGGCAACGATGGGGGCGACACCCGAACGGCGACCTTCAAGGAGAACTCATGGCAGGCGAGACCATCATCACCGTGGTGGGCAACCTCACCGACGACCCCGAGCTGCGGTTCACTCCGTCGGGTGCCGCGGTCGCCAACTTCACGGTGGCCTCGACCCCGCGCACCTTCGACAAGAACTCCAACGAGTGGGTCGACCAGGAGGCCATGTTCCTGCGCTGCTCCATCTGGCGGCAGGCGGCCGAGAACGTCGCCGAGTCGCTCCAGCGGGGCATGCGGGTCGTCGTCCAGGGCCGGCTCAAGGCCCGCACCTACGAGACCCGCGAGGGTGAGAAGCGGACCGTCTTCGAGATCGAGGTCGACGAGATCGGCCCGTCGCTGAAGTTCGCCACCGCCAAGGTCAACCGCACCAGCCGCCAGGGCGGCGGGGGCGGCTACTCCGGTGGCGGCCAGGGTGCCCAGGGCGGTGGCGGCCAGTCCGCGCCGGCCGACGACCCGTGGGCCACGCCGGCACCCGCTGCCAGCGGATCGTCCGGTGCGGCTGCCGACCCGTGGGGCGCCCCGGGCGTCGGCGGCGCCGCCGACGAACCGCCCTTCTGATCCACCAACCACACCATCCACACGCAACCATTCCGGCGTCAGCCGGGCTTCTGAGGAGGAAGCACCACAATGGCCAAGCCCGTACTTCGCAAGCCCAAGAAGAAGGTCTGCCAGTTCTGCAAGGAGAAGGCGACCGGTGCCGACTACAAGGACACGGCGCTGCTCCGCAAGTTCATCTCCGACCGCGGCAAGATCCGCGCCCGTCGGGTGACCGGCAACTGCGTCCAGCACCAGCGCGACGTCGCCATCGCGGTCAAGAACGCCCGCGAGGTCGCCCTGCTGCCCTACACGTCCACCGGTCGCTGAGAGAGGGGACACCGCAGATGAAGCTCATCCTCAAGCAGGAGGTCACCGGTCTCGGCGCCCCCGGCGACGTGGTCGAGGTCAAGGACGGCTACGGCCGCAACTACCTCGTCCCGCGCGGTGCCGCGATCCGCTGGACCCGCGGCGCCGAGAAGACCATCGAGTCCATCAAGAAGGCCCGCACCGCTCGTGCGGTCCGCGACCACGACTCGGCCGAGACCATCAAGGCCAAGCTCGAGGGCGCACCGGTCCAGGTCAAGGTCCGGGCCGGTGAGGCCGGCCGGCTCTTCGGCGCGGTCACCGTGACCGACATCGCCGCGGCGCTGTCCAGCGCCTCGGGCCAGGAGGTCGACAAGCGGACGATCGCGGTCGGCAACCCGATCAAGTCGCTCGGCGCCCACGAGGTGACCGTCCGGCTGCACGACGACGTGTCGGCCACGGTGGCCCTCAACGTCATCCCCGCCTGACCCACCCCGCGCCACCACGACGGCCCCGCCGGCTGAGCGCCGGACGGGGCCGTTGTCGTTCAGCGACGTCAGCGCTCAGCGCGCGACGATCGCGTCCACCGCGACCGCGCCACCGGCCGGGACCTTGAGCGCCTTGACCTCGATCCGGCCGCTGAGCGACCGGGCTCCGGACTCGCGAAGCTCGAAGACGTGGAGGTCGGCCTGCTTGGCCGCCTTCAGGCTCACCTTCAGCCAGGGGCCGTTCCCGATCCGGACCGCGACCTTGCCCAGCTGCGGGCCGACGGGCGCCACCAGCCGGACCTCGTGCACGTTCTTGACCGGGCCGAGGCTGAGCGTGGCGCCCTTGCTGGTGGTCGACACGTAGTCGCCGGCGTAGGAGCCGTGGCTCTTGACCCGCTTCCAGTGCTGACCCTGCCCCGGCGCGAGGTTGAAGGGCACGTAGAAGGTCAGGCTGGCCGGGGTGGCGTCGAAGTTGCCGTCGCTGTCGACGGCCTGGGCGACGAAGACCTGCGGCCCGGGCTTGAGCCGCTTCAGCACCGTGGTGCCGGCCTGGCACGGGACTTTCTTGGCGTTGACCGCGCAGTTGAAGGTGGCGGGCTCGCTGGCCGTCAGCACCACGCTCGGGTGCCGGGTCAGGCTCACCGGTGAGGACGGGGTGAGCCGGTCGGTCGGTCCGCCGGTGATCTGGGTCTCCGGCGCGCCGCTCGGGGCGGGCGGTGGCGGGGTGGTGCCACCTCCCCCGTCTCCGGTCGCGGTGACGGTGAACTGCTTGGTCACCTCGGTGTAGTCGGGAGCGGTCTCGTTGTAGAGCGGCGCGCACACCACGTCGCAGGCCGCGATCGGCTGGTCGTGGCCGTCGATCGCGCGCACCGCGAGGGTATGGGTGGCCGCGGTGAGGCCGGGGAAGGGGCCGCAGGCCCCGAAGGCGGCGCCATCCAGTGCGCACTGGTAGGCGAGGGGGTCGACGTCGGCGTCGCTGTAGCTGGCCTGGGCCGTCACCGACGCCACGCCCGTCACGACGCTGATCGTCACGTTCGAGGGTGTGAAGACCGGCGGGTTGGTGTCATCGCAGCCGCCGAGCATTCCGTCCTCGCTCAGGCATCCGGGGGAGGCCGAGGAAGGTGCCGGAGCTAGCGCCAGCGGCACCAGCGAGCCGAGCAGACCGGCGAGGGTCGCCACTGCCGCGCGCCGCACCAGGGAGGGGAGCATGCGAGCAGGTTAGAGGCCGGCCGGCCGGTCCGTGCCGCCTACCCGGCGCCGGCCCTGCCCGTGGTCGGGTGACTAGTCACGGTAAGGGGCACGGGCCGGTGCCGCGTCGTGGGTGGACTAGTCCTGCACACCGGTGGATAACGGTGTGGATGAGCTCTCGACAGGGGCGGCGGCCGGGCCTTTGTCGACATATCCACCGGCCGACGCCCGGATGACTGTCCGGTGAACGGACAGCCGGCGAAGTTTTTCGGCTCCACACTCGGTGGAGGAGAGTTACCGCAGGTCAGCGCGGTGCACGGGGTCGCGACGGCCGGCAGTTCCACAGAGATGTCCCCAAGCTGTGCACAGGGCTCCCGGGTGTCGTCCACGCGATCGCGGCAGTTGTCCCCAGGTCCGGCGGGGGGCTGTGGATGACGGGCTTCCCAGGGGCGCCTGGGGTGCCTAGGTTGCTCCGAGCCGCCCTACGACATCTCGCCCGCTCCCCACCCACCGAACGCTACCGCCGGATCACCACGTGCGGCGCGCGGCTGGTGCTGTCGGCGGTCGAACCTACGCTCGGCGGCGTACCCCTGTTGTCCCATCAGTCACACCGTCACCAGCGCTGCACCTTCGCCCGCCGACCCAGGAGCCCCCCCGTGAGCCTGACCGAGTCCGACACCTGGCAGCTGCCCGGCGGCATGCCGGGGCCGGGCGACTCGTCGTGGGCGGGCGACCGGACGCCGCCGCAGGACATGGCGGCCGAGCAGTCGGTGCTGGGCGCGATGATGATCTCCAAGGACGCCATCGCGGACGTCGCGGAGGTGCTGCGCGGGGCCGACTTCTACCGGCCCAGCCACGAGGCGATCCACGACGCGATCATCGACCTCTACGGCCGGGGCGAGCCGGCCGACATGGTGACGGTCGGCAACGAGCTCCAGCGACGCGGCGAGCTGCAGCGCATCGGCGGCGCGCCCTACCTGCACACGATCACAGCCTCGGTGCCGATCGCGGCCAACGCCGGCTACTACGCGAGCATCGTCAGGGAGAAGGCGATCCTGCGCCGGCTGGTCGACGCCGGCACCCGCATCGTCCAGTTCGGCTACGCCGGCGAGGGCGACGTCGACGCGCTGGTCGACCAGGCCCAGGCCGAGGTCTACCAGGTCACCGACAAGCGCAGCAGCGAGGACTACGCGCCGCTCTCGGAGATCATGGACGGCGTCCTCGACGAGATCGAGGCGATCGGCAACCGCGAGGCCGGCCTCTACGGCGTACCGACCGGCTTCGCCGACCTCGACGACCTGACCAACGGTCTGCACGCCGGGCAGATGATCATCGTCGCGGCGCGGCCCGCGGTCGGGAAGTCGACGCTCGCCCTCGACCTGTGCCGGGCCGCGTCGATCCACAACAACCTGACCAGCGTCTTCTTCAGCCTGGAGATGACCAAGTCCGAGATCACCATGCGGCTGCTCTCGGCGGAGGCCAAGGTTCCGCTCAACCACATCCGCAACGGGCAGCTCAGCGAGGACGACTGGACCAAGCTCGCCCGCAAGATGGGTGAGGTCTCCAGCGCTCCGGTCTTCATCGACGACTCGCCCAACATGACGATGATGGAGATCCGGGCCAAGGCCCGCCGGCTCAAGCAGCGCCACGACCTGCGCCTGGTCGTCATCGACTACATGCAGCTGATGACGTCCGGCAAGAAGGTCGAGTCGCGCCAGCTCGAGGTCTCGGAGTTCTCCCGCCAGATCAAGCTGCTGGCCAAGGAGCTCGAGGTCCCGATCATCGCCCTCTCCCAGCTCAACCGCGGACCCGAGCAGCGGTCCGACAAGCGCCCGATGCTCTCCGACCTTCGCGAAAGTGGGTCTCTGGAGCAGGACGCGGACATGGTGATCCTGCTGCACCGCGAGGACCTCTACGAGCGCGAGTCGACCCGCCCCGGCGAGGCCGACCTGATCGTCGCCAAGCACCGCAACGGCCCGACCCGCGACATCACCGTCGCCTTCCAGGGCCACTACTCCCGCTTCGTCGACATGGCCCACTGACAGCGACCTCACCCATGTCAGCGCACCCAGAGCTGGCTGAGCAGCGGGCCGATCGACTGGGAGCCCGTCTGGAAGTTGCCGACGCGCTCCGCGGTGAGCCACCAGTTCACGTCGTTGGTCACGGGCACCAGAGCTGCCCGGTCGGTGGCGGCCCTGTCGATCTCGGTCCAGGCCCGCAGGGCTGCAGCGGGGTCGGCCCCCATCGCCGCTGATGCCGCCTGGGCCCTGCCGTCCAGCTCGGGGTCGCAGTGGTGGATGGGGTAGCCGCCCTGGATCGTGGCACAGCCGATGAGCTGGTAGAAGTTCACCGGGAGGGGGTAGTCGGCGATCCATCCTCCCGACGCGACCTGGATGCGGTTGTGGTCGTTGTAGAACCACTCCTCGTGGTGCTGGGTGTCGGGCAGGGAGCGCAGCGTCACGTCGTAGCCGAGGCTGCGCAGCACCGTGGCGAGGTAGGCGTCCAGGGGTGGGTTGTAGTCGCCGACGAGGTCGGTGACGGTGACCGGCATCCCGGCCGTCCCGGACGCCGCGACGAGCTCGCGCGCCTTGCGCAGCCGTGGCCCGTGGTAGAGGCCGTCGCGCGGACCCCGGGTGTAGGGGCAGTACGGGCGGTAGGACGGCATGCTCGGTGGGATGAGCTGGCACGTCGGAGTGGCGACCGACTCGCCACCCAGCAGCCGGACGGCCTCCCGGCGGTCGACGGCGTAGTTCACGGCCCGGCGGACCGCGACGTTGTCGAACGGCGGCGTGGCGGAGTCGAGGATGGCGAACTCGGTCGTCTGCGTCCGGCTCGGGTGAACCAGGTCCGGCGCGGCGACCTTGAGCTGGTCGACGAGAGCGCCTGCTCGGGCAGGGTCCGTCCAGAGCGGTGTGAGCTCCGCGAGGTCCGCCTGGTCGTGCCCGACGGCGTCGGCCGCCGCGCCCGCGCCTGCCACCTTCGTCCACGTGATGGCGTCGAGGAAGCCGGCCGGCTGAGCGGGGGCGGACCACTGGTGGAAGTAGGCGTTGCGGCTGAGCGCGAACTCCTCGCCCTTGCGGTAGCTGCTGATCCGGTAGGGACCGGTTCCCGGCAGCGGTGAGCTCAGCTCGCCGAGGGGAGTGCCTCGGGGCGCCGGCACGGCCAGGATGGTCAGGTCGGGGAGGAACTGCGGGTCCGGTCTCGTCAGGTGGAAGGTGACTCGGCCGGCGTCGTCGTCGGCCACCACGCCCCGGCTCAGGTCGCACGAAGAAGGGTGATCGAGGCACGCCTGAGCGCCGACGATCCCGGCGTAGAAGTCGCCCCGCACCGCACCGGGCTGCAGGTTGCGGTGCATGCCGCGGACGAAGTCGGAGGCGCGGACCTCGGCGCCGGTGGAGTAACGGATGCCGGGACGGAGGTTGAAGACGTAGGTCCGGCCGCCGTCGAGCGGCGTCGGCACCTCGGTCGCGAGGTCGGGGACGAGCACCTGGGGTTCCGCGCTCGCGTAGTGGTAGGCGAGCAACCCGTCGTAGACGACCCGCTCCGCGTGGTAGGTCGTCCGGTCGTAGACCCGCACCGGGTCGATCCCGTTGTAGTTCCCGGGCAGCGCACCCGCGGCCACCCGGAGGGTCCCGCCCCGGTGCCCGCTCGACGAGAACGCCCCGGAGGCGACCCACAGGTGGCCGTCGGCCGTGGCCAGCCCGTGCGTCGGGGCTGCGACCGGGATCCGGCTCGCCACGCCCGAGGCGGGATCGATCCGGAGCAGGTCTCCCGAGTACTTCTCGGCCACCCAGATCGCGCCACCGAGGAAGGCGATGGACGTCGGCCCGTCCCCGACGTCGAACGTCGCGGTGCGCAGCGTGGCGATGTCGATCCGGGTCACGTCCTGCGAGAGCTCGTTGGCCACCCAGAGGTCGTCGCCGACCCGGGCCATCCCGCTGGGTCCGCTGCCCACCGGTATGGCCGGGGACATCGGCTCCCCGGTGTGAGCGTCGACGTGCATCACCGTGCCGTCCCCACCGTTGGCGACCCAGACCGAGGTGTCGTCGACCGCCAGCCCGTCCGGCCCGATCCCGACATCGATCGGCTGGCCCGGGCGCCCGGTCGACTCGTCGATGCGCTGGATGGTGTTGTCCCCGCTGTTGGCGACCCAGAGCCCCGCAGGCCCTGCGGCGACGGCGTACGGATCGTTGCCCACAGGGATGACGTCGACGACCCGGTTCACCTGAGCGTTGATCCGCGAGAGCGTCCCGTCGGCGAAGTTGGCGACCCAGACGTCGTCACCGGTGACCGCCAGACCTCGTGGTTTGTGACCGACCGCAATCACCTGCTGTATCGACCGGGTGGTCGGGTTCACCCGGGAGACCGTGTCGTCACCTGCGTTGACCACCCAGATCGCGTCCCGGCTGCTCGCGACCGAGGTGGGGTCGATGCCGACGGGGACCGAGGCCAGGACCGCTCCGGCGTCGTCGAGGACGCTGATGCTGTTGGCTGGCAGCGTCACCGCGTCGGCTCGGGCGTTCCGGGCCTGGTGGATCGTCGCACCACCGGCCAGTACGCCGACCAACGCCATCGTCACCGCGAGGGCGCCGATCCTGGTGCGTCGACGACGGGCGGCCGGCGGGCGGGTCTCCTGCGCCATGGCCGGCCGTTGCGAGGCACCTGCCGGCGGCGCCGCGACCGGGACGGGGGCCCGCGTGGTGGGCTGCCAGGAAAGGGCCGGGTCCTGGGCGAGCACGCGGTTGTTGAGCTCGCGCAACGGCGGGCTGGGCTCGATGCCCAGCTCCTCGTCCAGGATCGCCCGGAGCTCGCGGTACGCCGCTAGCGCGTCCGACTGCCGACCCGATCGGTACAACGCGAGGATCAGCTGCGCGTGCAGCTCCTCGCGGAGGGAGTGGGCTGCGACCAGGGCGCGGAGCTCGGGGACGACGGCCAGATGACGTCCGAGGTCGAGCTCGGCCTGCACGCGCGCCTGGAGGACGGAGAGTCGCTGCTCGTCCAGCCGGGCCCGGACAGGTGCCACGAACGGGCAGTCGGTGAGGTCCGCGAGCACGTCGCCGCGCCAGAGCGCCAGCCCGGCGTCGTACGCCGCCAGAGCCGCGCTGGTCTCGGCGCGGGCCAGCGCCGCATCGCCGCGACGCGTCTGTTCGTCGAACCGCGTCGCGTCGACCAGCCGCGGGTCGATCGCCAGCCGGTAGCCGCCCGGCACCGTCTCCAGGACGGTCGCCGGCGACCCGCGGGCACGGTCCGGTTCCAGCACCTCGCGGAGGTGGAACACGTAGGTCTTGAGGGTCGTCGCCGCTCCCGCCGGCGCCGGGTCGGCCCACACGCCTTCGACGAGACGGTCGACGGAGACCAGGTGTCCGACCTCGCACGCGAGCATGGCCAGGACCGCTCGCTGCTGACGACCGCCCAGCGGGAGAGCGCGGTCCCCTGCGATCGCCTCGAACGGCCCGAGAATCCCGAACGCGGGCGACTCCGGTGCGAGGTCGTCTTCGGGCATGGCAGTCGGTCCCCAACGTCGGGGTCAGCCTATGGCAGATCCACGGTTGGGGCGCCGCTCCAACCGATGGCCAAACCGTTTCCAACCCCGCTGCCCTGCGCTGTGTCCCTCGTGTCTCCCGAGGAACGGAGCAGCTCATGTCCCATCGCACCCAACCCACATCGACTCGGCAGCCGTCTCGAGCGTTGCGACTCCGGAGCGGCACCTACGACGGCGAGCGGGTCATGAAGACGACCCATGCCCTCGTGGTGTCACTGCTGCTCCTGCCCGTCGCCGAGGGCTGCGGGGGCTCCGACGCGGGGTCGTCGCCGGACGCGAAGGACGCGAGCTCGACCTCGACGCTCGACCGGGCCTTCGTCGAGCGCGCCGAGACCACCTGCGCGCCGTACGCCGACTACCAGGCGAAGACCGTCCTCAACCTGGAGAAGTTCAACCGGTACGCCCCGGACCCCGCGCTGCTGCCCCAGGTGGCGGCCCACCTCGAGCAGCACCCGGCGTACAAGTCGCTGGTCTCCGACCTGGAGGCGCTGGGCGCGCCGAAGTCCGGCGGCACCGCCTGGGACGCCGTCGTGGCCGACTTCCGGGAGAACGCCCAAGCGGTGCAGGACGGGATCGATGCCGCCCGTACGTCGGATCCTGCGCGGTTCACGGACTTCGTCGGCCGCCTCGAACAGGACAAGACCCAGCTGTTCCGGGACCTGCAGGTCGCGGGGCTGGGTGGATCCAGCTGTGCCGGGGCGGAGGTGGACCCGCTGAAGCCCCCTGTCCCCGACCACTGACCCGTGGCGGGGCGCGGGCTGGCGAGTTTCGTCGGCTGGCCGACAGAACCCGGCCCTGGACGACGCGGCTTCGTCGTCCCAGCACGAGTTTCGTCGGCCGACCGACGAAACTCGCCAAGCCACGCGGATCCGCACCCAGGTCTCCACCGCGCCAGGAAGAAACTGCCTCGAGGCCGTCACCATCCTCGCGGTTGGAGGCGTCTACCTGGTGTGAGTGCACCCGGCGGTGACGAGGCCAGCGACTTCGACGCGTTCGTCCGGGCCTCCGGCACCCAGCTCTACCGCACGGCGTACCTGCTCTGTGGAGACCACCACCTCGCCGAGGACCTCACGCAGAGCGCCTATGCCAAGGTGTTCGCGCGCTGGCGGCGTCTGTCCCGAGCCGGCAACCCGGTCGGCTACGCCCGGGCCACGCTCATCAACACGTTCCTGTCCCACCGGCGGCTGCGCCGGAGCTCCGAGACGCCGACCGACACGTTCGCCGGCCGGGAGTACGGCGCCTCGGCCGCAGGCCCCGACCAGGACGACCTGGTCCAGCGGCTCGACCTGATCGTGGCACTGCGGCAGCTCGGCCCGCTGGACCGGACCGTCCTGGTCGCGCGGTTCTGGGAGGACCGGAGCGTGAGCGAGACGGCGACGGATCTGGGCATCAGCGAGGCGGCCGTCAAGCAGCGCAGCCGCCGGGCCCTGGCACGGCTACGACCACATGTGCAGGCGCTGCACGAGGAGAGGACGACCCATGAACGCTGACCACGACGACGACCACGGACTGACCACCGCCCTGCGCGACCGGATGGATGAGATCCGCCCCGACCTGGACCGGCTGGTCGCGGTCGCCACCCGCCAGGGAACGAGGATCCGCCGCCGGACCCGGCTAGCGGTGTCGGTCGGGACCGTCGCCTGCGCCGCGGCGGTGACCGCGGCGGTCGCCCTGGGCAGCTCGTGGGCGGGCTCCGACCCGTCCGGCGCACCCAGCCGGGCTGGCTTCGCCGACGAGCCGTCGTCCTCGTCGCCGCCCGCCTCGCCGACCCCGTCCGCGATCGTCACGACTCCCTCTGCCCCGGCCACAGACGCGGGGCCGCCGCCGGAGAGATCGCCGGTCGCCCTGGACCTGCCCGGCTGGAGCTGTACGCCGCCCGGGGACGAGAAGTTCATCTGCAGCTCGGGCGGCCGCTCGGTGGTGGTGACCTGGCGGCCCGGCAGCGAGCGGCCCAACTGGGGCCACGACCCCGACAAGTCGGCGGACTGGATCAGCGACGTGCACCGCGGCGTCTTCGTGACGGTGGTCGTGGGCCCGGGCACGCCCAACGAAGCGGCGGTCAGGGTCGGCGAGGCGCTCACCTGGTCACAATGACCGGGTGAGCGAGGAGCGGTGGACCTTCGAGGCCGAGCTGTGGTCGGCCGAGCAGTTCGCCGCGTGGGCCTTCCTCACCCTGCCGCCCGACGTCGGGGACGACGTGGGGCTGCTCTCCGGACCGCCACGCGGGTTCGGCTCGGTGCGCGTCGAGGTGACGTTGGGGAGCTCGACGTGGCGGACGTCGGTCTTCCCCGACAAGGCGCGCGGCTTCGTGCTGCCGGTCAAGTCCGCCGTACGCCGCAGCGAGGGTCTCGAGCTGGGCGACCGGGTGACGCTGACCGTGGGCCTGCTCCGCGACGAGTAGGACCAGCGGTCAGAACTCGAAGCGGGTCGCGCCGCCCGGCTCAACGGTCGAGAGCACGACGGCAGACCTCGGGGTGACCCGGTAGACGTGCCACGGGGGCGGGCCGGCCGACGGGGCGCTGAAGTCGGCGGTGAGCGCCGTGCCCGACTCGTCGACCCGGCACGGCCATCCGTCGGCCGCCCAGGCCTCGGCCATCCTGGCCACCGCGGCCGGGTCGGTGACGACCTCGGCCGTGCCGCGCACGACGAGGTCGAACTCGTGCAGCGCGAGGGCCAGTGAGCAGCGCGGGTCGCGGGCCAGGTTGCGGCCCTTGCGGGTGCCGCGACCGGTCTCGAACCACCACGCGCCGTCCCGCCACTCCGCGCCGACGCCCGTGGTGTGTGGCGCACCGTCCGCGTCCAGCGTGGTCAGCCAGCAGGTGTGCCGGTCGGGACCGCCGGTGCCCGGCGCCTGTGTGAAGCCCCGGTCCAGACGCTCGGTCACCGAGGCCCACGAGACGGGCGGGAGGTCGTAGCGGCCGGCCAGGTTCTTCGACTCCATGATGGGACCGACCGGCGAAGCGGCGCGAACTCACCGGCCAGCTCCGCAAATGCGGCCGCCAGGGCTCGCGCTCGGAGTCCTCCGGGTTCTGACTGGAAGCCGACAAGTAGCCCGACCCGGCCATATCCCGCGCGACCACGGATCCCTAGCCTCGGTAGATGCGCGGCGGCGTGTTCATCTGTCATGCGTCCAAGGACGCCGCCATGGCCCAACGCGCCGTCGCGGCGCTCGAGGCTGCGGGGGTGCACTGCTGGATCGCTCCGCGCGACATCGACGCCGGCGAGAACTACACGCAGGCCATCCTCGATGGACTCGAGTCCGCGCCGGCGGTGGTGCTGGTCTTCTCCTCAGCGACGAACGCTTCGCCGCACGTGGCCCGGGAGCTCGAGATCACGGTCGGATCGGGCCGCAGGATCGTGCCGGTGCGGCTGGAGGCGGTCGAGCCCTCCGGGTCGTTGCGCTACTTCATCGGCACCGCGCAGTGGCTCGACGCGACGGCACCGGGCATCGACTGGGCTCCGGCGCTGGTGCAGGCGGTACGCCGCGCCGTCGGCCAGCCGTCGAGCGAGGCGCCGCCGGGCCTCGCACCGGTGAGCCCGACCGGGTTCACTCCGGGCATCAGCACGGGCATCGCGCCAGACACCGCGCGGCCGACCGAGGCCGGCCCGCCACGACGGTCCGCCTTGCGGGCGTGGTGGCCGGTCGTGATCGGTACGGCGCTGGCCGCGGTCGCCGCGGTGGTGGTGACCTTGAGCCTCACCGGCGGGGCAGGCTCGGGGAAGGACGCCGGGCGGGAGCCCGGGGCGGACACCTCGTCGGTGGCATCCAGCGCCGGAACCGACGTGTCGAGCCAGGGCTCACCGACGGCCGCTGCCGCCGGCCCGGTCACGTGCTGGGACAACAGCAGTGCACCGGACGCCGGCCACTGCCCGGTGCCGAAGGGGCGCGCGGGCATGGTGACCGTCTTCCCAGCGCTCACGCCGGACTGCACGGTGGTCGAGTCCCCGATCGAGGGGAAGGCCGAGGTCTACGAGTGCGTGCACGACGGCTACCTCGTGCGCTTCACGCGCTGGGACCTGGGCTTCGACAAGGAGACCTACTACGGCGTCGAGAACCAGGTGCCGAGCCAGCCGTGGCAGATCGGTGGGGCGCCCGCCGGGCTGCAGTGGTTCTCCATCGACGACGACCCCGAGGAGACCCAGCCCTACCAGTGGTCCGCGGCCTACGACTCCGTGCCGTTCTCGCTCAGCGTCGAGGGTGACACCGAGGCCGACCGCAGTGCGGGCATCGCCCAGCTGCGGCTGGTGCCGCTGAGCCGGGTCGGACTGAAGTGAGCCGCGCCCCGGGTCATCAGACGGCCGGAGCTCACGGGTCCACAGCAGCGGGACCACCCATCCGGGCCATGGGAGAAACCACCCGCGGGTGAGCCTGCTTTCGTCTCCCGCGAAGGCCGCCCGGGATGACAGGATCCGGCTGTGGCCCAGGACCCCTGCTCGGCCGCGTGGTCGTACCAACCGGGCCCCGCGCTGCTCGACGGTCTCGCCGTCGCCGCGGTGGCAGTCGACGCCGACGGCGCGGTCTGTTACGCCAACGCCAGCGCCCTGGACCTGTTCGGGGTGCCGCGGGCGCACCTCATCGGCGCCGACGCGCGCACCCTGCTCTTCGACGAGCCCGACCGCGGGGCCGTTGGCCAGGTGCTCGAGCTCGTACGCCGCACCGGGTCGTGGACCGGCGAGCTCACCGTCCTGGCCGCCGGCACGGGGCCGTTGTCGATGCGAACCTCCTGGACGCCGCTGGGCGATGAGGAGGACGCCGGTGCGCTGGTCCTCTTCGAGGCGGCCGGCGAGCCCGCCGACCGCTATGCCACGGGTCAGCCCCGGGGCAACCGGCTGCGCCGCCTGGCCGAGGTCACCGGGGAGCTGCTCGCGGCCGAGGACGTCGAGGCGGTCTCGGAGATCGTCACCGACCACATGATGAAGGCCGCCGGTGCGACGACCGCGTCGCTCTCGATGCTGCTCGACGAGGAGACCCTCGCCCTGATGGCGCTGCGCGGTGGGGTCGAGGGCAGCGCGAGCCGCTGGGCGACGTACCCCGTGGCCAGCAACGTGCCGTCCGCCGAGAGCGTTCGCACCGGCCGCCCGGTCCTCGTCCGCCGCGACGAGGTGGAGCAGCGCTACCCCACTCTTGGCAGGATCGGCGAGGGCACCGGCTCGATCCTCTGCCTGCCCCTCTGTGTCGCGGGCGGCCGGGTCCTGGGTGTCGTGTCGCTGTCGTTCCCGGGCCGGCGCGAGCTCAGCGAGGCCGAGCACCTGTTCCTGCGCCTGCTCGCCGACACCTGCGCGATGACGCTGGACCGGGTCGAGGCGCAGCGCGCCGCTCGCGACCGGGAGTCCAAGCTGGCGTTCCTCGCCGAGGCCAGCGCCAAGCTGTCGAGCGACCTCGACTACGAGGCCACGCTCACCGCGGTGGCCGAGCTCGCGGTGCCGTGGTTCGCCGACTGGTGCGCGATCTCGCTGGCCGAGGACGGGCTGCTGCGGACGATCGCGGTGGCCCACAGCCACCCGGACCGGATCGAGCTGGTCCGCGAGCTGCAGGAGCGCTACCCGGCCGACCCCGCCTCCTCCCAGGGCGGCTACGGCGTCCTGCACAGCGGGACGAGCCAGCTCGTCCCGGAGGTGACCGACGACCTGCTGGCGGCCCGGGCCGTCGACGACCACCACCTGGCCCTGATGCGCGCACTCAACCTGCGCAGCGGGCTGGCGTGCCCGCTCAAGGTCGCCGACCGCTCCCTCGGGGTCATCACCTGGGTCGCCGGGGAGGGCGGCCGGCGGTTCTCCGAGGACGACCTCGCCTTCGGGGAGGACCTGGCCCGGCGGGCCGCGATCGCCATCGACAACGCGCAGCTGCACAGCCAGGTCCGGACCGCGGCCCTCGAGCTGCAGCGCGCCGTACTCCCCGCGCGGCTGCCGCGGGTCGAGGGCTGGACGACCACCGTGCAGTACCACCCGGCGGGCCGCACCGAGGCCGGCGGCGACTTCTACGACGTGCTGCCGCTCGACGACGGCCGGCTCGCGATGTTCGTCGGCGATGTGATGGGCCGCGGCGTCATGGCCGCCTCGGTGATGGCGCAGATGCGCTCGGCGATCCGGACCCTGGTCGCTCTCGATCCCGAGCCCCGCGCGGTGCTGGCCGGCATGGACCGGGTCTTCGAGGCGCTGCACCTCGAACAGCTCGTGACCATGGTGTACGCCGTCGCGGACCCGTCCCTCGACCAGCTGCAGGTGATCAACGCCGGTCACCCGCCGCCGGTGCTGCTCGCCGGTGACGGCCAGGTCGAGGTGCTGGAGCACCCCAGCACGCTGATCCTCGGCGTCGGCGGCGGCGAGCGGGCGGTGCGTTCGGCGCAGTTCGGACCGGGTGACCAGCTGCTCCTCTACACCGACGGGCTGGTCGAGCGACGCGGCGAGGACGCCGACACCGGCCTCGCCCGGCTGATCACGGCGATGCGGACCCCGCACGACGGACCGCCCGAGGAGTGGCTGCCCCTGCTGGTCGAGGAGCTCCGAGACCCCACTCGCGACGACGACGTCGCCGCGCTGCTCGTCGCCCGCGACCCGGTGGTGCGCTGACCGGAACGCTGACCGGACGCTGACCGGCTTCGCCCACCCGGCAGGATGTCCGCGTGGGATCGCACCGCGCGGAGCGCAAGGAACCGGCGGTGGCGCACGGTCACGGCCATGGGCACGGCCACGGTTCCGACGTCGAGCTCGAGGTGGCGCCGCTGCCCCGCGCGCTGCTGCTCGCCGTGCTCGCCGCGGTGGCCGTGGCGACCGTCGTCGGCGTCGTGCTGCTGTGGCCCGACGCTCACCAGGCCGACAAGATGAAGGGCTCGGTGGGCTTCGCTTCCGAGGGCACCACCTACCCCGATGCCGTGGTCGACGAGGTGCTCCCGGTCTGTCCCCGGTCCGGGCCGAACGCCGAGCCGGACACCTCCAAGCCCTGCGGTACCGTCAAGGCCACCGTCGAGGACGGCGCGAGCAAGGGCACGAAGGTGACCCTCGACGTACCTCCCGAGGTCAGCGCCGCCGGGCTCGCCAAGGGCGACCGACTCGAGCTGATCCGGACCCCGGGCGCCGAGGGCCAGCCCGCGACGCTGAGCTACTTCGAGATCAAGCGCACCACCTCGCTGTGGCTCGTCGCCGGGCTCTTCGCCCTCGTCGTCCTGGCCGTGGCCCGGCTCCGCGGGCTGATGGCGCTGGTCGGGCTCGGGGTCGCGGGGCTCGTGCTCGGGAAGTTCGCGATCCCGGCCCTGCTCACCGGCGAGTCCGCAGTGCCGGTCGCGCTGTCCGCGGCCGCCGCGATCATGTACGTAGTCCTCTACACCACCCACGGCATCTCGCTGCGCACCAGCGCGGCCCTCGCGGGCACGCTCGCGGGGATGGGGCTCACCGCGGCGGTCGGCTGGTGGTCGGTCAGCTCGGCCCACCTGACCGGCGTCGTCGACGACGGCGGCCGCGTGCTGTCGACGTTCGGCGGCGAGCTCAGCCTCCAGGACCTCCTGATCGCCGCGGTGGTGATCGCCGGCCTCGGTGTCCTCAACGACGTGACCATCACCCAGACCTCGGCGGTCTGGGAGCTGCGGGCCGCGGCCCCGACCATGACCCGGGCGCGGCTGTTCGGCAGCGCGATGCGGATCGGCCGCGACCACATCGCCTCGACCATCTACACGATCGTCTTCGCCTACGCCGGCACCGCGCTCACCCTGCTGCTCGCGGTGTCGCTCTACGACCGCTCCTGGTTGGAGCTGGTCGGCACCGAGGAGATCGCCGAGGAGCTGGTGCGCTCCTTCGCCAGCAGCATCGGCCTGGTGCTCGCCGTACCCGCCACCACCGCCATCGCCGTCGCCGTCGTCCCCGGCCCGCGCGACCCCCTCGGCCTCTGACCCTGGGCCTCCACCTCCCCGACAGCCGCGATAGTCCGTGACGAAATGGTCGTCGAAACCGGGGCTCGGACGACCAAAGCGTCACGGACTGTCGGGCCGGGGCGGCGTCAGACCCAGTAGGTGTCGTGGCGGAGCATGAACTCCACCCGCTCCTCCTCGGTCAGCGGCTCCTCGGCCAGCCGGGCGAGGGTCTCGAAGTAGTCCTCCCGGGGGGCGCCGGGGGTGAACATGAGCAGCATCGAGGCCCGGTCAGCGCCCTTGAAGCCGTGCAGCCCGCCTTCCGGCACGAACGCGAAGTCGCCGGGGCGGCAGGTCTTCCAGCCGGTCCCGTCGTAGAGCCGGACCTCGCCGTTGAGCACGTAGAACGACTCGGTGATCGCGCGGTGGAAGTGTGGGTCGGGACCGGACTCGTCGGGACCGAAGTTCCAGCGGTAGACCCCGAGGCCGCCGCCGGTCCGGTCGCCCGTGGCGAGGTATTCGCAGCTCCCTCCGGAGCGGTAGTGGATGTCCGGATCGGTGTCCGTCGTGCGGATCCAGGCGGACTGCTCACCGCTGGTCCCCCGGTAGAGGTCGGGCGGGTAGGGCCGGTGCAGTGGTCCGGTCATGACTCCTCGCTTCCGTAGGGGCGGGTGATGATCTCCAGCCAGTGGCCGTCTGGTCCCTCCCAGTAGAGGCCGCGGCCACCATCACCGTGGTTGATCTCGCCGGGCCTGCGCTTGAACGGGTCGGCCCAGAACTGTCGGCCCTGCTCGCGGATCCGTCCCCAGATCTCGTCGAAGTCGTCCTCGCCGACCAGGAACGCATAGTGCTGTGACGCGATCTCGCCGTCGTCGCGCGTGAAGTCGAGGGAGGCGTCGTTGTCGAGCTTCAGCACCGCGAACGGACCGTACGCCGTGGGCTCGGCCACGCCGAGGACCCCGGCCACGTCCCGGGCCGCCGTCCAGATGTCACGGCAGTGGACCAGGGTGTGGTTGAGCTCGACGGTCATGACGCACCTCCCGAGGGTCGCTGGTGAGCAGGGGCCGCGGGCCGCAGGAACGCGACCACGAGGGCCGCGCCCAGGAGCAGGGCGACGGCGGCACCGCCCGTGGCGGTGGCGAAGCCGTGCACCAGGGCCGCCGTCGGCGTGCCCACGAAGTCGCGGGTCGCGCTCACGGCCACGGTGTTCAGCACCGCGGTGCCCACGCTACTGCCGATCTGCATGGCGGTGTTGGCGGTCGCCGCGGCGATGCCGGCCTGTCGCGGGTCGACGCCACTGGTGGCCACACCGATCGAGGGGGTGAACACGCAGCCGATGCCCAGCCCCACCAGCAGCTCGGCCGGCAGGATCACCGTGGCGTAGCCGCTGGACGGCGTCAGCCGGGTCAGCAGCGCCAGCCCGGCCGCCGCGACGACCAGCCCCGGTGCGACCAGGACCCGCGGTGCGACGCGGTCCATCAGCCGGCTGGCCAGCCCGTAGGAGCTCCCGGCCACCGCCAGGCTCATCGGCAGGAACGCGACGCCGGTGCGCACCGGGCTCCAGTCGAGCACCACCTGGAAGTGGTAGGTCAGCATCAGGAACATCCCGAAGGTCCCGACCACGCTGACCGCGGTGGCGGCGTACGCCGTGGCGCGGCCGCGGTCGCGCAGCACGCTCAGCGGCAGCAGCGGTGCGGCCAGGCCGCGCTGGCGCACCAGGAAGGCGGCGACCAGGCCCAGCCCCGCCAGCCCGGGGATCAAGACTTCGGTCGAGCCCCAGCCGTGCGCCGCCGCCTCGCTCGCCCCCAGCACCAGCCCCGCTAGCCCGGCGGTGGCGAGCACCCCGGAAGCAACGTCGACCGGCACCGGGTAGCCGTCCTCGCGCGGCAGCACCCGCCGGCCCGCGGTGAGCACGGCCGCGGCGACGACCACGTTGACGTAGAGGCACCAGCGCCACCCGGCGTACTCGGTGAGCACGCCGCCGAGCAGCAGCCCGACCACGGCCCCGCTGCTGGCGACCGCACCGAAGACCCCGAACGCCCGGCCCCGCTCGCGCGGCTCGGTGAACGTCGAGGCGATCAGCGCCAGCGCCGCGGGCGCCATGAACGCCGCGCTCGCCCCTTGCAGCGCCCGGCCCGCGACGAGCACCCCGAACGAGGGCGCCGCGCCGGCGACCGCGGAGGAGAGACCGAAGCCGATCAGGCCCGCGCTGAGCGCCCGGCGCCGGCCGATCCGGTCGGCGGTCTTGCCGCCGAGCAGCAGCAGCCCGGCGAAGCAGAGCGTATAGGCGGTGACGACGTAGGAGCGGTGGGCGTCGTCGAAGCCCAGCGCGCGCTGGGCGGTCGGCAGCGCGACGTTCACGATGGTCGCGTCGAGGGCGACCATCAGCTGGGCCAGGGCGATGACCCCGAGCGCGGCCCACCGACGGTCGGTGCGGGGCTCGGCAGCAGTGGCGGTCATGACGGGTTCCTTCCATAAGCGGAGAGAATAACTCCGCTTCACTGTGCGCGCGAGGACCCGCCGATGTCAAGAGAAATGGAGCAAATCTCTCCGGATCGCTAGGGTGGGGGACGTGCCCATGCGCGCCGACGCCCGCCGCAACCTCGAGCAGCTGCTCGCCGCGGCCCGCGACCTGGTGGCCGAGAAGGGAGCCGGGGTCGCGCTCGACGAGGTCGCCCAGCGCGCCGGGGTCGGGATCGCCACGCTCTACCGGCGCTTCCCCGACCGCACCGCGCTGCTGCGCGGCGTGGTGCTCGACGCGCTCGAGCAGACCCGGGTGGCCGCCGAGCGGGCTGCCGAGGAGCACGACGACCCGTTCGAGGCGCTCGCGGCCTACCTGCGCTCGGCGCTGGAGCTGCGCGTCTCGGCGGTGATCCCCCAGGTGCTCGACGTGCTCGACCTGGCCGAGCCCGAGCTCGCGGCCGCACGCGAGGCCTCCGCCCGCGCCACCGAGGCCCTCGTCGCCGCCGCACACGCGGGCGGCCAGCTGCCCGCGGACGTCACCTTCGCCGACGTCGGCATGATGCTGGTCCGCATCGCGCGGCCGCTTCCCGGCCCGATGCCCGACGCGCTCAAGCACGACCTGGCCCGCCGCCACCTCGAGCTGTTCATCCGCGGCCTGCGCAACGGCGACGGAACGCTGGACGGCCCGGCGCTGTCGCGCAGCGAGCTGGCCGAGCTGGCGTCCGGGGGGCCTACGTTGTCCTCGTGAGGCCCTCGTGACGACGTACCTCGGTATCGACCTCGCGTGGGGCGAGAGGCAGCCCACCGGACTGGCCGTGCTGGACGCCGAAGCGCGGCTGCTCCAGCTGGGTGCGGTGCGCACCGACGAGGAGATCGTGGCCGCGCTCGCGCCGTACCTGGGCCAGGAGTGCGTGGCCGGCATCGACGCCCCGCTCGTCGTCACCAACGCCACCGGCTCGCGCCCCGCGGAGCAGTCGCTCAGCCGCGACTTCCGCAAGTACGAGGCAGGCACCCATCCGTCCAACACGGGCAAGCCCGAGTTCGCCAACGGCACCAGGGGGGCCAGGGTCTGTTCGCTGCTGGGCCTGGAGGTGCACCGCACCGGCGTCGAGGTCTATCCGCACGCCGCGGTGGTGGCGCTCTTCGGGCTCGACAGGACGCTGAAGTACAAGGCCAAGCCGGGCCGGACCCTCGACTCCCTGCGCTCGGAGCTGGTGCGGCTGATGGACCTGGTCGAGGGGGTCGTGGCGACCGACGACTCCTGGGCGGCGCTGCGGGCCGCTGTTGCCGGCGCCACCCGCAAGAGCCAGCTGCGAGTGGTCGAGGACCAGGTCGACGCCGTGGTCTGCGCCTACGTCGTGTGGTACGCCGACCGGCACCCCGACCGGGTCACGAGCTACGGCGACCCGGACACCGGGGTGATCGTGACGCCGACGCTGGGCCTGCCGACGACACCGGGCCTGCCGAGCAACACCGGGCGGCGCGACCCGGTCCGGGAGGCGGTCCAGACCTACTCCGCCCGGCACCCCGACCTGGTCCGGGCCGCGCAGGAGACCGCCACGCTGATCGGCACGATCCTCGACGAGGCCGGGATCAACTACCTCACCATCGACGGGCGCGCGAAGAGCATCGCGTCGTTCGCCGAGAAGGCCACCCGCACCGACGCCGACGGCCCGCTCTACCCCGACCCGCTCACCGACATCGGCGACCAGCTCGGCATCCGGGTGATCACCTATGTCCGCGACGACGTCGAGGCGGTGGCCGGCCTGCTCGCCGAGCAGCTGACGGTGCTCGACGACCGCGACCTCGGTGAGCTCACCGCCAGCCAGGGCCGGTTCGGCTATGCCAGCCGCCACCTCCAGCTCGAGGTGGACGGCCGCGTCGTCCAGGTCCAGCTGCGCACGGTGCTGCAGCACGCGTGGGCGGAGTTCGAGCACGACATCCGCTACAAGGGCACGGTGCCGCCCGAGCACGCGAGCGAGTTCGACCGCCGGTTCACGCTGGCGGCGGGGCTGCTGGAGCTGGCGGACCAGGAGTTCTCCGCGATCCGCGACCGGCTGCGCGGCGCTGCTCCAGCCGACGCCGTCGACGACGACCCGCGGATCGCGCCGAGCGAGCTCGCCGCGTTCCTGGCCGGGCAGTACGACGACGCGGGCTGGTCGCGCACCGACCACTACGCGTGGATCTCGGGGTTGCTGCTGGAGCTCGGCATCACCACCTTCGACGAGCTCGCCGACGTGCTGCGCACGACCGACGACGAGCCCATCCGGTCGCGGATGGACTACCGCTACCCGCCCGGCGCGGTGCGCCGCCTCGACGACGCCCTGCTCTACCGCTTCGGCGAGCAGTACCTCGGCCTGCACGCCAACGCACACCGGCGCGAGCTGCTCACCCAGCGGCTGGCCCGGATGCGTGGCGAGGCCGGCTAGGAGCGACTAGACAACTCGACACGATTGTCTCACGCTAGCGACATGACGCCCGTCGTGTCCGAGGCCCGTTACGTGCCGGGCGGGGGGGCGCGGCGTGGGCCGACCCTTGGCCGTCGTACGCCGCGCTGCGCGACCACGACCCGGTGCACCACGTGGTCCCCGAGGGACGGCCGGGAGAGGACTTCTACGTGATCTCCCGCCACGAGGACGTGCTGCGCGCCGCGGTCGACACCGACACCTTCTCCAGCGCGCAGGGGCTGACGGTCGCCTACGGCGAGCTCGAGAGGATCGGCCTGGTCGACAACCCACCCCTGGTGATGCTCGACCCTCCCGAGCACACGGCCTTCCGGCGGTTGGTCTCCCGCGGGTTCACGCCCAGAGCGGTCCGCGACGTCGAGCCCGAGGTCCGCGCGTACGTCGCGGAGCGGCTCGACGCCTTCGTGGCGGCCGGGGGCGGCGACATCGTCGTCGACCTCTTCAAGCCGTTACCGAGCATGGTGGTGGCCCACTACCTCGGCGTGCCGGCCGAGGACCGCGACAGCTTCGACGGCTGGACCGACGCGATCGTGGCGGCCAGCTCCGCCGGCGCTCCGAGCGGTGCCGCGGACGCGACGATGGCGATGCTCGGCTACTTCACCGAGCTGATCGAGCGCCGCCGTCGCGAGCTCGCCCAGGGACGGCACGGCGCCGACACGGTCTCGCACCTGGTCGCCGCCGGGGTCGGCGACGACGAGGTCGGGCTGCTCAGCATCCTGGGCTACGGCTTCGCGATGGTCACCGGCGGCAACGACACGACGACCGGCGCGCTCGGTGGCGCCGTCCAGCTGCTCGCCGAGCGCACCGACCAGCGCGAGCTGCTGGTCGCCGAGCCGAGCCTCGTCGCGGGCGCCGTCGAAGAGTTCCTGCGGCTCACCTCGCCGGTGCAGGCCCTGGCGCGCACGGCCACCCGCGACGTCGAGCTGCGCGGCGTGCGGATCCCCGTTGGTCGCAAGGTGCTGCTCTGCTACGCCGCCGGCAACCGCGACCCGCGCCGCTACGGGCCGGACGCCGAGGAGCTCGACGTGCTGCGCAACCCGACCCAGATCCTGACCTTCGGCCAGGGCAGCCACCACTGCATCGGCAACGCGGCCGCGCGGATGATGGCCCGCGTCGCCCTCGAGGAGCTGCTGGCCCGCATCCCGTCGTTCACCGTCGACGCCGACGGCGTGACGTGGGCGTCCGGACCCTACGTGCGCCGGCCGCTCACTGTGCCCATGGTGGTCGGGTGACCTGGCTGGCCGAGGACCGTGGTCGGCTCGCCGCGGAGAAGATCCTCGACGCGGCCGGCGCGCTGTTCGCCGAGCGCGGGATCGACGCGGTCTCGATGGGTGACGTCGCCCGGGTCGCCGGCTGCTCGCGCGCGACCCTCTACCGCTACTTCGCGGACCGCCACGAGCTGCACGTGGCGTTCGTCCATCGCGAGGCGCGGCGCGTCGGCGGGCTCGTGGCTGCCGACGCGGCCCGGGTCCGCGACCCGCAACGCCGACTGGTGACCGCCATCCTCGCCGCCGTACGCCGGGTTCGGGAGGCACCTGAGCTCGCCGCGTGGTTCGCCGGGGGTGACGCCGCCGCGACCGCGGGGCTCGCGCAGTCGTCGCCGGTGATCGAGGCCCTGGGCCGCACGGTCCTGCAGGACCCGCTGGCCGCCCGCTGGGTGGTCCGGGTGGTCGTCTCGCTGCTGATCACGCCGGGTGCGGACGCGGCCGAGGAACGGGCGCTGGTCGAGCGCTTCGTCGCGCCCGTCCTCAGTGAGCCGGCTTCGCCGTCACCTTGAACCGGACGAGGGCCGGGGTCGGGTCGGCGATCCCGACCGCGCTGGTCGCCGTCACGATCAGCACGTGCTTGCCGAGCCTGACCCGCTTCTTGTAGGGCGACGTGCACGGCTTCGCCGGCTTCGCGTCGAGGCGGCAGGTGAACGTCGAGCCGGCGATCGAGGAGGAGAACTTCACCTTCACCTTCCGCTTGGTGCCGTGCTTGGCCGGCTTCTTCGTGATGACGGTGTCGGGGGCCGGGCAGGCGTCGTGACTGAGCGCCGACTGCGGGCACAGGTCCTGGCTGACGTCGCCGTAGCCGTCGGCGTCGGCGTCGGGCTCCCAGACCGCCGTGAGGTTCACGCGGAACTGGCCGCTGCCCAGCGTGCCGCCCGTCACGGACGGGCCGTCGAGGCTGTCGCCGGTGGAGTGCAGGTCGTCGCCCGCACCGGTCTGGATCCCGCAGGCCGCGTTGAGGCCCGCCGTCCCGAACCGGGCGCCGAGCAGCCAGCCGGCCTGCACCGGGATGCGGACCGGGAAGGTGTTGACCGCTGAGCTCGTCTCGGCGAACGTCGCGCTCGTGGCCTTGACCGGGAACACGTTGCCGGTCGGCGGACCGAACAGGCCGAGCCGGATGTTCTGGCCGGGGTCTGCGTTGGCCTGGGAGGAGAACGACGTGATGACTCCCGCTCCCGGCACGGTGTAGGAGCCCCCGCCCGGGGCGGCCGTGGCCTGGATGAGCACCAGGCCGTTGCCACAGGTCAGGGCCGGCCGAGCGCCCACCAGCTCGCCGAGCGTGACGGCGCTGGCGGCGTAGGCGTGGCCGCCCGTGGTCAGGGCTGGGGCGCCGAGCACGATGACTGCGGCGGCAACGATTCGCTTCATGGCTACTTCCTTCGGATCGAGAACCGCACCTTGGCAGGCTTGGGGTCGGGCACCCCGGCGGGGCTGACGGCGCGGACCTGGAGCCGATGGCGCCCGACGCCGAGCCGGCGGTGGTAGGGAGAGCTGCAGCGCTTCCACTTGTGGTGGCCGTCGAGGCGGCACTGGAACGTCGAACCGGCGATCGAAGCCGTGAACTCCACCTTGATCTTCACCTTGGTCCGGGTCGCCTTGTGCTTGGGCCGCTTGGTGATCTTGGTATCCGGGCAGGGCACGATCACGTGCGCCGACTGCGTGCACCCGTCCTGGGTGATGTCGCCGTAGCCGTCGCCGTCCACGTCCGGCTCGAGGACCGCGGAGATGTTGGGACGGAACGTGACGCCGGGGGCGGCGGACAGCACGCCGTCGGCCACGAACACCCCGGCGGTGTCGGCGTCGAACGGTGACTTCACCAGCGTCTGGTCGCCGGCGAACCCGGCGGCCGTCGCACACGCCATGTCCTTGGCGCTGAAGCCGAGGCCCAGCCGCTGGCCGGCCTTCATCGGGAGCCGGGTCGCGTAGGTGTTGAGCTGGTTGACCGCGACCGTCTGCTTCGGGCTCTTGGCGACGACCGTCTTCGTCGTCGCGGTCGCGGTGTCGGCGAAGACGATGGCCTGCACCTGGCCGGCGTGGGAGTTGGCCTGGTGCGAGAAGCTGACGACCACGCCCTTGAACGGCGCGACGTAGGTCGCGGTGCCCGCGCCCTCGGTGCTGATGACCACCGCGGCCGGACCGTTGACGCCGCAGTCACCGGTGCCGAGCTGTCCAATCGTCGTTGCGGTCCTGGGCTTCGGCGCGACCGTGGCCGCGCGGGTCTGCTCGGCGGGGGCGGGAGCCGCGGTCGCGGGCGCGAGACCGATCGCCGCCAGCGCCAACGCGACGACGGGGACGACGAGCGGGACGCGCATCTGCGATGACTCCTTCGGCGGTCGGGACCGAGGGTCTCAGTCTGCCGGGCGCAGCGCCCGGAAGCGCACCGAAGCCGGAGACTTCCGCGCGGCGACCTTTCGGGTCCTCAGGCGACCCGGCAGCGCCCGACCACGGTGACGAGCGGATAGTCGAACTCACCGGCCGAGGTCTCGGGCCGCGAGTCGAGGTAGCGGCGGATCCGCCCGAGCACCTCGGCGCGCTCGTCGGCCGAGATGACGAGCGTGTGCGAGTGGGTGCCGATCATGGCCGTCAGCGACTCGGCGGTGCGCCGGTGCCGGTGGGCGAACCGGGCCTGCTCCACGTGCTCGAAACCTGCGAACGATGGCGCCCAGTCGTCGGTCTCGGGCGGGAGCGAGACGCTCGACCTGCTCAGCGCGTCGAGCTCGGCGACCCACGGCACGGAGTCGTCGATGAGGTTGTAGAGAACGGCGAACACCCCGCCCGGCCGGAGCACTCGCGCGATCTCGGGCAGGGCGCGCTCGGCGTCGAACCAGTGGTAGGCCGTTCCGACCAGCACGGCGTCGACCGAGTCGTCGGCGAGGGGGATCGCCTCGGCCGTCCCCGCGGCCGCGCGTACGCCGGGCAGCCGGTGCCGCAGCTCGGCGAGCATCTCGAGGTCGGGTTCGACGGCCGTGACCGACCACCCGCCAGAGACGAGACCCGAGGCCAGTGCCCCGGTCCCGGCGGCGAGGTCGAGCACGTCGTGCGCAGGTGGGTCGGCCTCGGCCACGCTCCAGGCGATCGCCTCCGCGGCGTAGCCGGGTCGGTGCTCGGCGTACGAGCGGGCCGCTCCGCCGAACGAGGACGAGCGCCGAGCCCACAGCTCCGGGTCCTGGTCTGGCACGGCGGCGAGCCTACGTCGGGCAGCGATGTCCGGATACGGTCGCAGCATGAGTCCCGCACAGCTGCTGACCGACGCGTTCGAACGCATCCTGCACACCGCCACCGCGGCGGTCGAGGACCTCACCGACGAGCAGCTCGCCACCAGGGTGGTCCCTGAGGCGAACTCGCTCGCCTGGCTCGTCTGGCACCTGGCGCGGGTCCAGGACGACCACGTCGCCGACGTGGCCGGCACCGAGCAGGTGTGGACGGCGCAGGACTTCGTGTCCCGCTTCGACCTTCCGTTCGACTCCAGTGCGATCGGCTACGGCATGAGCAGCGAGGAGGTCGGCCATGTGCGGGCGAGCGCCGGGCTGCTGGCCGACTACGTGCGCGCCGTGCACGAGGCGAGCATCGCCTACCTCTCGACGTTGACCCCCGAGGATCTCGACCGGGTCGTCGACGAACGTTGGGACCCGCCCGTCACCCTCGGCGTACGGCTGGTCAGCGTCGTCAGCGACGACCTGCAGCACGCCGGCCAGGCCGCCTACGTGCGCGGGCTGCTCACGGCTGGCTCCTGACGATCCGGTAGCGCACGAACGCCGGCGCCAGCAGCGCCGCGACGACCGTGCCGACGACCACCAGGACGCCGCCGCCCGCGGCTGCGGCGGCGGTGCCGACGGCCGCGGCGGTGACGCCGTGGGCCACGTCGGCGATCCGCGGACCGCCGGCGACCACCACGATGAACACCCCCTGCAGCCGCCCGCGAACCGCGTCGTCCGCAGCGCTCTGCAGCATGCTGACCCGGAACGCCGCCGAGGCCATGTCGGCCGCACCGCCGACAACCAGCATCAGCAGCGCGACCAGCAGCATCGGCGTCCGCGCGTGGTCGGCGAACCCGACCGCGACGCCGAAGCCGGCCATCGCCGCGCCCCACACCAGGATGCAGACGATCACCGCCCGGCCCTGCGCCTCGACCCCGGACACCCAGCCGCTGAACACCCCGCCCAGCACCGCACCCGCGGGGATGGCGGCGAAGAGCAGCGCGAACGCGAGGCCACCGGCGTCCGGGCCGTCGAAGGCGCGATGCGCGACCTCGGGGAACAGGGCGCGCGGCATCCCGAAGATCATCGCGATGAGGTCGACGACGAACGACATGAGCAGCACCGGCTGGTGTCGGAGGTAGGCGAACCCCTCGATCACGGCCTTCACGCCCGGTGCCTGCGACGCGGCATCGGCCACCGCGAGCCGCGGCAGCCGGACCACCGCGAACAGCGTCGCGAACAGCGTGATGGTGTCGATCAGGTAGAGCCAGTCCAGGCCCACCACCGGAATCAGGACGCCGGCCAACAGCGGGCCGCCGATGGCGCCCGCCTGGAAGATCGTCATGTTGAGCGAGTTGGCCGCGGGGAGCAGCTCCAGCGGCAGCAGCTTGGGCAGCACGGCGCTGCGCGTCGGCTGGTTGACGGCGAAGAAGGCCTGCTGCACCGCGAACAGGCTCAGCAGCAGCCACACGTTCGCGCCGCCGGCGAACGCCTGGAGCCAGAACAGCCCGCTGGTCACGATCAGGCCGATGGTCGTGACGACCAGGATGGTGCGCCGGTCGAAGACGTCGGCGAGCGCTCCGCCGTAGAGCCCGAAGACGACCAGCGGCACCAGTCCGAAGACGCCGGTGAGCCCGACGTACGCCGACGAGCCGGTCTCGGCGTAGATCTGGGCCGGCACCGCCACCACGGTCAGCTGCGCGCCGACCACCGTGACGATGTTGGCGACCCAGAGCCGCCGGAAGTGCTCGTTGGCAAGGGGCCGGGTGTCTGCCACCAGGCTCCTCAGGTCAACCACCCCACCAGTCTCCCCGGTAGCGTCCACTCCCTCTCCGGCCGGGTCACCCGCCGACCCGTCGTTACCCGACACGAGTAACGACGGGTCGGTGTGCCCAGCTCGCGGTGACCCGTCGTTACCCGACACGAGTAACGACGGGTCGGTGTGCCCAGCTCGCGGTGACCCGTCGTTA
>Ga0068860_100000159_pt1 | contig 110374 bp, 102 predicted proteins | sample KBSSwiS32_FD_66597 | JGI IMG/M metagenome (GOLD analysis project Ga0068860, IMG submission 66597) | Switchgrass rhizosphere microbial communities from Kellogg Biological Station, Michigan, USA - KBS Switchgrass S3-2 | ecosystem: Host-associated > Plants > Roots > Rhizosphere > Soil ... | reverse complement strand
CTCGTCGCATGTGCTTGGAATCACGGCACCCGACTCGGGCAGCAGCAACGATGTTTTTGCATCAACCAGCAACTGGTTGACCTCTTGCACGGTGTTGAATCCGTTGTAATTTTAAAACAATATTTGCAAAAACAGCCGCCGTTTTTATAAACGGCGGCTGTTTTCTGTACGGATGACGAGGGCGGAGTTTACTCCACCACCGAGGTCAAATTACCGTCTGCCAGCCGCGTGTGAATGCGCTTTCCCCTGCCTGCCGATTTCGAAGAGCGCAGGAGCGCGCCGGTGTCATCGGTCGTAATGCTGAATCCCCGTTGCAGGGTGGCTTCCGGCGCAAGAATACGCAACAGGGATCCAGCCTGCCCGACTGCGTGATGCGCCATTTGCATCCGGCGGCCAAGCCGCTGGCCCAGGTGGGTTGCAAGGGTTGCCAGCGCATGGCGTTTGAGTTCCAAATGCTGGTCGGGACGATGTGCGCGCAACTTTCCAAATAAGTCCCGGACACGCTCGCCGCTTTCACCCAGTTTCGATTGTGCGGCAAGCCTGAGGGCTTTCTCCGCCAGATCGACGCTCTGCCACGCCCCGGTAATGAGATTCCCAGGCTCCCTGAACAATGCCCCGCGGGCCGCAAAATCAAGCCGTCGCTTCCAATGTTCGATCGCATCAATGACACTCCGGCTGATCGTGTTGCCATGGGACGCCAGGCGACGTATCATGTCCGTCCTGTCCGGCACGATCAACTCAGCGGCGGCGCTCGGTGTTGGCGCGCGCAGGTCAGCCACAAAATCGGCGATCGTGAAGTCGATTTCATGCCCCACTGCTGAAACCACCGGGATTACGGATTCAAATATCGCACGCGCGAGGATTTCCTCGTTAAACTGGCTTAAATCCTCGGCGCTGCCGCCACCGCGTCCTACCACCAGCACGTCGACATGCGGCGATTCATGGGAATTGAATTCCGCGATGGCCTTCGCGATTTCTTGTGCCGCCCCTTCCCCCTGCACACGCACCGGGCTGATCACGATGTGCACCCACGGCGCCCGCCGCTCCAGGATGTTCAGCATGTCGCGGATTACTGCGCCGGTCGGAGAGGTGATGAGGCCCACGGATGTTGGAAATTCCGGCAACGTCCTTTTGCGGGCGGAATCAAAAAGCCCCTCGGCATCGAGTTTTTTCTTCAGTGCCTCGAACTTCGCCTGCAACAACCCCGCGCCCGCGGATTGAATCACTTGCACATTGATCTGGTACTGCCCGCGGGCCTCGTACACGGTGAGATTACCCCGCACCTGCACCTGCATGCCATCCGCAAGCGGGATCTGCTTCAACCGCATCGTTGGCCGGTAAAACAACACGCAGGAAATCTGGCATTTGTCATCCTTGAGCGTGAAATACTGGTGCCCGGAACTCTGGCGGCGATAGTTACACACCTCACCCTCCACCCAGATCGAGCCGATTGCGCCCTCAAGAACATCGCGGACCTGGCGCGTCAAATCCGTGACGCTGAAAACATGCGGCGTGTCCGCGGGTGCGTTTGTTCTGAAAAAATCCGCTTCAGCCATGGGTTATTGTTTTCCGTCGTGGGCCGGAATGCCCTGTTTGTATAGATCAAGGCGCGCCTTGATGGAATCTGCAAAATTATTCTGGCCGGCCTGCTTTGCCAGTTGCAGTGCCTGTTCCGCGGCAAGTACGGCTTCCTTGAACTGGTCGCATTCGGCATAGGCTGCCGCCGCATTATTCCAGGAGTACGCGTCTTTCCGCCCGGTGATTTCCAGCGCGCGTTCCGCGAGCTTCACTGCCACCTGGCCGTTTCTTAATGAAGGATCAGGGTTTGTGGCGAGTATCGAGGCGAGATTGTTCAAAGCCTGCACGGAATCCGGGTTCAGCCGAAGCGCTTCGCGATAGTGAAAAATTGCCTCGGGGATTTTACCTTTTTTCGTGAGAACCGCGGCATAATTGTAGTGCGCTGTGAAGTGATCCGGCCCGAATTGCACAGCCTTCGCCAGCAGGTCGAGAGCCTCGTCGATGCGGCCCTGCCCCACGAGCAGCAGCGCCAGGTTGTCGTAAGCCTCCACATAGGTGATGTCCAGTCTCAGGCTCTCGCGGAACTCGTGTTCGGCCTCGGCTGGTTTCCTTGCGGGAAGCAGCGCATTTGCATAGTTGTAATGCACGCTGGAATTGTCCGGGGAGAGCCGGATTGCTCCGGGGTATTCCTGCAATGCTTCGTCCAGTTTTCCGACTCGGATGAGGGTGTTGGCAAGGTTTGCGTGGGCTTTGAAATAATGCGGGTTCTTTTTTATCGCCTCCCTGAAACGGAATATCGCGCCGTTGAAATCATTTTTTTTCAGGAGAGCCAGGCCGTAGTTCAAATCGATGTTTGCGTGGTCGGGATCAATCCTTAGCGCATTTTCGTAATGCATAATTGCATCGTCAGCGCGATCTGCGTCGGAAAGCGCCGCGCCGAAATTCAATTCCGCAATCGGATTATATGGCGTCGCAATCAGCGCGCGCTCGAAGAGTGTCAGGCTGTTTTTCCAAAAGGTGAGTTGAAATCCCGAGGCACAGACACAGGCGGCGACAATCAATGCGGCTGCGGCGGGGGCCAACTCGGGCAACCTTGCCTTTTTGAGCAGATCCGGCACGCCCCATGCCATCATGATGAATATCCCGACCAGTGGGACATACGTGTAGCGGTCCGCGAACGCCTGCGAACCGACCTGCACCAGCCCAATCACGGGGACAAGCGTGCCGAGATACCATCCCCAGCCGGCCAGCAGGTAAGGGCGGTGTTTATAGGCAACAAGCACAAGCAGGGAAATGGCCGCAAGCGTGCCTAGGGAGACAACCACCAACCAGACCGGCCAGTAGACCGGATGCGGGTAAAAAATTGTGAGATGCACCGGCCAGCACATCTTGTAAAGGTAGGCAAAATACGCGATCGCCGCATTCGTGACCCGCATGAAGAATGTCAGTTTCACGAGCGTGATCACCGCATCCCCCTGGGCAAAAAAAGTAATGACGCTCGACAGGATGCTGAGAATGACGAATGGAATTTTTTCCAGCAGCAAACGGATGCTCCACGCGCGGCGCAGCGGCCAGTAATCCAGCAGCAGGAGCACGCCCGGGAGCGTCACCAGCATGGGCTTGCACATTAGGCCCAGCGCCATGAAGCCGAGCGCCGCCGCGTAATATTTCCATTGTTTTCTTTCGACATGGAATAAATACGCACCCGTCGCCAGCAGGAAAAAAAACGTGCTCAGCACATCCTTCCGTTCCGCAACCCACGCCACGGACTGGATGTGCAGGGGGTGTAGCGCGAAAAGTGCGGCTACAAACGCGCATTTTCCAACCTCTCGCGTCGCCTGTTTTAACACCAGGAAAAGCAGCACCGTATTCAGGATATGGATCAGAAGACTCGTCAGATGGTGGCCTCCGCCCCACAGGCCAAAGAGCTGGCAGTCGGTCATGTGCGAAATCCACGTAAGCGGATGCCAGTTGGCCGCGTGATATGTCGTGAATGCCCAGAGGATGCTCTCCTTTTTGAGTCCCATGCCCACCCAGGGGTTGTCGGTCACGTATTCATTATCGTCGTAGTTTATGAAATCGAATCCGGCCACGCGCCAGTAAACCGCCAGTGTGATGAACACCAGCCCCAGGCAGATGATCAGCGTCTGGTGGCGGGACGCCTTGAACCGGGAGATCAGGGAGGACTCGTTCATGGTTGCCGGGATTTCGCCTTCCATACGGTCATATAGAACTTCGACTGCGCGCGATAGTTTGCCGCGTCAGCATCCCAGTGGTATTCCGTTTTTTCCTTTGAAAGGATGTCGGCCACACCGGTTATCTCGTAGTGCGAATCAAGGAATTGAGGCAGCCAGCTGAAAATGAAAAGATTGGATCCCTGCTGCTGAAGCCATGAGGTCCTGACATTGACCACGACAAGATATTTGGGAAGCGTGGATTCAATGTCCGCGATCATCTCCTTCTGCATTTTCAATGCAAGTGGGCGTGGTTCCATCAACGCATACGTAAAGATGTAGCCGGTTGCGCAGTAACGGTTCGCATAAAAATAGATCTCCGGTTCCGAGCCGATCACCGCAATGCGGTCGTTTTCCGTGGTGTTCGCCTTCACGTATTTTGCAATCTCCACCGCCTCGGGAAATGGATTCGGGCCATAAGTCGAGCGGGATGCCTGGAAAGCCGATTGTTCAAACAGGAAGCTGCGTTGCTGGAACAGGGAGAAGCCCAGGGCTGCGACAAATACAATCACTGGTGAAAAACGCACCACGACCGGAAGCCCGCGCCTTGAGAAAAAATCAGTCGTGGAACTGACAGCCACCCCTGCCAGTATTGCCGCGGCTGGCAGGAGTTGGACGAAGTAGTGCTGGCGGAAATAGAATCCCGGACAAACCGCGAGAAAGGAAGTGATGAAAAACCCGAATGTAAAAAACAGACCGCTGCGTGATTTTTTGTCCGCAAACAGGCAGACCAGCCCCAAGGCGGCAAGAATCCAGATTCCCGGATTTGCACGTACGATATCGGAAAAGGTCCGTTGAAACATCTGCAGACCCATTGCGGCGGTGATTTCCGATGCGTACTGGGCCAGATAAGTGAAAGTCCAGAACCAGAATGTCTGGAAACTTCCCCCTGCGGCGAGCAAGGCGCAAAGCAGTGCGAAAGGAACCGCGACCCCCACGATATAAATCGCGCTTCGACGAGCGGCATCCCGCCATGAAAAAACAGTCCTTTGCATTTCGGCGTGCCACAGGCAAATGAGGCCGAAGAAAGAAAAAAGCAGCGCCGGCTGCCTCATTAAAAAGGCAGTGCCAAACAGCAGCCCGCACAGGTACAATTTTACCGCATTGCCCGACTTTGCCGCGCTCATAAGCAGCAGGAGGCCCCCCAGCACGGGCAGCATGACAAAATGGGTGGCATGGGCCGCGGTTCCAAGGACGCACTGGCCCACGCTCAGGATCGCAAAGCTCGCGCAAGCCACCACTCCCGCCAGCGTTCCAAAGAGGCGTTTTGCAAGGAAGTAGACGAGGATGCAGCTCGCGAGATTGATGAGCAGAAGCCCGAAATGAATGGCTCCCACGGATTGCCCGAAGACGGACATGATCAAGGCGTATGAAATATGGGTGCCGGGCAGCTTCTGGGTGCTGAAAGCCAGTTTGAAAGGCACGATACCCTTCAGAAGAAGCTGCCCCATGTAGGCATACTCACCCTCGTCCCGCTCCAGCGGAAATTGCAGCAGACGGATCCGCACAACGGCCGTAAATGCAAGGACCAGCAGTATTATAAATCCTGCATAGTGCTTCTTGATTTTTAACGCCGTGATCATCGGGTCTCTCCCGCCGGCTTTTTTGCAATGGCGGCCTCACGGTACGGATGGCCCGAGTCGTAAAGCTTGATCCGGTTCTGAATGAACTGCGCCATTTGGGACTGGCCCGAGGATTTTGCGATTTCAAGAGCCTGGTTCGCAACGCGCACGGCATCAGGAAAACGTCCGGCAGCGGCATATGCCGCCGCGAGCGTATCGAGTTCATCGCCCTCCCTGTAGCCGGTACGTTTGCATGCTTCCTCCGCCAGTCGAACGGCTTCGGCGCCGTTCTGGAAAGACGGATCGCCGCTCGTGGCGTAGATCCATGCGAGGCTGTTCATTGCCGGAACGTGGTCCGGTTTCATCCGTAACGCAGTTTCGTAATGCCGGACAGCCTCCGCTATCTTTCCTTCACTTTGCAAAATGAGGGCTGCGTTGCAATGAGCCTCCACAAATCCCGACCGCAAACGGATGGCCTCGGAATACTGTGCCAGCGCGTCGTCGGGACGACCATGGTTCATGTAGAGATTTCCGAGATTAAAGCGGGTGCCGGCAGCCTGCGGATCGAGACGGATCGCCTTGGAAAAATGATCGGCAGCCTCGTCCGGCCTGCCCGCCCGGCCAAGGATGATGGCGAGATTATTTTCCGTGCCGGAGTCGTTGGGACTGAGGCGCAGCGATTCATTGTATTCGCGAATCGCTTCCTCAATTTTTCCGGACTGAGCCAATGCAGTCGCCAGATTATTGTGTGCCTCGGGGTAGGCGGGTTCGAGATGCAGCGCCCTGCTGTAAGCGATGATGCCCTCCTCCAGCCTGTGTGTTGCGACCAGCGAGAGCCCGAGATTATTCCATGCCTTCGGGCTGCGCGGCTGGATTTTCAATGCAGCGCCGTAGTGCTCGATGGCTTCATCGTGCCGCTGCTGGTTTGCAAGGGCGATGCCCAGTACCGTGTGCGCGACGTCATTATCGGTGGTGTTCGCAACGGCTTGTTCGAACAGGGTAACGGTATCGCGCCAGTAAGGAAGTTGCATGCGGGTGATTGAAGCAAATCCGGCAAGCACAGCCACCGCGCATAGCCACCGTGCCTGTCGGGGGACGGCGGCTCTGTTGAATATCCCATTCACGCCCCATGCAATTACGATGAACAGGCCGATCATGGGCAGGTAAGTGTAGCGGTCCGCCATCGCCAATGCGCCGGACTGGACGATGCCAATCACGGGCACAAGCATTCCGAGAAACCAGAGCCATCCCGTGGCCAGCCACGGCAGGCGCCGTGCAAGAACGATTACATAGATTGTGATAAGAAACAGCGACAGGGCTGTCGCTCCCACCTGGACGAGGGAAGGGTGGAGATTGTATGGATAGATTACCGCCAGCCTTATGGGGCATATCATTTTGCCGATGTATGCAATATAGGCAAAGACGGCGTTCGCGATCCGTACGGGGAGGGATAATACCCCGGTGGGTACGATGTATTCCCTGTCCGCAAAAATCTGCGCCACTCCGGCTGCTGCGGAAAGGATCAGCAGGGGAATTTTTTCGAGAAACAGCCTCAACGCTGTCGCGAAACTTTCCATCCGGTGCAGCGGCCAGTAATCCAGCAGCAGTAGCACGAACGGCAGCGTGACCAGCATGGACTTGGACATCAATCCGAGCGCAAAGAACAGCATCACCATTACGTAGCGCACGACACGGCGGGATTCGCCTTCGCGCACATAGCGCGCATAGGCCCAGAGCGTGAGCATGAAAAATACGCCGCTCAGCACATCCTTGCGCTCGGTTACCCAGGCGACTGATTCCACCCGCAGGGGATGAAGCGCGAACAGCGCCGCCACGAAGGCGCTGCGCCAGAGCGCATCTGTCATCTGCAACAATACGATAAACAGAAGGATCACGACCGTGCAGTGGAGCAGGACATTGGTCAGGTGATGGTAACCGGCTTTCAGGCCGAAAAACTGGCAATCCACCAAGTGTGAAATGGTGGTCAGCGGATCCCAATGGCCGAGCTGGCTGTGGGTGAAGGCCCAGCCAATTCCCTGGAATGTCAGACCGTGGATGACATTTGGATTTTCAAAGACAACCTGTGGATCATCATAGCCGATGAATTGCGCGTGAAACAAAGGCTGGTAGACCAGCAACGTGACGATGCCAAGCAGGAGACAAAGGAAAGCAGGCCGGCTCACGATCGCATGGATCGATCCGCGGGAAACAGGATTCTCCCGCATGTCTGGGGCGGCTTGGACCACGTTGTCTCTAGATTTTTGCGCGGGTTATCATCCAAGTTGGAATTTCAGGGTGACGATCTCGAAAGGCAGCAACTGCAAGGTGATTTTGCCATTCTTGAAATCAACTTTCCCCAAGGTGCGTTCCATCAGATCTGCAGTGAATGCCTCCTTGACCGGCAACGTGGTGGATAATGTCGCCACGCCGCGCGTTCCGTGTGCCTCGTAAAGACGCACGATGATGGCGTTTTCCTTCTCGGCCTTCTTGATAGCCTCGATGATCACCCCCTGGCGGTCCACCTGGAAAAAGCTCTGCGAAGCCGGCAGGGTTCCCGTGTGTGCATTTGTGGGAACCACTTGGAGAGGAATGTTCAACGCATACGCTTGCTGCACGACCTGCCCTGCGCGGAAATCTCCGCGATGCGGGAGAAGCGAATAGGTGAATTCGTGATGTCCCTGGTCGGCCAGCGGATCAGGTGAAGTGGGGGCGCGGAGCAGGCTCAGGCGCATGACGTTCCCAAGAATGTCGTGGCCGTACTTGCAATCGTTCAGCAGGGCGACGCCGTAGTCCCCCTCGCTGAGGTCCGCCCATTTCTGCGCGCAGACTTCAAAGCGCGCGAGATCCCAGCTCGTGTTGAAATTGGTCGGCCGCTCGGTGTGGCCGTACTGGATTTCATACGTGGCGCGTGGCGACCGTACATCGACTGGGAAGGCGACTTTGAGGAACTTGTGGTTCTCGTGCCATTCCACCTCGGTATGGAAATCGATCCGCGGCGAACCGGCGCGCATGGTGATTTTTTGTGTGATGCTCGATGCTCCGAATTTTCGCACTACGCGTACAGTTGCCCGCAGTTTGGTATTCTCCACCACTTCGATGCTTTCCAGCGCCGTGATGTCCTCGCACTTTTCGCGGTAGAACACATCGACCTCCCACGCGTCCCAGTTTGTGGGATAATCCTTGTGCAGTTGGAAAATATTTCCGCGATGGCCGGAAAGCACCTCGCGGTCCGCGCGGTGGTCCCTGATGCTGCGCACGAGGCCGTCGGCGCGGTTGAAGGTGACGCGCAGCAGGCCGTTATCGATGGCTATGATCTTGTCCCGGTCGAAAACCTCCACCGGTGTCGCGAATGATGCCACAGGGCGTTCCTGATTTGCCTCGGTGACCGTGTAACCGCATGCCGGGACGCTGACAAAAACGGGCGAACCATCCGGTAGCGAGACCACCGCTTCCCGGGCATGGCTTGCCGTGTTGAAAACGATGACTGGCTGTTTGAACGCGCTGGTATCGATGGCGGCCACGATCGAATTTCGCGCGGAATCGAGGACTGCGCCGCCGAGTTCGCCGATCGTGACGTAATCGCGGTCGCTGTCCTTGTAAACCCAGTTGATCGACGAGCCGGGGATGATGTCGTGAAATTGATTGAGCAGCAGAAGCTTCCACGCGCGATCGAGATAGGCGGCCGGCGTGTGCTTGTCTTTCCCGATCACGTCATAGACCGCGCGTTCCCCCTGGATCTGTTTCAGGTCGCCGCGTTGCAGTCCAGGGATTTCCCCGGCGACGTCGAAAAACTCCGCGTCGCGCAGCAGGAATTCGCTCTTCCGGTTGCCGCGCTTGTTCTTTGCCTGCGTTGTGTAAGTGCCGCGGTGCAACTCGAGATAAAGCTCGCCCACCCATACCGGGATATCCTTCGCGTCCGCCTCGGCTTTCGGGAGAAAGTCCGAGACTTTTTCCAGCTTCACCTTTGGCACACCCTCGAGGTTTTCGAGGCGCTTCGCGGCCTCCAGCATCTGCTTGGTCGGCCCGCCGCCGCCGTCGCCAAAGCCATACACGTACAGCGAACGCGTGGCGCGGTCGTTTTCCTTGAAATTCCGGACATTGAATATGAGTTGCGCCGGCGAAAAACTCGCGTTGTAAGTGTCCGCGGGGGGGAAGTGGGTGAAGATGCGTTCCCCGTCGATGCCCTCCCACAGGAATGTGTGATGCGGGAATTTGTTGAACTGGCTCCAGGAAATCTTCTGGGTGATGAAATAGTTCACACCCGATTTTTTCATGATCTGCGGCATGGATGCGCTGTAGCCGAACACATCCGGAATCCAGACATCGGTCGTCTCATAGCCGAATTCGTCGAGGAAGAAATTCTTGCCGTGCAGGATCTGGCGCACCAGCGCCTCGCCGGAGGAAAGATTGCAATCCGCCTCGATCCACATCGAGCCGATCGGTTCCCATTGGCCGCGCTTGATCGCTTTCTTGATGCCCTCGTAAATCGTCGGGTAATACTCCTTCATCCACGCGTACTGTTGCGGCTGCGAGCAGCCGAACACGTAGTCGGGATATTCCTCCATGTATGCGAGCGCAGTGGAGAATGTGCGGGCGCATTTGCGGATCGTTTCGCGCAGGGGCCAGAGCCATGCCGTGTCGATGTGGGCATGGCCGATCGCGGAAACCTGGTGCACGGTGTCGCCATTGTGCCTGCCTAGGACGTCCTGCAACGCCTTGCGCGCGGGAGCGATTGTCACCAGGTCGTGCTCGTCGAAAATGTTCGTCGCGTCGTTCAGCGCATACATCAGCTGTCCGATGCGTGGTTCTGTCGGGAGATTTGCGATCCCCTCCGCGCCGGTCAACGGTGGCGTCCATCCCTGCGGTTGCAGCTTGAAATTTGGAAGTCCCGTCAGGGTCTCGAAGGCGATCTTGAAATCGTGGTAAAAATCGTGCGCCTCGCGGTTTACGACAACGATCTCCGCCTGGGTCAGTACGAACAGCGGTTTTCCCTGCGGCTCGGGCGCCAGCAACAGGTCCCCGCCATGCTCGCTGGCGCGGGGATTTGCCGCAGCCTCGACGAAAAATTCAAACGCCTCGCCGCCGCGCGCGGGATTTGCCAGCGGGACGTCGGTGCGGTTTACGTTGATCGCCCGGGTCGGGACACCATCCTGCCAGACCAGGCCTTCCACGGTAAACCCTTCGCCTGACGTGAAACCGAGCTTGATCTGCGCAACCACCTCCCGCCCTTTCCAATCCTGCGGGATCGCTCCGGAAAACCGGAACCATGTGGTGTTCCATGCCGCGCCCCATGGTTGCCCCACGGCGAAGGGCCCGTAATTTTGTTTCAACGCCTCGGCGGCTGGAATCGGTTCCCCCTGGATGTGGAATGCGGAAACGGAAATCGGTGTGGGCGCGCCATGGATGAGCTTTTCGATGCGCTGCAGGGTCTGGGCGATTCGTGCCTGGGTGAGGCTGGGATGTTTGTGCATGATTTGGCGGTTCGTAAACGGGAGAAAAGCCGCAGGTTACAATGAAGATTTGGGTTGTGCAAGCGGCTGGTAAAAACGCAGCGCCTTGATATCGCTCCCGATTTCCTTCAGGGCGTAAACCCCCCTGGAACCTGCTGAACTTGGATCCCGGATCAGGTAGTCCAGTCCTTCCTTGCCAACGATGACAACGAAGTGCGTCACGCCGCTTTTGAGATTCAGCCGTACAATGACAGGATTGCCGTGCTCGAGATTCGAATCGATCAAGCGGTAGGAGGGAAGATCCTCGTAAACGTGGATGACCTTGTCCGGCGCGATCTCGGCGGCTTTTTCCCACTTGAGCCAGCCTTGCGGCGTGTAGCCATCCGCTGCATCCAGGAACCAGTTCAGGCGTTGCGGGTCGGTGTCTATGCCGTAAAACTTGAACACCATCGCGACCGAGGAGATCGCGCAGCCCTCTGCTCCAAGCGTGCCTTCGGTGGGGCCCAGCGAGTCCCTTGCCCATTTCTCATCCGCTTGAAAAAATTGAGGGACAGGCAATTCGACCCTGTGGAAAAAATAGCGTCCGCCACTGGGCGCGATTGCGCGTTTCATTGACCAGTTGTATTCGACCGTCGCAATGACGATCCCCAACGCCGCAGCGATACCGAGAACGAGGAGGATGGATTTCCGCTTCATCTTGCAGTGCCAGCGGTCACAACATGCGGAAAACAATCTTGCCATCGCGCCCGCCCTGCTGCGCGCGCAGAATCGCCTCCTTTGCCTCATGGATGGCGTAGGTTTTTTCCACCTTCGTCTTCAAAATCCCGCGTTGCGCGAATTTGAAAAGGTTTTCAAACATCTCCTGTTTCGCGCTGTTGCCCGCCTCCTCGTACCATTTTGTGACCCAGAAACCGCGGAAGCGGAGATCCTTGAAAATCAGCAGGCCGTTCGGCACCCGCACGGGTTGCAGGCTCATCGCGCCGAAGGTCACGTGCGTGCCGTGCGGCGCCAGCGCATTGGCCACATGCAGGGCGCCCTCGCCGCCCACGGAGTTCAATGCGAGCATGATCTTCGCCCCGTCGGTGCGCTCCGGGATGCGCTTCCGGAGATCCTCGTCGTCCGTGAGCACGACATCCGCTCCCTCCGCCTCGAGTTCCTTGATCAATTCCGCACGGCGGACGATGCTCACCGTCTTGAATCCGAGCTGCTTTGCGATTTGGATCACAGCGCGGCCCACGCCGGAATTTCCCGCATTCTGGACAACCCAGTCGCCCGGCTTCAATTCCACAAAATCATGCAGCATTCTCCACGCGGTCGCCGGGTTGATTTTCAGCATGGCCGCCTGCTCCGGTGCGATGTTTTCCGGCACCGCGAACACGCCGTGCGCGGGACAGATACACGCCTCGCGCCACGAGCCCACCCCGTGCGGCACCAGCACCTGGTCGCCGATGTTCAAATGCGTGACTTCCTCGCCTGCCGCCTCCACCACCCCTGCACCCTCGACCCCGGGCACTGCCGGCATCGGGGGCCGCACGGGATATTTCCCCTCGATTGTGTTCAGGTCCGCGGGGTTGATAGGCGCAGCAAGGATGCGGATACGCACTTCATCCGCCTTGATTTCCGGCAATTCCCTTTGCTCCACACGCACCACGGTGGCGGGGTCGCCGTGCTCGTGGTAAACAATCGCACTGACATTCTTCATAAATCTGTTTCTAGTATCAAATCAGGTGCCCAAGACTACAACTACCACCATCAACAGCAATCTCGAATCCGGCATGAAGCTCGCCCTGCTCGGAATCGTGATCAATGTCTTTCTCGCCTCGATCAAGCTGCTCTCCGGTTACTTCGGGCATTCCTACGCGCTCATTGCGGATGGCATCGAATCCACCCTCGACATCGCCGGTTCATTCATTATCTGGGGCGGCCTGAAACTCGCCGCGAAACCGGCGGATGCCGATCATCCGTACGGGCATGGCAAGGCCGAGCCGATGGCGGCGATCATCGTCGCATTCGGAGTTCTCGTCGCCGCGGTGGGATTGGCCGCGCAGAGCGTGTATCAAATTCTTCAGCCCCGGCCCGCGCCCGCGCCGTTCACATTGATCGTCCTCATCGTTATCGTGATCATCAAGGAAACCCTCTACCGCATCGTGATGTGGCAGGGAAACAAGATGCAGAGCACTGCGATCAAAACCGACGCTCTGCACCACCGCTCCGATGCGATTACCTCCATAGCGGCGTTCATCGGCATCAGCATCGCCCTGATCAAGGGCACGGGATGGGAAGCCGCTGATAACTGGGCTGCGCTTTTTGCCTGTGCGTTGATTGCCTATAATGGCCTGCGGCTGATCAAGCCCGCGATTTACGAGATCATGGACACGGCGCCGCCGAAGAATTTTGAAAACCGGGTGCGCGAAGCCGCGCAATCCGTCGAGGGCGTGGCAAATGTCGAGCAATGCCGTATCCGGAAGATGGGGCTCGAATTCTACGTGGACCTCCACGTCTGGGTCGATGGCCGCATGTCCGTGCTGGAGGGGCATAATATCGCGCATTCCGTGAAGGATGCCGTGCGCGACTCAAACCCTGCAATTGCAGACGTGCTGGTGCACATCGAGCCTCATTAATTTTTCGCCTTCATCGGCACGGCGATCGCGTTAATGTCGATTTTTTCCTCGTTGCCAACCTGTGCCTGGCCCTGGATTTTCACATCGGTGGATTCGCCGACAGTGGCACGCGCGCTCTGCGCGGTCTGCTTCATCGCCCCGGCCAGTTTCGCCGCGCCAGCCACACTCTGCCCTACCTGCCCCCCTGGCGGTTGTTCGGAAATATAAACACCTTCGACCACCACGACTTTTTTCAGGCGCAAATTGGTGCCCGAGGCGTGGAAACTGAAATTCTGCTGTTGTTGCTGCGCCACCTTTGCAGGCGCAACGACCGGAGCCGCGGTGTTTGAAATGCCGGCAGCCACGCCCGAAGGTGGTTGTTGCGCCGGTGCAGGTGCTGTATCGGCGAACAGCGCTTTTTTATCCGCGCTGGCGACATTGGAAAATACCTGTCCCCGGGAATTCGACGGAGCCTGGACCTGCTGCATTTTCGGTATATTGATCTTTCCTATGTAAACGGAGCCATCTGCGTCTATGAGCCGGATCCGGTCGCCATCCAGTTGGATTTCAAAAGTGTTCAGGATGGCCGGTGTCACCGTTTTTCCGGCAATATCGGCGGCGATCTTTTTCTGTTCGTCCCGCTCTCCCGTTGCACCGGTTTTATTGCCGGCAACAAGCTGGTCGGTCTTTGCGATTGTGCGTGTCGTCGCCGGCACGGCTTCCGGCGCTGCCACTTGAGGCTTCAGAGCCAGGGTCCCGGCAACTGGTGTATTTTGCGCAACAACGACGCCGTTGAGATTCATTCCGTAGGAGCCATCCCTGTCTTGCGGGGTGGCCGGAAGGGCGGACACTGCTGCTCCCGTTTCCACGAGGAGTTGACTTTGCGGCGCCGGGGTGGCTGGCGTGCCCGTCACGAGAGTGCCCCCTGCGATGGTAATACCGTTTGTAGTGCCATTGATGCTCACGGTCGAACTCGCGCTGCCGGGCGCAGACGCGTCGGTGCTGAGCTTTGCGATGTCGGAGTTTATTTCTATGCCGCGCCTTGAATCCCCGCGTCCTTGCAGAGTGAGCGTTTTCGCTTTCTCAAGCACCTCTTTGCGCTCCAATGCGTCATCTATCGCCAGCTTGTCCTTGTTGAGCCCGAGGCTTTCAAGATATTTGTCCTGCTTTGCGATCTCCCGCCTCCTGGATTCGGCTTCCAGATCATCCCCGAGCGCCGGGTTGCGGGCGGCTTCCAGCAGGGATTTCTCCTCCGGCATTTTTTGATTGAATGTCAGCGTCGTGGCTTCGTGCATGGACGGTTTGGGCGGTGTGAACAGCCCCAGCATCTTCACCAGAAACACCGCGCAAATCGTGGCGGTGGCGACGCCCACACCTGGCATGAGCAGCCGGCGGAAGCTAAAAAAAGAGGAACCACCTTTTCCCTTTTCCGGCGCTGGAGGCAGGAGCCGACGCACCTCCCCCTGCAGCAACCGCCGGGTCGCGGGATGCAGCTCAAAAGGCGCACCCGCCTGCTCCCTGCGCTGTTTGGCGCAGGCTTTGAGCAGCTCCTCCATTTTTTGATTTGGGTCCGGTGGCATAATGGTTAGACGGGAAAAGTCGGGTTATTCGTCCGGGAAAATACAGCACTTGCGATTTTTTCCAAATGGTTGAGGCATTTACTCAGGCGTGAGCTCACCGTTTTGGGGTTTAAATTCAGCGCGGTACTGATCTCCTCGTAACTCAGGTCGCCGAAATAACGCAGCTCGATGATCTCCCTGCACGGATCACCCAGCCGTGTGAGCGCCTCGTGCAGCAAGGCCATCCGTTCAGTGCCCAGCAATGCCGAGTCCGGCGCGGGCAGCGTGTCGGGCGGATCAAGCGTCTGGCCGTTTTCATTTTCCGCATTGAGCGAGAGCGTGGACTGGCCGCCGCCGCGCTTTGCCGCGTGCTGCCGCTCGAGATAATCACGCGTCTTGTTCGTCGCGATGCGGAAGAGCCATGTGCGGAACATGCTTGACCGGTGGAATGTGCCGATATTCTGGATCGCGGCTAGAAAAACCTCCTGGCAGATTTCCTCCGCATCCTCGCGCGTAATATCCGAGGACAACTGGAAAATAAACCGCCCCGCCGCCGCGTAATGCTCGTCAAACAGCGTGTCCCACGCCCCCGCATCCCCTCGCAGGCAGCGGTTGATTAGTTCAGCTTCGTCGGACATTCCCCTGAAGAATGCGTGAAACGGGGCGAATATGAAATGCTAAAATAGCGTGGCAAGATTCTTCTCCTGGGCGGAAAACACCGGAAAATCACCGGCTTTGTTCCTATTTTTTTGCACTCGGTGCATTTTTAACTATCGTCCTGCTGGTCAAAACAAAAACTGCATGTCCTCATACGATCGAGCCGGCTGGCATTATGGCGGAGATTTTCCCGGGGGGCTGCCACCGGAAAACGGCGGCACCCATATCGGGATGTTTCTTGCATGGTGCATCATGAACAATCTCCAGGGCGAATTTCACGACCGTGAATCCGCCGGGGGCCTGGAGGCCGTCCGCGAGCGCGGGATTACCGGGCGGGAATTCCTCATGGCGGAATGCGATGAAAAATTCGGCGACGAGGATCTCGACGAAGAGGGCAACCGCTTTGCCCGGGCATACTACGAGATCACGCAGGAAAAGGAGGAGGCCAGCTATCTCTCCGACTACGAGCGCATTCTCTCCCCGGGGCTTCCCAGCCTCTACCATGTGGCCGATACCTGGGAAAATTACGACATGATCGCGCCAGTAATTTCCGCGCGGTATCAACATTGGCGCACGACGGGAAACCTGGGTGATCCGTCAGTTGAGCCGAAAAAATCGTGGTGGCGCTTTTGGTAGGGCTACTTGAAAAATTCCTTCGCCTTTTCGAAGAAGCTTTTGTGGATGGGGCTGTTTTCCTCGCCGCAGAGTTCGGCGAATTCCTCCAGCTTGCCGCGCTGCTCGCTGTTGAGCTTTGTCGGCACCTCGACGAGCACGCGCACCATGAGATCGCCGCGCGCGCTGGAATTCAGCGTGGGCACACCTTTGCCACGCAATTTGAACGTCGTGGAGCTCTGGGTGCCAGCCGGGATTTTTAACGACGCCTTGCCTTCCAATGTCGGCACGCGCACCTCGCCGCCGAGTGCGGCAGTGATGAATGAGATCGGGATTTCGCAGTAAAGATTGTCCTCCTGCCGCTCGAAGACCTCGTGCTCCTTGATGTGGATGACCACGTAGAGATCGCCGCGCGGGCCGCCACGGATACCGGCTTCTCCGTTCCCTGATGAGCGGAGGCGCGAGCCATCCTCGATGCCGGCGGGGATTTTTAATTTGATGCGCGAGGTGGCCTCCACGCGTCCTTCGCCGTGGCAACCGCGGCACGGCTTTGCAATGATCTGGCCTGTGCCCCGGCAGTTCGGGCAGGTCTGCGAGACTTGGAAAAATCCGCGCGAACTGATGACCTGGCCCCGACCGTGGCAGGTGGGGCAGGTGGCCGCCTGTGAGCCTTCCTCCGCGCCGCGACCCTCACATTTTTCGCAGACGTCGAGTTTTGAGACCTCGATTTCCTTCTCGCAGCCGAAAGCAGCCTCCTCGAGCTTGATCTGCATGTCGTAGCGGAGGTCCGAGCCGCGTTGCCGGCCATCGCGATCGCGGCCTCCGCCACCACCACCGCCGAAAACCTGCTCGAAAATCCCACCGCCGCCGCCCTGGCCGAACACTTCGCGGAAAAGGTCGAACGGATCGTGGAATCCTCCACCTCCCGCGCCGGGCCCGGTGCCCTGTGCAAAAGCCGCGTGCCCATACCTGTCGTAGGCGGCGCGCTTGTTGTCATCCATGAGGACATCGTACGCCTCGCCCAGTTCCTTGAACCGCTCCTCGGCATGCGCGTCCCCCGGATTCTTGTCCGGGTGGTGCTTCACCGCCAGTTTCCGGTAGGAGCGTTTGATCTCCTCCGTCGTCACGGTGCGGGTGACCTCAAGGACCTCGTAATAATCGCGTTTTGTCTTTGCCATTTGTCAAACCACCCTCTCGCGACTAAGCGGCCTTGCCCTTGGAAACGATGACGTTTGCGGGACGAATCAGCCTGTCCTTGAGCTTGTAGCCCCGGCGCAACTGGCGGAGGACGATGCCCTCGGCTACGTCCGCGCTCTCCTCCTGCGAAATGGCTTCGTGGATGTTCGGGTCGAATTTCTGGCCGACCGCGTCAATTGACTGCACGCCGGAATCCGTGAGGAAATCCTGGAATTGTTTCGCCACCATTTCGAGGCCGGCAAGGATGGCGGAGTTCTTGTCACCCTTGGCGGCGGCGAGGCCCATTTCGAAATTATCCAGCACAGGGATCAGGCGCTCCAGAAAGCTGGCGTTTGCAAACTTGATCGCGTCCTCTTTTTCGCGGGCGGCGCGCTTGCGGAAATTCTGCATGTCCGCCTCGCTGCGCAGGGCCAGGTCGCGGAAACGGTCGAGATCGCCTTGCAATTTTGCAAGCGCGGACTCCTCGGTTTCCTCGGGCGTTGCTTCTCCGGGTTTCATGTCTTCCGGCTGGTTTTGTGCCGTCTCGTCTGTCGCTAAATCTGTATTCTCACTCATTTTTTACGAATCGCTATCAAGGTAATGTCATCATTTTGCGGATAAGTTCCAATGAAATCCCGCAAATCATCCGTGAGCCGCTTGACGATACCCGCCGCGCCCTCCGGAGCACTCGCCTGGATGGAAAGGATCATCTGTTTCATACCGAACTCAAATCCCTTGCTGTCCAGGGCCTCTGTCACGCCATCCGTGTAAAGGATCAGGCAGTCGCCCGGCTCCATCTCCACGGAAAAATCGCGCGTTATCCTATCGAATACGTCCCCGCTGTCAATGCCCAGCGCCATCCCCGGCGGGTTGATTTTTGTCACCGTTTTTTCCTTTGCGGAATAGAGCATCGGCGCGTCGTGGCCGGCCCGGCAGAGGGTGATCTTCTTCGTCTGGAGGTCCAGCACCAGGTACGCCATGCTGATGAACATGTCCTCCTTGATATCCGGGTAAAGCTGCCGGTTCACCTGGCGCAACACCTCCGCGCCGGAGGTGTTTCCCACGGCCTTGCTGCGAAGAACACTGCGGCACATGGCCATGATGAGCGATGCTGGCACGCCCTTGCCGGAGACATCCGCGATGGCGATGCCGTAGCGTTCTTCGTCGATCTTGATGTAGTCAAAGTAATCGCCGCTCACCTGCTTGGCGGGGATGTTGATTCCGCTGATCTGGTAGCCGTCGATGTCCGGCGCTGCGGAAGGCAGCAGGATGCGCTGGATGTCCTGCGCGACGAGCAGATCGATGTCGAGGCGACGCTTTTCGCTCGCCTCGGAATAGACGATCGCATTGTAAAGCGCGAAGGCGGATTGCTCGGCTATGGCCTTGAACACAGCGAAATCACTGGCGGTGAAAGGTGAACTCATATGGCCGTTCGCCACGGCGATCACCCCGAGATTCTGCGGGCCGAAAATGAGCGGGCAAAACATTGCGGATGTGGTCGCCTGTTTCGTCTCGCGCAAATTTTCGAGACGTGCGTCGTTTCCGGAGAGAAACAGCGGTTCCTTGTCACGCCACACCGTGCCGATCAGCCCCTCGCCCGGCTCGACCGAATGCAGGCGGAGGTAGCTTTGCAGCGCTGCGGGCATGGATTCGGCCTGCAGGAGCACATTTTTCGGAATGTCGATGAGAGGCGGGCAATCCTTGGAAATGAATGCCGGCATGAGCGCCGCGCCCTGCCTGTCCACCACGTAGAGCACCCCGCCATGCGCATCGAGAATTCTCGCCGCACCCTCGACGATGAGCCGGTGCAAATCCCCCGGGCGGATGTCCTCGGTGAACGCCCCTCCGAGACCATGCAAAAAATCGAAGACCCGCGTTTCTTCGAGCTGGATTTTTTCGCGCGCTTTTTTCAGTGCGGCGATCTGTTTCTTCTGTTTCTGGAGAGTGCAGTAAAAAGAAATAAAAACGACGCCTAGAAGGAGGAAAAGCAGGGGCGACAACATTAAGACATGCTATTCCGCAAGGTGAAGATCCTGCTTGAGGTACTCCAGGACGTCCTTGAACTTGGTAAGATTTTCAGGGGCGGCCTCGACGAGGGCTTCGTGCGCTTCCAGCATCGTCTCGGCCTGCGCCGTGCGGTCCGTGGCGACAGGCACATCGTTCAGGGGGCGGACACCGGCTTCGCTGCCCTCGACTGCGCACATATCGATGGCAAAAAGCTGGTCGAGACCGAGATTGCTCAGGAGATCGTGGTTGCGCTCGTTGAGATTGATGACATGCAAATGACCCTGCCCGAGTTCGCGGAGACGCAGGGCGACGCCCGCGAGGGTGCCCATGAACGTGGAATCCATTACGGGACAGTTTCGCAGATCGACCACGAATTCGCGATGACCGCGATTGATCATTTCCTTGGTGAAATCCTTTACTCCAGGACTATTCAGAAAAGACCCTTTTCCCTCGACCCGAACCCACACGATTTTATTGGTCACGCCGACCAAAATTGATGAATTTGTGCTCACCTATCTTTTAAATTATATCTGAACCCCTTGGAGGCTGTCAAACAGAGCCCCTTCTTTCACGATATTCCCTTTATCATAAAATCTTATCACAGGGTGTATTTTTAACTTAATCCCAAAGATAGGACTGGGTCAATCCCACGATCCTGCCTTTTTCGATCAGCAAAGCCCGCCAGGCCACCACCCGGCCATCCTGTTGGTAATCATCGCCCACTACTTTGAACTCGGTCTTAACGGAGCCTTTGACATTGTTGTAGGCGACTTCCTGTGCCTGGACATACGGGCCCAGGTTTTGCTGGCGGTATTCCAGCCTCACGATGAGATCCGCCGCCCTGTCGGTGCGCCAGAAGAACTTGAAGTAGTTTCCATAGCGCTGCCGCTTGTCCACCTGCGTGACCGCCCCGAAGTTCATCCGGGTCCGCTCGAAGAGGATCATGGGATCCTGGGTGAGCTTGAATGTGCTCGGGTCATTCAGGAAAAGCTCGGTCTTGCGAAATTGAAAATGGTCGTCGAGCGCGAGGGGAAGGACATTAGCCTTGTCGAGTTGACGGGACGGGTCGGCGCAGAAGGCTGCCGTCGCTGCCAGCGCCATGCTCAAACAAATGAACAATCGTTTCATCGGGAAAAATAAAAGCGGTTAATCGGTATCATGTCAACCGTTGCGACTTTCCGGACGGAGGCGCATTGGAGCGCTTTTCTTCGTAAAACGGGCAAATAAATAGGCATGGGATGCGGGATTGAAGCGGAAAAACTTTGTGAAAATCCATTTGTTGGATAGCATCAGGCCGCTTTTTATTCACATGGATACACTCAAAGTTCACGCACCCGGCCGGGTGGAATTGCTCGGCAACCACACGGATTACAACGAGGGCTACGTGCTTTCCGCCGCGATCGACCGCGGGGTTTCGATGCAGGGAAAGGCCGCCGCGAACGGGAAAATCTCGCTGCATTCCTCCACCATGGAGTCCACTGTGCACGCCGATCTGGCAGGCATCGAACACTCGGAGAAGGATGCATGGGCGAATTATCCGCTCGGCGTGGTATGGTGTTTCCTGGGTGAAAAATTCAAGTTGGGCGGCTTTTCCGCGGAGATTTCCAGCGACCTGCCGCTGGGCGCGGGGCTTTCCAGCTCCGCCGCGCTGGAGGTGGCCACAGCCACTTTTTTGAAGAAAATGTTCGGGCTCGAAATCGACACGCTCCGCCTCGCCAAGCTCTGCCGCAAGGCCGAGAATGAATTCGTCGGGGTCAACTGCGGCCTGCTCGACCAGGTCTCCTCGGCTTTTGGAAAAAAAGACCACGCCATCTTTCTCGATTGCCGTAACGAGACCGTGGACAACATCGCCTTCCCGCACAACGTGGAGCTGCTCATCACCCATTCCGGGGTGAAGCACGCGCTGGTGGGCGGGGAATACAACGAACGCCGGTTGCAATGCTTCGAGGCTGCGGAAAAGCTCGGCGCGAAAGCATTGCGCGATGTGACCAGCGCCCAGCTCGACGCGGCGAAATCAACACTGCCGCCGCTCGCCTACAAACGCGCCCTCCATATCACCGGCGAGAACGAGCGTGTGCTGAAAGGCATCGATTTCCTGAAAGGCGGCGATGTGAAGAGTTTCGGCGGCCTCATGTTTGATTCGCACGAAAGCTCCCGCGTGAATTTTGAAAACAGCACGCCCGAGCTGGACTCCCTGGTCGCCATAGCAAGCGAGGAGCCCGGTGTGCTTGGCTCGCGCCTTACCGGTGGCGGCTTCGGCGGCGCCACTGTCTCGCTCATCGAGCGCGACGCTGCGGAGCGCATCAGCGCGAATTTTACAAAGAAGTACAAGGAACGCACCGGCAATACCTGCCAGACGTACCTTTGCGAGATCGCCGACGGGGCACGGTAGCCGTCACGATTCCGTCGCAGTTTCATTTTCCTGAAAATATTCCGCGCGGTTTGCGTGGCTCGCGCGTCTAGTCTGCAAATCGCCGAATGGATGCCCCCGAAACAGAACTCATCACCGCAGCCTTGAACGGCGATCCGGATTGTTTTGAAGCGCTCATCCGGGCGCACAGCCGCAAGCTTTTTGCCGTGGCCTATGCCGTGCTGCAGGACCGGGCCGAGGCCGAGGACGTGGTGCAGGAGACTTTTTTACGCGCATGGAACAAGCGGCGATGGATGCGCGATCCCGCAAAATTTCCCGCGTGGCTCACCACCGTGGCACGCAACCGCTCCTGCGATCTTTTGCGAAAACGCCGCACCGTCCCGCTCGATGCCGATGCGCCGGAAATACCGGACATGCAGGCTGCAAAACCCGATGAGCAGACGGATGGCGAGTACATGCGGGGCAACGTGCACACGGCCTTGGCGCGGCTACCCGAGCAGCATCGCACAGCTCTCACGCTGCGTTACCTGGAAGGCATGGATTATCTCTCCATCGAGGAAACGATGGGGCTTACCAACGGCGCGCTGCGGGGAATCCTGGGCCGTGCGCTTGCGGCAATGCGCAAGACATTGAAACCAACCATCGAGGCGTATGAATGACATGAAGATTCACGACGAGATTGACGACTGGACCGCGGGCGCCCTCTGCGGCGTGCTGAGTCCCGAGGAACAGCAAAACTTCGAGCAGCACCTCGCGGAATGCCCGCACTGCCGCTCGCTATACGAGGAGAACCAGAAAATGAACACAATCCTGAACGAGACATTACCCGAACTGCGCCCTGACCAGAACTTTGAGCGGCGCATCATTGCCCGTTTCCGCGAGAAAGTTTCGCGTGGCGGCTTCCATCCATTGCGTGGGCTGGTGTGGCTGATGCAATTCCGTGCGGCGCAGGCGGCATTTACGATATTGCTGTTGGCGGCGCTGGTAAAGGTTGGCGCTGTCATCACAAAGGAACGATTCCCGCGAGACGGCGGACTGGCAGTTAATACGAAAGCTTTCAATGCCCTGTCCGACGTTGATAACGCGCACTTTTGGAACCCCTACAAGACTGATTCAGAGGCAAAACAGAACGGTGATGAAAGTTCAACAAGCGGGGCGGAGACGGCCTCGCCGGCCCGGACGGAGGTGCAGAAGCTTAAAACACTATTCGCCGATGCCGACAGTTTTTACAGCACGGGCCGCTACGATCTGGCCTACAAGAGGTCGGAGCAGATTCTGAATATAGACCCCTACAATGTCGCCGCCCGCAAGATGGAGGAAAAAATCAACAGCGCGAAGGATAGGTACGCTGTGGAATCCTACAATAACACCCGCGGCCAGTGGTTATACAATGTGCAAAAGGGATGGAACCCGCCTGAAAGAAAATACCAAGGGCGTGAGGTGGTAAAAATTGATACCGGCAAGGCAGGTGTGACAGACTCAAGTGGTTTGCTGACGAAAAACGGAAATGGCACACTTACTCTCTCCGGCACGAATAGTTACACCGGGGGGACTACGCTTAATGGAGGAACGCTAACCTTTGGCGGTGCAACCGCAAATTTTTCCGCTGGTGAAACTGTGGCTGCCGCCGGGACCACAAATGGTGATGTTAATGCGGTATCTCTCGCAACAGATCGGCGTTCCGACTCGAACCTTAATCTAGGCGATATCCCGCTGGCTGGTCACTTATTTGCGGAAAATGGCAAATCCATTCAGGACGGTCGGATAATAAAGGACCACCACTTTTCGCCTGTGGCTCAGACGAAAATTCCCGCCGAGCAAACGGTGGACACGCACAAGCTGATCCGCAACGCCGCCCTGGAAATCGAGGTCGAATATTTTGAGAACGCCCTGGAGACCATCACGACGGTCGCTGGTGAGGAGCAGGGGTATGTGAACACCCAAAACTCCGAGCGCGGCGCGAATGGCAAATTACAGGGGGAGATCGTGGTGAAAATCCTGCCGGCGAATCTCGACCGCTTTTTGCTCAAGCTCCGGGCGCTGGGCGAAATGAAAAACCAGACGCTCGGCACGGAGGACGTGACGAAGGCCTATTTCGACACCGACGCGCGCATCCGCAATTCAAAGCGCACGGAGGAGCAGTTGCTGGATATCCTGAAAAAGAACACGAACCGGGTCTCCGATCTTTTGCAGGTGGAGAAGGAGCTGGCGCGCGTGCGCGAACAGATCGAGCAAATGCAGGGGCAGCTCAAATACTATGACGCGCTCGTTGCCTACGCGACGGTCACGATTTCACTGCGCGAAAAAGACCTGAGCCAGGCCGCCGCTTATTTGCTGAAGGAACACGCGAACCTCTCTCTCTTTGCAAAGGACGTGGAAAAAGCGTTCGCCGATGCAAAAGGAGCCGCGGAAACCGCAAAGGCGCAGACCGTGGAGTCGCACATCGAGCGTGATGGGGATGGGCGTGTCACCGCCACGCTGCATCTGCTCTTTGCGCCGGAGGTTTCGGATGAAACGATCAGCAAGCTGAAAACACTCGGCCGCATCCAGAATTTCAACTCGCAGACCCAGCGGGTAGCCCGCGGCGGTTCCGGCAATTCCGACGTGGCAAAGATCGAGCGCGACAAGGTGGAGTTGAATCTCACCATTCAGCGGGACGAGGAAACTGCCGCGCAGCAGACCGGCATCAGCGTGCTCACCGACCGCGTGGAGGAAAAGACCGCGCAGATCAAGCAGGCCGCTGCCAAGGCGGGCGTGGAGGTAAAAAACGCCGCGTTCAACCGCACGGCAAACGACGAGGAAGTCGCCAGCCTCATCCTGCGCATGCCGATGCAAAAGTACGCCGCATTCCTTGGGGAAATAAAATCGCTTGGCAAGGTGAAGGATTTCACCGTAAGCCGCCGGGAGAATGCCGATGTTGAAAATGCCCCCGTGGAAATCGCGCTTCAGATTTTCAACCAGGGCAATGTCGTGCCGGATGAGAGCGGGCTTTTTGCCACTGTCCGCAAGACGCTCGGGGAAGGCTTCGGGGCTTTGATGTGGAGCGCGCGCATGATCGGCGTGTCGCTCGCATTCATCGCACCTTGGGGAATCTCGCTCGGTCTCATTGTCTGGCTGGTCATTCGCCGGCGGGGTGCGAAGAAGCTGTAGGAATACAGTAGATCTCCTTCAAACGCCGTGGGTGACGAGCGGGGGTAAATGCGCTATGGTGCATTTCCCACGCATGGAAAAGTTCGACAAAATCACGGAGAAAATCCTCGCCTCGTACCGCGATGTTGGCGGCATCAACAACATCGACGGCAGCAACCTGCCGTCCAAGCTCGCCATTGCCGCGATCTGCGAGGACCTGCTCCAGCTTTTGTTTCCCGGCTATCACGACCAGGAGCCGATTCACTCGCAGCATCTGCGCAGGGTCACCGAGCACCGCATTTTTTCGATCGCCGACCGCCTGAAAAGCGAGGTTTGCAAGAGCCTCCGCCTCGGCGAGCCGACATGCCCCGAGGAGGAAGCCCAGCGCGTCGTGCAGGAATTTTTAAACACGATACCGGTCGTGCGCGAACTCTTGCGTACGGACGTGGAGGCGGCGTTCGAGGGCGATCCCGCCGCCGCGAGCTACGATGAAATCATCCTCGCCTACCCGTATCTCGAAGCCATCGCCATCCAGCGCAGCGCGCACATGCTCTATTGCCACAACCTTCCGCTCATCCCGCGCATGATGACGGAGTGGGCGCACAGCCGCACCGGCATCGACATGCATCCCGGCGCGCACATTCACTCGCACTTCTTCATCGATCACGGCACCGGCGTCGTTATCGGGGAAACTTCCGTGATCGGCAAGCGTGTGAAAATGTACCAGGGCGTCTCACTCGTCGCCCGATCCCTCTCCGGCGGACAAGCGCTGAAGGGAAAAAAACGCCACCCAACTGTAGAAGATAACGTCACGATCTATGCAGGGACCACGATCATCGGCGGCGATACGGTAATCGGCGAGGGGAGCACCATTGGCGCAAACGTCTTTCTCACCCACAGCGTCCCTCCGCGCTCGCTCGTTTTCTACGAGGAGCATTCCCTGCGCATTTACGACAAGGACAAGCATCACGGGGAAGAGTTCGTGTCGGACTGGGTGATTTGAGACGGAAATGACGAAGCTCGAATGACGAACGACGAAACTCGACTCTTGGAGAGGCCGATGGGTGAGGGCGGCAAAATGACGAATGTCGAAGCTCGAAACGATTTCGATGAAGAAACGTTTTGGGAAGGCGCGGAGGCTTCGTTGGTTGTACGGGAGGATGCTGCTCCGATGCTTTATGATTTGGAGGAACGCACTGCAAAATTTGGCGAAGCTGTCATTGATTTTGCAAAGAAAATTCCTCTTGGGCCTTTGACTAACCGGCTGGTTGATCAACTTGTTGGTTGCGGTACGAGCGTAGGGGCCAACTATTGCGAGGCAGATGATGCCGTGTCTAAAAAAGAATTTCTGCTAAGAATTGGAACCTGTCGAAAGGAAGCCCGCGAAACAAAATATTTTCTCCGAATGATTGTCCGCGCAATCCCCGAACTGAAGCCTCAAGCCCGCGTGGTCTGGCGTGAAGCAAAGGAATTGCATCTAATCTCCTCCAAAATCCGTCGCAACGGAAAATAATCGTGGAGTTCAGCATTATGACATTCTGGCTTCGTCATTCTCTCGTCATTTGTCATTCGTCATTCGTCATTTCCTTGTGATTTATCTGGATTACAACGCCACCACCCCGCTCGCCTCGGAAGTAATGGAAGCGATGCTTCCCTATCTCACGAATCATTTCGGGAATCCATCGAGCATCCATGCCGCCGGACGCGAAACACGTGCTGCGATTGATGATTCACGGGACCGCCTTGCACGGCTGTTGGGAGCAAAACCGCACGAAATCATTTTCACGGGAGGTGGCACGGAATCGGACAACCTTGCGATTATCGGCTTGGCGCGAAACCGTTCATCGCAAGGGAAGCACATTATCACTTGTGCGACGGAACATCACGCCGTGCTACATGCATTCGAATATCTGCAAAAGCAGGAGGGTTTTCGCGTGACGTGGCTGCCGGTGAATTCGCAGGGGCGGATCGATTTGCAGCAGCTTGTGAATGCGATCACACCGGAGACGACGCTCGTATCGGTCATGACAGCGAACAATGAAACCGGCGTGCTCCAGCCCGTGCATGAAATCGGCGCGCTTTGTCGTGAGCGCGGTGTGCTGTTCCACAGCGACGCGATCCAGTCATTCGGCAAGGAACCGGTCAGCACGAAGGATTTTGATGCGATTTCCCTCGCCGCTCATAAGTTTAACGGGCCGAAGGGCGTGGGCCTGCTCTGGCTACGCGCAGGCATTTCCATCGAGCGACTGCAATTCGGCGGCTCGCATGAAAACGAACGCAGGCCCGGTACTGAGAATGTCGCGGGCATTGCAGGCATGGCCCGCGCGGCGGAACTGTCGCTCGCGGTGATGGATGCGGAGCGCTCGCGCCAGGCGGTATTGCGCGACCGGCTTTGGGAAGGCGTCCGCCATGCATTTCCCGCCGCGGTGATGAACGGCGATCCCGCTGCGCGCCTTGCGAATACGCTGAACGTCAGCTTTCCCGGTCTTGATGGCGAGGGGCTGCTCATCAATCTCGACCTCGCGGAGATTTGCGCGTCGAGTGGATCGGCGTGCATGGTGGGTTCGATCCTGCCGTCGCACGTGCTCATCGCGATGGGTGTCGCGCCGGAACTCGCCCGCTCCACGGTGCGTTTTTCGCTGGGGAAAGGTACGACTGCGGCTGAAATCGAAACCGCAATCTCGCGCCTGCCGGAAATTTTCGCGCGTCTCGCGTGATTTTTTTGCGGCAAGTTTGAAAATTGCTCTTCACGTAATTTGTAATTCTGTGAAATTGGTTAATCTTCTATAAACGATGCAGTTCGATTTTCTGACAAAACTTACCGGATGGATGCAGGACGACAAACCTGTCCGGCAAATCCCCACCCCCACCATATCCAGGCCGCAGGATGAAGCGCTGACCGCACGGGTGCGCGAACTCCTTCTTAATCTCGGGTGCAAGGCGCTCGCGTCGCGGGTTCGCGTGCGCTGGAATGCCCGCATGCGCACCACCGCCGGCCTTGCGAACTACGCGCACTCACTCATCACGCTCAACCCGAAGCTCGCGCAATTTGGCGAGACCGAGATCGACAAGACACTGCGGCACGAGCTCGCGCACCTGCTTGCCCATCACCGGGCTGGCCGCCGTCGCATCGCGCCGCACGGGGCGGAGTGGAAACAGGCATGTGCCGACCTTGGTCTGCCGAACGAGAAGCGCTGCCACGATCTGCCGCTGCCGCGCCGGAAGATCCGCCCGAGGCACACCTACCATTGCCCTGCGTGCAATACCGACATCAAGCGCGTGCGTCCATTCCGCCATCGGGTTGCATGCCTCGCCTGTTGCCAGGCCCATAATAACGGCCACTACCACGAAAAGTTCCGGCTGATCAAGGTGGCCAGCCTCGTGGAATAATCGTACACGCTTTTTATTCCAGTAACCGGGAGTAAAATCCGGCTTTTCCCGTCCAACTTGCAGGACTTCTATGAAAAAAGCCATTCTCCCCATTGTATTCGCATTTCTCATTTGTGCCGCCTCCGCCGAAGACAAGGGGGATAAACTCGTCGTGCACGAGTGGGGGACTTTCACATCGCTGCAGGATGAGAAAGGGGATGCCATCGGGGGCATCAATACCGACGACGAGCCGCTGCCGAATTTCGTGCACCGGCTGGCATACAATTTACTTCTCTCGCCGAGCGAGGCGCCGCCCCATTTTTTCCAGGGTGCGCCGTCGTGCCATCCCGATGTGACCATGAGGTTGGAAACGCCGGTGATTTACTTTCACCCGCCCGCGGGATGGAAGTCGCAGCCTGTTGATGTGCACGTCGCATTTCGCGGCGGCTGGCTCACCGAGTTTTACCCCGATGCAATTTTCAATGCGCCGGGTTTCGATCGGGATCATCCCGGCGAGGACTATTCAAACCGCAAAGGCATTCCGGTGTCTGCTTCGTTCGGGCATATCAAAAGGGATGCTGTGGGGGAACTTTCATGGAAAGGAATCATCCTCGGGGGAGAGGCAACCGGTCCCGAAACGGCCGAGAGAGTGTGGCTCGCGCCACGTGACGTGAAAGCTTCCATGGTGAAGACCGGGGCCGGCGAGTCCGAGAAATTTCTATTCTATCGCGGCGTGGGAAATGTGGATGCCCCCCTGCGCATTATTCGCGACGAGGCGCACGATACCCTGCAGGTTCAGGAAAACCGGGGGCCCGTGAAGATGCCCGATCCGGAGGGAAACCTCCGCATCCCGGCGGCGTGGCTTGTGGATGTGCGGCCTGATGGCACATGCGCGTTCAAGCCGCTCGGCAAGGTGGAATGGCAGGCGCATCCCGTAATCCCGGCTTCATTCGCCGAAAAAGACTTCTCGCCGGATAACATTGCGCGACTCCGCGACGGGATGAACAATGCGCTGGTCGCCGCGGGACTTTTCGCCGACGAGGCGCAGGCGCTCTTGAACACATGGCAGATCTCCTATTTCAAAAGCCCTGGCCTGCGCTTTTTCTACATCTGCCCGCGTGTGGATGTGGACAATGCCCTCCCCCTCGAAATCTCCGTGCCTTCCGAAATCACGCGAGTCATGGTCGGCCGCATCGAGATCGTCACGCCCGGCCAGCGCGCCTTGCTCAAGGAACTCGCAGCCGGGCCGGCGCCCGACTTGAGCCATATGCGCGGCGTCACGGCAGACAGCCAGTCCGATTTTTTCAAGCATCCCGAGAATCTGGAAAATTGGGACGCAGCCATGTCCGGCAAGAAACCCTACAGTGCCCTCGGCCTCCCGATCCCGCCCCTTTATGCGGAATACCTCAAGCTCGGTCGCTTCCGCAACGCCCTGATCCTTGACGAGCAAAAACGCCGCCCCACGCCAGCACTGGGCGAGTTCATCGGGAAAAACGGCTTCGAGGCATACAAAATCGAATAGCGGGTCTTGTTTTTTTGGCAGCGGCTCCTGACCGTTGGCCAGTCGTAGTCAACTGCGTGGTTTCTGTTTGCCCCGCATTCGCGGACTTGGTTAGTTACCGGAAATGATTTCCGGAATCAGTGAAACCAGCGGCGGCAGAGTGGATGTGGCGGTCACGATCCCGTTGGAAATCCAGAAGCGCGTCACCGTCGGCCCGCAGGAGGCATGGGTGAAACAGCGGGAGGTCGATGAATCTTTCCGGCATGCGGCGAGCTATTCCCTGCTGCTTTTCGACCGCCAGCATCACGCCTCGCGCAATGAGGACTATTACCGCGTAGTAAGGCGGCTTGAGACGAGACAGGCGGTGCATGAACTGGGGCAATGGCGTCTGGATTTTGATCCCAACACCCAGCATGTCGTGATTCATTCGCTGGCGGTGCGCCGGAACGGCGTCACCGTGGAACACGCAAATCCCGACCGGTTCCGCTTTCTCCAGCGCGAGGGCCAGTTGGAATCGCTGGTGATCGACGGTTGGGTGACCGTGGTGGTGTTGATGGAGGATGTGCGCATCGATGACGTGGTGGACGTGAGCTATACGGTACACACCTCGCCGCGATTTCTCCGGGACCGCTCATGGCTGCTCGTTAGCATTCCCTCCCAGGCTGCGCTGCGGGCTTTTCACCTCAGCGTGTATTTTGCCAGGGGCCGCGCGATGCAGTGGAAAAGCAACGACAAGGATTTTGCGCCCGCTGTAAATGAACTCGGGGAAGAAACCGGGTGGAGCTGGTCGCGGGAAAACCTCCAGCCATTGGAGATGGAGCCGAACGTGCCCCCGTGGCACATCGTCGGCACATGGGTGCAGGTCACGGATTGCGCATCGTGGGAGGAGGTTGCGACGGGAATCACATCTGCGTGGCAGGAAGATTTCGACAATCCCGAACTCCTGCGTGCGGTTGAGGAAATCAATGCATCCGCCGCAACACCTGCCGAACGTGCGGACAGGGCTCTCTCGAAGGTGCAGGACGACATCCGTTACCTCAGCTTGAATGTGGATCTGGGCGGTCAGATTCCAGCGTCGCCGGGCGTTGTCCTCCAGCGTCACTATGGGGACTGCAAGGACAAGTCGTTCCTGCTGGCCCATATGCTGCGACTCCTGGGAATCAGCGCGCAGCCTGTGCTGGTAAATTCCTTGCTGCGCCAGACGGTCGGGGAATTGCTGCCGACGCCGGATGCTTTCAACCACGCGATCGTGAAATATGAGATCGACGGGCAGCTTCGCTGGGTGGATGCGACCCTGCCGCTGCAGGGCGGCGGGGCGACGGACAGGCTGGTCCCGGATTTTCGCCTGGGATTGCCGGTGGGGCCGGGTGTCACCGATCTTGAGCCGATCCCGGCGCTCCCTGCAAAGAACGACAAATACGAGTTGCGTGAAATTTTTTCCCTGGACAGCAGGCCGGGGCATCCCTCGATCCTGACTGTGGAGATCAAGGCCAGCGGGCTGAATGCGGAGAATATGCGGCGCGACATTGCGAATGTGGGAAAGGACGAACTGGCCCGGAGGCGCGAGCAATTTTACAGGCAACTCTTTCCCGAGTTGCAACGCTCCGGCACACTGCAATGGGAGGACGACCGGATCCGCAATGAGTTCAGGCTTACGGAGACATTCGATCTCCTGAATATTTTGACCCCGGCCGAGGATCGAAAGCGATTCGTGTTTCAATACCGGGCGCATTACATGCAGGCAATTCTGGCGTTCCCCGATACGGGGAAGCGGCGCTATCCATTTGCCCTCCCGTATCCTTGCAATGCGGAACACTGTATCGAGGTTGAAACAATGAACCTCCTCGGCGACGCGAAGCTCCCAAAGATCATGAAAAAGGGAGGCGCTTTTCATTTTTCACGGGATACCAGGAAGAAAGGGAACCGCGCGATCGTGAATTATCACCTGGGGACGCTCACGGATACCGTGACGCTGGAGCAATTTGAATCGTACAAAAAACTTGTGAAGGAATTGTGGCCCGAGACCCATTTCGTTTACTGGATGGCGGCGGGTCTTGCAGCACCGCAGCGCAGGCAATCGGTTCCCGCAAAATCGCTGCCATCACCCGGCCCCCGTTCGTCGGCATTCGCCGTGAAGCCGGCAGAGATCATCCAAAAGGTGCCGCTATCGTCGGGGAACTGGAAATCCAGGACCAGGGGAGGTTCGAAAAAGCAAAAAACGGACTATACGACATGGATCGTGGCCATAGCCGTGATCGCAGTTATTGCGTGGGTGGGAATCGTCCTCTTTGCGATGCGCTAGAGGCTTCCGGCTTACGCCTTCACCCGCTCGATTTGCGCGCCGATCGAGTTCAGTTTTTCGTCGATCATCTCGTAGCCGCGGTCGATGTGGTACACGCGGTTCACCTCGGTGATGCCTTCCGCCTGCAAGCCCGCGAGCACCAAAGCCGCCGAGGCGCGCAGGTCGCTGGCCATCACGGGAGCGCCGCTAAGCCGGTCGGTGCCTGTGATCACGGCGGTGGCGCCTTCGAGCTGGATTTCCGCGCCCATGCGCTTGAGTTCCGAGACGTGCATGAACCGCTGTGGAAAGATGTTTTCGGTGATCACGCTGATGCCCTGCGTCTTGCTGAGGAGTGCGCACATCTGCGCCTGCATGTCGGTGGGAAAGCCGGGATAAGGCTCGGTGACAAGCTCCAGCGCCTTCGGGGAGGGATCGCCATTGATGGTGAGCGTGTCCTTGGTGTAAGTGATCGCATAGCCGGAACGTTGCAACGCATCCGATACGGATTTCAGATGCTCCGGTATCACCCGGCGCAGCGTAATATTTTTCGCGCAGATCGCGCCGGCGACGAGAAATGTACCGGCTTCGATGCGGTCGGGAATGACCGAATGCTCCGCGCCGTGCAATTCCTTCACGCCATCGATCACGATGCGATGGGTGCCCGCGCCTTCGATTTTCGCACCCATCGAGATGAGGAAATTTGCGAGATCGACGACTTCCGGCTCCTCAGCCGCGCCGTCGATGACGGTGACGCCATCCGCGAGCACGGCGGCCATCATCACATTGTCGGTGCCAAGCACGGTCGAACCGAATTTTCCCTGGAGATTGATCACGCTGCCTTTGAGTTCCGAGGCGAAAACTTTCACGTTGCCGGAGTCAATGCGTACCGCTGCTCCGAGCGCCTGGAAACCTTTCAAGTGCAGATCGATGGGCCTGTCGCCGATGACGCAGCCGCCGGGCAGCGAGACCGTGGCTTCCTTCTCGCGACCGAGCAGGGGGCCGAGCACGCAGACCGAGGCGCGCATTTTGCGCACAAGATCATAGGGGGCATGCGTCGTTATTTTGCCCGCTTCCACCGTCACTGTGCCGCTCGCCCGTTCCACCTGCGCGCCGAGGTGGTTGAGGATCTGCAGCATGTAATGGATGTCGCTGAGGTCCGGCACGTTTTTGATGACGCACTGTTCCTTTGTCAACAACGTGGCTGCGAGGATCGGAAGCGCGGAATTTTTTGAACCGCTTATTTTTACCGATCCCGAGAGCTGATGCCCACCGTGTACTAAAATCTTATCCATACTTTGCCAGAAGAAAACGAGGAACGTCTTGATAATCCCTTTTGGACTGAATGTCTTGATAATTTTCGGCTTTTAATGCCGCCGACAAGGCATCCGTCTGGTCGTGCCCGATTTCGAGTGCGAGCAAGCCGTCAAACCGCAGATGTTTTTTCGCCGTTTCAATGAGTCGTGCGATGATTTCGTGCCCGAGCGGACCTCCATCGAGCGCCAGTTTCGGATCGCATTGCACCTCGCGCGACAGGCTGGGTATGGCCGCCGTGGCGATATAGGGGAGGTTCGCGACGATGATGTCGTAAGTGCCATCGACACTTTGAAGCAGGTCGCTCTTGAAGAAGTTCACGCGTTCCGCGAGGCCGAGTTTTGCGGCGTTTTCCCGTGCCAGCGCCAGGGCGTCGTCGGACAGATCAACGGCGTCAACCGTGGCAGTTTCCAGCTTTGCCGCGAGCGTGAGCGCGATTACACCGGACCCGGTGCCGATATCAATGCATCTCAAATCGGGGATTTTGGATACCGGATGCTGGATGATGAATTCCACCAATTGCTCGGTCTCGGAGCGTGGAACCAGGGCGCGATGATCGCTCGCGAAGATGAGCCCGTGGAAATCCACCGTGCCGAGCAGATGCTGGAGCGGTTTTCCCTGCGCGCGCTGCCGGACAAGCTCGCGCAACGGGGCGAGATGTTGCTCGAAAAGCGGGCGGTCGAATTCCATGTACAGGTCGATCCGCTTTTTCCCCAGCACATGCGCGATGAGATGCTCGCTGTTCAGCCTCGGGCTTTCGATGCCGTGTTTTGTGAAATAGGCCGTCGTCGATGTGATGACTTCGAGGACGGTTTTGCTGGTCTCGCTCATCGGCGAATTACCTGACTGCGTTTTCGAGGTTCGCTTCCTGCAAGCGCTCTTCCATGTCGCTCGTTTGCAGGGCCTCGATCATTTCCCAGATGTCGCCCTCGATAAAGCGGTCGAGATTGTAGAGCGTAAGGCCGATGCGATGGTCGGTGACGCGGTTCTGCGCGTAATTGTAGGTGCGGATTTTTTCCTCGCGACCTCCGGAGCCGATCTGGCTCTTGCGATGCGCGGCGTATTTTTCCGCCTCCTCGCGTTGCTTCACTTCGAGCAGGCGGGACCGCAGGATTTTCATCGCCTTGTCCTTGTTCTTGATCTGGCTTCGCCCGTCCTGGCAGCGCACGATCGTGCCCGTGGGGATGTGCAGGATTTGCACCGCGGAATCCGTGGTGTTCACGCCCTGGCCACCGGGACCGCCCGAGCGGCAGACTTCGATGCGCAGTTCGTCCTGTTTCAACTCAAAATCGACTTCCTCCGCCTCGGGCAGCACGGCCACGGTCGCGGTGGATGTGTGGATGCGCCCCTGCGCCTCGGTGGCCGGTACGCGCTGTACACGATGCACACCGCTCTCGTAGCGCAACTGGCGGAAGACCGCCGAGCCGGAAACGCGGAAGATCACTTCCTTCAAGCCGCCGAGCTCCGACGGGCTCGATTCCATTTCCTCGATCTTCAGCCCGCGCGTCTCGGCAAAGCGGTTGTACATGCGGTACAGGTCGGCGGCAAAAAGCGCGGCCTCGCTTCCGCCCGTTCCCGCGCGGATTTCCACGATCGCGTCGCGGTCCTCATTCGCATCGGGCGGCAGCAGCGAGATCTGGATGCTGCGATCGAGGTCGGCGATGCTTTTTTCGAGAACCGGGATCTCCTCCCGCGCCATCTCGGCCATATCAACGTCGGCGCTCTTGGCCAGTTCCTGGTTTTCCACCAGCTCCGTCTGTGCCTTGCGCAAAGCATCCCAGCTCGCCAGCAGTTCCTTCAGCCGGGCATGCTCGCGCATGACTTCCCGGGCTTTCTGCGGGTTGGCAAAAAGGTTGCCCGACGAAATTTCTGCCTCCAGTTCCTGGAACTGGGCGGCTTTTCTTTCGATGAGTGGAGCGAAGTCCATAAAAAATCAAAACGGTGAAGCCCCGAATTCCTCCGGAGAATCACCGTTTAAAATTTTGACCGGCAGCTAGGCTTTTTTGCGCGAGCGGGTCGTGATCGTATTGCCGTAGCGGCGGGAGAACTTCTCTACGCGGCCTGCGGTATCGACAAATTTCTGCTCACCCGTAAAAAAGGGATGACAAGCGGCACAAATGCCGATTTTGATGTCCCTGCGGGTGGAACGCGTGTGATAAACGGTCCCGCAAGCACAACTGATCGCGGTCTCTTGATAATTGGGATGTGTGTCTGCTTTCATGGCTTTAAAAAAGGAGTGAAAAGATAACCACCTGAATGATTTCTGCAACCAAAATTAACGCAATTCTCGACGCCTGGCAAAAAACGCTGGCGAAACGGGGGGCCGCGCCCGCCGTTTACTCTGTGGATGCGAAGGTGTTGCGTTCTTTTGCGGATATCGAGGCCGAGGCCGTTTTGCTGTCGGAAAAGCTCTCTATTTTTGAAAAAGGCGACGTCGTGGCCGTGCAAATCGGCAACAAGCCCTCCTGGCCTGCCATCTTTCTCGCCTGCCTGCGCCGGGAACTTGTCGTGCTGCCGCTCGGCACACACATCGAGCGCGCGGAATATGAGATTGCAGTGAGCACGTGCCGGGTGCGTGGCCGGATCAGCGTGCGCGATGGGGAACTCGAAATTGAGCGGATCGAGGGCGGGCGATTCACTTGGGATGAACCGCAGCCGGATTTGCTGAAACTGACTTCCGGCACCACGTCCGAGCCCCGGGCGATCCGCTTCCGCGCCCATCAGCTTCTGGCCGATTGCGTGAATATCTGCGACACCATGGGCATCGGGAGCGGCGACATCAATTACGGCGTCATCCCGTTTTCGCATTCATACGGATTCAGCAACCTGATCACGCCTCTCCTTTGTCGCGGCATTCCGTTGGTTTGCAGCGAGGACCGCCTGCCGCGCGCGATTTTGAATGGCCTGATCTCCAGCGGCGCGACCGTGTTCCCGGGAATGCCCGTATTTTACCAGAAGCTCTCGGAACTGGAAAACCCGCCCGCCCTGCCGTGCCTGCGCCTGTGCATTTCCGCAGGTGCGCCGCTCCTGAAATCAGTAGCGTCCGGCTTCTCGCAAAAATTCGGACTCAAAATCCACACATTCTACGGAGCATCCGAGTGCGGTGGCATCGGCTACGATGTGTCCGATGCCTTGGAATACGAGGATGGTTTCGTTGGCCAGCCGATGAAAAATGTCCGCATCACCCTGCGGGATGAAGTCGGCGGATCATCGCTTATCGAAGTGCGAAGCGACGCGGTTGGCGACGGCTATTTTCCGCAGCACGAGCCGGAGACATTGGATGGCGGGCGTTTTACACCCAGCGACCTCATCGAGAAAATCGCGGGTGGCATGCGTGTGGCAGGCCGCATATCCGACGTGATCAACGTCGCAGGAAGAAAACTGAACCCGATGGAAGTCGAGGCGCAGTTGCTGAAATTTCCCGGCGTGAAGCAGGTGATCGTGTTTGGCGTGCCATCGGCCCTCCGGCACGAGGAAGCCATCGCCTGCGTCTCCGGCACAGCATCCGCCGCCGATCTGCTCAACCACGCCCACACCGTCCTCAGCGCATGGCAGGTGCCGAAAGACATCTGGCTCGTGGACGAAATCCCCGTGAACGAACGCGGAAAGATCAGCCGCCGTGAGCTGGCGCGGAAGTATGCTGAAAACACATGACTGAATAACCGCACACTGGCTTGCTTGCGAAGTCGATTATGACTAAAACCATGCCGTGCGTTATACAGTCGTACTGACCGACGAAGTAAAAGCCAGGTTGCATGCCTTGCCATTGTCGCTGCGTCGCGAGATTGGCCATAAGTTATTTCTCCTCGAAGAAGATCTGAGTGGAAACGTTAAAAAATTGAAAGGCTCCCGGAATGAATACCGTTTACGTGTTGGCGACTATCGGGTAATTTTTGAACTCGAAGGCCGCACTGTTACAGTGTATGCTGTGGGCAATCGAAAGAATATTTACCGATGAGCAACGTCACCTTGAAAACCAAACCTTCTGCCGCGGATATCGACAAACAAATACGCCGGGGGAAAGCAGTGCTGCGTGAGCTAAAGGCTACGTTGGAAGACCTTGAAGATCGCCGCGAGCTTGCTGCCGCTAAAAAACGTAATGCTGGCAAACCGGGGACTTCGCTGCGGGCTGCTGCAAGGGAGTTGGGCCTTTGATTTTTGCGAACGAGACGGAATGTTTCGCATTCAATAGACAAATCTTCGTCCGGGCGGCGTCCGGGGTTATAGTTGCAACCCTCAATGCCCGCCAACCTCGAACGCATCTATGACGAACACGCGCAGGCGATGTTTGCGTTCCTGTTGAATTTCACGAGGAGCGAGGCCGACACGCGGGATGCGTTGCAGGAAGTGTTTCAGAAAATCGCGATGCGACCGGAATTGTTGGGCAATGTCCGTGATGAGCGCGCGTATCTCATGCGGCTCGCGCACAACATCGCCATCGACCTGATGCGCCGCCGCACCACACGCGAGAAAAACCACGCGGAATTTGGCAGTGAGCCGTTTCACCTGTTCGCGTCGGAGCCGCAACCGGACGGCGCGTGTTTCCAGAAAGCGCTTTCCGACGCCCTGGAGGAACTGCCTCCGGAGCAGCGCTCGGTCGCGCATCTGAAGCTCTGGGAGGGCGCGACATTCGAGGAGATCGCGGGGATGCTCGGCATTCCCGCCAATACGGCGGCGAGCCGCTACCGGTACGCGATAGACAAATTGCGCGAGCGGCTGCGTCCTATTTACGAGGAAATCAAATGACCAACGACGATTTTGAAAATCAACTGCGCCGTGTGCCAATGCGCGAAATTCCCGCCGACTGGCGCGGGCAGATCCTTTCCGCCGCAAAACAACCGGTGCGGATGGATGCACCCGTCGCCAAGTCCGCGAGGCAAACCTGGTGGCGCGATCTGCTGTGGCCGTCTCCGCTGGCATGGGCGGCGCTTGTGCTGATCTGGTTTGGAATACTCCTCTCGAACGTGACTGGCGCTTCGCAATCTTCGAAGGGGCGGCAAATTGCGTCCATCAGCGCGGAGGACGTGATCCTGACTCTTGCACGGCAGCGGTCGCTCGCCGGAAACCGGAACACTTTGTAATTATGAAATTTTTCAAACGCATCTTCCGTTCCATTTTTACATTGCGGATGCTGGGCAGGCTGCTGTTTGCGGGCGCATGCCTTACGACACTTGCGGCCCTGCTCGTCGTTGAGGAAAACTGGCGCGCGAAGCGGGCATGGGAGAGTTACCGGGCTGGGAAAGAAGCCCGTGGCGAGAGGCTGGACATGCAGCCGCTGATCCCGCCACCCGTGCCGGATGATCAGAACTTCGCGATGACGCCCCTCCTCAAGCCGATGTTCCCGGAGGCGCCTTCGACCTATGCTTCCGATCTTGCCAAAAAACTGGATTTCCCGCATCCGAAGGACCAAAAGGCTGTCGCCCTCGGAAACAGGCTGACGGGCGAACGTTTCGATCCGGCAGCATGGAAAGCCTATTTCGGGGACGAGGATGTCTTGCCGTGGATACAAAAATTTGATCCCGAATTGCGCGAGATTTCGGAAGCGTCACGCCTGCCATATTCCCGGTTTCCAGTTGCATATGAAAAAGGATTTGCTGTGACGCTGCCCCACCTGAATGTGCTGATGAAACTCTCGAAACTGTATGCCGTGCGCGCTCGCGCCGAACTGCGCGAAGGCCAGCCTGATGCCGCCATGGCGGACGTGCAATCCGTTTTCCGTCTCAGCCAAACCGTAAAAGACGAGCCGTTCCTTATTTCCATGCTGGTACGGATCGCGATTTGCCAGGTCGGATTGCAGGCGGTGTGGGAAGGTCTGGAGGAACGAAAGTGGACGGATGCCCAATTGTCGGAATTGCAGACCAACCTTGAGAAAGAGGATTTTCCAAAAGGTCTTGCGCTGGCGTTTCGCGGCGAACGCGCCGGTGCGAATGAAATCCTGCTAAGCGCGCTTAAAAAGCCCGAAATTATCCCGCTCATGATGTCGATGAGCGGAGCACAGGAAAATTCCCAGTGGCGGTTTATTCCCAGCGCATTGATCTACCGCAATATGCTGGCGGTAAACCAATATCACGATCGATTCCGCTTCGCGTCGGATTCAGCGGCGCACCGGATTTCCCCGGATGTATTCAAGAGCGCCGAGTCGTCGCTGCTGGATGTCACTGTTTCCGTCCTCGGGTTGCATCCCCCGAACCTGTACAAAGCCCTTGCGCGACTGTTATTGCCGGCATTGAACAGCGTCGGATCGAAGGCCGCCTATGCCCAGGTCTCCATCGATGAAGGCGTGGTCGCCTGCGCGCTGGAACGCTACCGGCTGGCAAACGGCCAATTTCCCGATGCGCTCGAAAAGTTGATGCCCGCGTATTTGAAAACGCTTCCGCCGGACGTGACCACCGGGGATAAACTGCACTATCGCTTGAACGACGATGGAACATTTCTCCTTTACTCCACGGGGTGGGAGGGGAAGGACGAAGACGGCAAAGTGGTCCTGAGAAAAAATGGTGGAATCGACGAGAAGCGGGGCAACTGGCCCTGGGCGATCAAGTCGCCTTGAGTGCCTGAACATTGCCCGGCAATCGTTTCGCGCCGGTTTCGTGAAACTCGATCCACTCCACCGAGATGCCGAGCTGGCGGGGGTCGTTGCTCACTCCCAGGCTGGAGGGGATTGCCGCGTCGGGGAATTCGAATACGAGGGTGTTGTTGTCGGCCACTGCACGGCGCGGGAGGCGCACCTTCTGGATCCAGAGCGAGTTTTTGTTCAGCTTCAATGTGCCGATGCGGCGGCCATTGAGTGAGATCACGACTCTCTGCGTTTCGTGTTTTCCGGGGACCAGGAACGGGGAAAGGCACATGCTCATTGTGACCAACCGCACATCCGGCAGCGAAAATTTGAGTTCGGCCCGTGGGCCGTCCGACCATCGCCCCGAGGACTCCGGCATGCTCCAGCCGGGCCCGAGGAAACGCTCGTTTGCGGGGTCATTGAGACGCATCTGGAAGGGCCATTCGTACATCGCCGGAAATCCGGTGTAGGATTCATCGCACCCGATCAGCACATCGAACATCGGCAGCCAGTTGTCTTCCCTGCGGTATTCGATGAGCAATTTGCACTTCCGCGATGGCAGGTTGAACAGCGCCATGAAGCCGGACTTGAGTGTGGATGGAAAAGATTTCCAGAGTTCGATCTCCGCGATGTCGGGCCGCAACATTCCACCGTTGAATCCGGCCAGGACGCGGCCCTCGTGCGTCACGCGCATCGGCGGCTGGGGTGTGCCATCGTGGGTGAAGACGAAACCCTGGAGCCTGATCTTCCGCCGCGGCCAGCATAGGCCCGAAGGCTCGTCCACCACGCCGGTGAAGCCGACCGGAAGCAGCTTGTTGCTCATGGGCTTGCACCCGAGCTTCAGAGCCACGATTTCGAGGAGATCTGACAAACCGGTGCGGCCCGCAGCCTCGGCGAGCTGGCGCAAGTGGCAGGCCGTGTAGCGCAGGATGTCCGCGTGGTCGGGCAGGTTGAAATGCGCGGCGAAATGATTCATCACTCTGCGCGGATGCAGGGGCCATTGCCAGGGCGGCAGTTCGCGGTCGAGGTACTCGTAAAAAAGCCGCGCGAAATCCGTCCAGTGCTTTGCCTTCGTTTTCAGCACGTAGGTGCGTCGCTCGCGCCGCGTGGTGCCTTGCTCGCGCAGCTTTTGCAGGGCTTCCGCCGGCACAGGGGAATTGAGTTCGCGCCGGATCCATTCCAGCGACCGCCGCACGCACAGGGTCGCTTCGCCATCCCGGGCGCGCTTTGCGAGCTTGTCCCAGTCGATCATGCCGTTGCGGGCGCGTACAATGATCGCGCAGTCCAGCAGCCAGCGGAAGGGGGGCATGGGGCTCCAGCTCAGCCCGTGCCGGCAGGCGTGGATGATTTCATCCTCCACGCACATTGCATTGCATTGCACGCCGCGGAATTCGAAGAGTTCCGCCTCCTCCCAGGCAACCCGGTCGTCGCGCACCGTGGACTGCTCGGAACTTGCCCAGTGGTAATCGAACTCCATCTGCTGGAATGGTGGAATCCAGAGCGTGCGGCTGTGGTAAATTGGCGCGGCATCGGCGTCATGCATCCGCCAGCCTCTTGCGGTCAACGCGCGCAGGCCTTCTTCCGCCTGGTGACGCGGCACAAGCACATCGCAGTCCGACATGGTGCGCAGGAAAACCCCGGGGTAATAGCGCTGGCCGGTTGCCGCGCCCTTCAGCAGCATGCGCGGGATGCCTGCATCGGCAAGCGCCTCCACCAGCTTGCGCAGACTTTCCAGCTTCATGGTGGTTTCCACCAGCAGATACCGGCTCACGCTGTCGAGCCGCGCCATGAGAGGATCATCCACGCCGAGCCGTCTCAGGTTCCAGCGGAGCAGGGGAAGCACGCGGAAAGACGCGGAGTCGATGTCATCAAAAACCGTGCATTCCTTCCATGTGCGGAACGCCGGCAAGGCGGCATCCCCGTCCAGCAGCGAAGCCCGCATCAAATGGCGTTGCTGCTCCGTCGGCCAGAGCGTGCTGTTCCGGGTGGCCATGGTTTATGGTCCCGGCGGCGCGTTGCGCGCGGCGCGCTCGCGGTCGAGTTTTTGCTTGAGGATGCGCACGTAATCCATCCGCTCGTCGCGCATCAACCGCCCCGTGTTGTTCGCATGCAACCGGCGGCGGGCGAGGAGGTGGGGGACCGTGGTGTAACGCAACCCCGCGGCTTGTGCGCGGGCAAACCATTCCACGGTATCGCCCAGTGTCGAATCCGTGGAAAACCGGCCCACCCGCCCGAATGCATCGCGCGTGATGAGCATGACCAATGGCAGCCGCACGGCGGCAATGCCGGGCGGGCAATGGATTGGCGCCGCTTCCGCAGGTGTGAGCTCGGGGCTTATGAACTGCTCCATCAACCCGAATGCCGCTTCCAGCCCGGGCTCGCTGCGGATTGCCGCCATCTGAAGTTCGAGTTTTTGCGGCATCCAGATGTCGTCCGCATCGATGAACGCAAAAAAATCACCGGTCGCCACCGCCAGCCCGCGATTACGCCCGACACCGATTCCCCGCACCGGTTCCGTTTCATAGCGCACATCCCACCGTTGTGCGATCTCGGGCGTGGCATCCGTGGACCCATTGTCCACCACGATGATTTCCGCCGCAGGCAACGTCTGTGCGCGTACGCTCGCGATCGCCTCGTCGAGGTAGCGGGCGGCATTGAACGTGGGGAGGATGACGCTGATCCGCGGCTCGCTCATGGTGTCGCGGCTTTCTTTCTGCGGATGCTTTCACCCAGCGCCCGCATGAGGTCATTGCGGCCACTCGGTGAAGTGAGGGAGATATTGCGGTCGTGCACCCGCTTGTGCAGAAGCACCTCCGGCACCTCGCCGACGGCCAGGCCTGCATGTTGTGCGCGGGCATACCAATCCACATCCTCCGCCGTTTCAAGTCGCTCGTCGAAAAGCCCCGCCTGCGCGAATGCCTCGCGGCGGCATACCAGGGTCTCGCAGATGCGCCCCGTATGATCCCCTGTGCGCAGGCGTTCCGGGAAATTCGCGGGCCACGCGCATCCTTCGTGCAAAAAGTAGCGGAACCGGCAGATCGCGATCGCGCACTCCGGTTGCGAAACCAGCAGGCCCGCCTGCATCGCCAGCTTTTGCGGCAGCCAGGCGTCGTCGCCGGACATGAAGGCGATGATCCCGTGCCGTGCCTTCCCGATGCCGAAATTTTTCGCGATCGAGACATTGTCGCGTTCCGTGCGGTAGTACGCGAGACGCCTGCCAAAACTCCCCGCAATCGCTTCCGTGCCGTCCGTGGAAGCCCCATCGATGATAATCAATTCCAATTCCGGGTAATCCTGCGCAAGCACGCTTTCGATCGCCTCGCGCAGGAAGCGCGCGCTGTTGTAAACCGGCATGATCACGCTCACGGGTGGAAGCATGGGTGACGTGCTGCTCATGGTGCGGTGGATTGGCTCTGCCTGGTGCGCCGTCTTTCTATTGTCCTGTGCAGCACGCTCAGGAACCCGTGCTTCGACCGGTCGCGGTCGCGTGTGACATTGCCCGCATGTTTCCGGTAGAAAAGGCATATCTCGGGGATTAGTTTCTGGCGCAACCCGAGGTCGCTCATCCTCAGCCAGAGATCGACGTCCTCGCCGATGCCGATGGTTTCATCGAAGCCCCCGGCCTTTTCAAAAGCGTCCCGCGTGACGATTTCCGCGCCGTGGATAAGAAAATGGAAGGCTTCCTCCTCCGGGTGCAGAAAATGCATGTTCCCCGGGACATTCTCCTGGAAAAACCGGATTCTACCCGTGACGTGCGCGTAGTGCGGCTCCTCCATCCAGCTCTCCACGCGCCTCCGCAGCGAACCCGTAGGGCAGAGATCGTCGGAATCCAGGAACATGAGGATGCTGCCGCTGCAATTCGCCGCGCCGAAATTGCGGGCAGCGGAAACACCGCGATTCTCCTGGCGGAAATAGCGCACGGGGTACCGGGCGCACACCTCGCTGGTGTTGTCAGTGGAGCCGTCGTCAACCACGACGATCTCCTTTTCCGCGTAATCCTGGGATAGCAGGCTGTCGAACGTGGCTGGAAGAAACACGGCGCGGTTGTATGACGGCACAATGATGGAAACCAGCGGGTTTTTCATTGTTGGGCTTGGGCGGCGGTTTGTTCCCGGCGCCTTTTTATGGTCTTGTGGATCATGCTCAGGAATGCCTGTTGCAACCTGGCGCGGTCGCGCGTGGTGTTGCCGGCATGCACGCGCACATGGAGGCATGTTTCCGGAATCAATTTCTGGCGGAACCCGCGGTCCCACATCCGCATCCAGAAATCCATGTCCTCACCCACGCGGATGGATTCGGTAAAGCCCCCCGTTTTCTCAAAGGCGTCGCGCGATATCACCTCCGCCCCGCTGCTGATGCAGTGGAACGCATCCTCACTTTCGATGAATTCGATCTTCCCCGGTGTGTCCTCGCGGAAACGCTGCAACCTGCCTGTCACGTGGCCGTAATTTGGCTCGCGCCGCCAGTAGTCCACCCTTTGCCGCAGCGAGCCCGGCGGGCAGAGATCGTCCGAGTCGAGAAATACAAGGAGCCCTCCGCTGCATTGGGTGACGCCGAAATTGCGCGCGGCGGAAACTCCCCGGTTTTCCCGGGCAAAATAGCGCACCGGGTGGCGCGCGCACACCTCGCCGGTGTTGTCGGTGGAGCCGTCGTCCACCACGATGATTTCCTTTGCCGGGTAATCCTCGGCCAGGATGCTCTCCAGCGTGGCGGGCAGCAGTGGCGCGCGGTTGTAAGCCGGGATGATGATGGACACCAGCGGGTCGCTCATGGCGTGGCTCCCTCCAGCAGTTCGCGCAGGCGTGTGCCGACATTTTCGGCATCGGTCCCGAGGTCGAGATGATAGGCGGGCAGTTGTTTCACGAGGCTGGAAAAAAACGTGAAGGCCGTCCGCATGGTTCCCGGCAGTTGGAAGAGCGAGCTGGGGGCGAGCGCGCGCAACGCCTCCGCCGCGCTGGCGCGCCGTGCCGCCGTGAGGCCCGTGCCTTTTACGCGCGGAAGCAGGATCATTTTCAAGGGGCGCTCGCTGGGTGCGTCCTCCAGGAGCACCACATTCTTCTCGTCGGAAAGCCAGGCGGTTTCACCTCCCCATGCCGCGAGCGGGGCGAGTTGCAGGCTGCGCGGATGCAGTTTCGCGGTGCTGTAGAATGTGAAGGCGCGCGGTGGGGCGTCCGCGAGCAGGCAGTAGTCGTCGCCGAGGTGCAGCAACCCGCTTTCGCGCGCGAGGGCGGCGGTGGTGGATTTCCCCGAGCCGCCCCTGCCCGCGAGCAAGGCTGCGCCCGAGGCATCGCCGATGACTGCCGAGTGGGTGATCCGCCTCCCGGCCTGCTGGAAACACCACTGGAAGATTTGCAGGAATGGCGCGGCCTTCTCGTAACCGCGCAAGGACCTCGCATCCCGCATCCAGAAAATCGCGGCGCGCGTCTCGATGTCGTGGAGGCTCACGACCCCGGACTCCGAATTTGCGTGGCCTTCAAAACGCGGGTCGTCCAGGTTGCTGATCTCGCCTTTTCGCATGCCCGCATCCCACGTCCACGGCGGATTCGGCGGCCAGACGCCGGTCGCGGCGCTGTCCCATGCTTCGATTGTGAAATGCCGGTCCCCGGCATTGCCGGGCGGGATCGTGAGATGCTTCAGTGCGGGCATGAGCATGTCCCGCATTTCCGTCGTGGCGAACCGGATCAAAAATTTGCGCCCGCCCGCCTCGATCCAGACATCCAGGTCCCCGTCCGCCTGCTTTCGCGCGGACTCAAATGCAGCGCGAAATTCGCTGAAGAATCCGGTGAGCGGTTGTTTCATGCGGCGGGAGCGGCGTCGTCCGCGGGCCTGGCGTGGGGCCAGCCCCGTTCATCCACATCGTGCACGGGGTCAAGCGCGAGCAAATCCTGCAAATCGGTGAACTTCTGCAGCGCGGGGCGGTCAGCCGGGGATGTCGCTCCCGCCGGTGGCGCGACCGTCTCCGGCAGGTCGCCGGCGATCAATTGTTCCTGGTGCAGTTCGTATAAAAATGTGCGCACCACGGCCTGTGCATCTTCCGCGGTTCCGCCGTGTTTTTCCTGCCAGGAGGCGCAGAGCTGCTCCTCGCTGGCTCCGCCGCCGATCTGCTCCCAGAGCGGCAGGCCGGCCTCGTTCAGGCTGAAATAAATCCCCAGCCGCAGGTTTACGATCACGCTTTCATTGTCAAAGGACTCATGGATCACGTCGGGCGTGTTGATGCGGATATTCATAACGTGTGAAAGGTCGTTGAAAGGGGTATCAACAGGTGCTTGCGGGTCAAGCCAAATTGCCCGTGCACAGTGGCGGTTTAACCGGGGCCAAGCACGAGCCCGCCCGCCTGCTGGTTGAAGCCGAGCGAAGAGACGAGCACCTTGCCAAGGTTGCGTTTTTCCAGCGCCAGTGCGCCGTGGATTGTCTGGAGCAGCGCGCCCGCGCCGAGGGCCTCGCCGAAGGCCTGCTTGGGATGGTCCACGGGCGTGCCGGGGGATGATTCCGCGATTGCGCTGGCTTCCGCCGCGTCGATGAATGTCCCGTTTGCGCAACTTACGACAAGATCGGCGCGCCCCGCCTTCGCGGCGAGATCGCCATGCACCTTGCGGATCGCCGCGCGTGCGCCCGCACGTTTTGAGAATGAAATGCCCTCGTGGATTTCGCCGATTTTGATCCGGCCCTGCCTGCCGAGTACAATCGCCGCGCCGCCCTCCGCGAGCATTGCCGGCAGCCGCCACGAGCGGTAAGCCTCACACAAAATCCAGTCCAGTTCCTCGCCCCCGGCCACCACGCACCGGTCGATATCCGCCGTCTCCAGCAGTTGCTCCGCAAACTTCAGCGCCGTGAGTCCGATCGAGCCATCACCCACCAGCGTATAGCTCATTCCCGTGGTGCCGAGCAGCGCGGCGAGATGGCTTGCCGGGGCGTTATAGACCGTCTCGGGGAAGAGCAGGGGACTCGCCGCGTTTGCCCCCTGCTGCACGATCATCTCGTAAAATTTCCGGGTATAAACAACCCCGCCGCTGCAAATCGCAAACACCACCGCCGTGCGCTCCGCGATCTCCGGCGTCATCGTGATCCCCGCGTTTTCCAGCGCTGCGAGTGCAGCCGTAACCGAGTAATACGTGATCACGCTCGACCGCCGCACACGTGGATTGCGACCCAGTGCATCCGTGATTTTTGGCGGGATGCCGAAATACGCATGCTTGCGCGGGGAATATGGGACGGAAAATTCCTTGGGCTCCGGTCGCCCGCCGTTTTCGAGTTGTGCCCATACGTCGTCCAGCCCCGCGCCCAGCGGCGTCACCCAGCCCATGCCTTGGATGAAGATGCTCATCGTGCGCCCGCTCCTTCCAGAACAACCGTCGCATTCGTGCCTCCGAAACCGAACGAATTGGAAATCACGCAATCCACTTTTGCCCCGCGCGATTCCTTCACCACCTCGAAGTTCCATGCCGGGTCGGCCTCGCGGAAATTGATGTTCGGCGGCAGGAACCGGTGCTGCAACGCCAGGATCGAGATCACCGCCTCGACCGCCCCCGCCGCGCCCAACGAATGGCCCATCATCGATTTCGTGGAGCTCACCGGCACCGGCACATCGCGCCCGCCGAAAAGCTGCGTGATCGCCACGCCCTCCGTGGAGTCGTTGAAAATCGTCGCGGTGCCGTGGGCGTTGATGTAATCCACATCCGCCGCCTGCCTGCCCGCCGATGCCAGCGCGCGGCTCATCGCCTGGAGCGGCCCGATGCCGCTGGGATGCGGCTGCGTAAGATGGTGGTTGTCCGTCGAAATGCCGTAGCCCGTGACCTCCGCCACGATGTTCGCCCCGCGCGCCACCGCATCGTCCCACGCCTCGAGCGTGAGGATCGCCGCCCCTTCGCCGAGCACCAGCCCCGTGCGGTCCTTGTCGAATGGCCGGATTTTCTCCGGTGTGGATGCCTGCAGCGAGTCAAACCCCGCGAACACCAGCTCCGAGATCGCGTCATACCCCCCGCAAAGCACCCGCCGGTATTTCCCGCTGCGCACCATCTGGAAAGCATGCCCGATCGCATTCGTGCCCGAGGCGCAGGCATTGGCAATGATCTGGCACGGGGCACTGAGTCCTGCGGAATCCAGCGCATCCAGCACCTGTTTCTGCGGCGAATAATTCGCCAGCCACGCAGGCCGTCTGGTTCCCCGTGCCCCTTGCAGGCACGCCTTGAAAAACTCCTCGCCGAAGGACATGCCGCCGCTCGTCGTCCCGATCACCGCCAGCTCCGGCGCGAAACCCGCCCCTCCGGGGGAAGAATGTAGCGAAGCTACCGCCTCGCGCGTCGCCGCCATCATCATGTGGCTCGCCCGGTGCATCCGGCGCGTCGCCCGGCTTTCACCCGCCACCTCCTCCAGGAACGCCCCCGGCACCTGCCCCGCCGTCGAGCATTTCGTCTTCGTCACGTCAAAATCCACCACCCGCGACACGCAATCCCGCCCCGTTTTCAACGCCGCCACTGTATCCACACTGTTTTTTCCCAGCGGACTCACTATGCCTACAGCCGTCACAGCCACCCGCTGCGTATGTAAGGTGGTGGAAAGGTTGGGGGAGGTCATCGGTTTGATTTGAGGTTGTGTTTTATTCCCCGTTGTTCTACCACATGCAAACGTTTTTGTAATGCAGTCCAGAGCACATTCATCCAATTTGATCACTTCAGCTCTCACAACGCATTCGCCGCAAATGATTTCCAGCGATCTCATCGTGGAGAAAGTCGTTGCCCGCGAGCGCATTAGCGAAGCCGAGGCGCTCGCCCTTTTCGAGTGCAGGGACATGGATCTGCTTTCGAAAATCGGCACCCGCGCCCGCGAGGCCCGGCACGGTTCCACGGCGTTCTACACGATCAACCGCCACATCAATTACTCGAACATCTGCGTCCTCGACTGCGACTTCTGCGCCTTCGGCAAACGCAAACGCGACGCCGGCGCCTACGAGCTCACCATCGACGAGATGGTCGCCAACGCCACCGCATCCATCGCCATGGGCGCGCAGGAAATCCACATCGTCGGCGGCCTGCACCCCACGTGGAAATTCTCCGTCTATCTCGACATGCTCCGCGCCCTGCGCGCCCTCAGCCCCACCATCACGCTGAAAGCCTTCACCGCCATCGAGATCCTCCATTTCGCATGGATCACAAAGAGCCCCATCGAGGATGTGCTTGTGCAACTGAAGGAAGCCGGCCTCGGCTGCCTCACCGGCGGCGGCGCGGAAATCTTCGCCGAAGGGCCCCGCAACCAGGTCTGTCGCGGCAAGGAAACCGGCACCGAGTGGCTCCACGTCCACCGCACCGCCCACAAGCTCGGCATCCCCTCCACGGCCACCATGCTCTTCGGCCACATCGAGACCTTTCAGGACCGCGTTGACCACCTCCGCCAGTTGCGCGAGCTGCAGGATGAAACCGGCGGCTTCATCGCCTTCCTCCCGCTCGCCTTCAAGCCCGCCCACCGCCTCAGCCACCTCCCCGAGCCGGACTCCGACGAAACCCTGCGCACCATCGCCGTCAGCCGCGCCTACCTCGACAATTTCGCCCACATCAAGGCCTACTGGATCAGCTACGGCATCGACCTCGCCGGGCGCGCCCTCGCATTCGGAGCCGACGACCTCGACGGCACCATCGAGGAAGAACGCATCTACCACATGGCCGGCGCCAGCTCCCCCATCTCCCAGACCGTCGAAGCCCTCCGCGCCGCAATCCGCAAAGCCGGCCTCCAGCCCGTCCTGCGCGACAGCTTCTACAACGCCGTCGCTGCCGAAGCGTAGTTCCTGGTTCCTGGTTCAACGTTCCAAGTTGCTCGATGAGCGACGCGGAGAATTCATCGCTTGGTTTATTAAACTGTCATCGTGAACCGAGGCTTTGCGAGATGAAGCCGTGGGCGGAGGCGGGCGGCTTAACGTGTTCTGCGGTTTTGTCGAATCGATCTCTAACTATTTCCGGCTATACAGGAGTCTCTATATCCCGTGATTCCGAAATCATCCCTCGCACAAAAATCAGCAGACTTTGAACTTGGAACCTTGAACCTTGAACTTTAAACATCCGCGTCTAGAAACGTATCAATGCAACCGTCCACGACCATCGACACCACCGCCCCGCGCAAAAAAAACGTCCTGTGGGTGCGCATCTTCTGGTCGCTCGCCGGCTCGGGCGTGAACTACCTCCTCATCGCCACCCCCTTCAAATACCTCTCCCACCACACCCACCTTCCCACACTCGCCATCTCCGCGATGAGTTACGCCGTCGGCGTCACCGTGTTTTTCTTCTGGAACTACTTCGTGAATTTCCGCACCGCCATGCACAAGCGCGAAGCGTTGAAGCGCTACCTCCTCGTGGCGACCACCATGTTCATCATCCAGTCGCTTATCCTGACGGGCCTCAAGAGCATCGACTTTCATCACCACCTCAGCATCGGCAAAATCCCCCTCGACCTGGACGTCATCGCCACGCAACTCCTCGGCAGCTTCAAATTCCTCCTCTACCACCTCTGGGCTTTTCCTGTCGAAAAACCGAGCGAAGCGAGATACTCGACTCAGGGAGATTCGACTCATGGAGAAGCCGAGGGGCGTGGGCGGCAACCAGAGGGGTAATGGGCTGCAATGCCAGGGCGGAGGTGGGCGGCTTAAACCTTAAACCTTAAACCTTAAACCTTAAACCTTAAACCTTGAACTTTGAACTTTGAACTTTGAACAAGGAACTCACCCCTGCCCCATCAACTCCACCCGCGGCACCCGCCTCCCTCTGCACCCCGGAAAATTCACGCACCCCCAGAACCCTCCATCCCCTCCCGGGTGCAGTTTCATCTTCGCATGGCAGTACGGACAATCCGGATCAGTAATCGTCGAGTTCACCCGGAACTCCTCCACCCACGACTTGATATCGTAGAAATTCTCCTCCGGTCGCGTCACGGAAAGGATCAGCGCCTTCACATCCTCCCCGTTCATCAGCTCGATATTCGTCCCCTGCGCAAACCGCAGCGCCTCCTGCGAATAAACCCCCGTGTTCACAAAAATCCCGCGCTCCACCTTCTCCGCAGTCATCACCCCGAGAAACTCCCGGATTTTTTCCACGTTCACCTTGTACACCTTCCAGTGCTTGCACTGCACCAGCGTCAGCGCCCCGTCCTGCCTCAGTCGCAGATCCACCCCGCCATCCGGCCCGTGCGCCGCGGCAATCTCCACCTGGTAACCCCGCCTGCGGAACGCCTCCCCGATCACCAGCTCCATGTCCGCCCCGCTCGTCGACGCCATCGTCGGCCCGGAGGCCTGCACAGCCTCCGTCCCATCCAGCGAAATTTTCCCGGCTGGCTGTGGCGATTGGGGCCTCCATTGCGTCTGTGGCTGCTGCCCGTGCGGCTGTTGTTGATGCCCCTGCGGCTGTTGTTGCCCCTGCGGCTGCTGCTGCGACCGCAACTGCGAAGATTTCTCCGGCACCGCCCCCGGCCGTCCGCCCCTCCGGATCGATGTCCGCCGCCTCCCCATCGAACTGACGAACAGCTTCAGCGCAAACAACGCCCCCGCCAGCAGCCCGAACTTGATCATCGTATCCCTCCCCGGCGGCACCACATGAGACAGCGAAGTCGGAAAACCAGAGGGCAAAGACCAGGGACTCTTCTCCACCGGCGCAGCCGCCCCCGGCATCGCCACACCGGCATTCCCCGTGCCGCTCGAAACCGATGAGCCGCCCGCCCCCGGGCCAGCCTTTGGCTGTGGCTGCGCAGCCAGCGCGGGACGCACCGTCGCCCGCCCTGCCTCCAGCACAAGCACCCACCTGTTCACCGGATCGCGCCGCGCAGTCGCCCCATCCTTCCTCCGCCACAGCTCCACCCGCTCCCCCGTCAGAATCACCGCCGCCCACCGCCCCCTTCCTCCCTGCTGATCCAGAATCTTCAGCACATCCTCATCCCGCAGCGCATCCCCCTTCGTATAAACCAGCTCCCGCACCACATCATTCGCATACCGCACCTCCACCTTCCACGGCCCCGCCGCCTGCGCCGCGCCACGTCCCGCCGCCACCACATCCCCCCGCGTATCGCCCAGTTGGATTGCGCTGGCCGCATGAAAAGAAACCCCCGCAAGCAAAATCAACAGAACTGTGAGTTTTCGTGAGAGCATCATCAGGGCAGGGGAGGCGAACGCATCCCTGTATAACACCGTGGGCGCACATTAGTAAGCAAAACCCATTGGTCTTATAAATCGAGGCTTTGCGAGATGAAGCCGTGGGCGCAGGAGGGAGGCTTAATCCTATAGGTCCCATCTCCCCAACCACTTCCTAATTCGACTCTTGGAGAAGCCGAGGGGCGTTGGCGGCAATCAGAGGGGCAGAGGGCTGCAACGTCGTGGGCCGAGGAGGAGGAAGGGAATAGTGGTGGTTGGTGGGTGGGCGAGAAAAGGCGGGCAGCTTAACTCGTTCTCCGCAACGGCAAAAACAACACCCCTTCGGACTTCGTCATTCTTTCGTCATTCGTGCTTCGTCATTTGGCGCCAGCATCCAGCATCCAGAATCCTCCCCACCACCCACGATTCACAATGCAGAAAACTTTGAACATTGAACTTTGAACAAGGAACTACACCTTTTCCACCACCCGCCTTATCCGCGCAACAAGCCGCTTTTCATTTTTCCTAGCCAGATCATGTTCCCACACGCGTAAGACCCTCCACCCCTTCTTCCGCAGAACCCGGAACACCTCCACATCCCGCTCCTTGTTCCGCCTGATCTTCTTGCGCCAGAACGCCGCATTGTTTTTCGGCTTCGTCCCATGCACCGGACAGCCATGCCAGAAACACCCATCCACAAACACCGTCACCCGCGCCGCGCGAAACACAAAATCCGGCTTCCCGTACAGCGCATGATTCCGCCGCCACCCCGTGATCCCATGCGCCCGGAAAATCGCGATCAACCGCAGCTCCGTACCCCGGTTCCCCTTCCCGCGAATCCGCGACATCACCTCGCTGCGTTTGGCTGGGGTGAAGACGTCGGGCATGCTTGAAGTTACAGGATTGCTTCATTATTTCCTGCTGAAATTACCCACCTTCATACCATTGTTCATTTCCAAAGCGGTAGCCCGCTTCATCCTCCACTGAACCGTCCGGGAAAACACTCACCTCAACGACGTATTCCTCCGGACTAATGGCATCATCGAATTCCCGTTCGCCTTCGAGAAACTCCGTGAGGCGATTGATTACGTCTTCCGCAATTTCGCGTTCTGCTGCCTCTTGCGTTGGATAAACAAAAGGGAACCCAGTATCTCCATAGCGTTCCACAGGAATTGCCCCTTGGAAGATGGTATTGATGAAAATGCAGAAACCTCGTTTTGATTCACTGCCAATGATCTCCATAGATTGCCTGAATTATCCGGCTGATCCGTATTCGATGACAAGTAAAATGTTCTAACTTAGAACGACACGAAGCGCATCAGGCCTGGTAGCCTGGCTTTTCCTGATGAGCCAAGTCAGCCAAAACCTTGTCGGTGTGCGTTTGAAAAAAGCCCGCTCCGAATCGCAGCCCCGCGTAACGCAGGAAGAGCTTTCCAAACGCCTTTCAAAGCAGGGCGTTTCAATCGACCGGGCTGGAATCGCAAAAATCGAAACAGGAATTCGCGGCGTACTCGATTACGAAGTCGTGGCGTTAGCCAAAGCTCTCGGAATAAAAGTGAGTTGGCTGCTTGGTGTGAAGGAATAGCAAATGACGGCCTTCTTTCGATCTTCAGTAGCCAGTTTCCTTGAGACCGAGGCGAATCAAGGGGTTGATAAATTGGCAACTCATTTGAATGATGCTGGCTTTGATGTGAAGCCAGACCAGCGCATGGCTTGGAATGAAGAATGGAAATGGTTGGCGTCAGCTTTGCGTGTGGCCGTAGAGACCAAACACTTGGCTTTAAATTGGGTAATATTACTTGAATACCCAATTCCCGGAAGGCAAAAGCGTATAGATGCTGTTTTACTGACGACACGAGGAGTTTTGGTAATAGAGTTTAAGCGTGGAGAGGCAACAAATGCTGCACGTTGGCAGGTTCGTGAATATTGTTGGAATTTACGCGACTTTCATCGGCAAAGCCGAGGTGTTCCGATTGCGCCAATTCTTTGTATAGGGGATTTGCCTGAAGCGAAAATTTTCTCGGCCCTTGAATTTGTTGACCGAGGCGAACTCGTTTTGGATGTTCAGACTTGCGATGCGAAAACATTGTCGTCAACGCTACTCCGTGTTTATGAGCGATTAGAAAATTGTCCTTTTTGGGATTTCGATGCCGTGCTTTGGGACGAATCACGAATGGAGCCGACACCATCCATTATTGAGTTTGCTCAACGAATTTACGAAGGGCACGACGTTCGAGAAATTGACCATGCGCAAGCTGATGATAATACGGAGATTACATTGCTTCGAATTCGTGCCGCAATAAATGAGGCTCGAGGTCAGGAAAAGCGAATAATTTGCTTTGTGACCGGAGTGCCTGGCGCCGGAAAAACACTTGTTGGGCTAAGAACAGCCTATAATGTGGAGATGACCAAAGCGGCTGGCGGACCTGTCTGTTTTGCCAGTGGAAACAAGCCATTACTTGGAGTGCTAAAAACTGCACTAGTGAGAAATCGTGCCCGTAATCAGGACGAGGCTCATGGAATAGGTCATGGCATAACAGCCCTAATTCAAGATGTACATGATTATGTAAGAGAATTGCTAAGCAAGCAGGTTGTAGAACCACCCCCGTTTCAAGTTGTAGTTTTTGACGAAGCCCAACGTGTCTGGAATGCAACAAAACTCGCAGACGGGCTGAAAACGCGTCTGCGCTATGGAAATTTAACACAAATCGATATTGACCGAATTTTAGTAAATGGAGGTTCAGAACCTGATCTACTCCTAAGTCTTATGGAACGTTGTCCAAAGTGGTGCGTAGTTATTGCACTTGTTGGAGGAGGCCAGGAAATTCACAATGGCGAAGCTGGACTCGGGGCGTGGGGGCAAGCTTTGGGTAAAAAGAAAGATGGGTGGACTATTTGGGCTTCAACTGAGGCTATGCGAGGGGGAATCGGTAATCCAGGGCAACAACTTTTTCAATCCGAAGATCCAATCGGAGCAGATGTCATTCTTCACGATGATTTGCACTTAAAGGTTTCAAAACGCGCCTTGCGCGCTGAACGTTATTCAGAATGGGTGAATCATGTAGTCATTGGGAATGTGGAAAACGCTCGGAATTTGACTGCACAATTTTCGGAATTTGCGATTCATCTGGCACGCGATTTGAATATTGCGCGCGCGCATATTGAAGATCATGCAGATGATGGTCTTCGCTATGGATTAATTGCCAGTTCAGGAGCTATTCGACTTCGATCTGAAGGAGTTGAGGTCTCGCCGGAATTTCGTAGCGGAATTAAGTTTTCTGAATGGTTTTTGCGTCCAAAGGGCGATATCCGAAGTTGTAATCAATTGGAAATCGCCGCAACTGAATTTGAATGCCAAGGTCTAGAACTCGATTGGTGTTGTGTCTGTTGGGGCGGCGATTTCGTAATGAAGCCTAAGGAGATAGGCTGGAGTTTCCAACGGCTTCGCACGCCGGGCGGAAATGCTCCGAGGTGGTGTCCCGAAAAATCCCGGGAGACACAGGAATTTATTCGTAATAAATACCGAGTTCTTTTGACAAGATCACGGGTTGGTGTGGTTATCTACGTTCCGCGTGGCTCAAATACCGATTCTACGCGCGATCAAAGTTTGTTTGACGCTACAGCACGTTTTCTTTGTGACTGTGGCGCAACGCTGATTTAGTAATTCTCGAAGTTAAATAGTTATATCACAGGTCTACGTTTCGGCATTTCTGGTCGAGTTGGAAGCAGATGCGCTTGCGCTGCGCTTCGTCGAGAAGTGGGAGCCGGGTGTCGAGCACCATGGCGCGGATTTCCTTGGGATTAAGGACGCTGACCGTGTTTTTGCCGGTGCGGTTGATCATCCAGCCGGGAAGGGTGAGGACGGGCGCCACTTTCACTCGCTCGCCTGTCGATTTGGTGAGGAAATCCGCCAGCCAGCGGGAATTGTCCGCCGCTTGCTTGAGGCCATGTCGGTCTGTCCACGTCGGGTATTGCAAATCTGTGCCTGTGAACGCGACCTTATGGCCCTCATCCGCATCGGGTTTGCGGCGTGTCTTGGTTTCCACGGCGAAGACACCGCGAGGCGAGACGATGACGTGATCGATATTCCACTTCGCACCGGCCTGAAGGTCGTGGAAAACCTCGCAGCCTTCGAGCATGAGACGGTTCAGATACTCACCCACCACGCGCTCGCCGTGAAACCCGAGGTTGTAGTTCCCAAATTTAATCGCAGTTTTCAACAAGGACCGGATTAAGCAGTACATCAACCCTGCAGCCATTAGTGCAAATATGAGTGAAACTAAAGCAGACAGGTGTAAGGCCGTGTACGCTGCACGAAAAAGAATGCCTGCAATGGCATTTCCGATTAGGAAAAAAACAATCTGCGTAGTCGCTTTCTCATCCTGTTTCAGCAGTTCCAGTCGCAGGCTTTCGCCCGGCGGACGAAGCATTTTTTCCGAAACTGGCAGCCGGCCAATGCGTTTTCGTTTCCAAAATACAGTTCCTGTCCATAGCGCCAAAGCGACCACCACTGTACCTGCACACCAGAGAAGGGCTTCGTAATTATTCATGAATAGAGGGAAGAGGGGTGATACTACAGAGATCCTAGGTTTTGTCATTCATCCAATCCCCCTAGGGAAAAGTGAATGAATGAAAAATCACTCAAGGAGACCATTGAGGAAATCTCGTTTCGTTTCACATTTTACATCTATAGGGGTGAAACGAGAAACGAACGCGTGCTGGGGAGAGTTGGGGAGGGTATTCTACAGAGTAAATGAAGGGATAAAGGCTGAAAAACAGGACGGAAACTGCATGAAACGAAGACGCTTTTTTTCATCGTTCATTTCACCAGCTCTGGATGGCGTTTAAACGCCCTGTAGCCGGCCTCTGTGAGGCCGGAGGGCATGGCGCGTGGTTGTGGAATTAGGGCGTCATTCCCGGTACGATGCGCAGTTCCACCGGGGTCAAAGACCACCGGCTACAGGGGCAGGGGCGAGGGGGACTATGGGGCCCCGGCTTCGTTTCTCGTTTCCCCGGTATAGGAGGGAAACGAGAAACGAACGGAAGCCCCGGCCTGTTCCAGCCCCATGTCCGGATTTTTCATTCATCCAAAATGCCTGGGGTTTAGGATGAATGAATAATTCCCCAACCGCCCCCCTCCAATCCTGCTCTTGACATTCCCGGCAATAGCCTCAAGCGTCCGGAAGCATGGTCATCACACCATGTAAAAATCCCACGCTTCCCGCATGGCCCCGAGCTCATGCCCCGCACCGACTCTTGGAGACAAACGCAGTTAATCCTAAATTTTCTCGTCCTGAGCCTGCTGAAAGTCCTGAGCCTGTCGAAGAGGTCGAAGGATCGAAGGGCCGCCAGGTCCTGAGCTTGTCGAAGGGGATGTACATCCCCTTACACGTTCCCTCCAAATGGCAGTTGCAAGTCCTGTGCATGCCGAAGGGACGTGCTGTACAGCCCCTTCATGCTTCGTCATTTGGCACCAGCCGTCCGCCATCATCGTGGAAAACCGAGCGCAGCGAGATGAAGCCGTGGGCGGAGGTGGGCGGCTTAACATGTTCTCCGTTATGCCAAACGGCCCCAAAAACATCCCCATCCACATGCCAAAATCCGCCCCAATAGACAAAAACAACCCCACCACCAACGCGCCAGCCGGTCGAAAATGTCCGGTTTTGTTCTGTATCGTCCGAACAAAACCCATCGATCACCCCCAAAACCACGAAAAAAACCGCCAAAGTATGCCAAAACAACCCCACAGCGTCAAAATTGCAGCCGCAGCCCCGAGCCTATCGAACGGAATGTACAGCCCCGTACACGTTCCGCTCAAATGGCAGGCAAAGAGGGAAACGAGAAAAATCGAAAATGCCCTGTTTTGCCATGTGCCCGGCTTTTCCCCATCCGTCATTCGTGCTCCGTCATACACCAAACCCAAATGGCAACCCAAGTCTCCCGCTGCGAGAAACTTCCTAAATCCTAATTCCTAAATCCTAAATGACTCCCCCCTTCGTCATTCCGGCGCCAGCCGTCAGTTTCCCACGGCCCAACTTTGAACTTTGAACCTTGAACTTTGAACGCCAAAGCGTCCCCAACTTTGAACCTTGAACGTTGAACGTTGAACGCTAGATTATTCGCCCAATGAAAAAGGAACACATCACCTATCTCGATAACAACGCAACGACCCAGGTCGATCCAGCCGTGGTTGCGGAGATGATGCCGTTCCTCACGGAGTTTTACGGGAACCCGTCGAGCGCCTACAAGTTCGGCTCGCAGGTGATGAAGGCCGTCGAGACAGCGCGCGAGCGGGTGGCGTCGCTGCTCGGGTGCGAGGCGAAGGAAATCATTTTCACGAGCTGCGGCACCGAGTCGAACAACGCGGCGATCAGCTCCGCGCTCCAGGCCGACCCGGACCGCCAGCACGTGGTCACCACCGCGGTGGAGCACAGCGCGATCATGAAGCACGGCGAGGCCCTTGCGAAGCGCGGCGTGGAGGTCACCTACCTCGCCGTGAACGAGCGCGGCCTGGTGGACCTGCACGCGCTGGAAAAGGCGATCCGGCCCGACACGGCGATCGTCTCCGTGATGTGGGCGAACAACGAGACCGGCGTCGTCTCACCCATCCACGAGATCGCCGAGATCGTGCGCAAAAAAGGCGCGCTCTTCCACACCGACGCAGTGCAGGCCGTCGGCAAGATCCCCATCAATCTCGCCGAGTCGAAGATCAATTTCCTCTCCGTCTCGGGCCACAAGCTGCATTGCCCGAAGGGCGTGGGCGTCCTCTACGTGAACAAGCGCACGAAGTTCAGCCAGTACCTCATCGGCGGCGGCCAGGAGCACGGCAAACGCGCCGGCACCGAGAACGTCGCATCCATCGTCGCGCTCGGGAAGGCATGCGAACTCGCCGCCGAGTTCATGCAGCACGAGGCGCTGGAAGTGCGCGGCCTGCGCGATGAATTCGAGGACGGCGTCCTCACAAAAATCGAGGGCACGCAGGTGAACGGCGACCCCGTCCACCGCCTGCCAAACACCACGAGCATCGCATTCGAAGGCATCGACTCCGAGGCCGTCCTCATGCTGCTCGACAAACACGGCATCTGCTGCTCCGCCGGCTCCGCCTGCACCACCGGCTCCATCCACCCCTCGCACGTGCTGAAAGCCATGGGCTTCACCACCGCCCGCGCCCGCGCCAGCCTGCGCTTTTCATTCAGCCGCTTCAACACCCGCCTCGACGTGGAAAAAGCCCTGGACGTCCTGCCCAAGGCAATCGCCAAACTGCGCACCGAAATGGCCGCGTGAGCGAAGAAGGTTCAAAGTTCCTTGTTCAAAGTTCAAGGTCGTCTGCCGCCCAGCGCTGTTTCCAACTTTGAACTAGAACCGAGCGCAGCGAGATGAAGCCGCGGGAGGATGCGGGCGGCTTAAACCTTGAACCAGGAACTTAACGCCGCAGGCGTTACTTCTCGTCCGCCTGGAACTGCTTGTGCCCCTCGCGCTTCGTGCTGTTCAGGTCGCCGTAGAGCTTCGTGGCATCGTCGTATTTGCCCGCTTTCACGGCGTCCTCCACCTTGCCGAGCTGCCCGATGAGCTTGTCCATCTCTGCCTGGTATTCGGTCAGAAATTTCGCGCGGTCCGCCTCGGGCACATCCTTCGCCTTTTCAGGGCTCAGCTTCTTCGCCTCGTCGGCGGCCTTCTTCGCGGCCTCCAGCAGATCCACGGAGGACTGCTGCTTCGCCGGGTCGGCGATCTGTCCCTTGAGTTGCTTGATGCTCTTGCCGATGATCTTCATCTTGCCGCCGAGTTCGGTCTCCTTGTCGGCGCGGGCGGTGAAAGTGGCAACGGTGAGGCCCAGGGAGGCGACGGCGATGATCGAGAGGGTTTTAAAGGGCGGGAACAATTTCATTTTGGTAGGTAATGTTTGAAGTGCCACTTAAGATAATCAACACTGTGAAAAGTCAAACAAATCCCGCGGGCAATGTAGCCGGAGCCATGGCGTTCACTTTTCTTTGCAACGGAACGGGTTCGGTGATATCTTAAACGGACAAGATGAATACCATTGCCACATTTTTCTCCGGTCAGGACATGCTGATTATCTTCCTGATCGTGCTGCTATTGTTCGGTGCGAAGAAGCTTCCGGAGCTCGCCAAGGGCATGGGACAGGCGGTGCGCGAGTTCAACAAGGCCAAGGACGAGATCGAGCGCGAGATTTCCAAGCCCGCGAACGAGCTCACGGTCCAGCCCGCGCCCGACAAGCTGGAGCATTCCCCGTTGGCTGCCGTGCCAACCCCGGCCGCGAATCCCGCCGAGGCCGCGACAGCCACCACACCGGCCCCGCCCACGACTCCGACCACACCGACGGTGTAAAAAGGCCGCGCGTGCGCTCTTCTTCCCGGGCCCGTGAAGCATGCTCGACCGCTTGCGCTGTGATCGCGCGCGCCTGAAATTTTCACTCCGCTCCATCGAGAGCAACGCTCCTCCCAATAACATGATCTTCATCCCCCTGAAAAAGACCGTGGCGGTCGCGCTCTGCGCCCTCGCCGTTTCACTCGTCGCGCCGCATGCCGCCCGCGCCGGCGCGCTGGAGGACTGGAACGCAATCACCGCGCTCGACGACGGGCCGAAGGGCGACGCCGGGACGCGCGAGCAGGCCCGCAAATTGATGATCCAGCATTTCGACGAGCAGCAGCGCGGTCTGCAGCTCTTCATCGCGAAGTATCCCGACGACAGCCACGCATTCGACGCCCGCATGCGGCTCTCCCACCTGCTCGCGATCCGCAGCGACCTGGAGGCGAAGCCGGTGTATTACGCGCAGTCCGTGAAAATGCTCGACGACCTCGCGAAACAGCCCGGCCTCCCGCCCGCGAAGCAGGCCGACGTCGCCTACGCGCGCATCACGCTCTTCATGCACAACACGATGAGCCCCGACGAGCGCGCGCGCAACATCCTCATGGGCCACGTGCGCAAGTTCCAGAAGGATTTCCCCGGCGATCGCCGCACAGGCGCGCTCCTGGCCGAGATGGCGTCGCTCTACGACGCCGACCCGAAGACAAAGCGTGAGATGCTCGATGAGGCCTCCCGTTACGCCGACAACGACGGCCTGCGCAAACGCATCAACGACGACCTGAAGCGGCTCGCCATGCTGGGCCGCGCACCCGAGGTGAAATTCACATCCGTCCAGGGCGAGGCCATCGACATCGCGCAGTTCAAGGGCCGCGTGGTGCTCGTCTATTTCTTCGCAGGCTGGGCGCGTCCCTCCGTCGCCGCGCTCGCCGAGCTGCAACGCTACGCCGCCGAGTTCCCCAAGGGCAAATTCCAGCTCGTCGTAATCAGCCTCGACAAGTCAAAGGAATCGCTCGACGCCACGCTCGCAAAAACGCACCTCGACTGCCCTGTTTACTTCGACGGCAAAGGCTGGGACGGCCCGCTCGTCCGCTCGCTCGGTATTAACGCCCTCCCCACCGCCTGGCTCATCGACCGCACCGGCAACCTCCGCTCCCTGAACGCCCTCGACAGCACCGAGTCGCAGATCAAGGGATTGCTGCAGGATAAGTAGGAGGCGGTGCGAAAAATGAGACGAGCCATCCTTTCAGGTGTTCTCGTGGCTGGTTCGTTCCTGCTTTCCTCCGCAAATCTTCCCTGCCGCGCTGAACCTGCCGGGCAGTCCGCGGAGTTTGTTACCTGCACCTACAGACCGGCGCTTATTTACGCAGCCGGTGCAGCCGAGACGTCCGGCCATGACCCGATCGCTCAGGCGAAGACACCGGAGCAACGCCGGTTTCTCGTCGAGTATTATCGCGTCCTGCGCGGGGATTCTGGAATTCTCCACAAAAACCCGTCTTACCTGTTCATGGAGCCCCTGCGCCGGTGCGGGATAAAATTTCCCGAAGGCACCCGCGTCGTCTGGGTGCCGTTTGATCCGCCGCTCATGGTGATTCACACGCCGGCTACGATAAAACAAATCGAGAAGTATATGGGACTGACTCCCTGTCAACCCCGCCGCGCCAGGCAGCCAAACCCCCCAACGTAGATTAAATGAATGAAACGTCTTCACGCTGATTTTCTGGATTCGCAGGAGGCCTTCGATCGCGCAAAAAAGTACTGGCAGTCGCTGTTTGAATCGTGCGCGAAGGAAATGGGTGTCTCATCGCAGTGGAAGCCTCTTTGGGGCGAAACAGAATTCTGTACGCCCTACACTGACATGGACGCCGTGTCAGTCTTCAGTGCGCAGGATCAAAGCGGATCGAGAGGGGTGCAAATCACTCAATGGACTGCCAGGACCGGCCCGGAGATGATCTCCGCGTACACCAAGACATTCGGCCTCCACACGGACAAGCCGCTTTATCTGCTCGTCATAGTAGTCACTTCCACGGAATCGACAGTGGCGATATGTAGATCATTGTTAAACATCTGGCTGATGCCGTTCGATACAATGAAGCGATTGTTGGTAACAATTGATCCTGAACATTTCATCAGGAAGAAACGGAAGAAGAAATGATGTTCCGCCACGCCATATTCGCAATCTTCCTGCTTGTAATCGCCGCCGTCCCAGCCCGCGCGAAGGACATTATTCCGTCCCCCGACAAAAAAATGAGGGTGGAGACCTTGTATTTTGATGACGATCCAGCGGGCACGAATTGCACCCACGTGGCGCGGCTCTACAAAGGCCGCACGCTCTTGTGGAAATTTGTCCGGCGCGGGCGGGCCATGGAGTTCGCGTGGTCGCCGGATTCCCGCTTTTTGTTGGTGAATATGTGGCTGGAGGGGAGAAACGCGGATTTATATTATGTCGATACCCGTGCGAAAGTGGTGAAAGAACACGACCTCGAACTGGGGCGGGTCGAAAGCATCGTGTCGGCTGCGCTCCCATACCGTAACTCGGAATGGGCAGACAGAAGCAATGTCGATTTCGAAACGATACGTTGGATCAAGCCGGGCCTATGCCAGTTGCGCTATGTTTTTCGCACGCACCATTATTCAGGAGATGCGAGGCTATGGCTCGACCTGACGAAAAAGCCAGCCGGCTTGAAAGTCATAAAAATCGTTTCGCTGCCGGAGCATCGAGAATAGAGAGGTGTTTGTAAAAACCGTCCGGCATTCAAGGGGCTCGGATTAATTGTTGGTTTCAGGATAAATGCGTCTAAAATCCCGCTTTATGAAACGAAAGCTCGTCTTTCTCCTTTTGGGAGTCGTGTTGGCCGGCTTTTCGGTGCGTGTCTATTGCGCATTTCATCCGTCGCGTGCTTTTAAATCACATAGCCCAACCGACCCCTGGCGAACTGTGGACTGTATCGTAACCGGATTCCGCAGCGTGTCCTATGATTTCCGCGCTTATGATCTCCGGGTCAGTCCGTTTGAGCCGATCCTCATTGGCGACTTATATTGGGAAGGGAAATATTCCACTGGCGACTTATTCTGGTCACGTGACGGGACTGTAGCTGTAGCATCCATCGTGTATCCAACCGGTCAGCGATGGGCATTTGCGTGCGCATACGACTTCCGGGAGCATCGCGCTATTCGATCATCAGATTCGGGTTCCGCACTCGATGATTCCAAGGATCAAGAGATTCGTCTTCTGCTGGAATCGCGTGGTGGCTTCGAGAAGGTTGTGTTACCGGATTTCAAGGAGCTATAGATCAGTCTCCGAAAATAATGACCACAGTGAACTGGTATCGTATTTTTAAATGGGCATGCATTTTACTGGTTGTTTTGGGTGGCCTTCATTTTCTTTTCACAGGAGCTCCTTTTCCGGTTTTCCATATCGAGCGGCTGACAAATCCCGTGAAAATATCCGGGATTCATCCCGATGGATTGGTGACTGCGGATGGTCGGACGCTTGCCATAAAGCACATCAAAAATGTCCCCGTCGATCTGCCCGCATTGCGGGATGCGGTGCGCAACGGCGTTGAGATCGGCCCTGATGGATATTTGATCGGGACGCTGAAAATTCACCATTGGTGCGGGAACGATCCTGTCCGATATCACGTGGCCCGGGTAAATCTTTCATGGCTGCTCATGCTCGCTGGCGCTCCTGCCGATGTTGCGCTTCCCGAAGGCTTGATCGGAAAGCATAACGATCCCGGCCTGAGATACGGGCCGTACGGTTTGCGAATCGAGGAGTGGATGGATCTCAAATCCATTAACGACACAATAATGTTGCAACGGGCGGACGAAGCGGCGGCTGACCGACGCTGACGCGAAGGCACAAAGTATCACCTCGCACTCACAGGTGCGTTCTCATCAACTTGACTGCAACGAGATTCAGTCGTCCTATCCGCCCACTTCCGCGCGCGCGTCTGCGGCCAGCGCGGTGGAGAGGTAGCGTTCGCCGGTGGAGCAGGCGACGGTGACAATGAGCTTGCCTTTGTTCTCGGGGCGCTTGGCAACCTGTGCGGCGGCCCAGACGTTTGCGCCTGTGCTGATGCCGACCAGGATGCCTTCTTCCTTCGCGAGGCGGCGGGCGATTGCAAATGCGTCGTCGTTGCTCACCTTGACGCACTCCACGATCTGCGGATTGCCTGCGGCATCCTTGAGGTGGAGATTGTTCGGGACGAAGCCCGCGCCGGTGCCCTGGATTTTGTGCGGACCGGGCTTGAGAGGCTCGCCCTTGAGCGTCTGGCTGATGACCGGTGAATCGGTCGGCTCCACGGCGATGGCCTGGAAAGAAGCCTTGCGCGGCTTGAGCGCCTCGAGCACGCCGGTGATGGTGCCGCCGGTGCCGACTGCGGCGACGAGGATGTCGATCTTGCCGTCGGTGTCTTCCCAGAGCTCCTCTGCGGTCGTCGCGCTATGGATCGCCGGGTTCGCCGGGTTGTTGAATTGCTGGGGAATCCACGCGCCGGGCGTGTTTTTCTGGATTTCCTCGGCGCGTGCGATCGCGCCCTTCATGCCTTCGCTGCCGGGGGTGAGCACGAGTTTCGCGCCGAGCATTGCGAGCAGGGTGCGGCGCTCGAGCGACATCGTTTCGGGCATCGTGAGGATGAGCTTGTAGCCCTTCGCCGCCGCGACGAATGCGAGCGCGATACCGGTGTTGCCGCTGGTCGGCTCAACGATCACGGTGTCCTTCGTCAGGATGCCTTTTTTCTCGGCGTCCTCGATCATGGCCATGCCGATACGGTCCTTCACGCTGCCGAGCGGGTTGAAAAATTCGCACTTGAGCGCGATGGTCGTGCTGGGATCGACGCCGAGGGAGGCGGGGATCTTGTTGAGTTTCACGAGCGGCGTGCGCCCGACGGTTTCGACGATGTTATTGTAGATTTTGCCCATAGGAGAATTTTGTTTGGATGGGAAATCTAGACGGCTGGGTGGTTTTATTCAAGGCCAGATATGTTTGACAGGCGTGTTGCAAAATCGGCCGTGCTGTCAGGTGCTCTTTCGTCCCGATGGGACTCGGCGTGTTTGTTTGGCGCGATAACAGGCGATAAATCGCCTGCCTATTCCCGGATATCCCTACGGGAGAGAAGATTTTCCCCCAGTCTCGCATGGACGACCGGGAACAGGCCGCCAGTTGACTGGCGGTATCATCGCGCCAAAAAGCGTCGAGTCTTATCGGGACGAAAGAGAGGTACGTTGTGCAACGATTTCGTCATAAACGAATTTTCATTTGAAAATGCGGCGGGAACGTCCATTTTCAGGAACACCAACAGGGAGAAAACTATGAGCGAAATTCTTAGCAGCAGCGACATCAAGACGGAAATGAAACGCATCCCCGAGTGGGAGCATGAGAAAAAGGAGATCGAACGCACGTTCGAGTTCGACGATTTCACCCAGGCGATCGATTTTGTGAACGCCGTGGCCGAGATCGCCGAGGAGGACGAGCATCACCCCGACATCGACGTCCGCTACAACAAGGTCCGCCTCGTGCTCTCCACGCACAGCAAGGGCGGGCTCACTGAGCGCGACTTCGACCTCGCCGAGAAGATCGACACGCTCTCCGAATAATTTTGCGATGAGCGAGCAGGCCGTCTCCCCGCAGCGCATGGCAGCGAGCGCGTTTGCCGTGGTCGTGTTTGCGGGGTTGGTTTGGTACGCGGTTCGCGTGCGCAGCCAGCCGCCACCGCCGCCGGAATCGGGCAAGGCGGCGCTGCGCGAGATGACAGGGAAAAAATGACGAATGACGAATGTCGAAGCCCGAAAGAATGATGAAACCAGAATGACCGAACCGCGCTGTTGTTAGAAACGAACCGTTTCGGATTTCGGACTTCGAGCTTCTTTCGTCATTCGGATTTCGTCATTCGTCATTGAACACCGAAGCCAGTTCGTTTACTGGAATCCAACAGTCACAACGGCCCACCGCACTGATTGCAAAACTTCGCCGCCTCGTCGTTGAGGGCGCGGCATTTCGGGCAGCGGACTTTCACGGATGGAGTGACGATTGTTGGCTTGAGCGCGTCCACTTCCGATAGCGCATCATTTACCATGCCGCCGGCCATGCGCGACCAGGGCTCCATGTCGGAGCGTTGCTTTTGCGGGTCGAGAACCACGCCTGCTCCCGCGAGGCCGCGTGCGCCGATGCCCCGGATAATCTGCCCGACCACGATCAGGAAAAAACCGCCGAATCCGCGGATCGCCATACTTTTTCCAAATTCCGGCCCGAGGCTGAAATCGCCGAAATGGATCGCCATGCTCGCAAAAACCGACAGGAACAGCAGCAGGCCGATGCCCGAGATCACCGACCCCACGTAGAACGCAGTCTTGCGCTCCTCGGAAATGTTTCGTTGGGGCTGCATGGCTTGGCGGGAATTACAAATCCTCTGGCTTTGCGAGCAGTGCAGCGACCCTCGCCAGCAACCTGCCCGCGCCGCCGCCATCCACCACGCGGTGGTCGAAACTCACTGTGAGGTTTGCCTCGGTGATCGGCACGAATTGATTTTTTGCTGCGTCCCAGCTTGGCACTTTGCGTCCCGCGCCCATGCCGAGCACGAGCGTTTGTTCCGGCAGCGGGATCGGTGTTGCCCACGTAAGGCCGAATGTGCCGAAATTTGTCACCGTGGCGATGGAGCCGCCCGTGGCGCTCGGAGGGAGCCTGCGCTGGCGCGCGAGTTCCACGAGTTCATCGTAGCGCACCACGAGGTCCTTGAGTTTCATCTTGTCCACATTGCGCAGCACGGGGACGAGCACACCGTCCTCCGCTTCCACGGCGAAGCCAACGTCGATCGCCGGGGGATGCACGATGCGTTCGCCGACGAGGCGGCCTGCGGGCGCGCTGTTTTCGCCGAGGGCGATGGCAAGGGCGCGCAATGCATAGAGCGCCGGGCCGGGTTTCGGTGTGGAGGTTTTACGATGCGCGAGAAGCGGGTCGAGGTTCACCGGCAGGGCGACAGTCGCAATGGGCCGCGTCCAACTGCGCCGCATGGAATCCGCCACGGCCACGCGCATGGTGGATGCAGGGGTGGTTTTCTGCATCTCCAGATGCGCCAGGAATTTTTCGAAATCCTCGATCGTCACGCGTCCCGCCGCGCCGCTGCCGGCCACGCCGGAGAGATCGGCGGCGTGAAGCCCCAGCTCATGCATGCGCGCCTTCATGCGCGGCGACATGTAGCTCGCGCCAGTCGCGTAGGCGGGCACGGGCAGTCCGCCCACCGTGGGCTGGACCGCTTTTTTGGAAGTGGGCGTCGCCTGCTGATGCGGGCCGGATTCGCCGTTTTCCAGGCCGGCGGAAGGCGCAGGCGCGTCGAGTCCGAGGCGCTTGGCATCCTCCGCGGTGACTTCGAGATAACCGAGCACCGCACCGACCTGATAGCTCTGCTGCAATTCCACGAGCAATTCCTTCACATGCCCTGGGCATGGCGACGTCACGCCCATTACCGCCTTGTTCGTCTCCACCTCCATGACATCCTGGTCGGCCTTGACCTCGTCGCCGATGTTCACGGCAATACTGACCACGGTGGCCTCGGCGATGGACTCGCCAAGCTGGGGCATGATGATTGGGATGAGCGGCATACGTTTAATAGCTTAAAAGTTTGCGGACGGCGGAGGCAATGCTGCGTGCCGTGGGGCGGTGCGTGCCCCACAGGTTCGGGTGAAAGGGAACCGGCGTGTCCTTCGCGTTCAGGCGCATCGGCGGGGCGTCCAGCAGCGCGAATCCTTCACTGGCCACGCGCGCGACCACCTCGGCATTCACACCGCCCCATGGCCATGCCTCGCCCACGGCGAGCAGACGGCCTGTGCGCGCGACCGAGGCCAGGATCGTGTCGGTGTCGAGCGGCTTGATCGAGCGCAGATCGACGACCTCCACCTCCGTGCCCTCGGTGGCAAGCTCCTCGGCCATGGCGAGCGCCTCGTGCACCATCGCGCTGTAGGCCACCACGGTCACATCGCGACCCTGCCGCGCAATGCGGGCCTTGCCGACGGGCATCGCCTCGGTGGGCAGTGCCTCGGCCTTGAGGTGGTAGTAAAGATACTTGTGCTCGCAAAAGATCACGGGGTCATCGATTGCCACCGCCTCAAGCAGCATGCTGTACGCGTCCTCGACGGTCGCGGGCGTCATCACGATCAGGCCCGGATACGTGGCATACAGCGCCTCCATGCTCTGGCTGTGGAACGGACCGCTCCCCGCCGTGCCGCCGGAAGGCAGACGGATCGTGATGGGACATGAAACCTGCGTGCGCCAGTGCAGGGTCGCCGCGTGGTTCACAATCTGGTTGAAGGCCGGCGTGGAAAAATCGGCATACTGCATCTCGATGATCGGGCGCATGCCCTCGATTGCCGCGCCGATTGCCGAGCCGATGATCGCATCCTCGCTGATCGGCGCATCCAGCACCCGGCCCGGAAATTCTTGCGCGAGATTCTTCGTGGCCTTGAACGCGCCGCCGAAATTGCCCACATCCTGCCCGTAAATGTAAACGCGCGGATCGTCGGTGAGAAGCTTGGCCTGCGCTTCGCGGATGGCTTCGAGATACGTAATACTCATCTTATTCTTCGATAAACCCGTCGGCGAGGTGCCTTGTGGAAAGCGCACACCAGTCTTCTTCGTTCGGATCGGGAGCCGGTTCGCGCTGCACGATTGCCACAGTTTCCTCGACCTGCTGGACTGCCTCGTTGCGCCAGAGATCGATGTCGCTGGAATCGGCCCACGCCTGCTCCAGTAAATAGTTCTCGGCGATCTTCAGGCAATCCTGCCCTATGCCGGACTGTTTCAGCTTCGGGTCCACGTAATGCGCGTCATCGTGTTCGCCATGGCCCGCGAGGCGCAGGATCGAGGCGACAACGAGCTGCGGGCCCTGCCCCTGCCGCGCCTGCTCGACTGCGCGTCCCACCACGTCCATGCAAGCCTCAAGGCTCGTGCCATCCACGGAATGCCCCGCGACGCCGTAGCCGACCGCCTTGTCCACGAGATCCTTGCAGGCAAACTGCGACGAGGTCGGAGTGGAGTATGCGTATTGATTATTCGCAACAATGAGCACGAGCGGCAGTTTTTCCACCGCGGCGAGATTCAGCCCCTCGTGAAAAGCGCCGGTCGATGTGCCACCGTCGCCGATGCACGTGGCGCCCACCGTGCCGGTGAGCCCCTTCATCTTGCGGGCAAAAAGAACTCCTGCCACAGCCGGGATCATCGCGCCGAGGTGGCTGATCATCGGCAGGTAGCCGTCCAGCGGGCGGCCGCGGTGCACATTGCCGTCGCGCCCGCGCATCGGGCCGAGTCGCGAGCCGAGGTAGGTGCGTGTCGCGTCGAGCAAGCTTTCGCCGAAAGCGAGCCGGGCCGCCTGGTCGCGGATGAGCGGCGCAAAGACATCGCCCTTGCGCAGCGACACGCCCAGCGAAGCGCTGAGCGCCTCCTGTCCCTTGCCCATGAACACGCCGCCGAAGATTTTGCCGCCCCGGTAGAGGCTGGCGTATTTTTCCTCGGAGATACGCGCAAGGAGCATCCAGCGAAACGCTTGCACACAGGCTTCCCGTTTCGCATCCGTCTTTCCGGGTTTATTAGGAGTGGTGATGGTTTTTTGAACCATGTGGCGAAGTTTACGCGTCTTTGCGTCCGGCGTGCAACTTTCTATTTTGGATTTGCCGTTTTGAATGTCGGCCAAAGTCTGCGTAATCCCGCGACGGGGGGCAGTGGCGCCGGTGTACAAAAAACATTGTCGCGCGGCACAAGGGGGGTGGCGTTAGCGCAGGGAGACGGCCATGTTTGCGCCGGGCGCGACAATGTTTGATAGGGAAGGCCCTAACGCTTTCAAACCTGACATTTCCCGGTGCGGTGCGCTTTCCATCCATTGCCAAATTTCATGCCGGGATTGGCGGTGTAACCCTTGCCGCCGGGATTACTCGGCGAGCAATTTCTCGATGTCGGCCTCGAGGTGGGGACGCGCATCCTTGCTCACGAGGATCCCCTGTTTGTTCACAAGCCACATGGCGGGGATGGACTTGATGCCGAAGTAGGTGCTGATCGCGTTTTTCCACCCCAGGCCGTCGAAAAATTGCGGCCACACCATCCCGTTCGCCTGTGTCACTTTCAATACCGCAGCTTTATCCTTGTCGAGTGAAATGCCGATAATCTCAAAGCCCTTGTCGTGATATTTTTGATAGGCTGCGACAACGTTTGGGGCCTCCATCATGCAGGGGCCGCACCACGTCGCCCAGAAATCGACCAGTACCACTTTGCCGCGCATGGCGGCGGTGTTGACTTCCGAGCCGTCGATGGCAGTGAATTTTAGGTCGAACGGTTTTTCGCCTTTTTGCACCTCATCCAGCACAGCTGCGGCCGGTACCGGCGTTGCTGCCTGCCTGGCCTGCCTTTCCTCGTTCTGGCTGTTTATCTGGCGCATCTGCTGGAGTTGCATCTGCGCGTTGTAGGCCGCCACTGCTTCCGGCGTGGCAATCACCGTGGGCGACCGCAGGGCATTCACCAGGGTGGGGGTTGCGCCGGAGGAGAGCAGTTCGGCCTCCTCCGCGGCAGTGAGCCGCTGGAGCAGCTTCCGGCGTGCTGTGTCCTGGAGGATGAATTGCGGCTCCTCGCCATTCCGGACCAGCATTGCGATTTCCCTGAAAGTCATCGGTCCGATGGCGTGTGCAGTGAGCACCGGGGCAAGGAGCACCACGCTGGCGATGAGCGCTTTCCAGTTCATGTCCCTTGAAGATTACCCTGTTCATTTCATCCCCGCAAGGATTGGAATGCGCGCTCGCGCCAGGCTCGCGGCGGCTGGCGTGTTGCTGTCTTGAAAGCGCGGTAGAACGTCGAGAGGTCCCCGAAGCCGCACTCGAACGCCACGGCCGCGATCGACCGGCTGGTATTTTGAAGCAAATGTTTTGCATGTGCGATGCGCAGTCGGCTGACATGGGGAAGCCACGATTCGCCGGTGATTTCGCGGAAGAGCTGGGTGAAACTGCGGCGGCTGAGTCCGAGCCGCTTCGCTACGGAATCAAGGGTGTCGGGCTCGCCGAAATCTGTCACGAGTCCCTGTATATAGCGCCCGACGATCGCGTGACCTCCGGTTTCAACCGGGGTGGATTTCACCGGGCCGGTGTCAATGTCGCGGACCATGCGGCCGAGCAGCGTGGCGGCCAGGCCGGAGCTGATGAGTTTTCTCCCGGGTAAGGCGCGTATTTTTTCGATGAGCAGCCTGCGCATCACGGAGCCGGCAAGGGCGGCAAGCTCCCCGTCGCGGATCTGCACCGGCCGGGCGGCCTCCATTTTCCGCAAATCGTCGAATGGAGCCACGCCTTGCACGCACAGCACGTAGATGGACAACGGCGCGCCGGGATCGTCCGCAATGCGGTGCACAACGCGCGGCGGCACGAGTACCAGCGAGGACTTTGCGAGCGGCCATTCCTTCTTTTGGACAAGCAGGCGTCCCGTCCCGGCGATGACGAGCAGCACTTTCCAGAATGCATGGGAGCTCCAGTCCATGCGGAAATTGTCCGAGTGGTGGCTTTCGACAGTATCGAGGCCCGATTCGTCAAAATGGATTTCGAGCGGTTTGCTTGTCGTGACAAGGGGCATCAGGCATTAAATGCATCGGATTGCCCGATTTGCAAATCGATTTGCCCACATCGCCAAGACGCCGCCTGCGCCGTCTGCTACAGGTCGTTCGTGTCCGCCATCCAGACCCCCATTGCTCCCGCCGTATCAAAAGGACTTGGCATCCAGCAGGCGGCGGAGCGGCTTCGCAATTACCTGTGGATCGAGCGCGCCTGCGTGAAAATCTGCGCGGGCTGGTGGCTTGCGGTGCGGCCTTATGAGCAACAATACCGGCTCGGCTATCACCTTTACGATCATGCATGGCACGTTACCGCGTTGCGGGAGCGGCTCGGTGAAAGCGACGCCCGCAGCCAGTTGTTCGCCGACCAGGACTGGTCCGACGAGATCAACCACGTGCGCTACGGCTCGACGTGGACGGATTACCTTTTGCAGGAGGACAGTCGCGAGATCGAGGACGTGATCGAGGAGGTGAAACAACACCTTGCCAGGGTCACGGGCGGTGTTGTCACCGGCATCGAAGCACCATTTTAGCCCGGAAATTTTTTAAACACAGAACCATGAAAACCAAAGACACAACCCCCTCAATCCTCACCACCACCGTGGGCTCCTACGCCCAGATCGACTGGCTCGCCGCGCTGCCGAGCGAGCAGGCCGTGCTCGACGCCACCGCCGTGATCATCGCCACGCAGCGCCGCCTCGGCATCGATCTGCCTACCGACGGCGAGCTCTACCGCTTCGACGTCAACCATCCCGACACCAACGGCATGATCGAGTATTTCATCAGCCGCATCGGCGGCATCTCGACCGCCGTGGGGATGACCGACGTGAAGGCCTTCCGCGAGAAACAGGAAATGAGCTTCCGCCGCAAGCCAGCGGGCGTGGTGCGCGAAGCGCTCTCCGAGGGCGTGCTCGACCTTTACGAGGATTGCGCACGGTCTGCATCCGTGGCGGGCGGGCCGTTCAAGTTCACGCTCACCAGCCCGTACATGCTCGCGCGCACGCTGCTCGACAATCATTACGGCGACCTGGAGGCCCTCACGCTTGCCATTGCTGATGTGATGGCCGCGCAGGTCAGTGAACTCCCCTGCGCATGCGTGCAGGTGGACGAGGCAAACGTCCCCGGCAGTCCCGAGGGCGCCCCGGTTGCGCTCAAGGCAATCAACCGCATCCTCGACAAGGTGAAATGCCAGCGCGCCGTGCATTTCTGTTTCGGCAACTACGGCGGCCAGACAATCCAGCGCGGCAACTGGAAGAAGCTGCTCGATTTCCTGAACGGCCTGCACGCGGACCACATCGTGCTCGAACTCGCGCACCGGCCCGAAAGCGACCTCGACGTGCTCGCGGAGATCGACCCGCGCATCAAGCTCGGCATCGGCGTCATCGATATCAAGGTGAACCACGTCGAGACGCCGGACGAGATCGCCGCCCGCATCGACAGGGCCGAAAAAAAAGCGGGCGAGGGTCGCATCGGCTGGGTGCATCCCGATTGCGGATTCTGGATGCTCAAGCGCTCGGTGGTGGACCGTAAAATCGAGGCGCTTGTGCTTGGCCGCAACAAGTATCTCGGGAGATAGGAGACGCTGTCTAGCTGTGAATGGTCGTTTGCCTGGCAAAGAGTAATGGAAAAATCAATTACGGACCAAAAGTCTGGTAGACATAGTTTGCAGACGACACCCACTGTTTGTTGATATAGGATCCGACCCTGATATACACGGGACTTCCGTCTGTCGGCAGGGTGACTGTATCCGTCAGGGCGGCACCCTCGATCTTCGCGTAGAGATCATATTTGCCCGGCGCGGTCCCGATCCAGAGTACGTATTGAGTGGCTCTGGTGCAGGCGCTCCAGTTGAAAGTCACCGAGGCACCCGGCAGGGTGGTGTTCTCCGCAGGGGATGTGAGCGCTGCTATTGCGGTCCCGGGAGCGGTGTAAGCGGTGAAAACGTAGTTGTTCGACACCCATTTTGCATTGATGTAAGACATCATCACAACGTAGATCTGTCTGCCGTCGGTAGGGAGTGTCACTGTATCCGTCAACGCAGTGCCCTCTACCTTCGAATAGAGATCATACTTGCCGGGCGCGCTCCCTATGGACAGCGCGTATTTTGTAACGCCAGTCCCCTGGCTCCAAGTAAACGTGGCGCTTGCGGAGGTGAGTGTGGAATCATTGGCCGGAGAAGTAATGACAGCTTTCACTGGGCCTGAAGGCGGATTTGTCTGGGTCGTGTAGACAAAGTTATCCGAGGAGACGTATTGCTTGTTGATATAGGAGCCAACCCGCACATATACCGGGCTCCCATCCGTTGGCAGCTTCACCGTATCCGTCAACGCGGCGCCTTCGGCCTTTGCGTAGAGATCATACGCACCGGGAGAACTTCCCACCCAGAGTGCGTATTGGGTGGCCCTGGTGCACTTACTCCAGTTGAAAGTCACCGGGGAACCGGAAAGAGTGGAGTTCTCCACGGGGGACGTGATTTCGGCCAGGGCCGAGCCGGGTGTGGTGTAAGCGGTGTAAATGTAATTATTCGCCACCCATTTCTTGTTGATGTAAGACCACATGGTGACGTAGATCTTTCTGCCGTCGGTGGGAACCGTCACCGTGGTGTTCAGGTTGGTTCCTTCCGCGGCTGAGAACAGGTCGGAGCCTTGCGGCGTGCTTCCCACGGCCAGCGAATACTGGGTGGCGCCATTGCCTCCATCCCATGTCAACGCAAGGCTCGAGGAAGCCAGCGTCGAATTGTTCGAAGGCGAGATGATTCGCGCTTTCACCGCCACCGGTGACGTCCAGGAAGTGTATGTGGCAGCTTGGGTTTGCTGCCACGTACCATTAATCATGGACCACAGTGTCACATATATAGTTCTGCCATTAATAGGCACGCTGGCTGTATCCGTGAGGGCGGTTCCCTCCGACTTCAAGTAAAGGTCACTTGTGCCGGGCGTGGTTCCGATCCAGAGGGTGTACTGGGTGGCGCCATTGACTGAGTTCCATATGAAGGTTGCCGAGGAAGAGGTCAGGGTGCTGCCGGGTGCCGGGCTTGTGATCACCACTGGCGACTGGATGAATGTGGCGGTATAGGAAGCCCCCTGCGCAGGCACGAGGACCGTGCGGGGATTGGTGGTGTCGGAGTCATTCCAACCGGCGAACGTCCATCCGGCATTGGCCGTGGCGCTGATCTGGTGCGAGGAACCTGCGGCGAATGAGCCTCCCCCGGTCACCGTGCCGCCGTTGCTGGGACTCGCGGTCACGCTCAGGGTGGCGGTGTTCTGCGTGTCGGAAAAATCGATTCCTGAGACGCTGCCGAACGCCCCATCGAAACCGGAACCCCATGGGCCGGTGACGGACTGGGCCGTGGTCGCGGTCCGGTTTGTAAAGGCATAGCCCGAGAGACTTGCGCTCACGGTGTATGTGGTGGAAGCGGGCACGCCCTTGAAAGCGTAAATGCCGTTGGTTCCGCTCGTGGCCGTGTAGGTGGCCCCGCCGGATATGGCAGCGGTTACGCTCGCGCCGGCGAGCGGACTGCCATTGGCATCCGTGACTCGACCGCTGATGATTTCACCAGTGATGGTTGGAAAGATATTGAACGAAACTTCATCCACTGTGCTGAAGTTGCCGTTGTCGGTATTCGCGGTGGGCAATGCATACCAAACGTCATCCGCACCGCCCCACCCGAAGTTGAGGTGATGGTAAAGGACGCCACCGTTGTATCCGTAACCGTCGCAGATCAGGGCATGCCCGCCATTTTCCAGGAATGCGATGCACACCGGGGTTCCGGCGTCGAGGCTTGGGGTCATCATTGCCACCAGGGACTGGGTGGAGATGGAGTCGGCGGCATACACATCCACTGCATTGGCATAATGAAATGTGGAGATCAGCCCGGTGACCGCAAAGTCAAGATAGCTGGACGAGCCATTGGGTGTGAAATCGGTGTCCGCGACCATCGCAACATCGTGAACCAGGGCGCCGATCGCCTGCGCCTGCGTCGTGGTGATGCTGCTCGTCGGCGAGAGAGGCATGGAGGACCAATCATAGGCGCCGCCAGTCCCGTTGCCCCCGCGGAGGGCGCCCGTGGCGGCGACGCCCGAGACCGTATAGCCGAACTTCGCGGTACCCACTGCGGTCGTGGGATATTGCCAGTAGCGCATTACCTGGGCCACGGCCGTGGCGACGCATCCGCAGTAGTAGTTGCTTGAATTTCCCGCTGCAAAGGGAGGCGTGTAATAATTGTAGCAAGCCGGCCCGTTGGTGAAGTTATCCGCGGTCAACTGGTTCCATGTGGATTGCACGAGAGGTGCCACGCGCACATCCGAAATGCTCGCCGTCGAGCCGGATGTAACCACCTGCGCTGTTGCTCCTGCGGGTTTTGGAGAAAGCAGGCGGCTCCACCTGTGTTTTGCCACGGTGGCGGCAGCCTGGGCCTTGAGCGGGCGCGGACCCGCCTGGCGGAGTTGATTTGCCAAACCAGTCGCGTGCCGGTTCATCAACGCAAAAAGGGGATTGTCCGGCGTAGCTGCAAACTCCGAACCCGAGGAAATCGCCATAATTGGCTCTTCTTCACTATCGCCACCCACGATTACGAATCCTTTCGTGGAGGTCCCGTCATTGGTGAGATACACCACGTGGTAGAGCGGCTTTCCGGTTTCATCGTTTTGTGTGGAAATACGCTGGATTTTTGAACCGGTGGAGGTATGCAACGGATGCTTTTCAGAGGACAGCCATGTCTGCACCACTGTTCCAGCTTCCGTGGAAGAGGTGGGTTCTGCAATTGCTTCCCCCAATGTCAAAATCAGGGCAATGCCTGTGACAAAAAGAGGGGCCAGATTTCTGAAGAATTTTGATTTTAAGGTAAGCATCGCGTGTTTTGGCCCCCTGCGGGAAGGCTTCAGCCCCTCTATAGAGCAGCTTGCGGGCCAATCGTCATTTTAGGCAAAAAAATTATCAGGTCGCAACTGATGGAACTTTATAGCATGGAAAGGGGATCATTTCAAGAATTCACTGTAGGGCGAGGATTCCAGATGACAGGATGAAGAGGATGGGCAGGATTTCCGGAAAACTCCCAACCGCCGCTGTGAATCGCAGACTCCGAGCGGCGGCAATCCGGGCAATGGGGTTGTTTTTAGCTACTTTTCGGGATTTTGGCTGGATTATGGTGGGCGAAATTTGGTTTGTCGTTGACTGTGTGGCACTTATGCGAATCACGGGGTATTTTCCAGTAGGCAAAAAGCTGTAAAAACGGAGATATTTTCGGCTTTTTTGGATCATTTTTTGCATACCGGCGGGTAAAAACAGGTGTGGGGCGGCTCTTTCGACAGGCTCAGGATCTTCAGACTCTGGACAAATTCGTGATCTTCGGCTCGATCTTTTTGACAGGCTCAAGACTTTCAGCAAGTCCGGGACTTTGCGGAACGGGCTGAGTGCTGAAAAGTATCTTTTCATGCCCCATGCTCGTTGGTGCCGTGAGAGCGGAAGTCAAGGAAATTTGCGGTGTTTTTCCGTTCTGATCCAGTCAAGAAATGAAGCCCGATTCCCATTTCCGTGGTCCTACGCTCGTTCTTGTCTTTGAAAAGGCTTCAATGCAACATCGCCAAATTCATGACCCCGGCAGAATTCAAAACGAAGTGGGCGAAGTTCTCAGGGAAGGAAAGCTCGGCTTATCAGGAACACTTTAACGATCTTTGCCGGATGCTTGGTGTGCCGACGCCTGTTGAGGCTGACCCTACCGGAAACGACAAATTTTGCTTCCAGAAGCACGTTGCAAAGGACGCGGAGTCCCTTGTTTTCGATGGCAACGGCAAAGTTGCGAGACCCTCTGACAAACAAAGCGGCTTTGCGGACGTATGGAAGAGCGATTGTTTTGGCTGGGAATACAAGGGGCCGGGTGAAGACCTGGATAAAGCGTACAAGCAACTTTTGCGTTACCGCGAATCACTGCTTAATCCACCGTTGCTTATTGTCTGCGATTTTCACCGTTTCATTGTCCGTACGAATTTCAACGGTGCGGTTCAGAAAACGCATGAATTCAGCAATGCGGAAATAGACACACTCGAATCGCTTCGCGTTTTGCGTGCCGCTTTTTCCGATCCCGAGAATTTGCGACCGCGCGAGACGACAGCGGAAGTCACCGAAAAACTTGCACAACAAATCGCAATCATTGCCCGCTCCTTACAGGAACGCGAAGCCGTAGAGTTGGAGAATGCGAAGACGCGCAAACAGCATTACGTCGCGCAAAAGAAAAATCTTCGCATAGCCCGCTTTCTCAACCGCCTTGTGTTTTGCTTTTTTGCGGAAGACACCGGGCTATTGCCAACGGGCGTTTTTGCCGACGTGTGCAAGGCGGGGGTGGATGACCCGCAACACTTCGCGGAAAGCCTGGAAGACCTTTTCCGCCATATGGCGAAAGGCGGGCGGTTTGGCACGCAAAAAATTCGCCACTTTAACGGGCATCTTTTCCACGATGCGACGGTGTTTGAACTCACAGAAAAGGAAATCAACGAGCTTGCGGAAGCCTCAAAAGCCGACTGGCAAAACATCGAACCGAGCATCATGGGCAACCTTTTTGAGCGCGGGCTTGATCCTGACCAGCGGGCGCAACTCGGCGCTCATTACACCAGTGAGGCGGACATTCGCACGCTGGTGGAACCGGTGCTTATGGCTCCGTTGCGCGCCGAGTGGAAGGAACTCCGTCGCGAGCTTGCACCGCTCATGCTGAAAGGCAAGGGAACGCCCCATGTCCGCACAAAACTTATCTCGTTTCAAACAAGGCTCGCGGGTCTCACCGTGCTTGACCCCGCGTGCGGAAGTGGAAATTTCCTCTACGTCGCGCTGCAGCTTTTGCTTTCGCTGGAAAAGGAAGTCATCACCGCCGCGGCAACGCTTGGCTGGAATTTTGAGCCGCGCGTAACGGTGCAACAACTTCGCGCGATTGAGTTGAATGCCTACGCCTACGAACTGGCGCAAGTTTCGGTGCAAATCGGGTTTCTGCAATGGCGACGTGACAATGGTTTTGATAATGACCGTTCACCCGTGCTGCAAAATCTGGATGGCTTTGAAAACAAGGACGCTTTGCTCAATGAGACATTCCGCAAGAAACCGAAAAATTTAAAAGCCGCGCAAGCCGAGGAACACGGGGGACAGGATGATCTTTTCAAGGTTTATACCGAACGCGCATGGCCGGAATGCGATGTGATCGTTGGCAATCCGCCGTTTCTTGGCGGCAAGCTGCTACGCCGCGAACTTGGGGATGATTACGTTGGCGCGCTATTTGAAAACTTCGGATCGCGCGTGCGCCCGGAAGCTGATCTTTGCTGCTACTGGTTTGAAAAGGCGCGCGAGCAAATCGAAAATCGCGGATGCAAGCGGGCGGGCTTGCTTGCAACGCAAGGCATTCGGGGTGGCGCAAACCGCGAAGCACTCAAGCGCATCAAGGAAACCGGCAATATTTTCTTCGCCGTAAGTGATCGTGAATGGATTCTAGCTGGCGCAAACGTTCATGTCAGCATGGTTGGATTCGATGACGGTACAGAAACGATCCGCAGTTTGGATGGACACACCGTGCTGGCAATTCACTCGAATCTCTCGGCTTTAGCGGATATCACGATCGCAAAGCAATTATCCAGCAACTTCAATCTTGCGTTCATGGGTGATACGAAAGGTGGAGCGTTCGACATTACAGAATCACAAGCGCTGGAAATGCTATGTGAGCCGAATCCACACGGACGACCGAATTCCGATGTGATTATTCCATGGGTCAACGGTCAAGATGTGACGCGCCGATCACGGGAAATGTTCATTATCGATTTCGGCCTCAAAAACACGGAAGAGGATTGCGCGAAATATGAGGCCCCATTTGCATACCTATGCGAGCACGTCCGGGCGGAGCGGATACAAAACAACCGTGCGCTTTACGCAAAGTATTGGTGGCGTCACGTTGAACCACGTCCGGGAATGTTGGCTGCTCTCTCATTGCTGCCGCGATTTCTCACAACAGTTCGTGTTTCAAAATATCGGATGTTTGTCTGGCACATCTCCCCGACACTTCCCGATAGTGCTTGTTTTTCCTTTGCGCGCTGTGACGACTATTTCTTTGGCGTGCTTCACTCGCGCCTTCACGAAGTCTGGGCGCGTTCACAAGGGACGCAAGTTCGCGAACGCGAGAGCGGCTTTCGATATACCCCTACAAGCTGCTTTGAAACTTTCCCGCTGCCATTCATAGCCGATACCGCAGATGATTCGCGCGAAATCGTGGCCCGCTTTCGCGCCGCACACCATCATTTGGAGCAGGATAATGTTTTGCGGGAAGGGCCATCTTCATCGCTTACGCCGGAAGAACATCGCAACGTGATTGCCTCTGCCGCGAAGGAGTTGAATGATCTGCGCGAACGCTGGCTCAACCCGCCCGAATGGACGCAAACCAGAGTGCTTGAATTTCCCGGTTCTGCCGATGGTCCCTGGTCGCGTTACATTGACCCCAAAACCCAGGACGTAAAAACCGGCGTTGGCATGGTGCGTTATCCATGCATCGAGCCACGCGACGCCGATTGTGCCGCCAAGCTCGCCAAGCGCACACTCACGAACCTATATAACGAGCGTCCCACATGGCTTGACCTGGCACACAAGAAACTGGACGCCGCTGTTGCCGCAGCATACGGCTTCCCGGTTGATCTAACCGACGACGAGATCCTGTCCCGCCTGCTTGCGTTAAATCTCGAACGCGCGGCAGAGGAGGCAAGAGTCGCTGGCTCATCGCAAAAGCCAAAATCATCCCGGCACAAAGCAGCAGACGAAATGATCTGAAATGATTAGCGCACAAACAATTTTCCTCATTTCAATATTTGCCCGCGCCTTATGCGGTTCTGTTTGCTGTGGTCTATTTGTGAGTGTGGAATATCAAACGGAAAAATGAACATGAGACGGGCCGCAGCGCGGTGCGCTACTTCTTCTGTTTGATTTCTTTTTTGGCTGTGTCGTCGCGCAGCGTGTCGAGTACGGCTTGCAGTTTTGCGCGGGCGGCTTTGGCTTCGGGGTCGGGGGAAGCGGCGGGGACGGGGATTTGGGCGTAGGGGGCGTCTTTCATGTCGAAGAGCTCGCCGTTGCCGGTGAGTTTCCAGCGGGCGTCGCGGACGTAGCGGTCGTCGTTGAGCTGCGTGTAGGCCCAGTCGCGCGGCTGGCCGGGCTGGCCGCGGAGCTGCGGGGCGAAGCTGTGGCCGTCGATCACGCGCCCGGCGGGGAGCGGCGCGCCCGCCACGGCGGCGAACGTGGGGAGCATGTCGGTGAAGTCGATGAGGTCTTTGCGCACGCCGCCGGCGGGGGTGACGCCGGGCCAGTTTGCGATGAGCGGGACGCGGCTGCCGCCCTCGAGCATCGTGCCCTTGTGGCCGTCCACCTTGCGGCCGTTCACGGTGGGGACGCCGCCTGCGCTGCCGTTGTCGCCGGTTACGACGATCAATGTGTTTTCGCGCAGTTTCCAGCGGTCGAGCTCCGCGACGAGGAGGCCGATCTGCTTGTCGATGTACTTGATGTTCTGGCCGTACAGGTTGTTCTCCTTGCCCATGCCCTTTTGCTTCTCGCCGCCTTCCGGCATGTCGGGCGTCCTCTCCAACTGCGAGTGGATGAGCGGGGTGGGGTAGTAGATGAAGAAGGGCTTGTCCTTGTTCCGCCGGATGAAATCGAGCACGAAGTCGTTCAGGAGATCAGGGCCGAATTTTCCCTCCGCGCCTTGGAGCGTTTTGCCGTTGAGGTTATAGCCGGGGTTCCAGTAGCGGTCGTGTTCCTCGCCGTCGCCCTTCGGCTTTTTGGCGGCGGCGTTGTCCGCGTCGGCAGGGTCGCCCTGGCCCCAGATGAGGAATTCATCCCACCCCCATTTCGTGCCGTCGGCCTTCGAGGTGAAATAGCGGAGCTGCCGCCATTTGCCCGCGATGGCGGTGGCGTAGCCGGCCTGTCGCATGAGTTGCGCGACGCAGCCATCCTTCTCCATGGTCACGTTTTTGCCGCCGCCGTTCCCCACCATGCCGGTGCGGAATGCGTAGCGGCCGGTCATGAGCATGGCACGGGACGGCCCGCAGAGGGGCGCGGCGTAGCAGGTCTCAAAACGGATGCCGGTGGCGGCGAGGGCGTCGATGTTCGGTGTTTTGTAAATGCCGCCGGTGCAGCCGAAGCCGGGGAGACCGAGGTCATCCACGAGGATGAAAATGATGTTCGGCTTGCGGGCGGGCGCGGGTGCATCCGCCGCGAGCAGGCCGGTGAATGGCGCGAGCAGGAGGCAGAGCGTGGCGATATTTTTCAGGGGGTTTGTGATCATGGGGAATGCGCGGGGGTTTTCTGGCGCCAGTGATGTGTACAGGATAGGATGCACGGAGCGGGCGGGCGGGGGAAGCGCGGAATTTGGAGGTGAGTTTGGACGGGGGTGGACGCGGTTTTTCGGAAGGGTCAGCCGGGGCGTGTTTTCAGAGAATTTTTTCCAGGAGAGGAAGCCTGAGGGCATTTCTTCAAGCTGATACCTTTTTCTACGGTTGCCGGTTGCCTCATTTTGAGGATACTTTCCGCAAAAGTTTGATTACTTCTTCAAGCGTAAAAAAACCTTCTCGATTTCTACCTTCCCGATAGTGCGCGTACGCCTTTTCGACCAAGCGACGGCATTCCTCAAACACTAACCGTTCTCCTTTTTCTTTGACTGCCAGAGAAAGTCCATATCGGAGGCCTTCAAATGCTAACTCGAGCGTCCACTGTTCCTTATTACCCAAACCCTCCCGCACACGAAATCGATCAGGTAAATATGTTTGAGCGAAAACGATATAATCCTTGAAACTATGGAAGTCATTAAATGGAAATTCAGCCATAAATTTTTATGCCAAATTACGGAAGCAGGAAATATGAGCCAAGGATGCTATCGGTTCGAACCGGGTTTTATTTTGGAGGGTGGCCTTTTGGCAACGGCGGAAGATCAAAGGGCTCTTCAGACTGTCAATCTGCTCGCGCGTTTTTTGTATAACAACATCTTCTGTGTGAATGTCTTTTGCCGTAAACGGTATCGACACGACTCGATCCACCAATGTGGCATTTCGCAATTCAGGTTTCAAATTCACGTATAGTTGAGTTCCTTGATCGACGGTATCGGTATGATTTGCTGCAACCTGCAAGTCAGCGGCTGCAACGTGACAAAAAGCAACGCAATGCCAAACACGCCGGACACGACCGACGTTTTTTCGGTATGTCTTTCTGCTTTTCCCGATCTGCACGTTCGCGTTTCCGAAGCTGCGTTTTTCATCCGCACGTCTTTGAAGCATAGGTTGATGGTCATCCAGTGTCAGGATTATTATTGGCAACGCCAGGCCGTTTTTGCCTGTATTTGTTAAAATGGCCCGGCTCGAACCGTAATATATCAGTTCAGGACATGGGTTAGGGCGCCCATTTCAGGGCTGGCGGATGTTTGAAAATGAGAACCCAGGGCGGTGCCCTGGGCTGGGGTTGGGATGCCCCTTTGGGGCGGGGGATGTTTGCGGGATAGATGGGGTGGACGAGTTCGATTTTGATTCCTTAACGGGGAGCGATGATGGCTTAGAACTTGCCCTTGGTGGCGACGTCTGCGAGATTCCCCGCCTTTCCAAATGCTTACGATTTCACAGGTCAGTAAATCCTTCGGTGGCCGCATTCTTTTTGAGGAGGCGTCCATGCAGGTCAATCGCGGCGACCGGGTCGGCCTTGTGGGGCCGAACGGCGCTGGCAAATCCACGCTCTTTTCGCTCATCCTCGGGGAGGCGTCGCCGGATGAAGGCCGCGTTTCTTTGGAACGCGCGGCGACCATAGGCTTCCTGCCGCAGGAAAGCGCGCCTGCCGGTGATGAGACGGTGCTGGAACTTGCGACCGCCATTTCCCCGGAGATTTCAGAGGCGCAGCGCATCATGAAAACGACGCCGGAGGACTCCGAGGAACATCACGAGGCGCTGGCGATATTTGACGAGCATGGCGGGTGGCAGCTTGAGCCGAAGGCGAAGCGGATTCTCTCGGGGCTGGCTTTTCGCGAAACTGATTTCGAGCGTCCGGCGAAGGCGCTGAGCGGGGGATGGGTGATGCGCGCGCATCTTGCGCGGTTGCTTGTACAGGAGCCTGATCTGCTGCTGCTCGACGAACCGACGAACCATCTTGATCTGGAATCGCTCGTCTGGTTCCAGAATTATCTGCTCGGGTATCCCGGCGCGATCCTCATGATCTCGCATGACCGCGAATTTTTGAACCAGCTCGTCGGGTCGATTGTGGAAATCGCGCACAAGCGGCTGAACCGTTACCGGGGGAACTGGGACCGTTACATGCAGGAAAAGGCGGCCCGCGAGGAGCAGCAGCTTTCCGCCTACAAAAACCAGCAGAAGGAAATTGCGTCGTTGCAGGAATTCGCCGACCGGTTCCGCGCCAAGGCCAGCAAGGCCTCGCAGGCCCAGAGCAAGCTCAAGCAGATCGAGCGCATGGACAAGATTGAGGCGCCGCAATCCCGGGAAAAAACCGTGCATTTCCGTTTCCCGCAGCCGCAGCGGAGCGGATCGCGTGTGATCACGCTCAAGGATGTGGATCACGCCTACGGCGACCATGTCGTTTATAAAGGATTGAATTTCGAGGCCGAGCGGGGCCAGCGGACTGTGCTCGTGGGCCCGAACGGCTCGGGCAAATCGACGCTGCTCAAGTTGCTTGGTGGCTCGCTCCCCGTGCAGACCGGTACACGCGAGCTGGGGCACAACGTGAAGGTCGGCTATTTCTCGCAGTACCGCGTCGAGATGCTCAACCCGAAGCACAAGGTGCTGGAGAGCGTGCAGGACATGCCGAACCCCGTGGCGGAACAGACTGCGCGCACGGTGCTCGGCTCATTCCTTTTCCGCGGCGACGATGTGTTCAAGCACGTCGCGGTGCTCAGCGGTGGTGAAAAGACGCGGCTCGCGCTGGTGAAGCTGCTGCTCGACCCGCCGAACCTGTTGCTCATGGACGAGCCGACCACCCACCTCGACATCGGCAGCATCGACGCGCTCATCGGCGCGCTCACACAGTACGAGGGAACGCTCATTTTCATCAGCCACGATGTTCATTTCATCCGCGCCATGGCGAAGAGCGTACTGCACATCAGTTCCGGCAAGCTGACTCCCTACGCGGGCGATTACACGTATTACCTCGAAAAATCCAAGGCCACATCCGAGCGAGCGGCACTCACCGCCGGCGATAAACTCCACAACAACCAGCCCGCAAACGTTGCTGCTGCCGCAACGGGCGGCACCGCCCCCGGCATGAAGGAATCGCGCGAGCAACGCCGTGCCGCGCAGGAACAGCGCAAGCTGGAAGCCAAGGCCAAGCGCGACCGCGAGCAGGAACTCGCCCGCCTCGAAATGCACCTGGCCTCACTCGATGGAAGGCAGAAAGAACTCACTGCCGAGTTGGAAAAACCCGAGAGCTACGCCGCTGGCGGCAACGCCACGCAGATCAACCGCGATCTCATGGCGGTGTCCGAGGAGATTGAGCGGACCACGGCGCAGTGGGAGGCGTTGGCCGGGAAGGCGGAGTGAAGTCTCTTGTTTTGTCCCCCGGAATTTCCTTCAACCCGGATCCGCTTGTGTCGATTAATCAAGGGCTTGCATTTCCTGCCAGCCAGTCAAAGTATAAAACCTGTTTCCCAAGAAAAGTATAACAACGCCGGGTTCCCATGCACGAAAATCGCGAGACAGTTTCGAAACCGGACAGCGGACAGAAAAGGGCCGACTTTAAAAACCGTGTGACGATCTCTGTTGTCATAAACACCAAGAACGAGGAGGCAAACATGGAGCGTTGCCTCAAGAACGTGACTTGGGCAGACGAGATCATCGTCATGGACATGAACAGCACGGATCAAACCGTTGCCATGGCCCGCAAGTTCAACGCAAATATTTATTCCTGTCCCGATTTCCAATACGTCGAACCGGCGCGCAACATGGCGATTGAAAAGGCGACCGGGGACTGGGTTTTTGTACTGGATGCAGACGAGGAGATTTGCGAACAACTGGCTGCTGATATTCAAAAGATCATTGGAGAATCCGATGAATGCGTCTGCATATACGTACCGCGGCAGAACCATGTCGGAGACTATGTGATCCACGATTGCGGCTGGGGGGAGGATTCGCAACCCCGGCTATTTAAACGGGGAAAGGTAAGATGGCTGGATGACATTCACTCGCATCCGGTCATCGATGGAAAAACCAGGAAGCTTCGGTTTGCTGATGGCTACTATATGAGGCACTACGGCTTCAAGGACTTCGGGCACTTTGTCACCAAGATCAACCTCTACACCGCTTTTGAAGCGAACCAGCTTGTCCGCAAGGGGGCGAAGTTCGACTTGAAAGACATATTACAAATAACATTGAAGGAATTTACCCGGCGCTACACTCCCCAGGAAGATGGCATTCATGGATTTTTGGTGGCGGGGTGCATGGCGTTCTATAGATTTCTTAGCTATGGAAAAGCCCTGGAGAAAATCCACAACGAAAACAAGGATTTCAAGCTGGATGCCCCCGGTGACCTTGTAAGTTCCATTCGTGAAGAAACTGCTGAGGTCAGGGAACTGGTGGATATTCTTAACGGTTTTGACGAAGCGGTGGACCGACTCTACAAATCGAGTCGCTGGAAATGGGCGAATCCCCTGGCGATTTTGAAAGGGCTGTTCACCCGTTCGAAATCACCAGTCAGAGGTTACGGCCGGATCGACGATATGCGCGATGCGTACAGGATCTGGCTCGAAAAACATCCGGGGTTGGATCCAGGACGCAGGGAAAATAAGAAAGAGTAATTTTCCCTGTCATTCCACTTTCTTAAGTACGCGCCCCGGTTTTACGAGGATCACGACTTCCCCCGAGGGATTAGGCAGCACGTTTTCATTTTCATCCACCCAGACGGGGGTGGGGGCGTTGGTCATGTTGCAAAACAAATGGCGCATGGCTGCGAAAGAGCTGCCGTAGGTGGAATTTGGCTCGGGGACGAAACAGTTATTTTCATCCGGGCCGAGGAGTGCGTCGAGATAAACGCGTGATGTGGCGTCGAGGAACCTTGCATGAAGGTCCGCGCGGCGCTGCAATCTTTCCGCAGTGCGCGGTTCGCCCAGAAAGCGGCCCGAAGCGAGGTCGTAAATGTAATCGTAATCCAAAAAACCGGCGGCGCGGAAACCGGCGTCTGCAATCAACGCAAGGGTGGCCGGTTCGAGCGCGCATTGGGTTTCCGGCGTGCTGTGCATGCGGAATCTTACGCTGCGATACAGCCCGTCCTTGCAAAACGAACCGGGGATTTGCGTGAGGTCGGTGTCGTTGGCGGACCCTTCCGCATATTCCTCGTAGCGTGAAAACCAGAACCACGCCGGGTTGAATTTTTCCACGATTGGCTTGATGACATGTCCCATCACATTCTCCGCCCACCATGTGGCATCGGTTTCGGGTGGAACGAAGATGCGTATCTGGCGGGCGGCTGACGCGGCCTGTCCGGGAGGCTTGGCATTCATCCCGTCAGTGTAAGCGTACATGGATATGCGCGGGAAGCGGAAGTTTGGTTCGTTAAAGAGGGCCGCGATCACCGGCGGATGCCTGCGATTGAATCATCTTCCATTCCATGCCCCGGATCGCGTATTCACAAGCATTCATGAACCCCGGATTTTTTCTAAGTTGCGATTGGGGGACGACGCATTTCCGTCTGCGCCTGGTAAATGCAGGCGACGGCGATGTACGCGATGAATTGAAGACGGACGATGGCGTTGCACGGATGGCCGCGGAGTGCAGGGATGCGTCGCGCGAGGAATATTTTGCGCAGGTGCTGGCCTCCAGGATCGGGGTTCTGTTGGAGCGCAACGATGTAAATGTAAACCATTGCGTTGTCTCCGGCATGGCTGGTTCACGTCTTGGCTGGAGGGAGCTTCCTTACGCGGCGCTTCCACAGCCCTTGGATGCGAGCGGGCTCATGACTGAATCGATACGCCTTCCAATCAAAGATCGCGGTGTTTTCGAAATCATTCTCGTTTCAGGCGCCAGGGATGATGCAAATGTCATGCGGGGTGAGGAGACGGAGATCATCGGGCTCGCGAAGTCGCTGCCATTCATCGCAGATGAGGCTGTAGTGACGTTGATCATGCCCGGTACCCACAGCAAACATGTCCGGCTGTCGAAGGGGATGATCACCGGTTTTGAAACTGTGATGACGGGGGAGCTTTTCTCGCATCTTTCGACCATGCCGACGCTGCGGGACAGCATCCTCCCCGCCGCAACTTTTGACGAAACGCATCCCTGGTTTTCACGCGGCTTGCATGAGGCGGCGACGCCCGGTTTTTTCAAATCGCTCTTCAAGATTCGCGCCAGGAATTTATTGGACGGCATTTCGCCTGCGGATGGAGCCGCCTGTTTGAGCGGTCTGCTCATCGGCACGGAATTACTCCAGGTTTCCGCCGGTCCGGGAAGCCGTGTCGTTATCGCGTCCAGCGGAAGCCTGCGCGCGTTTTATCAAAAGGCGGTTGCCGAACTGAAACTTCCGGACATGGAACTTATCGATGGAGGTCTTGTTCAAAGGGCCACGGTCGACGGCCATTTGCGGATCCTGAATCTGCGGCGGTAAGACGCACGGTGTGGCGGTTACACCCCCGCCGGTTCCAGTTCCCCGGAAACTTCAGGCACCCGGGTTTCGTCCTTGTCTTTCCTGTGCGCGGGATTGTGATCCCGCGCCACGAGCATGTACACGGCGGGCACGAAGAAGAGGGTGAACGAGGTTCCGATGATCATGCCGGTTACCAGCACCCAGCCGATGCTGTTGCGCGCGATCGCGCCGGGGCCGGTGGCGAGGATGAGCGGGAAATGCCCCGCGACTGTCGCGACCGAGGTCATGAGCACGGGCCGCAGACGCGTCCCCGCCGCCTCGATGATCGCGGCGAGTTTTTCGCTGCCGCCTTCCTGGAGCTTGTTGGCAAACTCGACGATGAGGATTCCGTTCTTTGCCACGAGGCCGACGAGTGTCACGAGGCCGACCTGGCTGTAAATATTGACCGAGGTGCGCCCTAGAAAAGCGAACATGAGCGCTCCCGTGAGCGCCAGAGGCACCGATCCCACGAGGATCACGAAGGGGTCGCGGAAGCTCTCAAACTGCGCGGCCAGCACGAGGTAAATGAGCATCACAGCCAGGATCAGCGTGCCGACGAATGCGTTGCCTTCCACGCGAAGCTGCCGCGACTCGCCCTTGTAGTCCGTGCTGTAGCCCTTCGGGAGGACTTTTTGCGCCGCCGCCTCGAGCACTTTCAATGCGCCATCCACGCTCATGCCGGGGCGGGGCACGCCGCTGATCGTTGCGGAGTTGAGCTGCTGGAAACGGTTGAGCGTCCGCGGTTCCGTGCTGCTCTTCAACGAGGCGAACGTGGAGAGCTGCACGAGCTGGTTGTTCGCGCCGCTGACGTAGAAATCCTTCAACTGGTCCACGTTCAAGCGGTCCACGCGCTTGGCCTGGGGGATGACCTTGTAGCTCCGTCCGCTGATGCTGAAGTAGTTCACGTAATTGCCGCCGAGCAGCGTGCCGAGGTCCGCGCCGACCAGCGCGAGGTTGAGGCCGAGCACGCCGACCTTGTCGCGGTCGAAAACGATCTCCGCCTGCGGCTGGTCATACTTCAGGTCGCAATCCGGCGGAAACATGAACGCGCCCTGGGCCTGCGCATCGTCGATGATCTGGTGGGCGAATTCCAGCAGGAGACGCGGCTCGACTGTCGAGGAGATGACAAACTCCACGGGAAACTGTCCGCCGCCCGGGAGCGCGGGCGGGATCACGGTGAAGAGATTCAGGCCGGGGAGTTTTCCGAGCTTTGAACCCACCGGGAAAAGGAGCTCCTGCGCGGTGGTTTTGCGTTCGCTCCACGGCTTGAGCACCATGCCGGAAAACCCGGTGGTGGGCTGGGTGAGCTGGAATGTATGCCCGCATTCCGGGAAGGACTGGTAAACATCATTCACGAGCGACGTGTAGCGCGAGGTCTGGTCCACCGTGGAATTCGGCGCGGCCTGCACGATGCTGAATACCACGCCCTGGTCCTCCTGCGGAGCAAGCTCATGTTGCGACAGGAACCAGAATGGAAGCGCGAGCAGCGAAATGATGACTCCGAGCGTATAGGTCACGGGCCGCCATTTCAGCGAATTCTCCAGCGTGCGCATGTAGCGGCAGCGGATGCGGTCAAACCTATGGTTCACCCAGCCGGCGAATCCCTTGTCGGATTCGCCCGAGCGCAGAAGCTTCGAGGACATCATGGGCGAAAGCGTGAGCGCGACCACGCCCGACACGGCCACGGCGCCCGCGAGCGTGAATGCAAATTCACGGAAGAGCGTGCCCGTGAGCCCGCCCTGGAAACCGATCGGCGCATACACCGCCGCGAGCGTGATCGTCATGGCGATGATCGGCCCGAAAAGTTCGCGCCCCGTGAGCAGCGCGGCGTCGAGCGGCGATTTCCCTTCGTGCAGATGGCGCTCCACATTTTCCACCACGACGATCGCGTCATCAACCACCAGGCCCACGGAAAGCACGATGGCGAGCAGGGTAAGCAGATTGATGGTGAACCCGAAAATCAGCATCAGGAAAATCGCGCCGATCAGCGACACCGGGATCGCCACCACCGGGATCAATACCGAGCGGAACGAGCCGAGGAAAAGGAAAATGACGATGATCACGATGATCAATGTTTCCGTGAGGGTGTGGATCACCTCCTTGATCGCATCGTTGATATAGAGCGTGGAGTCGTAGGGGATCCCCGCATCCATGCCCACGGGAAGCTGCCTCTGGATGTCCGGCATCAATGCGCGCACCTTGCGGATCACGTCGAGCGAGTTTGCCGTCGGCAGGACCCAGATGCCCATGAAGGTCGCCTTCTGCCCGTCGAACTTCACGTTCTGCGTGTAATCCTCCGCGCCGAGCTCCACGTCCGCGATGTCGCTCAGGCGCACGATCGTGTTGTTGCTCCGCTTGACGACGAGGTTTTTGAAATCCTCCACGTTGCGCAGGTCTGTGTTTGCAATGAGGTTGATGGCGATCATCGACCCGTTCGTGTTGCCGATCGCGGAGAGGTAATTGTTGTTCGCCAGCGCGGTGCTCACCGCCGCCGGGTTGAGGCCGAGCGCCGCCATGCGGTCGGACTTCAACCAGATGCGCATCGCAAATGTGCGCGCCCCGAGGATGTCGGCGCGCTGCACGCCGTTTACCGCCGTGATCTTCGGCTGCACCACGCGGGTGAGGTAATCGGTGATCTGGTTCTGGTCGAGATCCTTGGAATAAAAGCTGAGATACATCGACGCCAGCGTGTCATCCGAGTTCTGCACCGTGATGGTCGGCTCCTGCGCCTGCGGGGGCAGGTTGTTGCGCACCTGTGACACCTTTGCCTGGATCTGTGTCGAGGCGGCGTTCGTGTCGTAGTTGAGCTTCAGGTGCACCGTGATGGTGCTGAGGCTCTGCGCGCTTGCGGACTCGATGTAATCGATGCCGTCCGCGCTTGCGATCGATTTTTCCAGCGGCGTGGTGATGAACCCGCGCACGAGGTCGGCGTTCGCGCCCACGTAAACCGTGCTCACTACGACCACGGCGATGTCGCTTCGCGGATATTGCCGCACATTCAGCGTGCGATACGACTGGTATCCCAGAAGCAGGATGATGAGGCTCACCACAGTGGCCACCACCGGCCTGCGAATAAATAGATCGGTAAAATTCATTTCAGCGTCCTTCCCATGCCTGTCACTTCTTCCTTCTTAATTTTGCCTTCTTAATTTTCAGGTGTCCGGCGGCTTTGGATTCGGGTCGTTTCCGGGCTGGACGACGTTGTTCACGTTGACCGGCGCCTTGGCGCGGAGCTTGAACACGCCCGAGGTCACCACCTCGTCGCCTTCCTTCACGCCTGAAAGCACGGAAACCTGGTCACCGCGGCTCGCGCCTGTCTTGATGAATTGCTCCTCGACGATTTTTACAGGTTTGCCGGCCTTGTCCATTTTTGGCTTGCCGTCGTCGCCTTTCGATTCCTTCACGATGAACACGGAATTTCCGTAGGGGGCGTAGTTGATCGCCGTGGAGGGGATCGAGATCACCCCTTCCTGTTGGGGAAGCAACACCTCCACGTTTGCAAACATGCCGGGACGCAGTGTCGCCTCGGAGTTTTTCACCGTGGCCTCGACGGTGACATTGCGCGTCGCGAGATCCACGAGCGAGTCGATGGATGTAATCTCACCCTCGAATTCCTTGCCCTCGATGCCGCTGGCCTTGAGGCGGATTTTCTTTCCAACGGCAACCTGCACCAGTTGCTGTTGGGGAATGGAAAAATCGACGTAGATTGGATCAAGCGACTGGAGAGGCACGATGGATGCGCCCACGTTGATATACTGGCCGAGGTTCACCTGGCGGATGCCGAGCAGGCCGTCGAACGGCGCGGTGATTGTCTTGCGGGCGACGAGTGCTTTCGCGTTATCCACGGCGGCTTCGTCCTGGCGGTATTCCGTGACCGCGGCGTCGTAGTCCGATTGGGCGACGGTCTTTTTTGCGTAGAGATCCTTCTGGCGGTCGAGGTTTAATTTTGCCCAGTCGAGCTTGGCCTGAGCCTGTACGAGCTGGGCCTGCTCCTGCCGCGTGTCGAGCTTTACGAGAAGGTCGCCTTTCTTCGCCGGGGTGCCGGATTCAAAGGCGATCTCGGTGACAATGCCTGCGAGGTCGGTGCTTACCACCACGCCGTTCACGGCCTTCAGCGAGCCCACGGCGCTCAGGACCGGCTGCCATGTCTGCGGCTTCGCCACGAGCGTAGATACCGCGGCGGGCGGCGGCGCGAACATCTCGCCCATGGCCATCCCGGCCCTGATCTGCATGAATTTGAATAAACCGAGCCCTGCTATGAACAGAACCACCGCCATAATCATCACCGTGAACCTCTTTGCCATAAATGTAATTAGTGTTTGGGTTTCGCACGCTCCGACGCATCGGGAGCAGGCGCAAGCCCTTGTTGGATTTTTTGAAGCAGACGTACGAGTTGTTTCCTCTCGGATTCCGTCAGCGGGCTGATGACTGCCGACACGCGCCTGAAATATTCCGGAAGCATTTTTTTAACAAACGAACTGCCTTGGGGCGTCAGGCGTACATGCAGCGTGCGGCGGTCTTTTTTGTCCGCCTCGCGGATTACCAGGCCGTCCTTTTCCAAGGTGTCGATCAGGCCGGTCATCGTGGCGCGTGTCACCCGGGACTCCCCGGCCAGGGAGGCAGGCGTCGCCGGGTGTACGTCCGGGCCTTCGCACGGGCGCTGCAAAAGCATGAGCACCGTAAAGCGGCCCTGGCTGAGATTGTGTTCCGTGAAAAAGTCGCTGATCCCTTCAAAAACGTCGTCGCCCGTACGCAGCAAATGCAAGAATGCCTCGCAAGCCGTCGGGTCGAGGCTCGGAAATTCCTCCGATGCCTGAAGCAGGCACTCGTAGCGCGGGAGGTCTTTCAGCATTAGTAAGGGCATATAAGATTAGTTGGCTAATTATTAATCACACTAACTATCAGGAAGCTTACCTTGTCAAATTTTATTTTGAGGGATGAGGAAATTTTCTGCGCGGTAAGGCGGGTGGTGGGGAGGATGCTGGATGCTAGCGCCAAATGACGAAGCGCGAATGACGAATGACGAAAGAATGACGAATTCCTGAATGACGAAAAAGCCGGGCACATGGCAAAACTGGGTGTTTTCGGTTTTTCCGGTTTCCTATTCTGAGGGAAGCGGGATGGATTTGTTCGCTCATAAACGTGGCGATGGGGTTGTTTTGGCATACTTTTCGGGATTTTGGCCTGATTTTGAGGTTGATCGATGGGTTTTGTTCGGACGATACAGAACAAAACCGGACATTTTCGACCTCCGGCGATGGGGTTGTTTTTGCCTATTTGGGCGGATTTTTGGGTAGTTTTTGGGGTTATTTTGGCTAGCGGAGAACAAGTTAAGCCGCCCGCCTCCGCCCGCGGCGTTGCAGCCCTGTGCACCTCTGGTTGCCGCCCTCGCCCCTCGGCTTCTCCCAGAGTCGAATCTCCCTGAGTCGAGTATCTCACTGCGTTCGGTTCTCCAAGAGTCGAATTAGGAAGTGGTCGCCGGGGGCGCAATGATGAGGGCAGGAGTCGGTGCGGGGCATGGGCCCGAGGCCATGCGGGAAGCATGGGATTCTTACATGGTGTGATAACCATGCTTCCGGACGCTTGGTGCCGTGACGGGGGATGTCAAGGGTATTGTGTTCAGGGTTCAGCGGGCGGGGCGCAGTGTTCACGGAAGTCTTCTTAACTAAATGGCAGTGAGCTGCAATGAGGGGTTGAAGAGTTGCGGGAAATGGGGTAAACCAACGGCTTCGTGCGAGCGACAGCCCAGAATTACCTCCGTGCATTGGCCGGCATTCTTTGCCTGGTCACCGGCATTGCCGTGGCGCAGGAGGAAGTGCCGTATGCGCCGCCGCCGCTGGAAGTGCTCATCAGCGTCGCCGACCAGAAGCTTGTGATGCTGCGCGATGGTGGAGTGATCGGCAAATACAAGATCTCGACCTCGAAGTTTGGCGTCGGGGATTCTTACGGCAGCTACAAGACACCGCTCGGCAGGTTCCGGGTGTGCGACAAGATCGGTAGCGAACTTGAGCCCGGCGCGGTGATCAAGCATCGCTCGGCCACAGGCGAGGTCATCCAGGTGAATGCTCCGGGACGCGACCCGATTGTCACACGCGTCATCTGGCTGGACGGACTTGAGGAGCAGAATCACAACGCGCGCGCCCGCGGCATATACATCCACGGCACGCCCGAGGAGAACAATCTCGGCAAGCCTGTGAGCTGGGGCTGCATCCGGATGCGATCGGAGGATGTCATCGAGATATTCAATGAAATCCCGTCCGGCACCCCCGTGAACATCATTCCCGACCGCCTGCCCCGGCTGCACAAATACAAGGCGCCGCCACCGCCACCGCCGCCGGTGATCATCGCCAGCAGCACTCCCGAGCCCGCGCCTGCGGCGAAGCAAACGGCCCCGGCCGCCGCGCCTTCGAAGATGACATTTTTTGCGAAACAGACATCGACTCCACCGCCGGTCGCGGAGCAAAGGCCGCCAGCCGCGCCTGAGATCGCGCGTTACAGGGTAGAGAAGATCCCCGACAGGGATTCCCCGATCTCGCGCATCGCGAAACAGATCGCCGAGATGAATGCGGAGGCGGCCAAGCCGGCCAAGCCATCCGCCAACCCCGAGGCATGGCGTGCAATGAAGGGGAGCATCCTGCTCGCGGGCATGCCCGGAGCGCCCGCGCCGGTTGCTGCTGCAACGCCAAAACCGGCTCCTGCGGCGACTCAACCCCAGCCGCAAGCCAACGCGGCCTCTTCTTCATTCACGTATGAAACCGTGGAGAAACCGGTGAACCCCGAGCCTGCCGGCGGTCTGGCCCTGCATGGGGCTCAGGACTCCGGGGCGAAGTCCGAACAATAGCCTGCGATCAATCCGGTGGCAGGGCGGTGTTCGAACGGGAAATTGGACTTTTGAATGGCATTGCCTATTATCGCGCGACCATTACCGGACTCCCCTGTGCAAAAGCCTGTTCTCATCTCTTATATTGTTCTCGTTCTAACCCTTGTGCTGGTGGGATGTCTGCATCTGGCGACGCCCTTCATTGTGGTGATGTTTGCCTGCTTCCTGCTTCGCAAGCTCGCGTTTTTCCGGAAGAAATGGATAGCGGTTGTGTGCTTCCTGGTACTGGCGGCGGCGATTTTCTGCGGCTTCACGCTATTTCTGAAGAATCAGGCTTCGATTATCCTGCCTAAGATTGTCGCCACGGCGATCCCGCTCGTCGTCGACTTTGCTGACAAGCATGGCATCGGGTTGCCATTCGAGGATCTACCCAGCTTGAAGGATTTCGCGCTGGACAGCGTGAAGGAAACGCTGGGGTATCTCGGCAATTTTGCCAAGATCGGAAAGGAATTTGCCCTGCTAGTCATGGCAGTGGCGGTCGGCATCGGTGTCTTCATCAACCCGAAACTTGACCAGGAAAGCGATCCGCATTCGCGGAAAACCAATCTTTACTCGGTTTACTGCGCCCTGATCTCAGAGCGGTTCGCCGCATTCTACAGGAGCTTTGAGAGGGTAATGGGGGCGCAGTTGATTATCTCCACGATCAATACCGTTTTGACCGCGCTCTTTGTCTATTCCATGTCCTTGCCTTATGCGCATATGGTGGTTGTCCTTACCTTCCTCTGCGGGCTGCTTCCGATCATAGGGAATCTTGTTAGCAACGCAGTGATCGTAGGGATCGCATTCATGGTTTCACCGAGCTTCGCGATGGCGGCGCTAATTTTTCTCATTGTCGTGCACAAGCTTGAATATTTCCTGAATAGCAAAATCATCGGCTCGCGCATCCGGCATCCCATGTGGCTGATTTTGCTGGGGCTCATCCTAGGCGAACAGTTAATGGGCATCCCGGGGATGATTCTCGCGCCTGTGGTGCTCAACTTCATCAAGACGGAATCGATGCAAATCCCGGCCGACAAAAATCAGACTGGCGCGTAAAGGATTTTCTAAATCGCCTTACTTGTTAACGCCGAGTTTTGCCGAGACACGTTTGGCGATCGCGAGCCGGGCTTGCGTGACCGCGACAAGCTCCGCCCGCGCCGATTGCAGGATTTCCACCGGGGCGGTTTCGGGGGTGCCGCTCTGGAACGGGGGATCTGGTGCGTATTCCATGTAGAGTTGGATTTTCTGCGCGACCTCGTCGCCGCGCAGCAGCGCCGCGATGGTCAGCGCTCCGTCAAAACCTGCGGTGACACCCGCCGTGCTGACGAAATTACCGTCGATAACGACCCTTTTGTTCACGGGGATCGCGCCGAAATATTCGAGGAAATGAAAGGAAGCCCAATGCGTGGTGGCGCGGCGTCCCCTGAGCAAACCGGCCGCCCCGCAAACCAATGCTCCCGTGCAGACGGAAAGCACGTATTTCGCCCCGGCAGCCTGCCGGCGGATGAATGACAGCACAACCTCGTCTTCAAGGAGCGCATTGACCCCATAGCCGCCGGGCACCAGGAGCAGGTCGAGCTGTGGCGCTTCGTCCAGGGTTTCCTCCGGTGTGAGGATCAATCCCTTTGCATCGCGGATGGGCGCCTTCTCTTTCCACAAGACATGAAAGGTGGAATCGGGAATTCGCGAGAGCACTTCGAAGGGGCCGGTGAAATCCGTCTGGTCGATTTGCGGGAAAATGATCGCCCCTATATGGAGGTGGCTCCTGCTTGAAACAATATCAGCCATGGCGCAAAGCTGGGTTCAATTGATGGGCTCGTCCATCAATTTAATCTGATTGCCGGACCGGATGAACTCTTTTGTGGAAATGATCAGCAGGCGCCTCTTCACATAGTAAAATGCGGCTGCAGCCCTGGTTTTCAACTCCCATCTTTCAATGTCGGAGTCCTTGTAAATACCGAGCCACTCGCTCCCGGGATTGTTCGCTTTCAGCAAGGCGGCGATTTCATCACGGGAAAAATCACTCTTGTTCTGTTTCAGGTAGGATTCCGACTGGCTTTTCCTTTCCATGAATTTCACGGCGATGCCGAATCCATTCCAGACGTAGTATCTTGTGATCACGCCGGCTGATGCATTCTCCTGCGTGCCGCGCACCGCCCCGTACCTGGATTCCGCATCGGCAGCGGAATCGCCCAGGCTGGCACTGGCGGAAACAGCGCAGAACAAGGGGAACGACAGGAGTGAAAATAGAAGCCGGTTCATCATCGGGATCCGTGTGAACACCGTACTATGCAGGCAACGCCTTGAGCGACACGGTGAATGTGGATCCTTTGCCGATACCCCCGCTGTTTACTTTTATGGTACCGCCGAGCGATTCCATGAAGCTTTTCGCGATGCTGAGGCCAAGTCCCAGACCTCCGAATTGCTGCCGCACCTCGGGCGCGCCCTGCTCGAACGTGTTAAAAATACGCGAGAACGCCTCCGGTGAAATGCCAGGGCCGTTGTCCGAGATCCTGATCAGGATTTTTTCCCCCTCGTTTGCCGTTGAAACGGTGATCAGGCCGCCCTCCGGCGTGAATTTCACGGCGTTTTTAACGAGGTTCCAGAACACCTGGGTCAGTCTTGTGGAATCCGTGCAGACAGTGGCTTTTTTCGCGTCGAGCAGGGTCTTGATTTCCAGTTTTTTGAGATCAATGTCGAACTGGGCTGTTTCCAGCGCATATTGCAGGAGTTCGTGCACATCGACAGGCGCGAGATCGAGCTTGATCTTGCCGTGGGAGATGGCGGTGAGATCCAGGAGGTCGTCGATGAGCTGCACCTGGATATCGATGTTGCGGCGCATCATTTTAAAATCCTGCTGCAGGCCGTCGGGCAGGTTTTTTTGATGTTCCCAGGAATGAATGGCCATCTTCACGGGATTCAGCGGTGTCCGGAGTTCGTGGCTCAATGCCGCGAGAAAGCTGTCCTTGGCATGGTTCGCCTGCTGGGCTTCGGCGTGCGCCAGACGCAGCTTCTCCTCGATCCCTTTACGCTCCTCGATTTCACGCTTCAGTTTTTCATTCAGCATGGCGGCGCCCGGCAGCGTGAGGGCCATGGGCATCACGCGCACCAGCGCGAAGACCGTGGCCCAGGATGCCGCGGCTGTGATCAGTTTTACCACGCCGGAAAGGCGGTACCACGGGTGCCAGAAAAGGGTGGCCTCGACCAAATGTCCGAAACCGCAGGAGAAAATAAACAGGGCAAAGAGCCAGTAGAGCTTGGGGAAGAAAATGTCGCGGCGTTTGCTCATGAGATAGAGCACCAGCGAAATCGGGATTGCCGCGTATGCGCCAAAGATGGCGATGTCGGAGATAATATGCAGCCAGCCAAGGCCGGCGGACCAGCGGCCGCAAGACCAGCGCGCCGGAAAATCCGAGGTATCGAATATTTTCTGGAAAAAATCATTCATGATAATTTGCCCTGCGGTTGCGCGATGTCCTGATATCGCGGTTTATTTTCTTGATGGGGGATGGCTCCATGAAATTCCGTTTTAACCGGAACTGGTGCGCTGACATTCACTCTGCTATTTGTAGCAGAGGATGCAAGCTTTCGCCTTGCGGGAGTTGTACAAAAAAGATAAACTATTACCACTATCGGCCCCTTGGCAGCGACATCCGATGAGAAAAAGTGATGTTCTCTTTTTTTAAATTTTCAATCAGTGCCCGTGACCGGAAGAACCGCTGGAACTACGGTTCCGATTTCGACTGGCAGGAGCAAGCCGGCGCGACGGCGGGTGCGTGATGGCCGGAGAATTTCAGCCATGATCGCAGAGAAGAATTTTGCCGGCAGGCAGACGCGCGGCGCGCGCAAGGAACAGGAGGACGCGTACGCATTCTCCGATATCATCACGGCGGACCATAAGATAGAGGGCCTGCTCGCGGTGGTCGCGGATGGCATGGGCGGCCACACCTCGGGGGACCAGGCGAGCGGGCTTGTGCTCGAAAATTTCATCGATGCGTTTCATCTCGCCAAGGGAACCCTGAAGGAGCGGTTCAAGGCGGCCGCTCTTGCAGCGAATGACGCGATCGCGCAGGAGTTGAAAAAATCACCTGAACTGGAAGGCATGGGCACCACACTCCTCGCGATGGGAATTACGAAGAACGGGGTGGAATGGATCAGCGTGGGCGACTCGCCGCTTTACCTCTGGCGGGACAAGACCCTCAAGCGTCTCAATGAGGACCATTCGTTCCGCCCCATGTTGCACGAGATGCTGGAATCGGGTGAACTCACCAAGGCGGATGCTGCCAAGCATCCATTCCGGAACCTGCTGCGCTCCGCCATTATAGGCGCGGAGATAGAACTTATCGACCAGCCTGCGGAGCCGTTCGCCCTCAAGGCCGGCGACATGATTATCGCAGCCTCCGATGGAATCCAGACCCTGAGCGATGATCAAATAGCCGCGGCTTTGACAAAGTCATCGGATGCAAACGCCTCCGCCCTGGCATCGGGGGTGCTGCATGCCGTGCTCAAAGCCGGCCATCCGAAACAGGACAATACGACTGTGGCGATCATCAAGATTGGCCCGGAGGGATTTGCCGCACACGCACAGGACGACGAACCGGAATCCAAGAAAGACACGGAGACGATCATTATGAATCCGATGAAAAAGTAATCAGTAACCGGTGATTACTGATTCCAGTGACTGATTACTGATACTTGGCCGCCAACGCTTTGCCCGCCCGGGCGCTTTGCACCCCGAGATCAAGAATGTGAATCGGCCTGCGCGCCCATTCCCCGGTGATGACAAGAGGTTCGCCCGTAGTAAGATGCGCGGCCACATTTTCATAGAACTTCTGGCCTTCCGCGGGGGGATTTTTCCCGACATGAATCTGCCGCTCACCTTCCGGCAGGGCGATGGTGGTTTCGAAGCGGTCCCATTCGATGTGATGGGTTCCCTTGGTCCCCGTGATCTCCATGAATTTCGGCCTGGGGGTTGCATCGATGGAAGTGAGGGTGAGGTTGATGCGCTGGCCGGATTTGAAACGCACCAGGATCTGTGCTTCGTCCTCATTTGCATCCTCCGGGGACGGGTGATCGGGTTGATGCGCCCAGAATCCCTCCCATGCATAGCCGCTGACTTCCATGATTTCGGAGTCCACGACCTGTAGCGCGTATTCCAGCAGATGCACTCCCCAGTCGTACAGGATGCCGCCGGAGATGCTCCTGTTGGAGCGCCACCACTTCCTTGGTTTCCCATGTGCGCCCATGTGAAGATTTACGCGGACGATCTCGCCGAGCACGCCCGATCTTACCACCTCCAGGGCCTTGAGGATCCAGCCATCCCAGTGTCGGTTGTGATACGTGCTCACGACGACGCCTTTTTCCTTTGCGAGATTGATCATCGCGTCACACTCCGCGGTGGTGATCGCCATCGGTTTCTCGAGCACACAGTGCCTGCCCGCGCCGAGGCACTGGAGAGCCAGGGGGGCATGCGTATTGTGCGGCGTGATGACCGCGAGCAGATTTACCTTCGAAGTGGCGAGCATTTCCGTCACGGTTCCATAGGTCTCGATTCCGGGAAAGTCCGCTGTCGCGACTGCGAGCCGCGTGGGATCGACCTCGGCCACCGCAGTAGGCATCATGCCTGCTTTTTGCATTTCCATGAGGTGTTGTTTGCCCATGTTGAAGGCGCCGCCGTATCCGATGACGCCGACTTTGATTTCCGAAGGGGAAGCGTATTTATTCATAGGGGAGCATTTATTTGTGCAGAAGTTCCCGGTTTTTCACAAGAAGCAATAACCTGCCCTCAGTTTCGGTATTGAATGGAGGTGCTACCTGTGAGCTTGAGGCTCTCTCATTTTTCCACTGGTTGTTTTGTATATGCCAAGAGAAATAAAAAGAAATGCGACGCCAGGCAATGTCTTGAAGAGGCAGGGAATTTCCTCATCGGCCATGAAGTCAAAAACGGGCCGCAAGATTCGCAGTGATGCTAAGGTGGTTACTCTTCGAAAGCGTTCCAAAAACCAAACTGGACGGCTAACGTCTTTCAATTTTCGATGAAACGTATCTACCCGTAAGTGTCATTAATGATAGAACTGTTAACCCGCACGCAAAGGAGCTAATTGTGAGGGTGCGAGGCTTATTTGAATAAGCCCTAACGCCACAGCGCGAGATTAATTCATTATTTTATGAAATCCGCTATCGATCAGCGTGAAGCGTTTTTGTGAAATCCTGCTTTTTCAACCAGATCGGCTATGAAAAACGGGGTGTAATAAACCAGGTAGGAGAGCAGGGCGATTCCTTCCAGGCTCAGGATGTAGAACGGCCAAGGGCCGAGATAATCGAGCAGCGAGGGATTCAAGGGTTTATGGCGAAGGTAGCCGTAATTCGAGCCCAGCAGGAAATCGACCGTGCCGGCAGCGGCGAGGTAGATATTGCTCCATATGAAAATCCGCACAAGCGACATGGGATAAGGGCGCATTCTCATGCCAAGTGTGAGGAACACGATCGCCACGAGCGTGCCGCCATGCGAAATAAAAAAAGTCAGGAAGCGTATGTCCGGGAAATCGAAACGCAGGTCGGGCGTGAGCGTTGCCTGCAACGTCCCGCCCAGCCCCCAGAAATAAGCCAATTCAAAGGCAAGCTGCTTCCTCCACAGCAGCGCGATGATCGCCGCAATGGCCGACCAGTCGCACAAATGCATCGGCAGGGCATCCGGCAGATCGAATTCGCCAGTGACATAGATTGTCGCGTAAACGGCAACTTTGTTTAACAGCAGCAATCCGCTGAGACACACGGCTATGTCGCGCGATGCGACTCCTCCCGGGGATCTGCGTGCCAGGACCACGAGGATCACGGATGAGAGGACGATCACGGCAAGCACAGCAAGATGGGAGGGACCGAACAGGACGACCGGGGCGTGCATCAGTACCGTTATAGCAGGCCGGGTGGAAACGGCATGTATAAAATCGACGACCGGCTGTCACGGGGAAATCCTTGAACCCTAAAAACCGGTGGTGGGTCAGTTTCAATCCCAGTGAATCATCTGCAAATCAATAGCAGGTTCTTTACAGCCGCTATTATCTGAGCTAACCAGTCGGTAATGACCCTGCCCCGCAAGGCTTGTGCTGTCATTTTTGACATGGACGGCCTGATGTTCGACACAGAATCGCTCTATCGGGATGCGATCATCACCACAGCCAGCGCAAGTGGGTTGGATACACCACTCCCGCTCATCCTTTCCACGATCGGGCTTTCGGGTGAGGCTACCCGCGCGGTGTACGACGGGCATTTTGGGCAGGGTTTCGATTTCGACATGTTCTGGACGGCGGTTTCAAAACAATTTTACGAACTCACCAAATCACAACTCCGTTTGAAAGCGGGAGTCGGTGAATTGCTTGACGCCCTGGACGATGCACGCCTGCCACGGGCAATCGCGACTTCATCGCGTCACGAAGACGTGAGGCATCATCTTGCCGCCCATGGCCTGCTCGACCGGTTCCAGGCAATCGTTGCCCGGGGCGACTACTCGCGTGGAAAGCCAAATCCCGATCCGTTCCTGGCGGCAGCCGAGCGCCTGCAGGTCGAGCCCGGTCATGTGTTGCCCTGGAGGATTCCTACAATGGTGTGCGTTCCGCGTCCGGCGCAGGTATGATGACCATCATGGTGCCGGACCTTCTGGTCGCGACAGCCGAAATGGAGAAGCTGTGTATATGCGTTGCCCAAGACCTTCATGAGGTGTGCAAAATTATGGAAACGTAAGTGCCGGTGAGGTGTATCCGTTGCCACATATTTGAGAAATTCAAACTGACTCGGCAGCTAAAAACCCTGTGAATCCTGCCTGGAAAATGTTCGACTGCATCACCCCGGACGCATCAATGAACTATTTCGCCCACCAGACCGCTGCTGAACGTTATGCGCGGGGCAGGCCGTATTTTCATCCGGTCATCATCGGGAAAATCCGCGATTTTCTTAAATTGGAAGGGCAGATACCGCTTGCGATGGACGTGGCTTGCGGCACCGGGCAATCGGCCGTTGCGCTTGCGGAAATCGCGGCCCATGTCGTTGCCGTCGATCAGTCGCTTGAAATGCTTTTGGAAGTGGCCGCCCACCCGCGCATTACTTATGTCGAGGCTTCCGCGGAGCAACTGCCGCCGCTGGCCGGACATTCCGTGGATTTGATGACTGTTTCGCTCGCGTTTCACTGGTTCGATCGTCCGCGATTTCTCATTGAAGCGCGCCGTCTGCTGGAACCTGAAGGTGCGCTCGTGATCTACGGGAACGGTTTTCGGGGCTGCATGAACGAAAATCCCGCGTTCGCACAATGGAACCGCGAAAGCTACGTCACCCGCTATCCGACACCACCGCGGAACAACGAGCCGTTCGACGATGAGGCGGCCAGGAAACATGGATTCACCTTTTTGGGCCGTGAAACCTACACGAACGAAATCACCTTTTCCCCGGAGCAACTCGCCGCGTACCTCATGACGCAAAGTAATGTGATCGCCGCCGTCGAACAGGGCGGCGAGACGGCGGAGAATGCCCATGCGTGGCTGCTCGATGCCGTTGCCCCGTTTTTTGCTTCGACGACAGCCACCTTTCCTTTTGGCGGGGAAATCTGGTACCTTCGCCCTTCGAAAGATTAACCCCCATGCGAATCCTCTATATTGATATCGATTCCCTGCGTCCGGACCATCTCGGTTGTTACGGATATCACCGGGCGACCTCGCCAAACATCGACCGCATTGCCTCCCAAGGGGTGCGGTTTGACAATTGCTACGTGTCGGACGCACCCTGCCTGCCGTCCCGCACGGCACTTTACACCGGGATGTTCGGCCTGCATACCGGTGTGGTGGGCCATGGTGGAACTGCGGCGGATTTGCGGATTATGGGAGCCGGGAGAGAATTCAAGGATACGATCGAGATGACGGCCCTTCCATCCGTCCTCCAGCAGGGGGGATGGCATACGGCGATGGTCAGCTCATTCGGACAGCGCCACGCGGCGCGGCATTTTTATGCCGGGTTCAATGAGATTTACAATCCCGGCCACATGGGAATGGATTCCGTAGGCGACGTGCTGCCCCCGGCACTGCAATGGCTCGAGACCAATGCTTCGCGCGACCAGTGGTATCTGCATGTGAATTTCTGGGACCCGCACACGCCCTACCGCTGGCCGGAATCCTATGGCAACCGCTTTGCCGATTCGCCGCTTCCGGAGTGGCTCTCCAGCGACGTTTTTGCCGGTCACCTCAAGGCCGCCGGTCCGCACACGGCGCTCGATCTGAACATGTATGACGATCACGTGGATCCGAAATATCCCATGCACAACGGGGCGTTGCGGAACATGGACGATCTGAAGCGCCACATCGACCACTACGACACGGCGATCCACCATGTGGACGATGCCATCGGGCGGCTCCTCGCGGTATTGGAAAAGGCGGGCGTGCTCGAGGACACCGCAATTATCATTTCCGCCGACCACGCGGAGAACCAGGGGGAACTTGGCATTTATGGGGAACACGCCACCGCAGACCAGGGCACCTGCCATATACCGCTGATCATCCGCTGGCCGGGTGCCCAATGCGGCACGTCGGATGCCGCCCTGCATTATCATCTCGACCTTGCGCCCACCATGGCCGGACTTCTGGGGTTGAAAGTGCCGCCGAATTGGGACGGCGCCAGCTACGCGGATACCGTCATTTCCGGAGAAAAAAACGGGCGCGAATATCTGGTTCTCAGCCAGTGCGCGCACGTATGCCAGCGTTCGGTCCGGTTTGACGATTACCTCTACATCCGCACCTATCACGACGGCTTTCACCTTTTTCCAAAAGAGATGCTTTACGACATCACGCATGATCCCTTTGAGCAGAACGATCTTGCGGAAAAATCGCAGGCCGTCTGCCACGAGGCGCTCGCTCATCTCTGCGACTGGCAACAGGACCTGATGACGCGGAGGAAGATCGAGATCGATCCGCTTTGGACCGTGATGAAGGAAGAAGGCCCCGCCCATGCCCGCCCCGCACATCTGCGGAATTATATTCCCCGGCTCAAGGCAACAGGGCGTGCCGAAGCCGCGCGTCTCCTGGAGGAGAAATATCCCTTCAAACCGTAACGGCTGCGCCTAGGTGGGGAGGGGATATTTATTTTTTTGAAGGATCAGCGATCCTTTTCAGTTCGTTGTCCTCGTCGGTGGCGAGAAGCATCTTGTCGTCGTCGATGCTCACGATTTCCTTCCCGGAAAAGAAGATGAGCGGATGCTGCGCCCAGAACCCTGCGAGATTGACGTCGTTCAGTTCCAGGGTCAGCGACCTGTAGTCCAGCTTCCACTGGCCCCTGCCCTTGTTCACGAAGCCTCGCCCGCGCCATTTTGCGGGGTTGTCGGCATTCAGTTTCACATACACGGTCCCATCCTGCCGGAAGTCGAATTCGTAGGTGGCCGCGTCTCCTTCGCACCGCCATTTCCAGCGGCCGTAAATTTTTTTAACGTCCACCGGCCTGGAAAAGCCGAGGTGTTTCATCGCATTGAGCAATTGCCCGTAGGAGATGGCCTGCTGCTGTCTTGTCTTGTCGAGGGCCGCAGCGTCGTTGTTTGAGGAAATCGAAACGTCGGTGGTGTTCTGGTCCTCGTGCTTTTGCGAGTTGGATTTTTCGTAGTCGGCGCCGATCGCGATGTTGAGGAAAGGCCCTGCGCCCACCTTGGTTCCGGTCTTGCTGCCATCCTCCTTGTTCGATTTACCGATGTTCGCGCGCTGGGTCTTGATGTCCTTGGAGCGCAGTGTGTTCAGCGTCAGCGAATCCTTGATGTACACGCCGATCACGGGGATCGCGCTGAAATCCGTCTGGGCCACGGTGTCCTGGAGTTTCGTGATGGCAGCGAGATTTTTTTCGGGATCGAACTCGGATTCCTGGATGTCTTTCACGAGGCTGTAGATCCCCTTTGCGACTTCCTTGTTTTGCGCGTTGAACGGTACGGGCGATGGCGGCGTGGGAATAACAATTTGTGTTGGCGGAGCCGGAGGGACCACCGGGATGGGCGGAGCCGATGGAGTGGCCTGCGGTGCCGGCGACGGGAGATTTTCCGGCAGCGGCTGCGGGGTGACCTGGGCGGGCGGTTCGCCCGCAATGCTTCCGATGGAAATGATGCCGCCTGCGCATATGGCAAACAGGAGGAGTGCGTTTGTGGAATTTTTCATGGTCGGAATAAAACAGCCGGTGTGGAGCCCCAAATATGGAGCGCGGCGGAGATGTGTAAAGTGGGAAACACAGCCAGAGATGCCACGTGCTGCCGTCGCTTCATCTGGTCTCCGGTGTAATCTTGATCTTCATTGATAAACGACGCTTCAGGCTAACATAGACGGAAAGCGGGCCGTTTTATTTCAAGAATCTTTTGAATGAGCCTGCCGGACGCGGATTCCCTCCGCGATTTTGCAGCGAGTTTACACACGTTGTAAACAGCGGGCTACAATACAACATAGACGGAAATCACGTTGTTTGGCCCCGGGAATTTTGCGTCGCCCGAAATCCTTTGCTTTCCAAGCGTGGCGCGTTCATTCTTGCGCACCGTTATGAAATCCCTCCTCCTCGCGCTGGCGGCAATTCTTTTGCCGGCTTTCCCCCTCCAACTTTTAGCCCAGGCAAAGGGCGACGCCAAGACCGAGCTTATCCAGCTTGTGGAGCAGGTGAAAAAGAAAATCCAGGCGGGCAAGAAAAGCGAAGCAGATCTCGCCGATGAAATGAAGCAGTTCGACGCGCTGCTTGCGGAGCACAAGGGGGAGAAGACGGATGACGTGGCGAAAATCCTGTTCATGAAGGCGTCGCTTTACATGGAGGTCCTCGACGACACGCCGAAGGCGACAGAACTATTCAAGCAACTGAAGACCGATTACCCCGACACCGAGGCTGGGAAACACATGGATCAAGTGCTCGCCCAGGTGGAGAAAATGGCGGAGTCGAAAAAAATCCAGAAAGCCATGGCGCCCGGTGCAGCCTTTCCCGATTTCGATGAAAAAGACCTCGACGGCAAGCCGCTCTCCATCGCGAATTACAAGGGGCACGTCGTGCTCATCGATTTCTGGGCGACCTGGTGCGGGCCCTGCGTCGCGGAGCTGCCGAATGTCATCAAGGCCTACGAAAAATACCACGCGAAGGGCTTTGAAATCATCAGCATCAGCCTCGACAAGGACAAGGAGAAGCTTACGTCCTACATCAAGGAGCACAACATGACGTGGCAGCAGTATTTCGATGGACAGGGATGGCAGAACAAGCTCGCGGTGAAATACGGGATCAACTCCATCCCCGCGACCTACCTGCTTGGCAAGGATGGCAAGATCATCGACAAAGGTCTTCGTGGCGAGGCGCTGGACATGGCACTGGCCAAGGCGCTCGGGCAGTAAATCCCATCCCATTAACACACGGCTTCAGCCGGGTGTCTAAAACAAATGCGTGAATTCATGAGCTGTTTCAACAGCTTCTTCACCCTCATGTTTGTACAAGCAGTGGGGTAAGCCGTTGAAACGGCTCATGAATTCCGCGCGGGGAATTTCACCGGGCTGAAGCCCGGTGTTAATGAGAAAGGCTGCAATTTTCATGCAGCCTCTCCCGGTTGAAAATTACGGGTGTTTTGCTAGGCCTTCTGGGTGCGCATCGCCTCGACACACCGCTTCAGCGCAGGCGTCGGATTCTCGGGATCGGCCTCATATTCGATCACGGCCATGCCGTCGAATCCGCCGGTGTTCAACTCCTGCACGAACGCGGGGAGGTCCAAGTTGCCTTGGCCCACGATTGTGTCGGTCCACTGCGCATTCGGGCCGAATGTGAAATCCTTGTAGTGGATGCCGTAGATTTGCCCCGCAAATTTTTTCGCCCACTCGACGGGCTTGCCCTGGCCGGGCCCGATCTGCATGCACCATGCCGTGTCGATGCAAAGGCCGATCTGCGGAGCGCCGAGCTTGATGAGGTGGGCGAGCACGTCGGGCTGGCCGCCGAACATGTAACCGCCGTGGCAGTGGATGCCCACCTTCACTCCGAACTCGTCGGAGTATTTCTGCGCCTGCTCGATTGCCTTCGGGAAAGAGTCCACCCTGAAGTGGACGGACATGTGCTTCGCGCCGGCACTCGCCGCGCACTCGAACCAATCGCGCTCCTTCGGGTCGCCCGTGAGCGTCTGGACGCCGATCGAGACGATCTGGATGCCGGCATCCTTGTAGATTTTCACGACGTCCTTCCATGCGGTGGGATTGTTGAAATCCGCGTGCACGGCGCAGACCTCGATCTTGTCGAGGCCGATCTCGCGCACCTTTTTTGCGACCTCCGTGTTGTCCTTGAAATTCCTGAAACAGTAACTTTGTACGCCGAAATCCAGTGCTTTGCTCATAATGATGTTTTTTTAGGGGTTGAGAAGTTCGAGAGGGGTTTAGTGAATTTTCACTTCATTACCGGTGCGGGCCGACTCGGCAATGCCGTCGAGGATTTTCTGGACGGCCAGCGCCTGGTCCGGGGTCACGCAGAGCGCTTCCTCGCCACGCAGGTGGTTCACGAAATTGTGCAGACGCTCCTGGTGCGGCATCGCGATTTGCGCCTTTGGCTCGATCACCTCATAAGCGGAATCCGGTGCGGTACCCGCGCGGAACAGGCGCGCCGGGCGCAGTGTGGCGCCGGCCTCCGTGCCGAAAAGCTCCACATTGTCGCGGCTGCCATCCGGCCTGTGGCAGGCCCATGAGGTATCGAGAGTCACGGTCGCGCCATTGGCAAAACGGATGAACGCGGAGGAGAAATCATCGACGTCGAATTTCACGTCGCTGCGGTCGGACATGCCCCAGCCGCCTTCGCCGAGGCCGCGGTTGCCGAACTTCGTATAAGTCATGCCGGTCACCGACACGGGGGAAAAATTGCCCATGACCCAAAGGCAGAGATCGAGCATATGCACGCCGATGTCGTAGAGCGACCCGCCGCCGGCCAGTTCCTTGCTCACGAACCACGTGCCGAATTTCGGAATGCCCGTGCGGCGGAACCAATAAGCCTTTGCGTGATAAATCTCCCCGAAGGTACCTGCCTCCACGAGGCTCTTGATCTTCTGCGAGTCGCCGGTGAACCGCTGGTTCATCCCCACGGTGATCACCTTGTCCGCTTTTTTCGCGGCGGCGATCACCTGATTTGCCTCCGCCGTGCTCATTGCGAAAGGCTTCTCCAGCATCACGTGCTTGCCGGCCTCCAGAGCCTGGATCGCGAGCGGCGCGTGGAATTTATTCGGCGTTGCGATATAGACGGCGTCCACCGATTTGTGGCTGAGCAGGTCTTCGATCTTCGTGAAAACGGACTCGACGCCGTGCTTGCCAGTGAGGTCCTTTACGCGCTGCTCGTGCAGGTCCTGGACCGCGACGAGTTTTGCATGGGGGTGGCGCTTGAGGCAGTCGGCTGCGTGATGGGCGATCTGACCCGCCCCGATAAAACCAAAACGAACTTCGGATAAGTGTTGCATTTAATAAAAATAGGGTTACGGCGAATAGATACCTTCGTGATTTTTACCGCAATGAAGAAAAGTATCAAAAAACTAGGAATTGTTATCAAAAATTCGGGTGAAGCAAAACGGTCGGAAATGGTGAAAAATACACCCTCTGCACCGGCAGCCCAGACCACCGGGCAGATATTGCGCGGCCTTACCCACTATCACCAGCGGCCGGGCATTCATCCCACTCCGGGCCCGGTGCAACCCGGTAACCAATGTGTCGAACTCGTGACCGGCGGGCGCGGCTGGGTGGAGGTGTTTGGGGAGAAGGCGGAGGGCGGAGGGCGGAGGGATGAAGGAAAATGGGTCGAGGTGAATCCCGGCGACCTGATCTGGCATTTCCCCGGGGAGAAAACGATCGGACGCAGCGATTTTCAGAATCCGTACAGCTGCATGGCCGTGCGGTTTTACGACGACGGGATTGGCGGGAGGACTTTTCCCCGCATCACCCGCTGGGACGAGTTGGATGAAGTGCGCAGGTTCACGCACGAAATTGTGCGGTTGCACGCCGACGATGCATTTGATTCCGGCGTG